>Ga0070728_10000708_pt1 | contig 59559 bp, 64 predicted proteins | sample tdDd471_FD_66723 | JGI IMG/M metagenome (GOLD analysis project Ga0070728, IMG submission 66723) | Marine sediment microbial communities from the Atlantic coast under amendment with organic carbon and nitrate - tdDd47.1 | ecosystem: Environmental > Aquatic > Marine > Coastal > Sediment | place... | reverse complement strand
GTGCTTTGTCGTAACCCGTAATGCTTTCTCCTGTAAACGGCATGCCCATCATGTTGCCGGTATGTGAGGATCTTTGGTACAAGCCACCCATAATCATTTCATTGATAGTAGAACCTTTGGATTCGGTTGGTGGTTGCGATGGATCCATCCACATGCGTATGGTGGCATGCCATTCACCATCCATGGATGCTAACCATTGATGTTCTATACCTGGCGTCATATTTTCTTGCCAAGCTTTCATTTCTTCTGGTGTTTGAGCCATTATACTTAAGCCAAACACTAAAAGGACTGTGGTAAATACTAAGTTTTTCATATGTAAATAGTTGTTAGTGATGTTTTTAAAGATACAAAATTTAAGGATTGCATCATTTAAAACCAATTAAAATTACAACGGAATATTACCGTGTTTGCGTTTTGGTCTCAAGACTTCTTTCTTTTCCAACATGGAAAATGCCTTAATTAATTTGCGTCTGGTGTCCTTTGGTAAAATCACCTCGTCTATAAAACCACGTTCTGCTGCACTGTAAGGGTTGGCAAATAACTCGGCATATTCGGCTTCTTTTTCTTTCCACTTGGCTTCTTTGTCTTCTGCTGCACTTATTTCCTTTTTAAAAATAATTTCAGCAGCACCTTTGGCTCCCATTACGGCAATTTCGGCACTTGGCCAAGCAAAATTCATGTCGGCTCCTATGTGTTTTGAATTCATAACATCGTAGGCACCTCCATAGGCTTTTCTGGTAATAACCGTTACTCTAGGAACGGTCGCTTCGCTTAAGGCATATAATAATTTGGCACCATGAACAATAATACCATTCCATTCTTGGTCTGTTCCTGGTAAAAATCCAGGAACATCTTCCAAGACCAGTAGAGGTATGTTGAAAGCATCGCAAAACCTTACAAATCTTGCTGCTTTTTTAGAACTGTTTACATCCAGGACACCTGCTAAAAACATGGGTTGGTTGGCTACGATACCTACACTTCTGCCTCCTAATCGCGCAAACCCAACAATGATGTTTTCGGCATAGTTTTTATGGATTTCAAAAAACGAATCTTCGTCAATAATCCCAGAAATCACTTGATGCATGTCGTAAGGTTTATTGGCATTGTCTGGAATAATATCAGAGAGCTGGTCCCTAACTTCATCATTTAACTCAAAAGGTAAGAGAGGTGTGGTTTCTGTATTGTTTTGAGGCATGTAGCTAATAAGTTTCTTTAGGTCTTCCATGCATTCCACATCATTAGAGGAGGTTATGTGTGCCACACCAGATTTTGTAGAATGTGTGCTGGCACCTCCAAGTTCTTCGGAAGTCACTTCTTCATTGGTAACGGTTTTAACCACATTGGGACCAGTTACAAACATATAACTGGTATCTTCAACCATCATGGTAAAATCGGTCATGGCAGGAGAGTAAACGGCACCTCCAGCACAAGGTCCCATAATAGCAGATATTTGTGGGATTACACCTGAGGCTTGCACATTTCTAAAAAAGATATCGGCATAACCACCAAGCGAGCGAACCCCTTCTTGAATCCTAGCGCCTCCAGAATCGTTCAAACCAATAATGGGAGCGCCTACTTTTACGGCCAAATCCATGATTTTACAAATTTTTTCGGCATGGGTTTCAGACAAAGAACCTCCAAAAACGGTAAAATCCTGGGCAAACACATAAACCAATCTGCCGTTTATGGTTCCATAACCTGTAACCACGCCATCTCCATAAAACTTTTGGTTTTCCATGCCAAAATCTTTGGTTCTATGGGTTACCAAAGCACCAATTTCTTCAAAAGAACCATCGTCCAGAAGGTAATTTACGCGTTCTCTAGCTGTTAATTTTTTGCTTTTATGTTGCTTATCTATTCGGGTTTGTCCACCACCTAAGTAGGCTTGGGTTAGTTTTTCGTTAAGGTTGTTTATTTTTGAATCCATAAATGCTATTTATTGTATGGTTTTGTTATTAGGATGTTAAACCAATATATTTCTGATTTACTGTAAACTGGTTTACTGAAGACAGTAAACTACATAGGTAAACGCAATACTTTTTGATCTTCCAGATATTGTTTTACTGCCAAGATTGCGGCAATGTTAGCTTCTTCTTGTTGTTTACTTAATAGCGCTTCTGGGGAATAGTATTTTTTTACAAAATGTGTGTCGAAATGTCCCGATCTGAAGGCCTCATGTTCACAAACAAAGGTTCCAAAAGGCAAGGTGGTTTGAATGCCTTCAATATGATAGTTTTCTATGGCAGTAATCATAAGCTGGATGGCTTTCTCTCGGGTGTCTCCATAAGTGATAAGTTTAGAGAGCATGGGGTCGTAATATATAGGAACGTCCATGCCTTCTTCAAAACCATTGTCCACACGAATGTTTTTGCCTATAGGCAGTTTATAGACTTCCAGGTTTCCTACGCTTGGTAGAAAATCGTTTAGTGGATCTTCGGCATACACACGTAGTTCTACAGCATGACCTGTTATTTTTAAATCGGTTTGCTTGATAGGAAGTGCTTCACCACGAGCCACACGAATTTGAAGTTCTACCAAATCGGTTCCAGTAATAAGTTCGGTTACTGGATGTTCAACCTGTAAGCGTGTGTTCATTTCCAAGAAATAAAAATTGTGTTTATCGTCCAATAAAAACTCCACAGTTCCAGCTCCAAGGTACTCACAGGATTTGGCTACTTTTATGGCAGCTTGCCCCATTTGTTCACGCAATTCAGGCGAAAGTACAGAAGAAGGAGCTTCTTCAACCACTTTTTGATGACGGCGTTGAATGCTACATTCCCTTTCAAACAAATGAATGATATTGCCATGCTCATCTGCCATCACCTGAATTTCAATGTGTCTTGGAGAGCTTACATATTTCTCAATAAATACAGAGCCGTCTCCAAACGCATTAACAGCTTCGCTTATGGCACGATTCATTTGAGCTTCAAAATCAGCTTCTTTCTCTACAATTCGCATCCCTTTTCCGCCACCTCCAGCAGAGGCTTTTATAAGTATGGGGAACCCAATGTCTGTAGCAATGTTTTTAGCAACTGCAATATCTGTTATGGCTTCATCTGTTCCTGGAACCATTGGGATGTTATAGGCTTTAACAGCTTCTTTGGCGGCTAATTTGGAACCCATCATTTTTATGGCTTTGGATTTTGGTCCAATAAAGGTAATGTTGTTGTTTTCGCATAATTCGGCAAAATGTTCATTTTCACTTAAAAAACCATAGCCAGGATGTATGGCATCTACTTGGAGGTTTTTTGCTACTTCAATAATCTTGTCGGCCAACAAATACGACTGGCTGGAAGGGGCTTCACCAATTAAAACAGCTTCATCTGCATATTTTACATGAGGTGCATGCCTATCTGCCGTAGAATATACAGCTACCGTTTTTATGCCCATTTTTTTTGCTGTGCGCATCACGCGTAAGGCTATTTCCCCTCTATTTGCTATTAGTATTTTTTTCATTGAAAACATATATTTTTCACTCCCACTATTAAGGAAATTTGTGTTTATTTCATTTACTGTCAAGATCTTTGTCGCCGAAAAGTCGCGACTTGTTTTACCCTATAATGTTAAAAAAAACCTAAACAGGATGGGTTCTATACTTTTTACTCAAACTCTATTAATAATTGGTTTTTGTCCACAGTGTCATTTTTAGAAACACTAATGGATTTTATTATCCCATCTCTAGGAGAGGTCAATACATTTTCCATTTTCATGGCTTCTAAGATCAATAGTGCATCATCTTCTTTTACTTCCTGACCTTCTTTTACGTGTATATCTAAAATCAATCCTGGCATTGGAGCTTTTATTTCATTCACTTTTTTTGAAGCGCCAACTTCAAAGCCCATGTCTTTGATAAGAATGTCTAAATTATTGGAAATATGTATGTTATAGGTGTTTCCGTTAACTTTTACTTTATATGATTTTGAATTGACATTGGAAGTTTCAATTTCGCACTTATAAGACTTGTGACCTTGTAGGACATGAAATTGTGAGGCTGACATTTTTATGGCATCCAAACTGGAAACCTGTTCAGGACTAACATCAAAATCGAAACTATTATTAACGTTTACCTTGTAAATTTGACTCATGTTTTTTTGTTTTGAAGGTGTAAATATAAGGATTAATCTGTCGAATCTAAATAATTAAATAGGTGCTGCTTTTTAGTAAAATAGATGTTGCTGCTTTGGTTTAAACATGAAAGCGTGATTTTTTTTGATGCGCTTTTATGGCTCTTGCCGAAAGAAACAACCCAAGGAATAAAGAGGCGAGAGCTCCTAACCAAATGCCAGGAATAAAATCTATGAACAGAAAGAAATCGTAGGCACCATGGAATAAAACGGCCAGGAACAACCCTAATAAATTATATTTGGATGGATGCTTGGCAAATTTGGCTTTTCCCATAAAATAACCCATCAATACAGCAAAAGTGGCATGCGCAGGAACAGCAGTAAAAGCGCGCAACAAAGCTACTTGATATCCTCCTTCCATGACATACATGATGTTTTCGGTAGCAGCAAAACCCATAGATACCATGACGGCATAAATAATGCCATCGTAAGGTTCGTTAAACTCTTTGTTGGGTTGTGCAAAATACCTAACAATAATGTATTTGCTAAACTCTTCTATAATGGCAACAACAAAAAAAGCTTTAAAAAACTGTTGAATAATACTATAATCGTCATCCAAAGTTATAATGGCATCAGACCCATAGTACAAAACGGTAGCTACTAAAATGCTTATAATGGCACCCAATAAAAAATTATAGAGCAAGAGTCTTCGAGGTTCTTTTTCATACTCATCTTTACAGTATATGTAGAGTATAATGGCAAGAACAGGGGCAATGGCTGCAATAAGTAGATTCATGCAATGAAAATAGTGAAATTATAAATGTTGTAAAATATGTTTTAAAACAATTTGATAATAAGTTTTATTGGATGGTATAAAATGCTGATGGTCCTCTGTAAACTTCAAGAACATTTCAAATTCCTGTATGGATACCAATTTTAATCGTTCTACCTCGTGTTTTTGAGGTGTTAATTTTTTAAGGGGCACTTTCAATTCCACAAGAAAGGTATGATGAAACTCATTATCAACCATCCCATTGTCATAGTTTTGAAAGCAAGGGAATACGCCAATTTTGTGTAATTCGGATTTGGAAATGCATAATCCAATTTCTTCTTGGGTCTCCCTTATGGCTGCTTGTTCTATGGTTTCTCCAGCATCTACATGTCCAGCCACAGACACATCCCAAAGCAAGGGACAAATGCTTTTTGAAGCAGCGCGTTGGGCTAATAAAATCTGTCCTTCTTTGGTGTAAAACCAAACATGTGCTGTGTTGTGATAATAACCTTTGCTGTGAATTAGAGATTTAAGGGCAGTTTTACCAGTAGGTTTGCCGTCTTTTGTTATAATGTCTATTAATTCGTTCATAAAAAAAACTGTCATTGAGAGTTTTGTAAAACATGGTTATCTATTAATTAAAATAAAAAAGAGATTGCCATGTCATCCCGAAGTGTCGGGATTCCTCACAATGACAGATTATTACTTATTTGAAATACGAAAATGTTTCACCATCTTCTATTTTTAAAAGCGTTTCATAAATCAGTTTAATCACGTTTTCCACATCGTCTCTATGTACCATTTCTACCGTTGTGTGCATGTAACGAAGCGGTAAAGAAATTAGTGCAGAAGCTACGCCTCCATTGCTATAAGCAAAGGCATCTGTATCTGTTCCTGTAGCTCTAGAAAGTGCAGAACGTTGAAACGGTATTTTCTTTTCCTCGGCAGTATCCGTAATTAAATCTCTTAGTTTTTGTTGTACAGCAGGCGCATAAGCAACTACAGGACCTAGACCAAGCTCTAAATGACCTTCTTTTTTCTTATCGATCATAGGCGTTGTGGTATCATGCGTCACGTCTGTAACAATGGCCACATTAGGCTTAATAGTTTGCGTAATCATTTCGGCACCACGTAAACCTATTTCTTCTTGTACCGAATTGGTTATATACAATCCAAAAGGCAGTTTCTTTTTGTTTTCATGTAGCAAACGTGCTACTTCTGCAATCATAAATCCTCCCATTCTGTTGTCCAATGCACGACAAACAAATTTGTCTTTATTTAAAATGTGAAACTCGTCTGGATACGTGATGACACAACCAACGTGAATTCCCATTTTTTCCACTTCCGCTTTATCCTTTGCCCCAACATCAATAGTAATGTTCTCTGGTTTGGGAGTTTCCTCTTTGCTTTTATCCCTGGTATGGATGGCTGGCCAACCAAAAACCCCTTTTACAATACCTTTTTTGGTGTGTATGTTAACTATTTTACTTGGAGCAATCTGGTGGTCAGATCCACCATTCCTAATCACATAAATTAAACCATTGTCGGTAATGTAGTTTACATACCAGGAAATTTCATCAGCATGTCCTTCAATCACGACCTTAAATTTTGCTTTAGGGTTTATTACACCAACAGCACTCCCATAGGTGTCTGTTATAAATTCATCCACATAAGGTTCCAGGTACTTCATCCAGATTTTCTGTCCTTCCCATTCGTAACCCGTTGGGGCTGCATTATTTAAATATTTCTCTAAAAAATCAATCGATTTTTTGTTTAATATGCTCTTTTTTGCCATGTTAAATTATTTTGCACTAAAATAATAATATTAATACTATTTTAAGGTTAATGCTTTGGTAAATTATTAATTTTACCATGGAATTTGGAACGATTTTAGATTCATTATTTCTTGAAATCACCCAATACATCTGTGTGAAAATTAAATATGAAAAAACTGGTTTACATACTTTTATGCTTCCCCTTTTTTGCCCAAAGTCAAATAGATTCCCTTGGTACTGAAGATATTGATGTGGAGTATATTTTTTTTGAAGGTGATACCATTCCACACACGGCCATCAATTTAAACGAAGTCTTGCTGCTCCATAAATTGAAATTTGACAGCAACGAAGACCGTAAACGCTATTTGATTTTAAGACGAAAAACCATTAAAGTCTATCCGTATGCCAAATTGGCTGCCGAACGCTTGGAAACTTTAAACGAGCGAATGGCTTCCATCAAGAAAAAAAGCGATCAAAAAAAATATGCTAAAATCATTCAAAGTTATATAGAAGATGAATTTGCCGAAGAGCTCAAGCAGTTAACCAGGACCGAAGGTCAAATCTTGGTTAAGCTTATTTACAGGCAAACGGGAGAAACCACTTTCGATTTGATTAAAAGGTTGCGAAGTGGTTGGCGTGCTTTTTGGTTTAACAGTACAGCCAATTTGTTTAATATTTCCCTGAAAGAGATTTACGATCCGGAACACGTAAAAGAAGACTATCTAATTGAAGACGTCTTACAGCGTAACTTCCAGAGTGGTAAGTTGGAACGACAGGATGCTGCCATTAAATTTGATTTTTTGGAGCTAACCGAAAAATGGCTTAATTAAATGCGTGTACAAACCCTTTTTGAAGAACGATTAAATGCCTTAACACATGCAGTAGGTGCCTTAATGGGCATTGTGGCTTTGGTGTTGTTGGTTGTTTATAACTCAAACAAAACCAGCTGGAGCCTGTTTAGCGTTATAGTTTACGGTTTAAGCATTATTATTCTCTTCAGTTCCTCAACCCTTTACCATGCCGTTCAAGCCGAAAAGCAAAAACATTATTTCAGGATTATAGACCATATTAGCATTTACCTTTTAATAGCTGGAACTTACACACCTGTTGCGCTTATTGCATTGGAACAGAGTAAAGGATGGCCCATTTTTTGGGTGGTTTGGGGCATTGCCCTTTTAGGTTTGGTTTTAAAACTGTTTTTTACAGGTAGGTTTGAAGTCTTTTCGGTCATCTTGTATTTAATCATGGGCTGGTTAATAGTGGTCGATTTTTCAAATCTCGCCCAATTTATTGGTACCAATGGAACCTTGTTGCTCTTTGCAGGAGGCCTGTTCTACACTTTAGGCATTGTTTTTTACGCCATTCATAAAATTCCTTTTAACCATGTTATTTGGCACCTGTTTGTTTTGGGTGGTGCCATTTGCCATTTTTTGTTGGTGTTTTTTTATGTGATTTAAGTTTTTAAATCCAATCAATTGACTTTGTATTCTTTTAAAGAGTTATACTTTTTTATAATGTATAGTATGTTTTTTTCAGTTCCTTGCATGGAATCGAATTCTTCTAAAAGCTCAGGATCGTCCTTAATGTATGCTCTTAGTTGTGCGTGTGCTTTTTTTCTGGCAAAAGGCATACCCATATCAATAAACTCTAACTCAGAACCGTTTTTAGAGACGTAAAATAGAGGCGTGCTTAGCATTTCAAAAACTTCAATCTCTCCTTCAACAATTCGTTTTAGATACCATGTGTCATACATGGTTACTATGTAACTATCGCCATCTGCACCATTATACAACTTTAAACTTTTTACCTCGCTAATTTCAATTTTGGTTTTTTTACCTGTGGCATCCTCTATCTTAAAACCAATATTTTCTTTATCAAACAAATTAAAGCTTCTTTTTATACTTCCGTAAATGGTATCTTTGTTTTTAGTAACCATATATTCACGTTCTTGAGCCAAATGAATATGGGTAATAAATAAGCAAAGTGATAAAGTAAAAAACTTCATGTGCAATTAGTTAAGTGTGTTTTTGGGTTTTAAACATGTCTTGGTTGGTTAGCTTTTAATAATATCTTTGTATTCTTCAAAAAAGGCTTCAAACTTACTCATGGTTTCATAAAAAAACTCCATGACCAAGCGCCAGGATTTTTTGTTATGTATGGAAACCGAAGCATCCAAGAGAACATACACCCTTGAAATTTCTTTTCCGTTTTCCAAAACATATGCTTCCTCAAATATGGCGTCTGGTAAATAGTCTTCCAAAAGTATGGATTTTAATGCCATAAGATTTCCCCAATTATTGATGCGTTCTTCCAGATGATCTTCTAAATCCAAAGCTACCAAGGCTTGTTTGGTGTCAAAATGAAATTTAAAACTCAAGCCCTTTGTTTTGGTGTCGTACAATAACCATTTTCTTGGAAACGACTTCCCAAAACTGGTCCAAAATTCTTGCTTTAATAATCTGGATTCTTCTTTACTGAACATGGAAAATGATTTAATATATTCGATTTATAATTACGATTTTAGCCAATAGCTATATTATATAAGCAATAGCCACACCAAAAATGATAGCCAATAATTTAGACATATTAAACTTATGTCCTTCGCTACTTTCAAATAAAATAACCGTGGAAATATGGAAAAAAATACCAATAACAATGGCATTAATGATATATATGTATTGTTCGGCCAAGCTTGTGTTGTTGGATATAAATGTTCCAAGAGGCGTCATGGCAGCAAAAAATATTAAAAAACCAGCAATTTGCATTTTGCTGTAGTTGGATTGTACCAAAAAACTGGTTATTAAGGTTGCAATGGGAATTTTATGTATTAAAACCCCATAAACCATATCATTGTGTTGGTGAATGGGAAACCCTTCTAAAAAACTATGGATACACAAACTAATAAACAACAACCAAGGAAATTGGGTATTGTCTTTATGTATATGAATGTGTCCGTGTTCGGCTCCTTTAGAGAAAAACTCCAAAATAATTTGAAGCAAAATACCAAACATAATATACAAACCGGTTAATTTGGCATCCAAGTGGTGGTACACTTCCGGCAACAAATCAAACAAAGTTAAGGCCAATAAAAAAGCACCACTAAAAGAGAGTAGGAGCTTGGTAAACAAACTGCGTTTTTGTTTTAAAAGCAAAACAATCAATGCGCCAATTAGTACAGCAAGTACAGGTAAAAGGTATTTATTCATAAGCAACCAATAACTCAGGGAAAACTGAGAAAAGTTTAATGCCGATTATCGACTTATTTAAAAATCATGATCAAACGTTCAGAACTATTTTTATCAAACTTACGCAATTTATAGTCTCCAAAGACATCCAGCAAATGTACGTTTGCTTTTTCAAAAAGGGTTTCAAAATCCTTTAAGGTAAAGGCTTTTACACGTTCTTGAAAGGCAAAGTGTTGTCCTTTGTCTTCAAAAAAAATATCTTTGAACAAATAACCGTCTTTTACATAACGTTTTAAGCGGAACCTTATGCCTTCAACCGTTTTGGTGTCTTCAGGAACCAAATTGTTCAGAATAAAGTCACTGTTCATAAAATCAATCACCCCAAAACCATATTCGTTTAAATCTGCTTGTATGGCGTTTATGGTTCTTAAATTATCAGCTTCATCGTCAAAGTAACCAAAACTGGTAAATAAATTAAAAACAGCATCAAATTTTTTATTGTAAGGTTGGCACATGTCATGCACTTCAAAATGCAGCTTATCGTTTTCAAATTGTTTGGCGTAGGCAATACTGTTTTCAGACAAATCCACACCAGTAACATCATACCCCAAAGAATTTAAATATACAGAATGCCTGCCTTTGCCACAAGCCAGGTCCAGGATTTTTCCATCTTCGGGTAGGTTTAAATAATTGGTAAGGTTGTCCATAAACATTTGTGCTTCGTCATGGTCCCTATCTTTATATAAAATATGGTAATAAGGTGTATCAAACCAAGAGGCATACCATTTAGTTGTGTTTTCGGTCATATCAAATGTCCCTAAAAATGGGATGTTTTTTTGGGGTTACGCTACTTCGTTTTCACGAAACAGCGTCAGGCTTTCGCAAGTCGCTTCTTATGTTGTTACCAAGTCACTTTGTTCCAGATAACCACAAAAAGTGCTTCAACAATTGCTCAATCCTTAACCCATTTCATTTAAGTTGCCACAAAAATACTGTATTTTTGCAATCTATTTAATGTCTGCAATGGAGAATAATTTTAAAATGGTTGCCAAAACCTTATTTGGCTTTGAAGAATTACTGGCAAAAGAACTGACACAACTTGGCGCACAAGATGTAAAAATAGGGGTTAGAAACGTAAGTTTTACGGGAGACAAAGGGTTTATGTACAAAGCTAATTTAGGCTTACGTACAGCTATAAAAATCTTAAAACCCATAGAAACCTTTAAAGTGTTCAATGAAAAAGACCTATACGATAAAATTTACAACATGTCTTGGGAACCTTATTTAAAACCTACAGGAACCCTTGCAGTGGATGCCACAATAAATTCCAATGTTTTTACACATTCACTATATGTGGCACAAAAAACCAAAGATGCTGTGGTAGATAAATTTCGAGATACTACAGGACAAAGGCCTAATGTAGATTTAAAATTTCCAGACCTAAAGATTAATGTGCATATAGACAGGCAAATCTGTCATATTTCCTTGGATTCTTCTGGAGATTCTTTACACAAACGTGGTTATAAAACAGCCACGAACATTGCTCCAATCAATGAAGTGCTAGCAGCTGGTTTGGTGATGCTTTCCGGTTGGGATGGACAATGCGATTTTATGGATCCCATGTGTGGAAGTGGTACCATTTTGGCAGAAGCAGCCATGATAGCATGTAACATTCCTCCCAATTTAATGCGTAAGGAATTTGCATTTGAACGTTGGGCAGATTGGGATGTGGATTTGTTTGAAAAAATTGAAGAATCGCTTTTAAGTAAAACCAGGGATTTCCATTATAAAATTATGGGTTACGATAAATCCCCAAGTGCTGTGGCCAAAGCCAAGGACAATATTAAAAATGCCCATCTGGAAGAATTCATAAGTATTAAACACGAAGATTTCTTTAAAACCCAAAAAGCTGGTGAAGATAAGCTGCACATGGTTTTTAATCCTCCTTATGGAGAACGTTTAGATATTGAAATGGAAGAGTTCTACAAAAATATTGGCGATACACTTAAACAAGGCTATCCAGGAACAGACGCTTGGTTTATAACATCTAACTTAGATGCATTAAAGCACGTTGGGTTAAGACCTTCCAGAAAAATACATTTGGTAAATGCCAAATTGGAAGCACGTTTTGTAAAATACGTGATGTATGAAGGAAGCAAAAAAGCGAAATACAATAATTAAGAAGCTTCTTTTGCGTCAAATTCCGGACAATCCACTCTAATATCAGAAACTTTAAGAGGTTTGTTCAATAACTGACAATAATGGATTGAGTTCTTGTTTTCATAAAATTTGCAGCCATAACAGGTTCTTTGCACTGTTAAAATGCCAGTTTGATTTAAGTTATATATAACTTGGCTCAAGGAATGAAATAAATCGTCCTGTTTGGATGTTTCCAAAAGATCTAACTTGGATTTAATAGGAAGGGCAAAATCTTCGGTTTGTTTTATAAGGTTTTTTCCGGTTTCGGTTAATAATATGGAATAGCTTCTACTGTCCAAGTTAGATACATCCTTTGCAATATATTCTTTCTTTAAAAGCACACGAACAGCATCACTAATGGTAGGTTTTGTAACATTGAACTCTTTGGCTAAATGACTGACATTGCATAAGTCTTGTTTGTGATACGCTATAAAAATCAACATTTGAATTTGTATGGGACTCAAGCCAAATTCCTTGGCTTTTTTCCACAAAAGGGCTTTAAAAGCCTCAGAAATGCGTTCCAAGGCCACAATAATTTTACTGGAAGTACTTTGGTTTTGAAACTCTGGGTTAAATATAGAATTGCTCATGTTATAGTTGTAAAATTGCCTATCAAGCACACACTCAATAGGCAAAGTTAGTCATCCTAATTAAATTAGTTGCAATGTTCCATTTCAATAATATAAAAGCCTTTGTTTTTTATGTCATTGATAATGGTTTCCGTAGCTTGTTCCATATGGCAGAATTTACATTCGCTAGATGTTAATTTACCGGTTTTAAATGGCTTGCTTTTTAAATAAGTCCTGCCATAATTGAAAATGGTTTCTTCATTAGTGACCAAGTTGGGCACTAAAATATCAAAATGCATGATTTCCCCATCTTCCCTTTGAACATAAGTGTCCCAAACAGATACTTTCATTTTAACCTTTAACTTCTGCCATGGAAGCACCGTAATTAATATGCAACACATTTCCGGTAGGTGTTACCATGGCCGGAACCGATTTAACACCTGCTTTTTCTGCCTCCTCAATTCTGTTTCTGTGTTCACCAATATTAACAATCTCTACGTTTTGTTTGCCAACTAAGTCTACAATGTCGTGTTCTGCACTTACGCAAACAGGACATCCTGCGTGATAAAAAATGGATTTACTCATAATTTAAAAATTTAAGTTATTGCATTATTGCAATTCAAATATAGTAAGGAATCCTAACTAAATAAAATATTTTTTATTTTTTAACATAGTTATTTGTATAAGATAGGAGAGAAAGCAGCTTAATTTAAGCTGGCAAGGTAGGTTTACAAAAGTTGAGACCTAATGTCACAACATTTATATAAACTCATGGATATTGTTCTTATTAAAAAACTATTTATTTTTTTTATAAAACGGGATTAAATACGAGATGGAATATCCATAACCAAAACCAAAACCTCCACTGTCATAGGTTTTTTGGAAGCCTGGAATATAAAGGTTTTCAAAATTATCGGGTTGGTCTTGACTTATTAAGTATTTAAACTGAGCGTTCAAGCCAAGATATAGATTGTTCAACACTTCAACTTTAAGTCCTACAATAAATTCTCCCCAAAGAGCAGAAAGACCACTGAATTTTTGTGACTCGTTTGAAGTTAATTGAGGGGACCAATATTGATCTTGGGCATACACGCCATAACTGTTTAAGGTTTGGCTAAAAGTACTGGCACCAACCCTAAATCCTCCATAAATCATGTTTTCCATTCCGTACCAGTTTTCGTAAGCGTTGTAATCCACTCCTGCTTTAAAATAACTTCCTTGGGTTGTGGCATTCAAATAATCGTTGTCTGTATCTTTTTCTTCAACCCCAATTTCCCCAGCCACATACCATTTTTTGGTAAGTCGGTAATCAGCATTAATTTCAAAACCTTTATACTCATCGTCTATAAAAGACCTAATAAGTTTACCTAAATCGCCACCAAGACGTAGGCCATAACTTTCCTTATATTTTAGGGAGTCTGTTTTGGTACTGACTATGCTATCGTTTTGAGCTTGACCAATAGTGCAAAAAAAGAGTATGGCAATAAAAGGGTTAATGATATATTTTATAGTGAATGTCATCTTCATGCTCTACAGTTTGATTATCGTTTACAGATTGTGCTAATTGTATCCATTTGTTACCATCGTCTTCAACGCTAATGACCACATTTTCAAAAATGGTTTTATACCCACAAGCGCGAGACACATACACTTCTTTTCTTACATAACTTATGGTAATGGTATCTGGGTTTCCTAAAACAGTATCGTTTTCATCTATTTTATATCCTTTGTGAAGGATGAATTGTGTGCTGTTTTCGGTAGTTTTTAAAGGCAAATAGACCTCTTTTTGTGCTTTGCTGCCATCGTAACTGGAAACAACACCTGGGTCTGAATCGCCAACTCCGGTAACCCTTAATCTATTAACATTCTTTGGTGTGTTTTCACTAGGTAAGGTAATATCATAAAATGCAATGTGAATTTTTGGGGTTGTTTCGGTGGTTTCCGAACAGATATCGTCTTTTTCACAGCTGCCAACCGTAAAACAGAGTACAAGTAAAGCGATTATTTTTTTCAACTTAAATAGAATTTTAATGACTGATAATTTCAACTGTATTTAACACCAATTGCTTAAAAGTTTCAATGGATTTTTGTTAGATACGTTCCAAAAGTACAACATTTTCTACATGATGCGTTTGTGGGAACATATCTACAGGTCTAACTTTTGTTATTTTGTAACTGTTTTTCATTAAAGCTAGGTCTCTTGCTTGTGTGGCACTATTACAGCTAACATACACTATCTTTTTGGGAGCAATGTTCAAAATTTGTGCAACCACGTCTTTGTGCATGCCATCTCTGGGTGGATCTGTAATAATCACATCGGGTTGTCCATGCGTTTTTATAAATGTATTGTTAAAAACATTTTTCATGTCTCCAACATAAAAGGCAACGTTTTCTATGCCATTTAATTGTGCATTTTCTTTTGCGGCCAAAATAGCGTCTGGAACAGCTTCCACGCCAATCACTTTTTTTGCTTGTTTTGCCACAAACTGGGCTATGGTTCCGGTTCCTGTATATAAATCGTAAACCAGTTCGTCTCCAGTTAAACCTGCATAATCCCTAGTTATTTTATATAATTGATAGGCTTGGTCAGAATTTGTTTGATAAAAAGATTTGGCGTTTATTTTAAACTTTAAACCTTCCATATCTTCAAAAATATGGTCTTGACCTTTGTAACAAATAACCTCTTGATCGTAAATGGTATCGTTTGCTTTTTCGTTTATTACGTACTGTAAAGAGGTGATTTCTGGAAAGGTTTCTGCTAAAAAATCCAAAAGGAGTTCCCTGTTTGCTTTATCCTCCTTAAAAAACTGAATCATGACCATGATATCTCCAGTGGAAGAGGTACGAATCATTAAAGTCCTTAAAAAACCGGTCTGGTTTCTAGTGTTAAAAAATTCCAGGTTATGTTTTACTGCAAAATCCTTAACGGCATTTCTAATGGCATTGGAAGGATCTGCTTGCAAATGACATTTTTTTATGTCCAAGATTTTGTCCCACATACCAGGAATGTGAAACCCTAAAGCATTTTTGTCTCCTAGGTCTTTATCGGATTGGATTTCTTCAAGGGTTAACCAGCGACTGTCACTAAAAGAAAACTCCATTTTATTTCGATAAAAATATTCGTTTTCAGAGCCTAAAATAGGAGTGACCTCGGGTAATTCCAAATGTCCAAGTCTGGTTAAATTATTTACCACTTCTTTTTGCTTATAGAACAATTGGTGCTGGTAGTCCATATCTTGCCACTTACAGCCACCACAAGTTCCAAAATGTTCGCAAACTGGAGTTGTGCGTTTATCGGAATGTTTGTGGAATGCAATAGCTTTTCCTTCGTAATAAGACTTACGCTTTTTAAAGGTCTGTACATCAACCACATCGCCAGGAACAGCATTCGATAAAAAAATAACTTTACCATCTGCAGCTTTTGCTATGGTTTTACCTTTGGCACCTGCATCTATTACTTCTACGTTTGTAAAAACTTGTTTTTTATTTCTTCTAGACATGCTGCAAAAGTAGTGAAAGGATTTTCTATTTGCGACTTCAGGTTTATGATTTTTTTCTTGTGACACGATTAAAAAAACCATCCAGAAACAATTCACTGCAAAAGAAGGTTGTAGGGTTCATTAAAATAGTTTCATATCCCTTATAAAATGGTATTATTAAATTTTAATTAAACGGTTAAATTTAGTAATTTGCAAGCCCTAAGGGATGATTTCTTTCCCACGCTGAATTTTCGAATGTCACCTGTACTTAAGTTTAGGTGAACATAGGTATCGAAAGGATAAAGGTAGATAAGGAATGGCTTTTTTTAGATGCTCGATTCTTTGGGCATAAACCATTAAAACTATTTTAAAATGGCTGTTTTAGACCAATTAACATCGCAACAAGCGATAGAATTAGAAAACAAGTATGGCGCTCACAATTATCATCCACTTCCTGTAGTATTAAGCAAAGGGGAAGGCGTTTATGTTTGGGACGTTGAAGGCAAAAAGTATTATGATTTTCTTTCGGCTTATTCTGCCGTGAACCAAGGACACTGTCATCCAAAAATTGTTGGAGCCATGGTACACCAAGCACAAACCTTAACATTAACCTCCAGGGCATTTTATAACGATATGCTTGGGAAATATGAAAAATTTGCTTGTGAATTTTTTGGCTTCGATAAATTATTGCCAATGAATACAGGTGCAGAAGCTGTGGAAACAGCTTTAAAGATCTGTAGAAAATGGGCCTACGAGGTAAAAGGTATTGAGGAAAATGAAGCTGACATTATAGTTTGCAAAAATAATTTTCACGGAAGAACCACAACCATTATTTCGTTTTCCAACGATCCGGTTGCCAGAAAACATTTTGGGCCTTATACCAAAGGATTTATTAAAATTGCATATGATGATTTGGATGCTTTGGAAACCGAATTGAAAAATAATAAAAACATTGCAGGCTTTATGGCAGAACCTATTCAAGGGGAAGCTGGAGTATATGTGCCAAGTGAAGGCTATTTAGCCAAAGCAAAAGCGCTGTGCGAAAAATACAATGTTCTGTTTATTGCAGACGAAGTACAAACAGGTATTGCCAGAACCGGAAAATTATTGGCTGTAGATCATGAAAATGTAAAACCAGACCTTCTAATTTTGGGTAAAGCCTTAAGTGGAGGTGCTTATCCAGTATCTGCAGTATTGGCCAACGATAATATTATGAAAGTGATCAAGCCAGGAAACCATGGATCTACCTTTGGAGGAAATCCTGTGGCTGCTGCAGTGGCTATTGCCGCACTTCAAGTGGTAAAGGATGAAAACTTAGCTGAAAATGCAGAAAAACTTGGTAAAATATTTAGAAGTGAACTTAACAAATACATCCAAACAACAGATTTGGTAAGCCTGGTAAGAGGAAAAGGTCTGTTGAATGCCATTGTTATAAACGACGACGAAGAAAGTGAAACAGCTTGGAATATTTGTTTGGCACTTAGGGATAATGGTTTGTTGGCAAAACCAACTCATGGAAACATCATTCGTTTTGCACCACCTTTGGTAATGAACGAGGAGCAATTGTTGGATTGCGTGTCCATAATCATCAAGACCTTAAAACAATTTGAAAATTAAGATTTTATTAAACCTGCAAGTTCTTAGTTTTTAAGGATTAAAACCTTACAGGTTTCTATATGTTTCAAAAAAGAGCAACCAAGCATTCAATTGGGTTGCTCTTTTTTTTATTTAAGGAGCCAAGATGTTAAAAGGATAAAAAGGAATATTTCTGAGTATCCAAAACAATACAACAACCACTAAAATAACTTTTGTTGCCAAAGGTTTATAAAGTAAGTTTTTAATTGGTTTTTTTAAATACTCCTGAGCTATATAAACATAAAGCATGTAGCTTAAGACCAAAGTTAAAAAGCCAATTAAATAGTTATAATTCAAACCTGTTAAGATATTTCCATGCAGAATTTGATGAATGGCTCTCTGTGAGCCACAACCTGGACAATACAAATGGGTAAGGCTATAAAAAAAACATTTAGGGAATAGGCTGTTATTGGCAGGATTCCAAAAATAGAATAGCCCAAAAACACTGGTACTTGCCAAAATTAGCAATAAAAATACAAGGTTTTTATGTTTAGTAATTCGCTTCACTTAATAAAGCTCCAAACAAGGCAATTCCAAAAAACAGGACATAAATCAGCCAACCCAATAGTGCTACGACAATAGAAACAATTCCCCAAGTTTTAGCGTTTTTGGAGGCGCTTACAGCTTGGTCGTAATGTCCATCTTCGTAAAGACTATTTACTTTTGTAGCATAAATAATACTGACAATTCCAAAGGGAAGACAGCATAAAATGGTACTGATAATGGCTAAGGCCAGATAACTGTTGGGTCTAGTTGGTTTTACATCCATTGAATTAAATATTAAACTTGTTGCATTTGCTGAAACTCTTCTATTCTGTCTTGTAACATTTCAGGATCTTGTAGTGCTTCCCAGCCAATCATGCTAATAATCCAAATAACGTAGGCCAAGAAAATAACATTGAGAACAATTCCAATAATGGCAAGTATTTTCCCAGTTTTCACATTGTTGTAACCAGAATATAGTTCTGGATTTTCAGCATAAATAGCTGTGGATTTATTTGCCAAGACCAAGGCTACAATACCTATAGGCAATCCTAAAACGCCGTAACAACAGCAGGTTAAAATAGATAAAATTCCTAATACCAATATAAGTGTGGCGTTCTGTAAAGGTTGTTTTTCCATGTTGGAAGATGTCTGATTAGTGGGTGATTTTTAAAATATAACTGATAATGATAATAGCCACATTTAAAAAAACAAGTCCCATTTTAAGTTTATAAGCGTGTTTAAATTTAAAGTAAAAATTAAAGATAATAAAAATTCCAAGCAAGATTATGGTGTAAATGGCAGGATACATCTTAAAGGCTGCCGTAAAATCGCCTTTAAGCAAGAACACAAATGCCCTTTGAAAACCACAGCCTAAACAGTCAACTCCAAAAAGTTGTTTGTTTAGGCATGGGATCATAAAACCTTCTATGGAAGACATGGTTATATCTTTAGGTTTTAAAGATATAAAAATATCAAGAGTTATTTATTTGAAACAATAATCTTTTTACTTATCACTTGATTGTCAGCAAACGATACGTGAGCTATATAAACCCCTTGACTTAAGTTTTTTGTTGAAAAACTATAATGTGACTCTGTGTTTAAGTTTTTTTCATTAAAAATCTGTTTTCCGGTCACATCATATAGGTTTACTTGTTTTACCTCTAAAAGCTTAGGGTTGGAAATGGTTAATTGTGCTAATTGATTGTTTTGATAAATACTTAAATCTTCAACAGTTATAACTTGGTCTATGTTTAAAGCTTCAGACGTAAAGGTTATTTCAAATCGGTCTGTATAGGTGCCTTGAGGTAAATTTATTTCATAGTTATTTTCCCTTAAATCCACATAAATATCATTATGGATATCATGAATAAAAATAGGCTGATTTTCATCGAAATTTTGCACATCAAAAATTCTAAACCTTATAGGTTGATTGTTTTTTGCCTCAACCACTAAAGGGATTCGTAATTCCATATCGTAATTAAAGGCTTGTATAAAATATGGGACATCATCTAAAATCCAGTAAGCATCAGAATTTTGTGTAAAATCCCCTTTGGCTTCCAAACCATAATCAAAGCCATCTGTAGCAGTATGATGAAAGTTCATTAATAATTGTCTGGTATAGAATTCGCCCTGAGAAAAATCGACATTAATTCTAAAACGCTTAAAATCTGCAGGAACAATATTAAAGCCGTCTTCGTTGTATTGAGTTTCTTCAAAAGTGTTTTCGGAACTGCTATTGTTTTCAGTCCTAAAAAAGTAACTATCTGTACCAGATTGTTTGTAAAATTCTCTTTGGGCGTTGGTAAATGTAACAACACCTGTTGCAGCACCTTCAATCATAAAGCCTTGACCTATTGGAATGTAACGTCTGGCAATTTTAGATCCAGTTCCAGCTGGAAAATTTGTAGGTGTTCCGTCTAATAAATATGTTGTAAATGGAGCAGGAGTAAAGGAATCTGCCCCTCCAGATGAAATAGTATATAAGGCATATCCACCCACATAATTAGACAACACATGTGAAGTCGCTCCAGGAGCCTGCTCCCAATATTTTAAAACACCAGTCATTTGTGGTGGTGCATTTGCAATTAAACCAGTATTTAAAGGGTCGTGTATAAAATCTCGCGCGTCCAATGCAGATGGATAGGGATTCCCAACTAAGGTTTCTTCTCCAGCAACCACAGAAACAGTAATGTTTCCATTGTTTGGTTTTCCTCTAAAATCGTATTGTTGTCCACCACTCGGGTTTCCTTTCATGGTAAAGCCATAACCAGGGTTAACTGAACCAGTGGAACCCACATGATCCCATTCAGCATATAATACTCCAGGGTCGTAACTATACAACCAAAAACTGGAAATAACTTGAGGGGTTGGAGGAGCTGTAGCCACACCATTATAACCTGTAGTATAAGTAGCCAACACACTGGTTATTGGATCTAAGGCTGGATTGGTATGCCCAATATGGTCGTAAATATTATCATTGGGAATAAAAGGTCTGTTAGAGGTAGTGTTTGCAGTGGTATTTCCAACTGGAGAACACCAATAGTTATAAGCATAGGTATTTACGGTTCCTGTTTGATAAGCGCTTAACTTGCCTCGGCCATTGTTTCCAATATTGTTCCCTTGTAAAAGTTGCGCTTCATTACGAAGATAAATATTACTGTTTGTTCCATTAAAAGTGATTCTACCAGTAACATATAAAGGAGCTACATTTGGTCCACTTGTAAAAGCTGTGCCATCTACATAAATATAGCTTCCACTTCTCACGTACAAATCGGTTTGGGCAAATATGAAAGTACTTGTAGTAAAAAATAATATTAAGTAAAATAAATTTTTCATTCTATTTAGATTTAATATTTGCATTTGTAGTATTATAGAAATTAATTATCTGATTTTTAATCTCTTGTGGAACTTCTAATTTATCTTTTATATTATTGGGGATAATACTTTCTCTTTGATTGATGTTTTTGTTATTAACTTTTGCAACTGCTATCCAATCGAAACTTAATTGATTATCTAATTGTGAAGCTTTTACTCTAAAACCTGTTGGTGTTTTTTCAATAATACTTAAATTTATATATGATTTGTTACCTGTTAAAGTTATTATTGGGATTTGATTATTGAAATCTTCAGTAAATGAAACCCATAACTCTAATGTGTTTAGTTTATTTGTACCAAAATCCTGAATAACCACATTAGAATTTTTAATTTTTTCAATTTCATTCATATTATGTTGAATACCTATTAAGTTTAGGGTTGCCAATGCATAAGTGTCAACACCTGAAAAACCTTCATCAAGAATATAGTCAGGAGACTCATCTGCAATTAAACCAAGCCTAAATGCAGGCCTGTAATGATTTTCTTTACCTACTATCATTTCATCATATTCGTTTATATAATTATACAAAGAAGGCTTCAGGTTCCTGATATTATTGATTAAGTAATTCTTTATACCTGAATCTAAATTTACTTGATGGATATTTCTTTTACTTTCCCTTGCGGATACAGTTATAAAGCCATTTGAATACATTCGATACCATTCTTGCCAAGCTGAGCCAACTCTATACCCTACGTATCCATAACCTCCTGATTCTGGTTCTATGGTTACGTCAGGGCCTCTAAAATATCCGAGAAGTGCTTGACTTCCAGTATTCCCATCATTGCCAATTTCTATTGGATGGAAAATTGTGTGTACAGGAATGCCTAAAGAGAAGGGAGCTGTTGGTACTGCAGAAAAGCCAATCGCATCTGCACTTCCATCAATAAAGAATAAGTTAGTATTGGTGTTTCCTTCAACCCTAAAATCATGGTTGCCACCAGATTCATTAAAAATGGCATCTTCCATAACAGTTAGTTGCGCTGTAGGACTAGTCGTCCCAATCCCAACTTGGGCAGAGGCACTTAGGGAAAACAATAAAAAGGCAATAAATAAGTATGGAAGTCTGTTGAAAAGGTGATTTTTTTTCATATTTTTCTACTTTTAATTAGTTATAGAGGTATATTAAATTAATCAAATTTCTCTATTCTTTATTCTAAAAAAAACGATATTCGTTAAATAGCTAAAAATCATCGATATAAAATGAAATACAACACCTATTTAAACTATTTATTGATCTTTATAGGAAGCATGGTAGCCATTTATGCTCAAGCTGGTGTAAAACAAGATGTGGTTGTTTTGATTCTTGGAATTATTATTTTAATGTTTGGTTTATACCGAATTTCCAGTACACTTTCCAGTAAAAAACAGTCTAAAGAGAGTCATGAACCAAACCAAAAGGATGATGCTTAAAATAGGGGATAAAGTGTCTGTTTTAGATGAAGATATCACAGGCAGTATACTAAAAATCACTGAAGATTCAGTGACCATGGTTACTGAAGATGGTTTTGAGATGGTGTTTAATAAAAAAGAATTGGTACTAATTAAAAATGAATCCGAATTACAATCAAAATCCTTTACCAATGTGTCTTTTTCTGAATTGCTTAAGGAGAAAGAAAGCCCTAGAAGAAAATCCACTGTTAAAAAGAAAGTAAAGGAACGTTTTCAGCCTACCATGGAAGTGGATCTGCACATTCATCAATTAACGGATAATGCTTCCAGAATGAGCAATTACGAAATGTTAACCTTACAATTGGATACAGCCAAAAAACAATTGGAATTTGCCATTGGAAAGCGCATCCAAAAAGTGGTGTTTATCCATGGCGTGGGAGCAGGTGTTTTAAAAATGGAATTGGAATATTTATTTGGAAGATATCCCAATGTGACTTACTACGATGCCAATTTTCAAAAATACGGATTGGGAGCTACCGAAGTATATATCTATCAGAATGTAAGTGCCGATTAAAATTCTGGTGTTACCGTTCTTGTGCTGGTTGTATTGGCGTTTTGCAAAGAACCAAAGTCAAACGTATCCTGATTTAAGTTAGGAAAGGAAATGTTTTGCACAGTTAAAGTAACTTCATAGGTTTGTGTAATGGTATGAACCCTATAGGCTGTTGCAGGAACCATATTGGCCACATCTGGATTTAGGTAATCTGCTAAATTTGGATTGGTATAATCGTTGGAAGGGTTTTGGTCCTGACTCACATTTTCCTCGTCAATGGTCAATACGCCATCACCATCATCATCTGGATCTAAATAATTTGGGATGCCATCACCATCAGTATCTTGAGGGTCAGTTAACGGATTGTCGTCTGTGTCGTCATTATCATAATCAATCAATTCTGTACTAGTTAATACATTATCACCATCGTCATCTGGATCTAAAAAGTTAGGTAAACCATCTCCATCTGTATCATCATCATATAAATCTCCATTGCCATTAATATCTTCCATTTCAGCAGGAATTCCATCATTATCATCTTCAGTATAAATTGTTGTAATGGTAAAAACACCATCAGTACTGGATAAATCTTCGGTAATTCCTAAATTGGAAGGAGGCACATCATTACAGAATAAATTGTCGTTTAAAGTGTTGTAACTTCTATAATTAAATAAGTTGTTTGAGCCATCTATGGTGCCTTCAATTTCAGGATTAACCAATACTACTAACAACGGGTTTGTTTCAGATGGTTCCACTTCAAAAATATCATCTAAGGTCCAAGCAGGAGAACTTATTTGTAAAGAAATAGATTCAGCTGGATTTTCTCTAACATTATAAAAAACCAATTCGCCACAAGCTTCAAAGGTGTCGTCGAAATCTAATTCAACAAGAATAACATCTCCATCATCGCAAGAAGTTGCTAAAATTAAAATTGATAATAAAGCTAAAATTTTTCGCATGGCATGTATAGAATTTGCAACAAAAATAAAAGATTTGTTAAATATACAACGTGGCTTCTTGCAAATAATTTTAATTGCCCTATTTTTGCTACCTCACTAAAGCAAACTCAAATTATGAAATCTGTTTATTTTGATAGTGCTGCAACCACACGAGTACGACCAGAAGTTATTAAAACCATGCAAGATGTTTTGGAACATCAATATGGAAATCCATCTTCAACCCACGCGTTTGGTAGAGCATCAAAATCAATAATAGAAACAACCAGAAAAACCATAGCCAAGGAATTGCATGCATCTCCACAGGAAATTATCTTTACTTCTGGAGGTACTGAAGCTGATAATATGATTTTACGTTGTGCCGTTAGAGATGCCAACGTAACTACCATTATCACCTCTCCAATAGAGCACCATGCTGTATTGCATACCGTTGAAGAGTTGCGAAACGAGTATGATGTTACTGTTGAATATGTAAAACTTCAAGCCTGTGGCACTCCAGATTATGATGATCTGGAAAGACTGTTAACAGCAAACGACGAGAGGAAATTGGTGAGTTTAATGCATGTGAATAACGAAGTTGGAAACATTTTGGATATAGATAAAGTGTCTTCCCTTTGCAAAGCCAACAATGCCTTGTTGCATAGTGACACGGTTCAATCCATTGGTCATTATAAATGGAATGTAGAAGAAACCCCAATTGATTTTATGACTGCTGCAGCACATAAATTTCATGGCCCCAAAGGTGTTGGGTTTGCTTATATTAAAAAAAACAATACCTTAAAACCTTTGATTTTTGGAGGTTCTCAAGAACGTGGTTTTAGAGCAGGAACAGAACCAGTACATAATATCAAAGGCTTGGAAACAGCTTTTGTTCTAGCTTACGAAAATTTAGATAAAGAAAAACATTATGTAGAGGCATTAAAAGATTATTTTAAATCCGAAATAACCAAAGCCATACCAGGTGTTAAGTTTAATGGTAATTGTTCTGATAATACCAAGAGTACTTACACCTTGTTGAATGTTTGTTTGCCCATGTCTGCTGAAAAAGCATTGACCCTTCAGTTTCAATTGGATTTAAAAGGGATTGCCTGTTCCAAAGGAAGTGCCTGCCAAAGTGGGTCTGGCAAAGGATCTCATGTGTTGGAGCATATCTTAAGCGAAGAAGACCAACAAAAGCCTTCCATTAGATTTTCGTTTTGTAAATACAACACTAAAGACGAAGTAGATTATGTAGTTGGCGTTCTAAAGGAGTTCGTGGAGAAATAATTATTAAAACCACCAATAATGGTCTTATTGAAACATTAAATAAAAAACCTTCAGGGACATAGGCTCTGAAGGTTTTTTGTTGCTTGACCGTAGAAGCCCTTAAGCAGCTTGTGCTTTCTTGAATATTTTGCTTTTTATAATGGTGTTCCACTTATCCAGAAGCGCAATTTCATTGTTCATTTCAAAGTTTACATCTACGTTGTAAAACTCCAACACCTCCTTGTTTTTGGATTTGTAGGTTATTACCAAATCGATTCTGTCTGTTTCAATTTTAGAAGTGGTTTTGTTTTTATGGGTTCTTTGCGTCCTTACAATGTCGCAGGAGTCTACAAGACTTAAATCCACAAGGGTTACTTGATGTTCTGCATCAATAATTTTTGAGTAGATAAGTTTGTTTGCCGTTTCATCTATGGCCATTGCATAATAAGTGCCCCAAAAATCAGGGGTTTTTACTTGTAAATGATGCTTTGAGGCTTCTTCCATAAAGCCTTTTCTAGAATTTTTTTTCTGACGTTTTTGTGATGTTTGAATAAGTATTAGAGGGATTATTATTACCAAGGCAATAACAATACCTATGATGGTACTATGAGATTCCATAAGATATTTTTTTATTTGTTGAATATAAAATGTCCTGACCTTGTTGGTCAAGATGAAATAATAACAACAGCTCCTGATCATTCAGAACATGAGATGTTTAAGGAATATAATATGAAATTTTAAGAAAAGGTATGAAAAGGGTAGAGCAGTGTCTCAATATCCAATCCTGGTTGAATGTGTTTGCTTTTGTAAAGATATTGACTGTCTTTGGATAAGGTGTAGATTTCTACCTCTTTAAAGGATTGAAATGTTGTTTTGGAATAAGTTACCTGAACATTATGAACGTTTTCGTTTGCAAGGTCTCCTAAGGGTTCCAGGTCTGGAAATATGGATAGCTCAGGTGTTTTGGAATTCAATAAATTAACAGCAACATCCTGTTGTTGGCTATTATCAAAAACCGTTTCCACTATAAAATTTTGAATAGAAACGCTTATGCTTAAGGTATAAGCAAACAAGAGGCTCAAGGCAACCAGGTTTCTAATCATTTGTTTCATATACACAAATGTATGACTGTTTTTAATTCGAATTAAAAAAAGTGTGTTAAATTATTAAAATTTCATGGTTGTCCTTACATTAAACACTCGTGGTGTCAGGTAATTAGGAATGGCATACTGCCTTTTGCTGTAAACGTCCCTTACCCAAGTGTTTGTTATGGAGTTTTGCGCATTGAAAATGTTAAAAATTTCAAAGCCAACAGATAAATATTTAAAAGGTTTCCTCCAGCCATTGTATGTTTCGTTTAAATCTACAATAACATATTGCAAACCTATATCGGCACGCTTGTAATCTGGCAAACGGTTTTGGTAAACATAAGGATCGGCATAGCTTGGAGAACCACCAGGAAGCCCAGTGTTGTAAACCAAGTTTAAATACATTTTCATTTTAGGTAAGCTTGGTACATAATCTTGAAAAAGAGCTGCAAACTTTAAGCGTTGGTCTGTTGGTCTGGCTATATACCCTCTATCATTGATGTTTTCTTCGGTTTTTAAATACCCAAAACTAAACCAGGATTCGGTTCCAGGGACAAATTCGCCATTCAATCTGAGATCCAAACCATAGGCATAGGCTTTTGCATTGTTGGTTGCAGCGTACCTAATTCTAACATTTTCCAAGGTGTAAGGGTTTACATCTGTGAGTTTTTTATAGTAAGCTTCTGTAGTTAATTTAAAAGGTCTGTTCCACATTTTAAAGCTATAATCGTTTCCTACAACCACTTGAAAAGATTTTTGGGCTTTAACATCTGGATTTACAGTTCCGGAATAATCACGCAATTCCCTGTAAAAAGGAGGTTGATAATATATACCTCCACCAATTCTAAAAAGCATGTCTTTGCCCCAATCAGGCTTGATGGCAAATTGCGCTCTTGGACTAAAAACAATTTGTGAGGTTTTATCTATGCCATCACCACTTACAGTCCAATTATGAGCTCTTACTCCAGCATTGAACCATACGTCATTGTCTCCTAAACTGGTACGTTTGCTCCATTGTAAATAACCTTGGATTCTTTGAATGGTGGTGTGGTTTTTAGCTCTTACATTTTGATAGGCTGCCAAAGGCCCTTCGTAAGGTGTATAAGGTTGGTCGTTAAAAGCGTCGATGTTGGGAGGATTTATGGAGAACCCAGCCGAATCTATCACTTCCCATTCCACCAACCGATCCCTAATATCTTCGTTGGTGTACTTTAGGGACCATTCAAAATCGTTATCGTCCATAGTATATTTTCCGTTGTGCTCGATATTGGTGATTAGGGCATCCAGATCGTTTCTTCCATGGTTTAATTGACCTCCTATACCTTCACTATATTCCACTTCACCCAAATCTTCATCTCCAATATTGGTATTTACTTCGCCCAACCTATATTGTGCTAAAATATCAAAATGTTCTTCTTCGGTAGTGTGGTAAGTTGCAGTGGTTAAGTTAAGGGTTACATTATCATTTAAAAGGTAAGTTGCTTTAATGGCCCCAAACAAGGTTTGGTATTGATCTTTTTCTTGGCCTTCATAAAAAACCAATAATGCCAAAGGGTTTTCCAAAGTACCAAAATTTGTCTGTCTGGTTTTAGGTTCATAATTGTATTTGTTCAAAGAGGCATTTCCTAAAAAGCTGAGACTGAATTTATGGGAAAAATTGTAGTTTATCTGGGTTTGTACATCAGCAAAAGTTGGATCGTAATTGGTTTCTGTTTCTTGTGCATTAACAAGTAAGCTGTTGTTTCTATAACGAATTCCAATTATGCCTGAGAGCTTGGAATCTTTACTTATGGCATCTACAGCCAGGCTTCCACCAAGTAGGCTTAAATCTGCACTCACACCAAAAGCGTAAGGTTTTCTATAGGTAATATCGAGAACAGATGCTAATTTGTCTCCATATTTTGCTTGAAAACCTCCAGCAGAGAAATCGACATTCTGAACCAGGTCTGTGTTAACAAAGCTCAATCCTTCTTGTTGCCCAGAACGTATCAAGAAAGGTCTGTAGATTTCAATACCATTTACATACACTAAATTTTCATCGTAGTTTCCACCTCTTACGGAATATTGTGTGCTTAATTCGTTGTTGCTACTTACGCCAGGAAGTGTTTTCAATAGATTTTCCACACCAGCATTCGCACCAGGAATAAGTCTAACGGTTTCGGGTTCCAGTGTGATTATGCCTTCAACTTCTTTTCTTTGCTTGCTGGAAATCACAACGGTTGAGATTTGTTCCACAGATTCCTTCATGATGGGATGGAATTCGTATTCTTCCCCATTTTTTAAGTTAAATGTAGCAGTAATACTTTCAAAGGTAAGGTGAGAGAACACCACAGTAACCTCTTGGTCTGCTGGTATTTTTAAAATAAAAAAACCGTTCTCGTTGGTTACGGTTCCTTTGTCTTGAGCTTTGATATTTACATTTGGAATGGGATTATTGGCATCGTCTAGAATAACACCTTTTAAAGTTCCAGATTGTGAAAATCCTAAAAAGGACATCGAAAAAAGGAACATGCAAAATAGATAAGTTTTTATTTTCAAAAGCTTCATTATTTATTTTCTGTAAAACGTAGTTTCAAAAGTAGAATTATTTCCAACATTATCGGTAACAATCACTTTTAAATTATTTTTTGTTTCGGTAATTATACCATCATTAAAATCGTAGGTCAATGTTTTGGTTTTGTAATCGTACTCCATTAAAATCCATTTTCCATTAACGGTTGCGCGATAATTTGAAATGCCGGAACCTTCATCATCAATCTTCACTTTAAGATAACGGTATTTACTAAGCCATTGTCCATCTTTAAAATTTATGGGCCTAATGGTTGGTTCTATAGTGTCTGCTACCAAGGCGTAGGTTCCTAAATCGTCTGTTATGGTGTACATCAGGTTTTTTTCTTTTGTCGTGTTGGAATACCAAGGATGTTGTTTATAACCAACCAATCTGGCAATGTAAAGTTTATGGGCATCAGCTGAATCGTAATGACTAATATCGTATGTAATTTTAAAATGTTTTTTAACAGGAATGGTATCGTCATGTAATTTAATGGTATCGTTTGACACTGAAAAGTCCATATAAAAATCATCATAAAACGTCTCTGGATAAAATTCAACCGAAATGTGGTTGTATAATAGCTCGTTGGTTTTGTCTGCATGAATATAATAAGACGATACAAAAGAATCCTTCACTTTAAAGTCTTGTTCTTTTTTACCTTCAATATTAATGGTGAGCCAAGAAGTGTTGTTTTTAAAATCCTTTACTGCCACTTTGTAGACCGAAGAGGTACTGTCTTCAACCCTAATAAAACCATAATTATCAGAGTCTTTATAAATACTTAAGGGGTTATTGGGTTCTATAAAGAGTTTTTGGAGTCTTTCTTTTTTTGTTTTATAATGTCCATAATCTATAAACCGGTTTAAATGTCTGGTTTCGTCAAAAGAAAATCGTTTAAAATCGATGTCTATTTTTTTATTGCCATTAAAAAAAGCTTGAATGTTGTACACGCCATTGTTGTTGTATGCCAAATCCTGTCTGTCAGTAGATTCTATGGCAAAGCCAATTTTTCCATAAGCCTGAATGTTCTCAACTGTATAATCGCCATTAGGAAGGGATAAAAGCCTTAGTTTTTGTTTTTCGTTTGATTTGTTTACATACGAATGCTTGTCCATGGGATAAGCATAAACCTCTTTAATAACAGGTAAGGTAGTGTCTTTAACATCAAACCCAAAAAGCAATGGATTGATAGGTCTTTCTTGATTGTCCCTAATTTCAAAATGTAAATGTGGACCACCAGATCCTCCTGTGTTACCACTATAGGCAATAACTTCACCTTTTTCTACAATAAGCTCTTCGGTATTAGGGAACACTTCAATTTCAAACGATTCTTTTTCATATTGCAACTTCTTGATATAAGCTTCAATTTCAGGGGAAAACTTTTGCAAATGCGCATATACAGTGGTATACCCATTAGGATGGGTTATGTAAAGGGCCTTACCGTAGCCATAATGGGAGATTTTAATTCGGCTTATATACCCACTTGCAGAGGCATACACCTTTAAACCTTCTCTTTGTTGCGTTTTAATGTCCAAACCGGAATGGAAGTGGTTGGAACGCAATTCTGCAAAAGAGCCAGACAAGACCAAGGTAACATCCAAAGGATTCCCAAAATAGTCTTTTGGGTAATAATCTTGGGCTAGGCCAAAGGCACAAACAAAAAGAAAAAAGGGTAAGGTGAATCTCATAAATTAAGTAATTCTTGCTAAAATATTAATTTGAACGAAATCTACAAAAGATATATTGTACGCTATTTTGCAATAATATCAAGCAATTACAACATTTTGCAAATTTTATGTAAAAACAATTGTAATTTATAGGAAGGTATCTTAACTTTGTCTGATAAGTATTGCATATTGCACATGAGTAAAATTGAAGAAATTGTTGATGCTCTTGAAGTAAAAGTAGGGAAAGTTTTACAGCAATTGGAAACCGTAAAACAAGCCAACTTAAAACTGGAAAAAGAGTTGCAAGCTTCTAAACAACATGCCATGGAACAACAAGAATTGATTGTTTCTTGGGAAGAAAAATACGAAGCACTCAAGATTGCAAATACAATGCTAGGTAGTGACGAAAACAAAAGAGAGACAAAGCTTAAAATAAACACATTAATTCGGGAGATTGATCATTGTATTGCGCAATTGTCCGAATAAATGTAACATCAAAAATCAATGTCAGATAAGCTTAAAATAAAGCTATCCATAGCTAACAGAGTGTATCCTTTAACCATTGTGCCTAGCCAGGAAGAAGGATTGCGTAAGGCAGCTAAGAACATTGAAACGATGATCAATCAATTTGAGCAAAGTTATTCTGTAAGGGATAAGCAAGATGTTTTGGCCATGTGTGCTTTGCAATTTGCATCTCAAGTGGAACAAAAATCAATAGATAAAGAAAATGTAAGTGAACATGTGGAAGAGAAGCTCACGGCTTTGAACAAAATGTTACAATTACATTTGGACTCTTAACGTTCTTTAAAATAAATTAAGGTTACTGCCTACATTAGTTATTATTTGGAAAACTCAACATTAATTCTTTAAAAAGGGTGAGTTTGAACGGTAAAAGCGGGCTGCTAGTACTGTGTGTGCTGAACTTGTTTCAGTCTCGCAGTATCTCGAGCAGATACTTGATCCGTTTGTTAGCCCTAAACTTGTTTTAAGGAGTTTATTACAAAACAAACTAGTGTAGGCTTTTTTTATATATATAAATAAACTAACATGGACAACTCAATTATATTGATTATAGGTGGTGTTTTGCTAGGAATCATAGTGGGATTCATTATAGCAAAGGCATTAGAGAGAAACAATGCTTCCAAACTTATAAAAAGTGCTAAAAAATCGGCAGCTGCTATTATTAAAGAAGCCAATAGCGAAGGTGAAAGCATTAAAAAGGATAAAATTCTTCAGGCAAAAGAAAAATTCATAGAATTAAAATCAGAGCATGAAAAAGTAATCAATGCTCGTGACAAAAAAATGGCAGAAGCTGAGAAACGTACTAGAGACAAAGAGTCTCAGGTTTCCAGTGAATTGTCTAAAAATCTCAAACTCAATCAAAGTTTAGAAGACAAAATAAAGGATTACAACCATAGAGTTGATATTCTCGAGAAAAAACAGGAAGAAATCGATAGGCTTCATAAAAGCCAGATAGAACAGTTGGAGGTTATTTCCAGTTTATCTGCAGAAGAAGCCAAGGCACAACTTGTTGAATCCTTAAAAGGAGAGGCCAAGAGCGATGCCATGGCTTATGTTCAAAGCACTTTGGAAGAAGCAAAACTAACGGCTCAACAAGAAGCCAAAAAAGTAATTATCAATACCATTCAGCGTATAGGAACCGAAGAAGCAGTAGATAACTGTGTGTCTGTTTTTAATATAGAATCGGACGATGTTAAAGGACGCATCATTGGTAGAGAAGGAAGAAACATTCGAGCCATTGAAGCTGCTACTGGAGTGGAAATTATTGTAGACGACACACCAGAAGCCATTATTCTATCCTGTTTCGATTCCGTAAGACGTGAAATCGCCAGATTATCCTTGCACAAATTGGTTACCGATGGTAGAATACATCCTGCTAGAATAGAGGAGGTAGTAAAAAAGACAACCAAACAAATAGAGCAGGAAATTATTGAAGTAGGAAAACGAACCATAATAGACTTAGGGATTCACAACCTACATCCAGAACTTATTAAAGTGGTTGGTAGAATGAAATATCGTTCGTCTTACGGACAAAATTTGCTTCAACACTCCAGGGAAGTTGCCAAACTTTGTGGTGTGATGGCTGCAGAGCTAGGTTTAAATCCTAAATTGGCCAAACGTGCAGGATTGTTACATGATATTGGTAAAGTGCCAGATGCAGAAGCAGATATGGAAACACCACATGCTATTCTTGGAATGCAATGGGCTGAAAAATATGGTGAAAAAGAAGATGTTTGCAATGCCATTGGAGCACATCATGATGAAATTGAAATGACCTCTCTTTTGTCTCCAATTGTTCAAGTTTGTGATGCTATTTCCGGAGCAAGACCAGGAGCAAGACGCCAAGTATTGGATAGTTACATTCAACGTTTAAAAGACCTTGAGGATATTGCCTTTGGTTTTGGAGGTGTTAAAAAAGCCTATGCCATTCAAGCAGGAAGGGAGTTAAGGGTTATTGTGGAAAGCGAAAAAGTTTCAGATCAAAATGCAGCAGATTTATCCTTTAACATTTCACAGAAAATACAAACAGATATGACCTATCCTGGACAGGTTAAAGTAACTGTAATTAGGGAAACCAGAGCTGTGAATATCGCTAAATAACCTACAGCGTTTATTTGCAAAGGGAATATCTGCAAATCATTAAATAACATAGCTTGGGTAAACACCCAAGCTTTTTTTATAAGTTTTTAAACGTTTGTAATTTCAACTACAGCAGTTTTTTTATTGGGTATGCTAATGGTAAAGGTGGTGCCAACATTAACTTCACTTTCCACCTCAATGTTGCCACCATAAGCTTCTATTTGGTTTTTTATTAAGTACAATCCAATACCTTCGGCATCTTGGTTTTTATGGAATGTTTTGTACAATCCAAAAATGGAGTTTCCATACTTGTCCAGATCTATTCCAATGCCATTGTCACTAATGGCAATTTTAATGGTTTCAGAATCAAACATGCTGTCAACGGTAATTTTGGGATGTCTGTCTGGATGTTTGTATTTTATGGCATTGGTTAAGAGGTTTTGAATGATACTTTCTATATAGGACTTATTGTAATGTATAAATAATTTAGGGTCTATATTGTTTTGTACTTCGGCATGGTTGTCATTAATAACCACTTTAAGCATCTTTAAAATACGATCGGTCTCTTGTGCCAAGTATATTTTTTCAATCTTGGCAGTTCTGTTGTTTTGTACAGATACAATTTCTTTTAAATTGGCAATGGTTTTACTAAGGGATTCTGAAAGAATTTGGAGGTATTTTATGGTGTCTTCTTTTTCAAATTCTGATTCTGCCTCATTGTAAAAATCCAATAGACTTTCAAAATTGGCTGCATGTTGTTTTAGGTTGTGTGTTACTATATGGGCAAAATTTTTAAGTTGATTGTTTTGTTTGGTAACAATGTTTAAGGTGTTTGCCAGTTTTCTTTCGTTTTCAACATGTTTGGTAATATCTACATGTGTGCCTAAAAAACGTATTGGATTATTGTTGGAGTCTCTTTCTACAACTTTTCCTTTATCTAGAATCCATTTATAGGAGCCATCCTTGCACTCCACTCGATGCACATTCATGTATATGGGCTTCAAACCATTAATGTGGTCTTGATAATCCTGAAAATATTTGTTTCTGTCTTCTGGGTGCACACGTTTGTTCCAATCGTTTAGGTTAGCTCCAAAATTGGCATCGTTTTCAAAACCGATAATCCGTTTTGAAGCTTCAGAAAAATAAACTTTATTTTCTGTGGCGTTAAATTCCCAGACACCTACGTTGGTAATTTCTACTGCAAGTTGCCATTTGCGTTTTTCCCCAAACCCATTGGGGAACTCATTTATGGGTTTGTTTGAGTTCCTGAAGTCCATATTATATAAATTAAATTTTATTGTAAAAAATTTAGTTAATATGGGAGAATCGATTTAAAACTGTGCTATTACCTACTAAATATAATTAATAATCAGTAATTTAGAAAATAAAAAGCTATTTTCTGGGATGAAATGTTTGAAGCACACTTTTTAAATGGCTTTTGTCCACATGTACATAAATTTCAGTAGTGGTAATGCTTTCGTGTCCCAACATAAGCTGTATGGTCCTTAAATCGGCACCATTTTCCAACAAATGTGTGGCAAAAGAATGTCTGAAGGTATGAGGGGAAATGGTTTTGTCTAGATTGATTTTAACTGCCAATTGCTTGATGATGGTAAAGATCATGGCTCTGGTAAGCTGTTTTCCCCTTCTGTTTAAAAACAAGGTGTCTTCGTGTCCTTTTTGAATAGAGAGGTGGTTTCTTACTTCGTTTTTATAACAGGTAATATATTTTTGAGCAGACTGAACAATAGGCACAAAGCGTTGTTTATCGCCTTTTCCAGTAACTTTAATAAAACCTTCATCAAAAAACAAATCCGAAATTTTCAGATTGGTAAGTTCGCTTACACGTAAACCACAACTGTAAAGGGTTTCAAGCATGGCACGATTGCGTTCGCCTTCAGCTTTGCTTAAATCAATGGCAGCTATCAAGCGATTGATATCATCCAAAGAAAGTGTGTCTGGTAGTTTTCTGCCTATTTTAGGGGATTCTATCAATTCTAAAGGATTATCCACTCTATAATCCTCAAAAATGAGATAATTAAAAAAACTGCGCAAGCCGGAAATCATCCTGGACTGGGTCCTTACATTTACAGTTTTTGCAAGCTCATAAATATATTGTTGGATGGTTTCTTTTGAAATGTTCATGGGAGATACACTTATATGCTTGTCCTCCAAAAAGCCAATAAGCTTCTCCACATCCAATCCATAACTGGTTATGGAGTTGTTGGATAGCCCTCTTTCTATTTTTAGATAAAGTTTATAGTCTTTTAAAGCGTGTTCCCATTTCATCATCACAAAAATAAATCAAAAAGTATCCAAATAAAGGTTTTAAGGGTTGAATAAGGTTTGGACGATTTCATTTTGTTAATAACTTATTTGTGTAAAATACTGTAATACAATATTTTAATGTTTATTGTTAAATAAATTGTTAATAAAATATAATTTTATGTTCATAAATAGAAAAAAAAGTATTTAGTTTGCGTAATCAATTTAAAAACTTAACGAATTATGAAAAAATTATTTTTAACAGCTGTTATAGCAGTGTTCGGATTTTCAGTAATGAATGCTCAAGGAGGATTCAAAGTAGGATTAAATTTTGCTTTACCTGTAGGTGATGCTGCCGATATCTCTTCATTCAGTCTTGGATTGGATGCAGCTTATTTGGTTGAAGTATCAGAAAAATTTGCTGTAGGTGGAGCTACTGGATTTACTAATGCTTTTGGAAAATCAGAAACACTAAGTGGTTTTGGATATTCATTTGATGTTGAATATGATGATGTTCAATTTATCCCTGTTGCTGCTGCAGCACGTTTCTATGCAACTGAAAAATTTTATGCTGGAGCCGATTTAGGATATGCCATTGGAATTGATGATGGTAATGATGGTGGTTTTTACTATCGTCCAAGAGTTGGTTACAATTTTACTGACATGATAGGAGCGAATTTTTCCTATACAGGTATTAGTTTAGATGGTGGAGATTGGTCTACCATTGGATTGGGAGTTGAATTTTCTTTCTAATACAAACACTCTAAGTTATTTATTAAGGATAACGTATTTTATAAATACTGTAAAAAACCGAAGCAAAACGCTTCGGTTTTTTTACACTTTTTTTTATTTAAAAGAATATTATAACTATATTTAATTAAAATTAATCAGTTTAATTAATAACTAATCAGTCAATTATGAAAAAAATATTTTTATGTGCTGCTTTGGCAGTATTTGGGTTTACGCAATCCAAGGCACAAGATGACTTTGTGGACAAAGCCAAAAATGGTGGTTTTTATGTTGGGGCCAATATAGGTTTGCCCTTAAGTACTACCAGTGATATCACTGCTTTTAATTTTGGTTTTGATGGCGCTTATTTATTTGAAGTCATAGACAATTTGGAAGTAGGAGGCTTGCTTGGGTATACTCACTATTTAGCAGATGGTAGTTATACTACTTACAATTGGGATGATAATTATTATTTTTCCAGAGATTACAAAGACGCTTCTTTTGTGCCAATTGCAGCTTCGGCTAGATATTATTTTGGTGATCACAAGTTTTTTGGAGGTATTGATTTAGGAGTTGCCGTTAATGTATCTGGAGATGCTAAATCTGGATTTTATGCCAGACCAAAATTTGGGTTCGATTTGGGTGTGGTTGCTTTAATTGCATCGTTTCAAAGTATTTCTGGTGGCGTGGATTATGACGATGATTATTACTACGGAAGTACGTATGTTTCCACTAGTGGTTTTTCTTCCTTTAATTTTGGAGTGGAATTTGGATTCTAAACTTGATAAACAACAGCTCAAATATAAACCGAAGTTTACAGCTTCGGTTTTTTATATTTAGAATAAGCAGAGCTTTCTTACATTTTATGGCACATAATTGTGGAAAATAATTATATTTGCCAGCATAAAACAATTAAAAACCTTAAATTTATTATGAAAAAAGTATTACTTATCGCTGCTGTAGCAGTATTTGGATTCTCTAATGTAAACGCACAGGAAGTGAGTTTTGGTCCTAAAGCTGGTGTTAACTTTGCAAATTTGAATGGAGATATAGAGGATAACGATATTCGAATTGGTTTTCACATTGGTGGAGCTGCTGAAATTATGTTCACTGAAAAAATGGGACTTCAAGCTGAGTTATTGTATTCGTTACAAGGAACTAAAGATTCTTATTCTTCAACAGAGACAATTGGAGGTGTAACTTATACCGAAGAAGAGGAAGCTAAATTAAATTTAAGCTATATCAATATTCCTGTATCTTTTAAATATTACATTGCTAATGGGTTTAATGTTGAAGCAGGACCTCAAGTAGGTATTTTAGTATCTGCCAAATCTAAATACGAATATGAAGAACGTGTTCAAGGTGGTGGCTACGATGAGACTTATTCTGAATCTGGAGATATAGACATAAAAGACAATATCAGTTCAATTGATTTTGGCTTAAACTTTGGTTTAGGATACAAAATGGAGAATGGACTGAACTTTGGTGCTCGTTACAACTTAGGATTATCCAATGTTCTTGATGTTGATGGAACAGATGATAAATTGCAAAATGGTGTAATCCAAGTATCAGCTGGATTTATGTTCTAAAAAAACAAGCTATAGTATATAAAGAAACCGAAGCAAGATTGCTTCGGTTTTTTGTTTTTAAACAACATTTTTAGCGTTATTATTTTTTTTGAAAAAGTTAAACAGACCTCTAAAATTGGGGCATTTTTGTAAGGAACTTAAACAATAAAAATATAATACCATGAAAAAATTAATTTTAATTACAGGATTATTTATTTTTAGTACAACGTTATTGCATGCCCAAGCAGACTCCAAAGCTATCCAATTAGGTGTTAAAGGAGGTGTAAACTCCACTAAAATTACAGGAGACGATATAGACGATGTGAAATCAAGAACCAGTTTTAATGTTGGTTTATTGGCCGAAATCCCTATTACAGAAAGATTCTCATTACAACCAGAGGTTATGTATTCTGGGCAAGGGTTTGATGTAAAGGAAATAGACCAGGATAACATCTTCGATACAAATGAGAACATAGAATATCAACTTGACTATATTCAGGTGCCAGTATTGCTTAAAGCGTATCTGGTTAAAGGGTTGAGTATAGAAGCTGGACCTCAATTTGGATTTAAGATCCATGAAGAATTGGATTTTCAGCCAAATAACGATGGAGGCGATATTGAAATTAACGAAGACGACTCTTATGTTAAGGATTTTGATGCAGGCTTGGTTCTTGGAGCAGCCTATAAATTCGACAATGGGTTTTTTGTTAATGGACGTTACAACATGGGGTTAACCAATATTTTTGAAGATAATACCATTTTTGAAAATGTAGATGCTAAAAATGCAGTTTGGCAATTTGGTGTTGGCTTCATGTTTTAATCCAACCCTTATAAAAAACCAAAAACCGAAGTTTCAGCACTTCGGTTTTTTTATGGGTTAATTTTTGATACCTTTACTAAAAACAAGAAAGCATTTACAGATGAAAAAAATCATCATTATCAATGGTCCCAATTTAAACCTATTGGGAAAACGAGAGCCACAAATTTATGGCAACCTCAGTTTTAATGAATTTTTTGAAACCATAAAGGCAAAATACCCTCAAGTTATCTTAGAACACTTTCAATCCAACATTGAAGGGGAACTTATTGATAAGCTTCACGAAGTTGGTTTTTCATATTATGGGATTATTTTAAATGCAGCAGCTTACACGCATACGTCAGTTGGAATAGGAGATGCTGTGGCAGCCATAGAAACTGCTGTGGTGGAAGTGCATATCTCCAACACGTTTAAGCGCGAGGATTTTAGGCATCACTCTTATGTGGCACCTTATGCCAAAGGTATCATCGTTGGTTTTGGATTGCAAAGTTATGAATTGGCTTTGCAGAGTTTTTTAAATCCTCTATAATGTTTCTTAAATATTTAATAATACTGTCTTAAATTTCACAGTCTATAAAAAGCACGATTCAAAATTTTGAATCGTGCTTTAATTTAAATGTTTTAACAGATCACTCCGGTTGAGCGAAGGCTCTTCCTTTGGGAAGGTTAGTAGGTATTTATAAATGTATCACCTCACCATAAGCATCTGCAACGGCTTCCATAACAGCTTCACTCATGGTAGGATGTGGATGTACGGCTTTTAAAACTTCATGGCCAGTGGTTTCAAGTTTTCTACCTAGAACGGCTTCAGCAATCATGTCTGTTACGCCAGCTCCAATCATATGGCAACCTAACCATTCTCCATATTTGGCATCGAAAATCACTTTTACAAAACCATCTTTTGTTCCAGCAGCACTTGCTTTACCTGAGGCAGAGAAAGGGAATTTGCCCACTTTAATGTCGTAACCTTTTTCTTTGGCTTGTTTTTCGGTTAATCCAACACTTGCAATTTCTGGCGAAGCGTAGGTACAACCTGGAATGTTTCCATAATCTAAAGCTTCCACATGCATGCCAGCAATTTTTTCAATACATAGAATGCCTTCAGCAGAAGCTACGTGAGCCAATGCTTGTCCTGGAGTGACATCTCCAATGGCATAATAACCAGGAATGTTTGTTTGGTAATAGTTGTTCACTAAAATTTTATCTCTATCCACAGCAATACCAACATCTTCTAATCCTATGTTTTCAATATTGGTTTTAATTCCCACTGCAGATAATATAATATCGGCTTCAAGGACTTCTTCTCCTTTAGAAGTTTTAACTGTTGCTTTTACACCTTTTCCAGAAGTATCAACTTTGGTAACTTCAGAAGAAGTCATGATTTTTATGCCACTTTTCTTGAAAGAACGTTCTAGTTGTTTGGAAACATCTTCGTCTTCCACAGGAACGATATTTGGTAAGAATTCAACAATGGTTACATCTGTTCCCATGGAATTGTAAAAGTATGCAAATTCAACACCTATGGCACCAGACCCAACCACAATCATTTTTTTAGGTTGTTTGTCCAATGTCATGGCTTCTCTATAACCAATTACTTTTTTACCATCTTGTGGCAAGCTTGGCAATTCCCTGGAACGAGCTCCCGTAGCTATAATGATGTGGTCTGCACTGTATTCTTTTCCTTCTACTTCAACTTTTTTTCCAGGTTTTAATGTTCCAAACCCTTCAATGACATCGATCTTGTTCTTTTTCATTAAAAACTGAACACCTTTGCTCATCCCTTCAGCAACACCACGACTACGTTTTACAACAGCATTGAAGTCTTTATCAAACTCTTTTACAGAAAGTCCATAATCGTTTGCATGTTTTAAATATTCAAAAACCTGAGCAGATTTTAAAAGGGCTTTTGTAGGAATACAGCCCCAATTCAAACATACACCGCCAAGGCTCTCTTTCTCAATAACAGCAGTTTTAAAACCTAATTGAGATGCTCTAATAGCAGTTACGTAGCCACCAGGACCACTTCCAAGAACAATAATATCGTATTTACTCATTGTATAATTTTTAGTCGTTTTTTGAAGCTACGAAGGTACAAAAAGTATCTAACAAATTACAAGTTCTCAATTCTGGATTCCAAGTTTTTGGTTTAAGATTCGAGATTTAAAGTTTAAGGTTTAAAATTATGGGTTGGGAATAAAATTCAATGCCACACCATTTATACAGTGTCTTTTTCCAGTGGTCTCTTTAGGGCCATCGTTAAATACATGTCCCAAATGCCCTCCACAAGTGGCGCAATGCTCTTCAATTCCGGTAAAACCATTCCCTTCCTTGGAGAAAGCAACATTTCCAGGGATTTCCCTATCAAAACTTGGCCATCCAGTTCCGGAGTCGAATTTATGTTCACTTTTAAACAAAGGGGTTTTGCAGGCAGCGCAAACATAGGTTCCAGCGTCTTTAGTATCGTTTAACGGACTGGAAAAAGCGCGTTCTGTACCACCTTCCCTTAACACATAATATGCCTTGGCACTTAGTTCCTGCTTCCATTGTGTATTGGTTTTTGAGACTTTAAATGTGTCCTTATTTGAGTTTTTTTTGTTTTCTTGGCTCATACAGCTTTGCAAGGTCAAGACCAGCAAGCAGCTTAATAAAATTTTCATATGGGTTAAATTTATTAGTGTTTGTAACACCTTTTGTCAACAAAACTTATTTAACTTTACATACACAAGTATAAATTATTGTTAAAAAACAAAATGTGTTCCTCTAAAAAATTAAGGAATGATTTTTGTAATTTTAACTCCTGAAAAAAAATTTTAAAATGAAGTTTAAAAAAATAATAAGTGTGTTTGTTTTACTTTTGGTAGTAATGGCTTGTTCCACCAATCCTTTTACCGGAAAACAAACCATGGCCTTAGTGCCGAATTCCCAATTATTCCCAACAGCATTCCAGCAATACAACCAAGTGCTTAGCGAAAGCAAAGTTGTTACGGGAACAGCACAATCTGAAATGATAAAAAGGGTAGGACAGCGTATATCTGTAGCTGCTGAACGTTGGTTAAACGCCAATGGCTATCAAGGGTATTTAAAAGACTACAAATGGGAATACAATTTAATTGACGATAAAACAGTTAATGCTTGGTGTATGCCAGGAGGTAAAATTGTATTTTACACAGGAATCCTTCCCATAGCACAAAGTGAAACTGGTGTGGCAGCCATAATGGGACACGAAGTTGCTCACGCGCTTGCCAATCATGGACAACAGCGTATGAGTGCAGATTATATTCAACAAGGCGTGGCATTGGCTGGTAATATCGCTATTCAAAATGATAACGATAGAGCTGCCTTTAATCAGTATTATGGTATTGGTTCTCAAGTAGGCGTGATGCTTCCTTTTAGTAGAAGTCATGAAGCTGAAGCAGATAAAATAGGATTGATTTTAATGGCCTTGGCTGGTTATAATCCTAGTGAGGCTGCCGAATTATGGAAGCGCATGGAAGCCAATAGTGGAGGCAATGCGCCACCAGAAATACTCAGCACGCATCCATCCAATGCTTCAAGAATACAAAACATCCAGTCTTTGGTTCCAATGGCTGTATCTGAAGCAAAAAAGTTTGGTGTCACCTCATTTAAACCAATAACTAAATTTTAAAAGTGATGTTTTAAAATATTTACTTATTTTCGAAGCTGTTCTAAATTTGAACAGCTTTTTTTATTAAAAAACATGTATGGCAAAACTAGAAAAAGGAAGTAAAAAATTGCTAAATGCTTGGGCATTTTACGATTGGGCAAATTCTGTGTATACTTTAACCATTGCTTCTTCAATTTTCCCCATATTTTATTCTGCTTTATTTGCAAGCAACATTAAACATGTTAACGCTTTTGGTTTTGAGTTTAAAAGCACAGCTTTAATAACCTTTGTAACCGCTTTTACGTTTTTGGTAGTTTCGGTGATGTCGCCTTTATTGTCTGGAATAGCAGATTATGTTGGGAATAAAAAGAGTTTCATGAAATTTTTCTGTTATGTTGGTGGATTGGGCTGTATTGGATTGTATTGGTTTAGCTTGGACCATATTTACATGAGTTTGTTGTTTTATTTTATGGGATTGATTGGCTATTGGGGAAGTTTGGTGTTTTATAATTCATATTTGCCAGATATTGCTTTTCCAGAGCAACAAGACAGGATCAGTGCCAAAGGTTTTTCTTTAGGATATGTAGGTAGCGTTATTTTACTTATTATAAATTTAGCCATGGTTATGAGCCAAAAAACTGGAGAGGCTAAAATGGAAATGATGCGCTGGTCCTTTGTGATGGTTGGTGTTTGGTGGATTTTATTCAGTCAATATACGTTTTACATTTTGCCTAAAGGAGTTTTAAATGGCGAAAAAGTAACTAGAAATGTGATTCTTAACGGATTTAGGGAATTACGTCAGGTTTGGCATCAATTAAAGCTAAACTTGAGGTTAAAGCGCTATCTAGCTGCATTTTTTGTATTTAGCATGGCAGTTCAAACCATTATGTTGGTGGCTGTTTATTTTGGGGAAGAAGAAATTTCTTGGGCAGATGACAGCGAGAAAACCATGGGTTTGATTGTGAGTATTTTGGTGATTCAAATAGTAGCTATTTTGGGAGCTGTTTTAACTTCTAGGGCATCAGAAAAATATGGTAATATCAAAACATTGATAAGTGTGAATATTATTTGGATGACGATGTGCTTTGCTGCTTATTTTGTAGTTACTCCAATACAGTTTTATATCACAGCTGGTGTGGTTGGTTTGGTCATGGGAGGCATTCAAGCTTTGGCCAGATCCACCTATTCTAAATTTTTACCGGAAACAGACGATTCAACTTCTTTCTTTAGTTTTTATGATGTTGCTGAAAAAATAGGTATCGTTATTGGAATGGTTATTTTTGCCAGCATTGATCAAATTACCGGAAGCATGCGAAATGCCATCGTGTTTTTGTTTGTGTTCTTTCTAATTGGGATTATTTTGCTATTTCGCGTACCTAAAACAAACCCAAACTAATTTTTTATAAAAAAAGCTTATGTTTACAAAAATTATATTAAAACCTATTATGAAAAATTTAAAATTAGCCCCTTATTTGCTTCTTGCTTTATTAATGTTTACTGTTTCTTCATGTGATAATGAGCCTTTGGAAGGTGATTTTAATAATACCACAAATAATGGAAATGGCACTAACATAGAACTATCTTCTTTATTTGACAAATGGTGGTATGATTCTGAAGATTTTACTGCTGATATTTATTTTCACTCTAATGGCATGTATGAGCAAAAAGTTATGCTTCTAGGAAACGAAGTTATATCAACTGGTGATTGGATTTGGGTTAACGAAAGTGAACGTGTAATGAAAATCGAAAATTTAGGAGGTTCAGGACAAGTAGCTACTGATATCTGGTTCAGATTTAGTGATGTTCAAGAATCGTCCTTTAACATAGAACAATCTCAAAATGGCACTAGTTATTCCGTACCAAGACTGTATTTGGATACAGAATAGTTTTCATTTATATAAAAAAAAGCCACTCAGATAGAGTGGCCTTTATTATTGTGGTTGAAACCTTAATCTTTACTTATACTCCCAGAGCCAGCCACTTTGGTATCCTCTTTTTCAGGGTTTCCAGTGTATTCAATATCGCCAGAACCTGTAACTCGTGCCTTTAGATATTTATTGCTAATTACATTGGCATTTCCTGAACCTGTAACGGAAACCTCTGTATAGTCTGAAGTCACACTCGATGCGTTTAAGTCTCCAGATCCTGTTAACGTGGCTTCCAGGTTATTTGTGCTCCCTTTTAATTTTATATCGCCAGATCCTGTTAAATCGCATTTTAAGGTGTCGGTTTTTAAAATTAAAGTAACATCACCAGAACCAGCTAAGGATACTTTTAAATCCGTTGTAATTATAATGTCTTTACACCATAAATCTCCAGATCCAGACAAAGACACTTCATCAATATCTTGAAAAGGAATGGTAATTTTTATGCTTTTATTGGGCGACGGTTTTAAATTAACACGATCTTTGGTTTTTACAATGAGCTTGTTGTCTTTTACTTCGGTTATAATATAATCCAAAAGATTGGCTTCTCCTTCAATTTTAATGGCACCTTCCGTACCTTTTATCAATTCAAAATCCATAAACCCAGAACAGGAGATAGCGTTATAATCTGCTGTGGTTCTTGTTATGCTTGTCACGTTTCCGTTGCCTTTCACTTTTTGTGCAAAACTAAAAGAGGAAATAAGTACTGTTATTATAAGAATGATTTTTTTCATAATGTTTTTTGATGATTTATCGGTTAGTTTTTGTAAAAAGACACACTTCCGTAGTCTGATTCTATTTTTACCATGTTTCCGGAGTTTGGTGAACCATAATATCCAGTATAATAATTTCCTCCAGATTCTTCATGTTTTTTATTGAACTCAAACCCACTGTCATTTAAGGAGGCATATTCCAAATCAATATTGAAATTAAAATGATAGTTGGCTGCATGTCCAATTTTAATGCCAGTATAATCAGATTCTATGTTCACATTTCCTGCTTGTTCTGTCATGTTATCAATTTTAATGGAGCCATAATCGGCTTCAAGATTTACGTTTTTATAAACATCTCCAATAACAACGGTTAAATAATCGCCATTTCCCACAATATTATTGGCTCTATTTATTTTAATGGAACCGTAATCGCATTCATAATTTATATTTTCAACAGTTTCTAAAATAGAGGAGGTGTAATCGGCATTTAAATGTATGTTTTTTGCTTTTGCAATGGTAAAACCACTGTAATCGGCATTTATTTCAGCACTGTTTATGTATTCAAAATAACAGTTAGAGGTGTAATCAAAATTAATTTTGTTATTGGATGCCATAAGCTCTTTGGTGGTTATTTTACCATAATCGCAATTAATAATGGCTCGTCCCTCAAGTTTTCCCAAGTTAATGTTTCCATAATCATTGCTTAAATCCACAGCATTTGTAATAGGCATTTTAACCACATAATTAATGCTCATGTTTACATTATTGTTACTGTTCCAGTTCCACCAGGAATTGGACCTGGTTTTATTGAATATGGTTTTTGCAGAAACCAAACTGTTTGTGGCATTAAAATCTACTGTAATGTCGTCTAGTTTACGCTGTACTTTTTCTTCGTCGTTTCCTTTGGTGGTAATGGTTACCACAATTTCAATTCTGTTTTCGTTCCAAGTCACTATGTCCAGGTTTCCATAGCTATTATCGATTTTTAAAGTGGCGTTTGCAGACACGTTAAAAGATTTTTTAATGATTTTTTCCTTGGTGTGTTTTTCCTTTGAAATCCCGTTTGTTTCTGTAGCTGCATAACCACAGAAAGATATGGTTAAATGAAGCAGGATGATGCTATATGTTTGAATTGCTTTCATTGTTAAAGTTATTTAGTTGTTTTATGTTTTCTATATGTTTTAAGGTGTTTTGTAAAATATCTATTCGGTTTTGAAAGTTTTTTATCATGGCAAAAATTACACGATTGTCATCACCACTTTTGGTCAGGTCTATTTTTAGGTTTTCATAATCCATTTCCAGTTTTTTAATTTGAATTAACGCATCGTTAATAATCATTTTGGTTTCTGGATTCGATTGGTTTTCCAGTTTTTTTAACTCTTCAGAAATGGTACTTGCAAAAAAACGTTGGGTTTCTTTCATTTCTGGAGAAACATTGGCCAAATCTCTTACCTTGTTTTGCGAACCATTTGCTATTACCAAAGTCATAATTAAAACCAGAGTGGCAGCAATTCCCGCCAATGGCTTCCAAAACCATGATTTTTTTGTGGCTGTAACACTTGACATAGTATCTGCTTGGTTGTTTAGCTTGGTTAAAAACCGTTTGGTATGTCCAGAATTTGGTTCTTCAATGTCAAATTCATCTTTTAAATCATCAAACAGTTTGTTTAAATTATCTGTATTCATAGCTTTTTTTTATGGCGTTGCTAGAGGTTGTAATTTTTGTCTTAAACTTTCTTTAGCTCTAGATATGGTGGTTCTACAATTAGCATAACTAATATTTAAAATGGTCCCAATCTCCTCATAGTCGTAACCTTCAATTAAATGCAATGTGAGTGTAATCCTGTAGCTTTCCTTTAAAGTGTTTAAGGTGTCCAGAACTTGTTTTGCCCTTAAATTTGTAAACTCATAATCGATGGAAATCTCTGGATCCTCACTTTCAATTTTATATTTCACATCATCAAAAGAAGTGCTTTCAAATTTGCTGTTCTTCTTTAAATGGTGCATGCTGTTATTAATAACAATGCGTTTTAACCAGGCTCCAAACGTAGCAGTGTCCTTTAAGCTTTCAAGTTTTGTAAAAGCCAGTAAAAAAGCCTCTTGCATAATGTCTTCAGCTTCAAAACGATCTTTTGCAATTCTGTATGCTACATTAAACATGGCTTTGTGATATCTGTTGTAAATTTCCAATTGCGCCAATTGGTTTCCAGACTTGCAAAGCGATATAAGCTCTTCTATATGTTGATGGGTTAGACTCAATTAAAACGGTTTGTTATTTTAAAGATGATGTTAAAGATAGTTTGTTACAGTTTGCTTAAAAAATATTTTAATTTTTTTAAAACCTATAAGTTTGTATATTATTTTCAAACACCATCCTAAGTTTTTTGATGCTTTATAAAGTATGGCATATTAATTGAACTTTTATTGGTGATTAATTCCTTGTTATTTGTTAAGCTATGAATAATCAAGGTTTTAGAATGTAATGCTTAACCCATTAAAATGATAATCATTTTGAAATTAATATAATTAATGACAGAATGACTTAATAATATATATGAAGAAAAGAGATTTATTTAGCCTTGACAGTTTGTCATTTCAGGATTTTGATGAAAATTCAGAATTAATACCTTTAATGACACCTGAAGATGAAGAAGAAATATCAAACGAAAAATTACCGGAAACCTTACCTATTTTATCGTTAAGGAATACAGTTTTATTTCCTGGAGTGGTGATTCCTATTACTGCTGGAAGGGATAAATCCATTAAGTTGATTGACGATGCCAATAAAGGCAGTAAGGTGATAGGTGTGGTGGCTCAAAAAGACGAAGCCGTTGAAGATCCTACTGCAGCAGATATTCACGAAACAGGTACTGTTGCAAGAATATTACGTGTTTTAAAAATGCCAGATGGCAATACAACCGTAATTATTCAAGGAAAGAAAAGGTTTCAAGTAGCAGAGGTTATTACCGAAAAACCTTATATAAATGCTACCATTCGCGAAGTTCCAGAGGCCAGGCCAAGTAAAAACAACAAGGAATTTGATGCCATTATAGAGTCCATTAAGGATTTGGCCCTACAAATTATTAAAGACAGTCCTAACATTCCTAGTGAAGCATCCTTTGCCATTAAAAACATAGAAAGTAATTCGTTTTTAATAAATTTTGTGTCTTCCAATATGAATTTAACAGTAAACGAAAAGCAGTCCTTGTTAGAGATCAACGATCTTAAGGAAAGAGCTTTGGCAACGTTAAAATTCATGAATGTCGAGTTTCAAAAATTGGAACTAAAAAACGATATCCAGTTAAAGGTTCAAAGTGATATGAGCCAACAACAACGTGAGTATTTTCTTCATCAACAAATGAAAACCATTCAAGAAGAATTGGGTGGCGTGAGTTATGATGAAGAGCTTGAAGAAATGAAAACGCGAGCAAAATCCAAAAAATGGGACGAAAAGGTTGAAGAACATTTCAATAAGGAAATAGCAAAGCTTCAACGTATGAACCCTCAGGTTGCTGAATATTCCATTCAACGAAATTATTTGGACTTGTTTTTGGATTTGCCTTGGAACGAGTTTAGCAAAGATAAATTCGATTTAAAGCGTGCCAAACGCATATTGGATCGCGACCATTATGGACTGGACGACGTTAAAAAACGTATTTTGGAATATCTGGCTGTCATTAAATTGAGAAACGACATGAAATCGCCAATTCTATGTCTTTTTGGACCTCCAGGAGTTGGTAAAACCTCTTTGGGGAAATCCATTGCCGAAGCTTTAGGAAGGGAATATGTACGAATTTCATTGGGTGGATTGCGTGATGAAGCTGAAATAAGAGGTCATAGAAAAACCTATATAGGAGCCATGCCTGGTCGCATCATTCAAAGCCTTAAAAAAGCTGGCACTTCCAATCCCGTTTTTGTGTTAGACGAAATAGACAAGCTGTCCAGCTCACATCAAGGAGATCCATCTTCTGCCATGCTGGAGGTTTTAGACCCAGAACAAAATAATGAATTTTACGATAACTTCCTGGAAATGGGCTACGATCTGTCTAAAGTCATGTTTATTGCCACATCTAACAGTTTGTCAACCATTCAACCTGCTTTGTTGGATAGAATGGAGATTATAAACGTAACAGGTTATACCATTGAAGAGAAAGTGGAAATAGCCAAACGTCATTTATTGCCAAAACAATTAAAAGAGCATGGATTAACCGATAAGGATTTGAAAATAGGAAAACCTCAGTTGGAAAAAATTGTAGAAGGTTATACTAGGGAGTCCGGGGTTCGTGGTTTGGAAAAACAATTGGCAAAAATGGTTCGGTATGCTGCTAAAAATATAGCCATGGAAGAAGCATATAATATAAAAATCTCAAATCAGGATATTATAGACATTCTTGGAGGCCCAAAACTTGAGCGTGATAAATATGAAAACAACAATGTGGCAGGAGTGGTTACAGGCTTGGCTTGGACAAGGGTAGGAGGAGATATTTTATTTATTGAATCGATTCTCTCTAAAGGTAAAGGCAATTTAACCATAACAGGTAACTTAGGAACCGTTATGAAAGAGTCTGCAACCATTGCCATGGAGTTTATAAAATCCAATGCCAAGGAACTGGACTTAGATCCAGATATTTTTGAAAAATACAACGTGCACATCCACGTGCCAGAAGGTGCCACACCTAAAGATGGTCCAAGTGCAGGTGTAACCATGTTAACTTCACTGGTGTCTCTATTTACCCAAAGGAAAGTAAAGAAAAGTCTTGCTATGACTGGCGAAATTACATTAAGGGGCAAAGTGCTTCCGGTAGGAGGCATTAAAGAAAAAATCTTGGCTGCCAAACGTGCTAGAATTAAAGAGATATTGCTGTGCGAAGACAATAGAAGGGATATTGAAGAAATTAAACCAGAATATTTAAAAGGCTTGACCTTCCATTATGTAACAGACATGAGCGATGTTATTAAAATCGCGATAACTAATCAAAAAGTTGCAAATGCCAAGAAACTCTAAGCGAGTTAACTTAAAAAAGAAACAAAACCTCGAAATTATATTCGAGGTTTTTTTTATCATTTAAAAATAATTTATACTTGCAGCCGTTTTAAGATAGATTTAGTTACTTTGCACCTGTATGATTAAGAGATTTACGGTAGTTTTTATAATGCTTCTCAGCACTTTGGTTTCGGCTCAGGTTGGTGGTGAAACTACGTATCAATTTCTTAATTTGGTCTCTTCGCCAAGACAAGCTGCCCTAGGAGGAAAGGTCTTTACCAATGTGGATTACGATGTTACCCAAGCCCTTACCAATCCAGCAACCATTAATCCTGAAATGGATAACCAATTGGCTTTAAATTACACCAGTTACTTGGGAGGCATAAATTATGGCACTGCAGCTTATGCCTATACTTGGGACAGACGTACACAAACTTTACATGTAGGTGTAAATTACATTAACTATGGAAGTTTTGATGGATATGACGAAGTTGGTAACGCTACAGGTTCCTTTACAGGAAACGAAGCAGCTCTTTCTTTTGGCTACGCAGCCCAATTGGGATATTCAAATTTTTATTTAGGTGGAAACCTTAAATTAATCACATCCAAATTGGAACAATACTCTTCTTTTGGCGCAGCTATAGATGCTGGACTTATTTACATAAACGAAGATATTGAGTTTCAGGCAACCTTAGTGGTTAGAAATGCTGGAATGCAAATTACAACCTATGCTGGTCTAAACGAGCCTTTGCCCTTGGAAATTGCTTTTGGAATGTCTCAAACCTTGGAACATGTGCCTCTACGTTGGCATTTAACGTTTGAAAACTTACAGAAATGGCCCATTACTGTTTCAAATCCAGCTAGGGCAGAAACCGATTTAGAAGGCAATCAAACCCAAGAAAAGTCGGGTTTTTTTAAAAACGTATTGAATCATACCATTATTGGCGCTGAAATTTTTCCCGAAGGTATCTTTAACATCAGGTTAGGTTATAATTTTAGAAGAGGTAGTGAGCTTAAAATCGTAGATCAACGAAATTTTTCTGGAATTTCTGCAGGTTTTGGATTAAAACTCAACAGAATGCGTTTTAGTTTTACCCATGCCAGATATACCAGTGCGGCCAACGCCAACTTTTTTGGCTTACAACTGGATTTACGATAATAAAATGATATTTTTATTGCCTTAATTAAGCAATTTATTGGATACCCATTTTTCACGTAAAACACATACATGAATAAAATTACCATTGCCATAGACGGATTTTCATCAACAGGTAAAAGTACTGTTGCCAAACAATTAGCCAATCATTTGGGATATATTTATGTGGATTCTGGAGCCATGTATCGTGCAGTCACTTGGTATGCCATGCAACATCATTTTATAAGCAACACCTATTTTCACGTTCAGGATTTAATAGCACATTTAGATCAAATAGACATCACTTTTACATTTAACCCGAATTTGGGCTATGCCGAAGTGTATTTAAACGGCAAGAATGTTGAAAAACAAATTAGGACCTTAGAAGTTTCAGGTTTTGTTAGTCAGGTAGCCGAAATATCAGAAGTCAGGGAATTATTGGTTAAGCAGCAACAAAAAATGGGCGAAAGCAAAGGTATTGTAATGGATGGTCGTGATATAGGAACCGTTGTGTTCCCTAATGCCGAACTTAAGATATTTATGACAGCCTCACCTGAAACCAGAGCAAACAGACGATATCAAGAGTTGCTTTCAAAAGGGGAGCAGGTATCTTATAACGAGGTGCTCCACAATGTACAGGAACGCGATTACATAGACTCCAACAGAAAGGATTCCCCACTAGTAAAGGCAAAAGATGCCATAGAAATAGACAATTCCAACCTAAGTTTAGAAGAGCAATTCAACAAAATCCTTCAACTTGTTGAGACCAAGTTATAAAGCAAACAGTAAGCACTTAATTTTAAGAAAAATACATTAGGATATTTTATCAAAAATCATTAATTTTGCACTCCTTTTAGCGAAGAGTCAGAAATTAGAAGGAATTGAAAACAAATATTTAATAACACTTCTGTGTGTTAATCGCTTAATTTTTCTGAAACATCACAGAATACAAACGTAATGTTACCGTATATCCTAAAAGTGAAAACCGTAACCATTACATAATTAATTTTAAATGGCTGAAAAAGCAAAACAAGCTGAAGTTGAAGCAACTGAAGCAAAAACTGTAGAAGATCCAGTAGTATCTGAAGCTCAAGCAAACCCTGAAAAATTCTTAAAAGATTTTAACTGGCACAATTACCAAGAAGGTATTGATGAGGTTGAAGATTCTCAATTACAGGAATTTGAAAAATTAGTAGCTGAAAATTTCGTTGACACTTTAAATGATGAAGTTGTTGAAGGGGAAGTTATTCACATTACAGATCGCGATGCTATTATTGACATCAATGCAAAATCTGAAGGTGTAATTTCTTTAAACGAATTCCGTTACAATCCAAACTTAAAAGTAGGAGATAAAGTTGAAGTGTTAATTGATGTGCGTGAAGACGCAACAGGACAATTGATATTATCTCACAGAAAAGCTCGTGTAATTAAAGCTTGGGATCGTGTTAACGCTGCGCATGATAATGGCGAAATCGTTAATGGTTTTGTTAAATGTAGAACCAAAGGTGGTATGATTGTAGATGTTTTCGGTATCGAAGCCTTCTTGCCAGGTTCTCAAATTGATGTAAAACCAATTAGGGATTACGATCAGTATGTAAACAAAACAATGGAATTTAAAGTGGTTAAAATTAACCACGAATTTAAAAACGTTGTGGTTTCTCATAAAGCACTTATCGAAGCTGATATTGAAGAACAAAAGAAAGAAATTATTGGTCAACTGGAAAAAGGACAAGTATTGGAAGGTGTTGTTAAAAACATAACTTCTTATGGAGTCTTTATCGATCTTGGTGGTGTAGATGGTTTAATCCATATTACAGACCTTTCTTGGTCTAGAATCAACCATCCAAACGAAATTGTTGAGTTGGATCAAAAATTAAACGTGGTTATTCTTGATTTTGATGAAGATAAATCAAGAATCCAATTAGGTTTAAAACAATTAAGCAAACATCCTTGGGACGCTCTTGGAGAAGACGTTAAAGTTGGAGACAAAGTAAAAGGAAAAGTAGTGGTTATTGCAGATTATGGCGCTTTTATTGAAGTGGCTGATGGTGTTGAAGGATTGATCCACGTGTCTGAAATGTCTTGGTCTACACATTTACGTTCGGCTCAAGATTTCGTTTCTGTAGGAGACGAGGTTGAAGCACAAATCTTAACATTGGATAGAGAAGACCGTAAGATGTCTCTTGGTATTAAGCAATTAACTCCAGACCCATGGACAGATATTACATCTAAATACCCTGTAGGATCCAAGCACAAAGGTATTGTACGTAACTTTACCAATTTTGGTGTGTTTGTGGAATTGGAAGAAGGTATTGATGGATTAATTTACATCTCTGATTTATCTTGGACCAAGAAAATAAAACACCCAAGTGAATTCTGCAACGTAGGTGATACTTTAGATGTTGTTGTTCTGGAATTGGATGTAGAAGGACGTAAATTAAGTTTAGGTCACAAACAAACTACTGAAAACCCTTGGGATAAATACGAAACTGAATTCGCTTTAGATACAGTTCATACAGCAGAAATCGCTGATGTTGTTGATAAAGGTGCAACTATTGAATTTAACGAAGACATCGTTGCTTTTGTTCCTTCCCGTCACCTTGAAAAAGAAGATGGAAAGAAACTTAAAAAAGGAGATACTGCCGAATTCAAAATTATTGAATTTAACAAAGAGTTTAAACGTGTGGTTGCTTCCCATACTGCTATTTTTAGAGAAGAAGAAGCTGCAAACGTAAAAGCTGCTGCCAAAAAAGCAGAAGCTCAAGCTGCAGAAGCAAAACCAACCTTAGGTGATGCTAACGACGCTTTACAAGCTCTTAAAGATAAAATGGACGGAAAGAAATAATCTTTAAGTCTTACATGTTACACTAAGCACAGTCTAAGTGTTTCAATTATATAAAAAAGCCTTCAAACAGTTTGAAGGCTTTTTTTATGCCCTGTAATTAAAACCACCTGTTCTTTGTATCACTTCCACTAGGTAAAAAGGTTTGAAAGAAAATCCATTGTAAACCACAATAATTTAACTTAACTTTGTTCACCAATTAAGTTTGGAAAGTATGGGTCAAAAAATGTTACTTAATGCCACAGAGGTAAACATCATTCTTCACAGATTGGCTTGTCAATTAATTGAAAAACATACAGACTTCGCAAACACAGTGTTAATAGGTATTCAGCCAAGAGGTAAATTTTTGGCAGAAAGACTGACAAAAATCCTTAAAGAAGATTACAAAATAAAACATGTAAAGTTGGGACTTTTGGACATCACATTTTTTAGGGACGACTTTAGAAGAGGCGAAAAACCTCTTGAAGCCAACACCACTGAAATAAATTTTTTGGTAGAAGATAAAAACATTGTTTTTATAGACGATGTCTTGTACACAGGCCGAAGCATCCGTTCAGCATTAACAGCCATCCAGTCGTTTGGTAGACCTAAAGAAATAGAACTCCTAACCTTAATAGATAGACGTTTTAGCAGACATTTGCCCATTCAGCCAGATTACAGAGGCAGACAGGTAGATGCCATTAACAACGAGAAAGTCAAGGTGAACTGGTTGGAAAACGAAGGAGAAGATGCCGTATACTTAATTAGCAATTAAGAGTTGAAAATGATAATTTAAAACGGTTTAATGTTTTATATGGGATTGATTAAATCAACTTTAAACTTTAAACTATAAACTTAGAATAAAAATGAGTGAATTAAGTGTCAACCACTTATTGGGAATAAAATATCTTAACAAAAAAGATATTGAACTTATTTTTGAAACTGCCGATCATTTCAAGGAAGTGATTAACAGACCCATAAAAAAAGTGCCTTCACTTAGAGATATCACCATTGCCAATTTATTTTTTGAAAATTCCACTAGGACCAAACTCTCTTTTGAATTGGCTGAGAAAAGGCTCTCGGCAGATGTCATTAATTTTTCAGCATCCCAATCTTCAGTAAAAAAAGGGGAAACCTTGATAGATACAGTTAACAACATCCTTTCCATGAAAGTGGATATGGTTGTGATGCGCCATCCAAACCCAGGAGCCAGCGTGTTTTTGTCACAACATGTAGATGCAAGTATCATTAATGCTGGAGATGGCGCTCATGAGCATCCTACACAAGCTTTGCTGGATTCTTATTCAATAAGGGAGCGTTTAGGGGAAGTGAAAGGGAAAAATGTTGTTATTGTTGGAGATATTCTACATAGTCGGGTAGCTTTGTCAAACATCTATGCCCTTAAATTGCAAGGAGCCAATGTTATGGTTTGTGGACCAAAAACATTACTGCCCAAACACATAGATAAATTAGGCGTAAAGGTTGAAACCAACTTACAAAAGGCCCTTAATTGGTGCGATGTTGCAAACATGCTTCGTGTACAAAACGAACGAATGGACATTAGCTATTTTCCTTCCACCAGAGAATATACCCAACAATTTGGTGTGAATAAAGCACTATTGGACTCTTTGGATAAAGATATCACAATCATGCATCCAGGACCTATAAATCGTGGTGTGGAAATTACAAGCGATGTGGCAGATTCCAAACAAGCTATCATTTTGGACCAAGTGCAAAATGGTGTTGCAGTTAGGATGGCTGTAATATATTTATTAGCTTCAAAAATAAAACAATAAGATTATGATTATAGACAAAGATGGTAATATTACCATAATCACCCAAGAAAAAGCATCTGTAACAGAGTTGGTAAAAAAACTGGATGTGGTTTACAATCGATATAAAAACGATAATATTATTGTATCCTTAACAAGTCTTCAGTCTATAACCCTTCAGGATGTTATCGAGTTTTTGCAAATTTCAAACACACACAGAAAATCCAAACATTCGTTTGTAATAGTTTCAGATAAAGTAAACCTGGACGAGATGCCAGACGAGATAGTGGTTGTGCCAACCCTTCAAGAAGCATACGACATTATTGAAATGGAAGAAATGGAGCGTGATCTAGGATTCTGAAAAAATGTTGAACTGTAAAGTTGTTTGTTGTTAAGTTGTCTACCACTAAACAACAAACAACTAAACGCCAAACAAGATAATGAAACTCACCATTTTAGGTTGTCATAGTGCCACACCACGTATCAATACCAATCCTACGTCTCAGGTTTTGGAAATTAACAATCATATATTCTTAATAGATTGTGGCGAAGGAACACAGGTAGAATTGCGTAGGAACAAAGTGAAGTTTAACCGGATTAAACATATTTTTATTTCGCATCTTCATGGTGACCATTATTTTGGATTAATTGGGCTTATTTCTACATTTAGGTTATTGACCAGAGAAACAGAACTCCATATTTACGCACCTAAAGGCTTGAAAGAATTGGTGACGCTTCAAATGAAACTGGCCAATTCATGGACAAACTATCAACTTATATTTCACGAATTGACTTCCCATGAACCAGAATTGATTTTTGAAGACGAGAAAGTAGCTGTTTACACCATACCATTGGACCACAGGATCTATACCAACGGATTTCTTTTTAAGGAGAAACCTGGACTTAGAAAACTGGATATGAATGCAGCAATAGAAGCAGATATAGATATGGCTTATTTTAATAAGTTAAAACAAGGGTTTGATGTTGAAAACAATAAAGGGAAGCTAGTAAAAAATGAGACAGTTACCAAAGATCCTCCTGAGCCCAGAAGTTATGCCTTTTGTAGTGACACTGCATATAACGAAAAGTTGGTAAACAATATACTGGGAGTTACAGCTTTGTATCATGAATCCACATTTTTAGAGAAACACGAAAAATTGACCATTCCAACAAAACACAGCACAGCCAAACAAGCTGCCAGTATTGCCAAACAGGCAAATGTAGGTACTTTAATTCTTGGGCATTTTTCAACCAGGTACGATAATTTGGACCTATTTAAGGAAGAAGCCCAAACTGTATTTAAACATGTGGAATTGGCCAAAGATGGTAAGGTTTTTAGTTTTTAATTAAACTCCTTTAGGCTTAAAATCCATTCTATGGCTTCATTTAAAGTCTGACACCTCTTGATGCTGGTTTTGGAAAAGTGCTTTTCAAGGGTTGCATTTTTATAATTAAATTTATTATATGCCACTACAGCACTAGCTACAATAAAATTATATTCTTTGTAAAAATCAATCCATAATTGGGGCTCTATGGAATAGGAGTTAATTCTATTGGATATAAACCCTACCTCAAATTGGTCTCCATAATGCTCTCCAATTGCAGAGATAACTTGTTCAATTTTTCCCCAGTCAAAATGGATGCCTTCATTTAACTCAGAGATAATTATTTTCTCTAAAAAGAAGAAGGTACCAAAAGAAAACTCTATTTTTGAACTGGGAAGTAGGTTAAAATGTTTGCTATTTTCAAATGTCATTTTGGGAAAATTATTCCATAAATTTATAAGAAATAGTTAAGCAATAAAACTAAAATATAGTAAAAAAACATATTTTTAATATAATGGATGCAGACTTAGGCAGTTACAGAAAATCGTACGAAAAACATGAACTTTTGCTGGAAGACACACCCGAAAACCCATTGGAATTATTTCAAAAATGGTTTTTTGAAGTTGATAAATTCTTTCCTGAAATAGAAACCAATGCCATGACCATTTCTACCATTGGTCTGGACGGTTATCCTAAAAGTAGAATTGTTCTTCTTAAAAAGTTCACATATGAAGGCTTTATTTTCTATACCAATTACCATAGCGAAAAAGGCAAAGCCATCTCAAAGAATCCACATGTGTGCTTGTCCTTTTTTTGGCATGGAGCAGAAAGACAGATAATTATTAAAGGCAAAGCCAAAAAGATTCCTGACAATTTAAGCGATGGGTATTTTGAATCCAGACCAAGGGGAAGTCAGTTGGGAGCAATAGTTTCCCACCAAAGTGAGGTTATAGAGAGTAGGGAAGCGCTAAAACTAAAACTAGCTGAACTGGAAAAGGAATATGAAGGCAAAGAGATACCAAGACCACCTTATTGGGGAGGATTTATGGTAGAACCTGTAGAAATGGAGTTTTGGCAAGGAAGACCCAATAGATTGCACGACAGAATAAGATATACACTAACTCCTGAATACGATTGGATAAAAAATCGATTATCTCCATAATTTATCCGTTGAAATACTAAATTCTTTGTTTTAAACATGCACTTCATCGATTAAATGTTTAAAAAATCGACAAAATACACGTAGTTTATCGATTTTAACATTTCTTTAACAGTTTTTTCTATTTAGGAATTTAAATTAGCAATACCAAATCTAAATTACCTAACAATGAAAAAGCCTACTTTACTACCAGTCATGGTATTAATTGCGATGCTATCATTTTCGTGCTCAACTGATAGCCTTGATGAAACTGCAGAAAATACCACTACAAACATTGTGGTTCCTGAAACCAAAGTTATTGAAATTGAAATTGTGGAATTAATTAACGATTACAGGTTAAGCATAGGATTGAATCCACTTAACAACATGAAATTAATTAAATCCCAAGCTTACAGTCATACAGATTATATGATAGAGCATGATAACGTATCACATGATAATTTTTATCAGCGTAAAACATATTTAATTAACAATGCAGGAGCCAATAAGGTGTCTGAAAATGTGGCCTACGGTTTCACTACAGCTGAATCTGTTGTGAATGCATGGTTAAACAGCCCTGGACACAGGGAAAATATAGAAGGGGATTTTACCGATTTTGATATTTCTGCAGAACAGAACAGTCAAGGTAAATGGTATTACACAAATATTTTTGTGAAAAAATAATAAGTTAGGAACAACTAAAAAATCAATATGTAAGCTATATTTATTTTATATTAATAAACCTAAGTTTTAATTAATAGCAAATTGAAAACCACTCTACAAATAAATGTAGAGTGGTTTTTTTTTACATGATGCTCTTATTCTTTTAAGGAAGTTTATGTTCTGTTTAATCTTATCTTTCCAGACAACATCATGCGCTTAATTTCATCTAAATATACTGTATTGAATACTCATTCTTCATACTTGCATTTAAGCTCTTTTTTAAGCTCTTTTTTAAGCTTTGGAACCATTGTAATTAAATTAATATGGAGTTTGTGTGTCATTTTTTTGAGTCAATAGTGGCAATTAATGAAAATTTCTTAAGGTGACTGTTATAAAATTCAAAAGCCACTCAAATTGAGTGGCTTTTAGGTAATAAGATTATTGTTAGGAAGGTTTAATATGTAAGCTATAGATATTAAAAATACTAAATCTTATTACACTTGTTTTCTATGTTTATTTGCTAATTCTCTTCGTCATTAAGAATAATAAACTTTGAACGTCTATTTTCTTGATGTTGAGCTTCCGTACATGGTACGCCATTGGAACATTCGTTTACCAACTGAGATTCTCCATAACCAATAGCACTTTCTATACGTTCTTGAGCAATGTTTCTAGAGTATAGGTAGTCTCTGGTGGATTTAGCTCTTCTGTCTGAGAGTTTCATGTTATAACTATCAGATCCACGACTGTCTGTATGGGATTCAATTTTAATGATCATATTAGGGTGTTCTCTCATAACAGATACAATGTTTTCCAACTCGTAAGCTGCATCTGGTCTAATATCCCACTTATCAAAGTTGAAGAATATTGGGTTAATTACAATTTCGTTATCGTTAATAAGAGGGATAAGCAATAAATCGGCCTCATGAACTTTTTCATGCTCATCAGTAGTTTCTAAAGCTAATAAAGCATCTTTATAATCTGGTTTGC
>Ga0070728_10000705_pt1 | contig 59639 bp, 58 predicted proteins | sample tdDd471_FD_66723 | JGI IMG/M metagenome (GOLD analysis project Ga0070728, IMG submission 66723) | Marine sediment microbial communities from the Atlantic coast under amendment with organic carbon and nitrate - tdDd47.1 | ecosystem: Environmental > Aquatic > Marine > Coastal > Sediment | place... | reverse complement strand
TCGACCACCGCATGCGGCCGCGAGATCGTGCCGATGCCCTCCTGCACCACGCCGACGTTCTCGGCGATGCCGGTGGCCACGTTCATGATCCAGTGCGACATCATCGAGATCCGCATGGCCAGGCCGATGCTGGCGGCGACCGCGCCGACGCTGAGCTCCTGCACGGACCACAGCCACAGCGCCGTGCCGCCGACCGACACGATCAGGAACGAGTGCAGGGCGCCGACCACGATGTTGATCGCGGTCAGCGAGCGCAGCAGGTCGGCGGTCCGGGCGTTCTGCTCGGCGATGCCGGCCCGGGCGTAGTCGTCCTCGCGGTTGGCGTGGCTGAACAGCTTGACCGTCAGGATGTTGGTGTAGCTGTCCACGACCCGTCCGGTCAGCCGGGAGTACGCCTCGGACGACACGGTCGAGCGCTGCTTGATCTCGGGCACCCAGCGCCGCAGCGCGGCGGCGTACAGCGCGACCCAGACCAGCAGCGGCAGCGCCAGCCGCCAGTCGTTGTCGGCCAGGATCGCCAGCGCGCTGACCACGAACACCGAGACGTACCAGACCGCGTTGATGAACTCCGCCACCGCCCGGCGCAGGCCGAGCGAGGTCTGCAGCACCTTGTTGGCGATCCGCCCGGCGAAGTCGTCCTGGAAGAAGCCCATGGACTGTCGCAGCACGTAGCGGTGGGTCTGCCAGCGCACCAGGTTGGTGAACGACGGCACGATGCCCTGGTTCATCACCATGATGTGGATCGCGTCGACCCCGGGGGTCAGCACGGTCACCAGGATCGTGACGCCGATCAGCAGGCCCAGGTTGTCGGCGAAGAAGCTGCTCGCGTCCGGGGCCTGCTCGATGCGGTCGATCAGGACGCCGACATAGGCGTACAGCGCCGCCCCCAGCACCGCCACCAGGGCGGCGGTGAACAGGGTCAGGGCGAACATCCCCCAGGCCTGCACCAGGTAGTGCCGGAAGAACGCGGCAAGCTTCTGGGGCGGCTGGTCCAGCCGGTCCGACGAGAAGGGGTCCAGATAGGTCTCGATCCAGCGGATCATCGCTTCGCTCCACGCACGCGGGAAATCGGGGGTGCCCCCTCTGGGGCATCGCCGGTCGCGTGATCGGGCGAAGCGGTCAGGCGGAACTCAGGTCCCGCGATCCGCGTCGCATGTCAGGCGCCGGCGCCTCAGGCCATTCGGCCGAGAATCGGAAGCCGTTCGTACGACATCGAGTTTCCTTTCGGTTGTCGCCGGAGCGGACGAGCCGCAGCCGACGGGCGCCCTGTCTCGCACAACCCATGCGGGCCGTCGAGTCGATCTGCGGCGGGATGACGCAGTTGGTCTGCGGGTGTGGCGGAAATGCCGCAGTGCGGTGTGGCGCGGAAGACGCACGTCGCAGCGTGGATCCCGGATCTGTTCCGCCTGCGGCGATCCAGTTCGGGATGAGGCTGGTGAGGCGGCGACTTTACCGACCTCATCCCGGCCGAAGCGGAGCGGAGAGCCGGGACCCACCCGCCGCCTCGGCGCCCGGCGAGTTACTCCCCCGGCTTGAACGCCGCGAACGCTTCCTGCCAGTCCGGGTGCCAGCGCGACAGCGGCGGGCGGTTCTCGGTGATGTCGCCGGCGCCCCACAGGATGCGGGCGCGGTCCATCTCCGGGGTGACCTCGTTGTCCGGGCAGACGATGTAGAAGTCGCCGGCCTCGAGCGCCCCGATCATCCAGCCGACCACCTGCTCCGGCAGCCAGGCGCCGGGGTTGTGCGGCCGGTTGCCGGTGGTGGTCCAGCCGGGCACCAGCAGGTGGGCGGTGACCCGGCAGCCCTCGGTGTTGCGCAATTCGTGCTGCAGCCCCTCGGTGTAGGACTTCACCGCCGACTTGGTGACGTTGTAGGCGGTGTTGCCGGGCGGGTTGGTAATGCCCTGCTTGGAGCCGCAGTTGACGACCATGGCCGGCTCGCCGTGCGCGATCATGGCCGGCACGAAGGCGTTCACCCCGTTGGTGACGCCCCAGAAATTGACCTCGAAGGCCTTTCGCCAGTTCTCGGCGCCGCTCCACACGCCGCCGCCGGTCCGGGTGACGGCGTTGTTCATCAACACGGCCAACGGGCCGAGCCGGTCCTGCACATGCTCCGCCGCCGCCTCCATCTCGGCGGCGTTCGAGACGTCGGCGGCGACCGCGATCACCTGCTGGTGGGGGTGCTCGGCATGGCCGGCGACCCGGTCGCGGGCCCGCTCCAGCGCGTCGTCCTCGACGTCGATCAGGCAGACCGGCATGCCGAGTTGGGCGAACCGCTCGCAGGCGGCGAGGCCGATGCCGCTGGCGGCACCGGTGACGACGGCGGCACGGCGGGAGCCGAGGACGGGATGGGCCATGGGACGGTCTCCGGGCTGGGATCCACTCCGGCCGATGGTCGGAGCGCCGGCCCGTCCGGTCAACCGGCCTCGGCCAGCATGCGCTCGGCATTGCCGCCGGCGACCTGGGCCTGCTCGGCCGGGGTCAGCCGGGCCTGGCGCGCCGCGTCAAGGCAGCGGGCGTCGTCGAAGATCGGCGAGTCGCTGCCGAACAGCACCCGGTCGGCGCCGTAAACCTCGGCGGCCAGCGCGATCGCCCGCGGCCCGAGCGAGGCGGCGTCGACGTAGAGCGGCCGCAGGCTGCGCGACGGTGCCGGCTGGTCCGGGTGGCGCAACGCGTAGACGTGGTCCATGCGCTCGATCACGAACGGCAGGGTGCCGCCCAGATTGGCGACCTGCACCGGCACCGAGGGGTAGGGATCGAGGAAGTCGGTCAGCGCCAGGGTGACCATCACCTCGGTCATGCGGTTCTGGATGTCGACGGTGACCCGGCGGTGGACGACGCTGTCGGTGTGCGGGGCCGGGGCGTCGACGGCGCCGCCGAAACTGTCGGGCAGCGGCCCAGGGTGAACGAACGCCAGCCCGCCGATCTCGGCCGCCAGCTCGAACAGCGGCCGTACCCGCTCGGCGGCGGCGACGCTGACGAAGGCGTCGCCTGGCAGGATCATGCCGCTGAGCCCGAGGCCGCGGGCCCGGCGGTATTCCTCCAGGGCGGCGGCGGGGTCGGCCAGCGGCAGGGCGGCGATGCCGGAGAACCTGTCCGGGTGCCGGCGCACCAGCCCGGCGACGCCGTCGTTGAACGCCCGGACCAGCGGCAGCGCCTGGTCGGCCGGCCGCGAGTCGACGCCGAACAGCCCCGGCAGCGAGATCACCTGGCGGTCGACGCCGAGCTCCTCCATGCGGGCGAGCCGGGCGTCCAGGTCGTCGTAGGCCCGGCCGTAGGGCATGCGGGTGCGGTAGATCCCGAAGCTCTCGCCGCCGCCGGGCTCGGCGCGGATGTCCGGCGCCTCGCTGCGGGCGCGGAGCGCGGCCACGATCGGCTCGGGCAGGAAGTGGGCGTGGGCGTCGATGACGGGCGGCATGGCGGCGGGTCGGTTGGTTGGGGGAACGGATGGTGTGGACGCAAAAGGGGGCCGCCGAGGCGGCCCCCTTGCATGGGCTTCCGGCAGGCGTAGGCCTTACGCCGCCTGCGCCTTCTTGAGCGCCGCGAGCGCGTCGTCGAGAGCCTTGTGCATCTTGTCGAACATCTCGTCGATCTGGCTCTCGTTGATGATCAGCGGCGGGGTGAAGGCGACGGTGTCGCCGATGTTGCGCACGATCAGGCCGTGCTCGGCCGCCGCCTTGTAGGCCAGCATGCCGGCGCCGGCCTTCGGGTCGAACGGCGCCCTGGTGGCCTTGTCGGAGACGATCTCCAGCGCCCCCATCAGGCCGCGGCCGCGGGTCTCGCCGACCAGCGGGTGGGCGCCGAGCGCGTGCAGCCGCTCCAGGAAGCGCGGCGCCACGGCCTGCACGTGGCCGACGATGTCGCGCTCCTCGTAGATCTTCAGGGTCTCGAGCGCGACCGCGGCGCACACCGGGTGCGCCGAGTAGGTGTAGCCGTGCCCGAGCACGCCGAGATCGGCGCTGGCCTGGGCGATCGGCTGGTACACCTCGTCGGTCATCATCACCGCCGAGATCGGCAGGTAGCTGGACGACAGCGCCTTGGCGCAGCTCAGGATGTCCGGCTTGATGCCGACGGTCTGGGAGCCCCAGAAATTGCCGGTGCGCCCGAAGCCGCAGATCACCTCGTCGGCGACCATCAGCACGTCGTACTTCTTGAGGACCGCCTGGATCTTCTCGAAGTAGGTGGCCGGCGGGACGATGACGCCGCCCGCACCCTGGATCGGCTCGGCGATGAACGCCGCGACCGTCTCCGGGCCCTCCTCGAGGATCATCTGCTCGAGGTCGTTCGCCATCCGGGTGGCGAAGTCCTCCTCGCTCTCGCCCTCCTGGCCGAAGCGGTAGTAGTGCGGGTTCGAGGTGTGCTTGAAGCCGGCCAGCGGCAGGTCGAAGCCCGGATGGTTGACCGGGGTGCCGGTCAGGCTGGCCGAGGCGACGGTGACGCCGTGGTAGCCCTTGATCCGGCTGATGAACTTCTTCTTGGCATGCCGGCCACGGGCGTTGTTGTAGTACCAGACCAGCTTGATGACGGTGTCGTTGGCCTCGGAGCCCGAGGAGCAGAAGAACACCTTCGACATCGGCACCGGCGCCAGCTGGATCAGCCGCTCCGCCAGGTCGATGCCCGGCAGGTGCGCCTTGTGGGCGAAGGTGTGGTAGTACGGCAGCTTCTCGAGCTGGGCGGTCGCGGCCTTGACCAGGCGCTTCTCGTCGAAGCCGAGCGAGGCGCACCACAGCCCCGCCATCGCCTCGATATAGGCCTTGCCGGCGTCGTCGTACACGTACACGCCCTGGCCGCGCTCGATGATCATCGGGCCCTGTTCTTCGTGGGCCTTGGCGTTGGTGTACGGATGGAGGAAATAGGCGACGTCGCGCGCCGCCGGTGAATTCGGCTGGAAGCTCATGGTGTTCTCCCGAGACGGGGTACGAGATGTCTGACCCGCGACCTTATCACGCCAATTTTTGCGCGAAAGGGGGGCTGAGCCGTTGATCGAGGGGTCTGCTGACGGATTTCGGTACTACCGGACGCTCGACGACGCGGAGCGCGAACGGCTGCGCGCGATCGTCGGCGCCCAGCCGGTGTTCCGGCTCTACCTGGAGTCGGCGATCGAGGCGGCCGCCGACGGCGATCTCAGCCGTTCGGTACTGATCGGGCGGGCCGGCGCGGGGGCCGCGCTGGCGATCGAGTTCGACGAGGTCACGGTCCGGACCGTCGCCGGCGCGCTCGACGACGACGAGCTGACGCTGGCCTGCGCGGTCGGGCGGCGGGCCGAGCTGCACGTGCCGCCGGCGCTGCGGGCCGCGGTGGTCGCGCGCTGCGGTGCCGGCATCCTGGCCGATCAGAGCATTCGCTACTACCGCCGGCCGGTCGATGCGGGGGCGGAGCCGGACCCGCGCTGCCGACGGCTCGATGCCGGCGACTACGAGGCCGCGGCCGAGCTGCTCCGGACCCACCATCCCGCCACGGTGTTCTCGCGCTGGATGCTGGACGACACGCTGATCGGGCTGTTCGAGGACGGCGCGCTGGTCGCCTGCGGCGGCGTGATCGCCCGGCATCGCGGGCTGTCGACGGTCGTGCTCGGGAACTTCGTGACGGCGTCGGAGCGCCGCGGCCAGGGCCTGGCCCGGGCGGTGATGCGCAGCCTGCTGGCGTCCCTGCACGCCGACGGCATCGGCCTCGTCACCCTGTGTGCCACCGCCGAGAACCGGTCGGCCTGCCGCAGCTACGAGGCGATGGGGTTCACGCAGTTCGACGAGTGCGCCGAGCTGTTGGTCGGGCCGGGGTGAAGGGGGAAATTAGGTCCCGGGTCGCGCTTCGCTTGCCCGGGATGAGGACAGAAGGGAGAAGCCTCATCCCGGCCGCAGCGGCGCAGCCGCGGAGAGCCGGGACCCACCGACAGGAGCACGTCGCTCAGATGTCCACCGGCTCCGAGTCGTCGTCCATGATGCGGTTCAGGGCGTCGCGCAGGGTGCGCAGCAGGTCCTCGGCGGCGCGGTCGTCGATGTCCCGGAAGATCGCCTCGTAGTCCAGCAGCTCGCGCTCCAGCATCACGGTGCGGTCGGTGCGGTTGGCGGCGATCAGCTGGTCGAGCTGCCGGCGCGCCTCGTCGACCAGCTCGACCGCCTCGCCGCGCTCCAGGATGCCCTTGCGGACCAGCGCGCGCAGGGTGTTCACCAGCAGGACGAAGGAGGCCATGGCGAAGGCCTCGGTCTTGACGTCGCGGCGTGTCAAAGAGTGGTCTCCGGTTCGCGCGTGCCTCCGGGCAGCAGATACCACAGCAGGCTCGCCGCCTGCAGCGCCACAAGCCCGCCGAACGCCCAGCGGTAGGCTTCCGGCCGGTAGCCTCCGGCCTCGACGGGCGGCCACAGGTCGATGGCCGCCCCCAGGAGATATTGGCCCGCGAACGCGCCAAAGAAGGCCAGGGTGTTCAATCCGGTCGAGGCGCGGCCGGCGAGCGCGAGCGGGAAGTGTCGGCTCAGCAGCGGGTAGGCGAGGGCCGCGCCGTTGGCCAGCAGGCCGAATGCCAGCCACGGCAGCAGCGAGGTCGGGGCGAGCTCGAAGGCGATCGCCGCCTGCGCCAGCAGGAACGCGGCGCACAATCCGCCGACCACCGGGATCAGCCCGATGCCGCGGCGGCCGCACCAGTCGGCGAACGCGCCGGTCGCCACGAAGCCGGCGGTCATGGCGGCGGCGATCGCGAACAGGTAGCCGGCGACGCCGGCCCGGTCGAAGCCGGCGACGTCGCGTAGCCACGGGCCGGCCCACAGCCCCTGGATCGCCAGGTTGGCGGTCATGGTGGTCACGGTCAGCGGCGCAACCCGCCAGAACAGCCGGTCGCCGAACACCGTGCGGTAGCCGGCGACCTGCTGGCGGAACGTGCCGTGGCTGCCGGCCGCCGGGCGCTCCGGCACCGCGAACCGGATGACGGCCGCGACCAGCACGGTGACCGCGGCCAGTCCGGCGAACACCCCGCGCCAGTCGGTGACCTCCAGGGCCGCCTCCAGCGGCGCGGTGGCGGCGATCGCGCCGAGCCCGCCCATCGCCAGGAAGCAGCCGTTGACCAGCGGCCAGCGCTGCTTCGGGAACCACAGGGTGATCGCCTTGAACGACGCCATCAGCCCGCCGGCGACCCCGAGCCCGATGAAGGCCCGGGCGACCGCCAGCTCGACCAGCGAATCGCCGACCGCGAACAGACCGGCCCCGAGCGCCGCCGACAGCAGCAGCACGGACTGCACCCGGCGCGGCCCGAACCGGTCCAGGAGCAGGCCGAGCGGCAGCTGGAAGCTGGCGAAGGCCAGGAAGTAGCAGCTCGTCAGCAGGCCGAGGTCGGCCGCGGTGAGGCCGATCTGGTCGATCAGCTGCGGGGCGATGACCGCGTTGGTCGAGCGGAACAGGTAGGACAGGAAATAGCCGCCGGCGAACGGCAGGAACACCGTCGCGACCAATCTGGTCATGGTGGTGGGAGACGGTGGCGCGGCCACCCGGGCTTCGACGGTCATCGGGCAGCGGTCTCCGTCGCAGAGCCGGATGCGGGCACCAGCCGGACGCACACCCCGTTGGTGATCTCCGGTGGGATGACGACAGCCGGTCCGTCGCGCCAGGCGCCCGGCAGCAGCCCGGCCGCGGCTTCGACGTCGTCGACCGCGATGTCGATCGCCGGGATCGCCGGCGGGCTGCCGGGCACGACGTCGAGGCGGTCGTGCGACAGGGCGACGCCGTAGCAGCCGTCCGGGGCTATGGACCCCGCGGTGCCGCCGGAATAGGCCTCCAGGAACGGTCGCGCCGCCTCGGGATCCGGGGCGGCGAGGGTGACGGCGCTGATCCGCCGGGCGCCGTTGCGGTGGCGCTGGTAGTCCGGTTTCCAGAACGCCTCGGGCGTGTGCTGCTGGCACACGAAGAAGCTGAGGCCGTCCAGTGCCGGGTCGCCGGTGAAGGCCAGCGAGAATGCGACCCGGACCTTGCTGCCGTCCGGCAGCGTGGCCTGGCGCTCGAAGTCGACCGGGTCGTACTCGCGCAAGCCTCGGGCGGTCCAGCCGGCGCGGTCGGCGTCGCGGTCGGCGCTGGTCAACACCAGCATCGACGCGCCTTCGCCGCAGCGCCCCAGGAACGCGCGATTGTGCTCGGCGAAGCTGAAGAACCGTCCGGCCATCGGCGGAATCAGGCCGGCGTCGTCGATCTCCAGCAGCTCGACGAAGTTGCCCTGCATCTGGATCAGGCTGTTGGCGGTCCCGAACGGGTGCACGGCGCGCGGCGTGGTGGTGAAGCCGAGCTGCTCCCAGCCGGCGCGCGCGGATTCCAGGTCGCGCGTCATCACGACCAGGTGGTCGATGTCTCGGGCGGGCATGCGGTTCCTCCTCGTTTTGCCAGCCTTCTCATTTTGCGGGCGACAATGCCACAATTGCCGGCGCGGTCTCATCGCAAACCGGTGCGCCCGCCGTATCGGACCGGCGGATCCGCCAGGTTGTGAAAGCCGGCAGCTGCCGCCACACTCGCCGCCGGCAGAGAGCGGCAGGCAGGCAGCGGCGGCGGGGGCCACCATGGAGCGACTTCAATCCGGGGTCGGGCTGATCGTGATTTTCGCGATCGCCTGGGCGATCAGCGAGAACCGTCGCCTGGTCCGGCCGCAGGTGGTGCTGGCCGGCATCGCCCTGCAGTTGGCAATCGCGGCGATCGTCCTCTACGTCCCGCCGGTCCGGGCGGCGTTCGCCGCCCTCAATGGCGTGGTGCTGGCGCTGCAGTCGGCGACCGAGGCCGGCTCGACCCTGGTGTTCGGGTACCTCGGCGGCGGGCCGCTGCCGTTCGAGGAGACCCGGCCGGGAGCGGCGTTCATCCTGGCGTTCCGGGCACTGCCGCTGGTCATCGTGATTTCGGCGCTGGCCGCGGTGCTGACCTATTGGCGCGTCCTGCCGCTGATCGTGCGCGGCTTCGCCTTGCTGTTCGAACGCACGCTCGGCGTCGGCGGGCCGGTCGGCCTGTCGGCGGCCGCCAACATCTTCATCGGCATGGTCGAGGCGCCGATGCTGGTGCGCCCTTACCTCGCCCGGCTCGACCGCAGCGAGCTGTTCATGGTGATGGCGTGCGGCATGGCGACCATCGCCGGCACCATGATGGTGCTGTACGCCACGATCATCGGCCCGGTGCTGCCGGAAGCCGCCGGCCATCTGCTGGTCGCCTCGATCATCAGCGCGCCGGCCGCGATCGCCATCGCCGCCCTGATGGTTCCGCGCGAGGGGCCGCCGACCGGCGGCTCGCTCGGGGTCGCGTCCGAGGCCAGCGGCACGATGGACGCCATTGTCCGCGGCACCCGGGCCGGCCTGGAGCTGTTCCTCGGGATCATCGCGATGCTGCTGGTGATGGTCGCGCTGGTCGCGCTGGTCGATTCGGTGCTCGGCCTGCTGCCGGCGGTCGATGGCGAGGCGCTGTCGCTCAGCCGGATCTTCGGGTGGGTGATGCGGCCGCTGGTCTGGCTGATCGGCCTGCCCTGGGACGAAGCGGCGGTCGGCGGCCGGCTGATGGGCACCAAGACCGCGATCAACGAATTCGTCGCCTATCTCGACTTCGCGCACCTGCCGCCGGACGCGCTGTCGGAGCGCAGCCGGCTGATCATGACCTACGCGATGTGCGGGTTCGCCAATTTCGGCAGCCTCGGCATCATGCTCGGCGGCATGGCCGGGCTGGTCCCGGAGCGACGGGCCGAGATCGCCGGCCTCGGGATGAAGTCGATCGTCGCCGGCACGCTCGCGACCCTGTCGACCGGGGCGGTTATCGGGGTGCTGTGAGCGGCCGGGCGGCCGGTTCGCGACGCCCTTGGAGGCGAGCAACTTCGATTGACGCCGAAAGGTGCAACAGCTTTATTGCCCCGACGTGCCGGCAGGGCCGGCACCAAAAAGTCGAACGCGGCGGTCCGTGCCACGGAAATGCGGAACCGCCGGGACAGGCGACACACGTGGGAGCTTTGACAATGCGTAAGACTTTGATGGCCGCCGCCGCGGTGGCCGTGCTCGCCGGGGCGTTTTCCGCCCCCGCGGCGGAAGCCAAGACCTTCCGATGGGCGTTCCAGGGCGACGCGCAGTCGCTGGACCCGTATTCGCTGAACGAGACCTTCACCCTCGGTCTGCTCGGCAATGTGTACGAAGGGCTGATCCGGCGCGACGAGAACCTGAAGATCGAGCCGGCGCTGGCCGAGAGCTGGGAGATCGTCGAGCCGACCCGCTGGCGGTTCCACCTGCGCAAGGGCGTGAAGTTCCAGAACGGCAACGCCTTCAACGCCGACGACGTGCTGTTCTCGGCCGACCGCGTGCGCGCCGACGGCTCCGACCTGAAGACCCGGCTGGCGGGCGTGACCGAGATCGTCAAGGTCGACGACTATACGGTCGACTTCGTGACCGAGGCGCCGAACCCGATCCTGAACGCCGAGTGGGCGACCTGGTACATCATGGACAAGGAGTGGTCAGAGGCGAACGGCGCCACCGCTCCGACCGACGTGACCAAGGGCAAGGAGAACTACGCCACCCGCAACACCAACGGCACCGGCCCGTTCATGGTGGTCTCGCGCGAGACCGACGTGAAGACCGTGCTGAAGCCGTATGACGGCTGGTGGGACAACGCCAACAAGAAGCACAACCTGACCGAGGTGGTCTTCACCCCGATCGGCTCCGACGCGACCCGTGTCGCGGCGCTGCTGTCGGGCGAGATCGACATGATGTACCCGGTGCCGGTGCAGGACATGAACCGGCTCGAGAAGGACCCGAACACCGACGTTCTGGCCGGGCCGGAGCTGCGCACCATCTTCCTCGGCATGGACCAGGAGTACGACGAGCTCCTGTACTCCAACGTCAAGGGCAAGAACCCGTTCAAGGACATCCGGGTGCGCGAGGCGTTCTACCGGGCGGTGGACGTCGAGGCGATCAAGAAGAAGATCATGCGCGGCCTGTCGACCCCGTCGGCCCTGATGATCTCGCCGTTCCTGTTCTCGCGCTCCGACGAGTTCAAGCGGCCGGACTACGATCCGGAGAAGTCGAAGAAGCTGCTGGCCGACGCCGGCTACCCGAACGGCTTCGAAGTCGGCATGGACTGCCCGAACAACCGCTACGTCAACGACGAGAAGATCTGCCAGGCGGTGGTGGCGATGCTGGCCAAGGTCGGCGTGAAGGTCGACCTGCTGGCCCAGCCGAAGGCCCAGTACTTCGCCAAGATCCTGCGGCCGAAGCGTGACACCAGCTTCTACCTGCTGGGCTGGACCCCGGGCTCGTTCGACAGCTGGAACGTGCTGTACAACATCATCGCGACCCCGGCGGACGACGGTCGCGGCAAGTTCAACGTCGGCGGCTACTCGAACGCCAAGGTCGACGAGCTGACCGCGAAGATCCTGAGCGAGACCGACGCCAAGAAGCGCGACCAGATGATCTTCGACGCCTACACGCAGCTGAACGACGACTGGGGCTACATCCCGCTGCACCAGCAGGGCCTGGCCTGGGGCAAGCGCTCCAACGTCTCGCTCGCCCAGCGGGCCGACAACCAGTTCATGCTGTACTACGTGAAGGTGAACTGAGTACCTGACGCACACCGGCCGGCCGGCGGACACTCCGCCGGCCGGTCGTCTTTTCGGTTTGTGGATTTTCGGGACAGTCCGGCCCCATGGTCGCATTCATCATCAGACGGTTCATCCAGTCGCTGTTCGTGATGTTCGTCGTCGCGCTGGTGTCGTTCGCGATGTTCCAGTTCATCGGCGACCCGGTGAACCAGATGGTCGGCATCGAGACCAGCCTCGCCGAGCGTGCCGCCCTGCGCGAGCGGCTCGGCCTCAACGATCCGATCGTCGTCCAGTTCTGGCACTTCATCCTCAACGCCGTGTCCGGCGATTTCGGCATCTCCTACCAGCACAAGCGGCCGGTCGCCGACATGCTGCTGGAGCGGCTGCCCGCGACCCTCGAGCTGTCGGCGGTGTCGGCGCTGTTCTCGCTGCTGGTGGGCATCCCGATGGGCGTCTACACCGGCCTGAACCGCGACGGGTTCCTGGCCAAGATCTTCCTGACGATCTCGCTGATCGGCATCTCGCTGCCGACCTTCCTGATCGGCATCCTGCTGATCTTCGTGTTCTCGGTGACCCTGGCGAACGCGCCGCCGATCTCGGTGTTCGGCCTGTTCGCCATCGATCCGTCGGTGCTGCAACTGCCGTCGTTCGGCCGCGGCACGGTGGTCGAGATCGGCGGCTGGCGCACCGGCCTGCTGACCGCCGACGGGCTGAAGGCGCTGATCATGCCGTCGATCACGCTGGGGCTGTTCCAGCTCACCCTGATCATGCGGCTGGTGCGCTCGGAGATGCTGGAGGTGCTGCGCACCGACTACATCAAGTTCGCCCGCGCCCGCGGCCTCGCCAACCGGGCGATCAACTTCGGCCACGCCCTGAAGAACACGCTGGTCCCGGTGATCACCATCACCGGCCTGCAGGTCGGCTCGATCATCGCCTTCGCGATCATCACCGAGACGGTGTTCCAGTGGCCGGGGATGGGGCAGATGTTCCTGCAGGCGGTGCAGAACGTCGATATCCCGATCATGGCGGCCTACCTGATGCTGATCGCCTTCTTCTTCGTGATCATCAACCTGATCGTCGACATGCTGTACTACGTGGTCGATCCGCGCCTGCGCGTGGATACCGGAAAGGCGGCCGGCCATGGCTGACGCGCACACCTCGGCGCCGGGCCTGCTCGATCCCCTGCGGCGGTTCTTCGACGGCGACGTCTGGGCCAGCTTCAAGCGTTCGCCGGTGACCGTCGGCGCCGCCGCGGTGACCCTGGCGTACTTCATGATGGCGGCGTTCGGGCCCTGGATCGCCCCGCACGATCCGTTCGACCTGGCCAAGCTCGACCTGCTGGACAGCCTGATCCCGCCGGCCTGGATGGCGGACGGCGATCCGCGCTTCCTGCTCGGCACCGACGATCAGGGCCGCGACATGCTGTCGGCGATCATCTACGGCAGCCGGGTGTCGCTGCTGATCGGGTTCGCCAGCGTGCTGCTGTCGATGGTGATCGGGATCGGCCTCGGGCTGCTGTCCGGCTTCGTCGGCGGCGCCATCGACGCCTTCATCATGCGGATGGCCGAGATTCAGCTGTCGTTCCCGGCGATCCTGGTGGCGCTGCTGATCAACGGCGTGGTGATCGGCTACTTCAAGACCCACCCGGAGTGGCAGGTCGACCAGGTGACCCTGGCCTACGTGGTGCTGGTGCTGTCGATCGGCCTGTCGAACTGGGTGCAGTACGCCCGCACCGTGCGCGGCTCGACCCTGGTGGAGCGCGGCAAGGAGTACGTCCAGGCGGCCCACGTCATCGGCATCCACCCGGCCAAGATCATGCTCCGGCACATCCTGCCGAACGTCATGGGGCCGGTGCTGGTGATCGCCACCATCCAGCTGGCGCTCGCCGTCATCGCCGAGGCGACGCTGTCGTTCCTGGGCGTCGGGGTGCCGCCGACCGAGCCGTCGCTCGGCACGCTGATCCGGATCGGCAACGACTACCTGTTCTCCGGCGAATGGTGGGTGACCATCTTCCCGGGCGCCGCCCTGGCGATCCTCGTGCTGGCCGTCAACCTCCTGGGCGACTGGCTGCGCGACGCCCTCAACCCGAAGCTCCGGTGACCGCGATGGCGACACCCCTGCTGCAGGTTTGCAACCTGGTGGTCGAGTTCCCGACCCGGCGCGGCACGCTGACCGCGGTCGACGACATCTCCTTCGACATCGCCGAGGGCGAGGTGCTGGGCGTGGTCGGCGAATCCGGGGCCGGCAAGTCGATGACCGGCGCTGCCGTGATCGGCCTGCTGGAGCCGCCGGGGCGGATCGCGTCCGGCGAGATCCTGCTCGAGGGCCGGCGCATCGACAACCTGCCCTACGAGAAGATGCGCCGGATCCGCGGCCGCGAGATCGGCGCGATCTTCCAGGACCCGCTGACCAGCCTGAACCCCTTGTACTCGATCGGCCGGCAGCTGACCGAGACCATCATGACCCACACCGACATGACGCCGACCCAGGCGCGGGCGCGGGCCGTCGAGCTGCTGGCCGAGGTCGGCATCCCGGCGCCGGAGCGGCGGGTCGACCAGTACCCGCACCAGTTCTCCGGCGGCATGCGGCAGCGCGTGGTGATCGCGCTGGCGCTGTGCGTGAACCCGCGGCTGATCATCGCCGACGAGCCGACCACCGCGCTCGACGTGTCGATCCAGGCGCAGATCATCGCCCTGCTGAAGCGGCTGTGCCGCGAGCACGGCACGGCGGTGATGCTGGTGACCCACGACATGGGCGTGATCGCCGAGACCGCCGACCGGGTGGCGGTGATGTACGCCGGCCGGATCGCCGAGATCGGCCCGGTGCGCGAGGTCATCAAGAACGCCAAGCACCCCTACACCCACGGCCTGATGGGCTCGATCCCGGCGATCGGGCACGACGCCGACCGGCTGGAGCAGATCCCCGGCTCGATGCCGCGGCTGACCGACATTCCCCGGGGCTGCGCCTTCAACCCGCGCTGCCTGCACGCCTTCGACCGCTGCCGCCAGGACCGGCCGGAGCTGATCGCGGTCGAGGACGGGCAGGTCTCGTGCTGGCTGTACGACACCTCTGCCGGCCGCACGACCGCCGAGGCCAAGGCGATCGTCGCCAGCCGGTCGGGTACGGCGATGGAGCGGGCCGATGGCTGAGGCGGCGAAGATCCACGACCCGGCGGCCAGCGGCACGGTGCTGAAGGTAGCCGGGCTGAAGCGCTACTTCGACGTCTCCGCACCCTGGCTGAACCGGGTGCTGGAGCGGCAGCCGCGGCAGATCCTGAAGGCGGTCGACGGGATAGACCTGGAGATCGCCCGCGGCGAGACCTTCGGCCTGGTCGGCGAGTCCGGCTGCGGCAAGTCGACGGTGGCCCGGCTGATCGTCGGGCTGCACGGCCCGACCGCCGGCTCGATCGAGCTCGAGGGCCGCAACATCGCCGGCCTGAGCCGCAAGCAGATGGGTCCGGTGCGCCGCCGCCTGCAGATGATCTTCCAGGACCCGTACGCCAGCCTGAACCCGCGCTGGCGGGTGCGCGACATCGTCGCCGAGCCGATCCGCGCGTTCGGCCTGGCGGCGGACAAGGCGGCGGTCGACCGGCGGGTCGGCGAGCTGCTGGAGCAGGTGCGGCTGAACCCGCGCGACGGCGAGAAGTTCCCGCACGAGTTCTCCGGCGGCCAGCGCCAGCGCATCTCGATCGCCCGGGCGCTCGCGTCCAATCCGGAATTCCTGGTGTGCGACGAGCCGACCTCGGCGCTCGACGTGTCGGTGCAGGCGCAGATCCTGAACCTGATGCGCGACCTGCAGCGCGACCTCGGGCTGACCTACCTGTTCATCAGCCACAACCTGGCGGTCGTCTATCACATCTCCAACCGGGTCGGGGTGATGTACCTCGGCAAGATGGTGGAGCAGGCACCGGCCAAGACCCTGTTCACGACGCCGCGGCACCCGTACACGCGGCTGCTGCTGGACACCATCCCGGACCTCGACATGACCGGGCGCGAGCGCACGCCGGTCGGCGGCGAGGTGCCGAACCCGATCACCCCGCCGCCGGGCTGCAGCTTCCATCCGCGCTGTCCGTTCGCGACCGAGCGCTGCCGGGCCGAGATGCCGCAGCCGCTGGCGATGCCCGGCGGTGCGACGGTGGCCTGCCACGGGGTCGAGGAGGGCCGGGTGCCCGACGGACCGGTGCTGGCGGCGCCGGCCGCCCCGAAGGGCGTGACGAGCGTTCACGCCCCCGAGTAACGCCAGTAGCAGTAGCGGCGGTAGCGGCATGATCCTGGTCTTCGGCTCGATCAACGCCGACCTGTTCTTCACCGTCGAGCGGCTGCCCGGCCGTGGCGAGACCGTGCTGACCCCGACCGTGACCATGCGGCCGGGCGGCAAGGGCGCCAACCAGGCGGCGGCCGCGGCGCGGGCCGGGGGGCGGGCGGAGGCGGCGACGGCGTTCCTCGGCTGTATCGGCGAGGACGCCTCGGGCGCTGAGATGCTGGCGGCCCTGGCGGCGACCGGCTGCGACGTGTCGGGCGTGCGGCGGGTTCCCGGCGCCACCGGCACCGCCGCGGTGATGGTCGAGGCCGGCGGCGAGAACCAGATCGTGGTGGCGAGCGGTGCAAACGGCGCGGTCGCGGCCGACCTGCTGGCCGACGCCGCACTCGGCCCGGGCACCACCCTGGTGTGCCAGATGGAGATCCCGGTCGAGCAGACCGCCGAGGCGCTGCGCCGCGGCAGGGTGGCCGGTGCGCGGACCGTGCTGAACCTGGCGCCGGCCCGGCCGATCCCGCCGTCGGCGCTGGCCGACGTCGACGTGCTGGTGGTCAACGAGCCCGAGGCCAGGACCCTGGAGGGCGAGGCCGGCACGCCGCTCGGCCTGGCACGCAATCTGGCGGCCCGGCACCGCCTGACCTGCATCGTCACCCTCGGCGGTGACGGCGCGGTGGCGGCCGAGGCCGACGGCACCGCCTGGTCGGTCGGCGTGCTGCCGGTCGAGGCGGTCGACACCGTCGGGGCCGGCGACGCCTTCGTCGGCGTGCTGGCGGCGACCCTCGACGGCGGGGCCTCTCTACCCGACGCGCTGCTTCGCGCCAGCGTCGCCGCCGGCCTCGCCTGCACCGCCGAGGGCGCGATGACCAGCCTGCCGGACGGTGCGGTCATCGACGCCCGGCTCGCCGAGCTTGCCCCGGCCCGCCGGCTGGACTAACCATCTCCGACCTTTCGTTGCGGCCGGATCCCGGCCCCCAATCAGCACAGGAGCAGACCCATGGCGACGCTTTACGCGGGCGGCTTGGTATTCGACGGAACCGGCCGGCTGCTGGACGGCCACGGCGTGCTGGTCGAGGGGGCGACGATCGCCAAGGTCGCCCCGCTCGGCGAGTTCGACGGGTTCGCCGGCGAGCGGGTCGACACCACGGGCGGCACCCTGCTGCCGGGCCTGGTCGACTGCCACGTCCACCTGTGCATGGGCGGCGAGGCCAACCCGGCGGCCGCGATGAGCACGCTGCGCGACAGCCAGATCGTCATGAAGGCGCTGGCCAACGCCCAGACCACCATGCGCGGCGGCGTCACCTCGGTGCGCGACTGCGGCGGCAAGGACTACCTGGAGTTCGCGGTGCGCGACGCCTGCAACACCGGCCAGCAGCTCGGCCCGACGATCCGCGCCGCCGGCCGGATGATCTGCATGACCGGCGGCCACGGCAACCGGCTGGGCCGGATCGCCGACGGCGTCGACGAGGTGGTCAAGGCGGTGCGCGAGCAGGTGCACGCCGGCTCCGACGTCATCAAGATCATGGCGACCGGCGGCGTGATGACCCCGGGCGTCAACCCGGAGGACGCCCACTACACCGCCGAGGAGATGGCGGCCGGCATCCACGAGGGCCACCGCTTCCACAAGAGCTGCGCCAGCCACGCCCAGGGCTCGGAAGGCATCCTCAACGCGGTGCGCGGCGGCATCGACTCGATCGAGCACGGCATCTTCATGACCGACGAGTGCGTCGAGGAGATGACCGCGCGCGGCACCTACCTGGTGCCGACCCTGGCGGCGGTGAAGAACATCCTGGCCCACAAGGACCAGGGCGTGCCGGCCTACGCGGTCGAGAAGTGCGAGCGCGTGGTGGTCGACCACGTCAACTCGATCCGCAAGTTCTACAAGGCGGGCGGCAAGATCGCGATGGGGACCGACGCCGGCACCCCGTACAACAGGCACGGCGTGAACGCGCTGGAGCTGCAGTACATGGTCGACGAGGCCGGCATTACGCCGTCCGACGCGCTCGTGTTCTCGACCCGCAACGGCACCGACCTGATGGGCGTGACCGACCGCGGCACGATCGCCGAGGGCAAGGCCGCCGACCTGCTGATCGTCGACGGCAACCCGGTCGAGGACATCGCCATGGCGGCGCTGGTCGCCAACCACCGCATGGTGGTGAAGAACGGCACGGTGGCGAAGGTCCGGTAGCGGCGCGGGGCGACCGGAACTACTCTTCGGGAAACTCACTCTCAGTCAGGGCCGATCATGCCGATCATCAACCGTATCGCCGACTTCCATGCCGACATGACCGCGTGGCGGCGCGAGCTGCACCAGCACCCGGAGTTGTCCTACGAGGAAGAGTGGACCAGCGACTTCGTGGCACAGCAGCTCGAGTCGTTCGGGCTCGAGGTGCATCGCGGCCTGGCGGTCACCGGTGTGGTCGGCAAGCTGGTCGGCCGGTCGGACAACGGCAAGGCGATCGGGCTGCGGGCCGACATGGACGCCCTGCCGATCGCCGAGGCGACCGGTGCCGAGCACGCCTCGCTGAACCCGGGCAAGATGCATGCCTGCGGCCATGACGGCCACACCACCATGTTGCTGGGTGCGGCCAAGTATCTGGCCGAGACCCGCAATTTCGACGGCACCGTCTACTTCATCTTCCAGCCGGCCGAGGAGGGCGGCGCCGGCGGCGACCGCATGGTCAAGGAAGGGCTGTTCGAGATGTTCCCGGTCGAGACCGTCTGGGGCATGCACAACATGCCGGGCATGGCGGTCGGCGAGTTCGCGGTGAAGGCCGGGCCGATGATGGCCGGCACCAGCGAGTTCGACATCGTGGTGCACGGCCGCGGCGGCCACGCCGCCATGCCGTACCAGACGGTCGACCCGATCGTGGTCGCCTCCGAGCTGGTCGGCGCCCTGCAGTCGATCGCCAGCCGCAGCACCCATCCGCTCGACTCGGTCGTGGTGTCGGTCACCCAGATCCACGGCGGCGACGCCTACAACGTGATTCCGCCGCTGGTGAAGCTGTGCGGCACCGTGCGGACCTACCGGGACGAGGTGACCGACATCGCCGAGCGGCGCATGCGGCAGATCGTCGACGGCGTGACGGCGGCGCACGGCGGCCGCGGCGAGGTCGACTTCCGGCGCGGCTATCCGGCGACCGTCAACCACGCGGCCGAGACCGAGCGTGCGGCGCAGGTGGCGACCGCCCTGGTCGGCGCCGACAAGGTCGATCTCAACCCGACGCCGAGCATGGGCGGCGAGGACTTCGCGTACATGCTGAACGCCAGGCCGGGCAGCTATGTCTGGATCGGCGCCGGCGAGGCCGCGGCAGGCGCGATGCTGCACAACCCGGGCTACGACTTCAACGACGAGGTCCTGCCGATCGGCGCCAGCTACTGGTCGAAGCTGGTCGAGGCCGAGCTGCCGCGGGCGGAAGGGTAACGCGGCGCTTGGCCCGGCGCGACCGGCGGCGGTTGGACCACCGGTCGCGGCGCGGTTCGGGCGACAACGGGCTCGTCGATCCATCGCTGCGGGGCCTGCCGTGACCGCCACCGGGAAGACTTGCCTGGCGATCCGCCACGTCGCCTTCGAGGATCTCGGCCTGCTGGGCCCGGTCCTCGACGAGCGCGGCTACCGGGCGCGCTATCTCGAGGCCGGGGTCGACGACCTGGTGGCGGTGGACGCCCTGGCCGACGACCTGCTGGTGGTACTGGGCGGGCCGATCGGCGCCGGTGACGATGCCGACTATCCGTTCCTGGCCGACGAGTCCCGGCTGCTCGAGCGCCGGCTGGCGGCCGGCCGGCCGACCCTCGGTCTGTGTCTCGGCAGCCAGTTGATGGCGCGGGCGCTCGGCGCCCGGGTCTATCCGGCGGCGGCCAGGGAGATCGGCTGGGCTCCCGTCGTGCTGACCGATGCCGGCCGCGAAAGCTGCCTGCGGCACCTGGACGGCGGTCCGGTCCTGCATTGGCACGGCGATACCTTCGACCTCCCGAAGGGGGCGGTCCGGCTCGCCTCGACCGAGATCTGTCCCAATCAGGCGTTCGCCTGGGGTGACCGGGCGCTCGGCCTGCAGTTCCATGCCGAAGCCGCCGGTCGCGCGCTCGAACGCTGGTTCATCGGGCACACCGAGGAGATCGCCGCGACCCCGGGCGTTTCGGTGACCGCCCTGCGCGAGGATACCGAGCGCTGGTCGCCGTCGATGACCGAGCGCGGGCGGCGCTGCTTCGGCGATTGGCTCGACCGGCTCGAAGCCTGATCAGCCGGCCCTGATGTCGCGCGCCGGGCCGGCGGCCCGGACGGCGGCGTCCCGCTCGATCGTGGCGAGGCCGTCGGCCACCGTCGGCGTGATCATGGCCCGCGAGAGGGTCAGTCCGCCGATCAGCACCGCCAGCATGGCCCAGGCCCGCCCGACCCGTTGTTCCGGCGTGCCGTCGGCGAGGCCGTCGGCGATCAGTTCGGCGATCCTTGCAAGTTTCTCCTCGTAGAGCGCGCGCGTGTCGTTGCCGGCGCGCACGACCTCCGGCGACAGGGTGGTCATCGCGCAGCCGGTGGCCAGGTCGGCCCGGTGCTCGCGACCCAGGTAGTAGTCGGCGAATGCCTCGATCCAGCCGGTACCGTAGACCGTCTGGAACCGCGGCACGCCCTCGATCACCTCGTCGAGGCCGAGCTCGACGGCCTCGCGGAACGCGGCCTCCTTCGAGCCGAAATGGCTGTAGAACGCGCCGGATGTCGCTCCGGCCTCCTTGGCGATGCCATCGACGCCGACACCGGCGAACCCGGCGCTTCTGAAGCAGCGGCTGGCCGCCAGCCGCATTCTCCGGCGGGTCTCTTCCTTCTGTTCCGCCCGATACCGCATGGCTCGTTCCTTCATTCACATAACGGTCGTGATTTTTAAATTGACCGCATAACGATCGTTATGCAATTCAAAGAGCGATCGTTATGTAACGATCGTTATGAAAACCGCCGCCCCTCGGACGGCCCTCACGGAGGACAGCAGATGCCCCTTGCTCTGACGTACACCCGCGGCGTGTTGCCGGAAGGCTCCGAAGCCGTGGCCGGGAAACGCATCACCCAGGCCTTCCTGAAGTGGCACGGCCTGACCGGCAACGCGGTGATGACGCCGAACGTGACCATGCACATCAACGCCTTGGCGTCGGGCTCGACCCTGTCGGGAGGAGAGCCGGTCGAAGGCGCCTGGCTGGAGTGCAAGACCCCGTCCTTCGCCCTTGCCGACCGGCGGGTCCAGGAAGGCTTCTTCCGGGAGGCGACCGACATCATCGAGGAGTGTGCCGGCGGCCGGCTTTCGCGCGATCGGATCTTCTCGAACGTCGTCCACACCGTGGACGGCACCTGGAACCTCGACGGGCGCGCGATGACCAACGAGGAATTGGAGGCGGCGATCGCCCGCGGCTGACCGCGACAGGCGGGGCCGTCGACCCGGCCGGCGGCCCCGCTACCGGCAGGTCGCGTTGTACAGCCAGCTGTCGCCGCGCTGGTAGGCGAACACCTCGATCGCCTGATCGGTCGTCGTGTAGCAGCTGAACAGCGGGATGGTGACGAAGTTGGTGATCACCAGCGAGACCGTGTAGTTGCCGTAGGTCGTGCCCGACAGGCAGTACCGCCCGGTCTCGTTCCGCGACAGCCGGAAGGTGGCGCGCTCGCGGCTCTTCATGACGATCCGGCCGGTGATGGTGAACGGCGCCCGGTTGCGGACGACGGTGCACACCTCGCCGGTGAATTCCGGCCCGGATGGCGGCTTCACCTCGCGCAGGTTCTCCTGCCGCTGGGGCTGCTGCGGAGGATCGTCGCAGGCCGCGAGCAGGCCGAGCGCCAGGGCGGCGAGCAGGAACGAGCGGGTGGCGATCATGCCCCGACTTTGGCTGTTTCGGCCGGCGCCTGCAATCGTGGGCGACCGCAGCGCGCCTATTCGCCGCCGGTTCCCCGGCGCCGCGACCGCGGGTCGAGGGCGTCGCGCAGGGCGTCGCCGAGCAGGTTGACGCTGACCACGGTCGCGAAGATCAGCACGCCCGGCCAAATCGCCAGCCGCGGGCTCTCCCAGATCAGTTCCTGGGCGCCGGTCAGCATGTTGCCCCAGGACGGGGTCGGCGGCCGGATGCCGAGGCCGAGGAAGCTCAGCACGCTCTCGAACAGCACCACGTTGCCGACCGCCAGCGTGGTCGCCACCAGGATCGGCGCTGCCGCGTTCGGCAGCACGTGGCGGACGGCGATGCGCAGCGGCGAGTAGCCCAGCGTGCGGGCGGCCTCGACGAACTCGCGCCGGCGCAGGCTGAGGGCGGCGGCGCGCACCAGCCGTGCCGTGGTCGGCCAGCCGACCAGCGCCACCAGCACCACCAGCCGGCCGAGCAGCACGGCCTCCGACGCCGCCGCCTCGGGCGACAGGCCGAGCTTGGTCAGGTCGACCGCGGCCAGGACGATCAGCAGCGGCAGCAGGGGCAGGGCGATCACCCCGTCGGCGAACCGCATCAGCAGGGCGTCGGCGCGGCCGCCGAGATATCCGGCGGCGAGGCCGACCGCAGTGCCGATCGCCGACGCCGCCACCGCCGCCACCACGCCGACGGTCAGCGACACCCGGCCGCCGTACAGCAGCCGCAGCAACAGGTCGCGGCCGAGCTCGTCGGTGCCCAGCAGGTGCTCGGCCGACGGCGGCGCCAGCCGGCCGAACAGGTCGACCGCCTCGGCGTCCAGGCCGAGGACGCGCTCGGCCAGCGGCGCCGCCGCCGCGGCCAGGGCCAAGACGACCAGGATGGCGGCCGCCAGGGTGGCGCCGGGGCCGAGGCGCCGGGTCGCGCCCCCGATTGCGCCCCCGATCACGCCCCGGGCTCCGCGCGGTAGACGATGCGCGGGTCGAGCCGGGCATAGGCGAGGTCGGCCGCCAGGTTGCCGAGCAGGGTCGCGGCCGCCGCCACCAGCAGGCCGACCAGGGCCAGGTTGTAGTCGTTGCCCATGACCGCGTCGTAGATCGTCTTGCCCATGCCCGGCTGGGCGAACATGGTCTCGGTAACCAGGGCGCCGGATACCAGGCTGCCGAGGTCGAGGCCGAGCAGGGTGACCACCGGCAGCAGGGCGTTGCGCAGGGCGTGGCGCATGGTGACGACGCGCTCGCTGAGGCCTTTCGATCGGGCCGTGCGGACGTAGTCCTCGCCGAGCGCCTCGATCAGGGCGGCGCGCAGGTGCCGGGTGTAGGCGGCGACGCTGGCGGCGGCCAGGGTGGCGACCGGCAGCACCAGATGGGCGGCCCGGTCGAGCAGGCCGCCGCCGTCGGCGCTGACGGTACCGCCGGCCGGCAGCCAGCCGAGCACCACGGCGAACAGGATGATCAGGATCAGCGCCAGCCAGAACGGCGGCACCGAGATGCCGGCGAAGCACAGCAGGTTGACCCCGCGGTCGAGCAGGCCGCCGGGGTTGCGGGCCGCGACCATGGCTGCCGGCAGGGCGACGGCGAGCGCCACCGCCAGCGCCAGGCCGATCAGCACCAGGGTGCGCGGCATGCGCTCGGCGACGATGTCGAGCACCGGCTGGGTGTACAGCCGCGAATAGCCGAGGTCGCCGCGCAGCGCGGCCCCGAGCCAGTGCAGGTAGCGTTCCCACAGCGGCCGGTCGAGGCCCTGCAGCGCCTTCAGCCGGGCGATGTCCTCCGAGGTGATCCGCGGGTCGGCGCCGACCATCAGGTCGATCGGGTCGCCGGGCATCAGCCCGAGCAACAGGTAGGCGACGGCCGACAGCAGCAGCAGGACCACCAGCGCCTGCACCAGCCGCCCGGCGAGATAGCGCAGCATCGGCGGCTACCCGGCCCTTCGTGGCCGCGCGATGCGCGGCACCTCAGGGCGATAGGAGAACGGACGATCTGTCATCCTGAGGAGCCCGCGCAGCGGGCCTCGAAGGGTCACTCCGCCACCCCCCAGTCCTCGATCCAGTTGGTGGTCGTGTACTTGTGGCCGGTCGGGCGGACGTTGGTCAGCCATTTCGGCAGGATGTAGGGCTCGGCCCGGAAGTACAGCGGGATCGCCGGCAGCTCGGTGGCGTAGATCCGCTGTATCTCGACCCACAGCGCCTTGCGCTTGTCGCGGTCGAGCTCGATCTCGGCGGCGTCGATCAGCCGGTCCATCTCGGGGTTCCTGAAGCCGGTGCTGTTCTGGCCGGCCCAGTTGTTGGCCTCGGTCGGGATCGATTCCGAGTGCAGGGTGGTGCGCGGCAGGCTCTCCGGCGCCGACAGCCAGGCGAACATGGCGAGCCCGGTGTACCTGCGCTTCTGAACGGTCTCGCCGAAGAACACCCGGGCCGGTTCGTTGCGGATCCGGGTCTCGACGCCGATCCGCTTCCAGTAGTCGACCAGCACCTGCTCGACCAGCTCGCGGGTGCGGTTGCCGGCGGTGGTCATCAGCTCGACCGTCAGCTTCTCGCCCTTCGGGTTGAGGCGGAAGCCCTTCGGGTTCGGGTACCAGCCGGCCTCCTCCAGGAGCGCCTTGGCGCGCTCCGGCTCGTAGCCGTAGGTCGGCACGCCGTCGGTCGCGTGCACCCAGTCGAGCGGATGCACGAAGCTGTCGGCGACCGGCTGCTTGCCGGCGAACAGCCGGTCGCTGATCGCCTGCCGGTCGACCGCCAGGATCAGCGCCTGCCGGACCCGGCGGTCGGCCAGGATCGGGTTGTCCAGCATCACGTCCATGTGCTCGTAGACCAGCCCCGGCTGGTACTGGACGGTGTAGCGGTCGCCGTGCCGCTTCTCGAAGGCGATCGCCTGGTCGACCGCCAGGCCGAGCTCGCCGGCGATCATGTCGATGGAGCCGGACAGCAGGTTGGCCTCCAGGGCCGAGGTGTTCTCGATCGCCCGGATCTCGACCCGGTCGAAGGCCGGGCGGTTGCCCTTCCAGTGCTCGTTGCGGGCCAGCACGATGCGCGAGCCGGTCTCGACCGCGGCGACCCGGTACGGGCCGTTCCAGAGTCCCGGGTTGGTCGGGTCGGTCTGGTACAGGGTTCGGTTGCGGTATTCGCGCGGCTCCGAGAACGCCGGCCGCTCGAGATGCGCCGGCAGCACCTGGAAGTCGCCCATCGAGCGGTAGCGGTAGTCGAGCTTGCGCTGCACCACCGTGAAGCTCTTGGCGTCGAACACCTTGATGTCGAGCACGTCGCGGTAGGCCCGGAAGTTGGCGACCCCGGTATCGGGATGGCGGCCGACCTCCCAGGCGAACAGCACGTCGGCGGTGGTCACCGGGGTGCCGTCGCCCCAGAACGCGTCGTCGCGCAGGGTGTAGGTCTTGCGCACGCCGTCGACCGGCCGGCCGTCCTCGGTCTTCGACGGGAACCGTTCGGCGTCGCCGTCCTCCAGGCTCGGCAGCTTGGCACAGAGCTGGCAGACCGGCTCCCAGTCGTGCCCTTCGATGGTCAGCTGCCGCTGGGTGGCGCCGAGCACGTAGGACTTCGCCAGCATCGAATCGATCATCGGGTTGAGCGTGCCGGGGTACTGCGTCAGCCCGATGGTCAGGGTGTCGCGCGATGCGGCGCGGACCGGCGACGACAGCCCGCCGGCCGCCGTGGAGGCGGCTGCCGAGGCGGCGAGCATGGCGAGCAGCGAGCGGCGACGGATCATCGGCGGGTCCTCCTGGCAGCGAGGATAGGCGCCGCCGACCGTCCGTCAAATTACGGTGCGTTCATCCGGCGGATCAGCCGGCCTCGATGCGGCGGACGAACGATTCCAGCAGCGTGCGATACAGGGCGTCCTTGAGCACCTTGTCCTCGACCCCGGCGTCGATGTTCGGGTTGTCGTTGACCTCGACCACGAACACGCCGCGGTCGTTCTGCTTGAGGTCGACGCCGTACAGTCCGGTTCCCATCAGGCGGGCGGCCGCGACGGCGGTGTCCAGCACCAGCTTCGGGGTGTCCTCGACCGCCAGGGTCCGGAAGCCGCCGGACTTGGCGCGGCCGGTGGCGGTGTGGTTGTAGATCTGCCAGTGCTTCGGCGCCATCGTGTACTGCGAAACGAACAGCGGCTTGCCGTCCAGCACGCCGACCCGCCAGTCGAACTCGGTCGGCATGAACTCCTGGGCCAGGATCAGGTCGCTGTCGTCGAACAGCTCCCTCGCCTTGCGCTTCAGCTCGTCCATGTTGTCGGCCTTGGTCACGCCGCGCGAGAAAGACCCGTCGGGGATCTTCAGGACGATCGGGAACGACAGCTCGTCGGTCGCCCGCTTGAGGCTGCGGGCGTCCAGCACCAGGGTCTTCGGCGCCGGGATCTTCCTGGCGGCCAGGGTCTCGGCCAGGAACACCTTGTTGGTGCAGCGCAGGATCGAGGTCGGGTCGTCGAGCACCGGCATGCCTTCGTCCTCGGCCTTGCGGGCGAACCGGTAGGTCGGGTTGTCGAGTGCCGTGGTCATGCGGATGAACAGCGCGTCAAACTCGGCCAGCCGCGCGTAGTCCTTCGGCTGGATCAGCTCGACCGACACCCCCATCTGGGCGCCGACCTTCTCCAGGGTGGCCAGCGCCTTCGGATCGGACGGCGGCATCGCCTCCTTGGGGTCGTGCAGCACCGCCAGCGTGTAGCGCACGCGCTTCGGCCCCTTCGGCGCCCGCCAGGCCCGACGGGTGTAGGCCTCGAGCGCGGCGGCGAACACCGGCTGCTCGGCGGCATGCAGCTCGTCGATCGTGCGTGGCCGGATCGCCTTGACGTAGAAGCCCCATTCCGGGTCGCGGCGGATCTGCACCCGCAGGATCGGCGCGCGGAACCGGTCGAACGCCTCGCGCGCCACCCGCTCGTAGCGCGGGTCGGCGGTGCGGCCGAAATACACGTCGATCGAGAACGAGGCCTCGGGCGTCTCCTTGATGCGGGCCAGCGAGCGCAGCAGCACCCGCTCGACCGCGCGCATGCCGGTCCAGGCCCGGCTGCGTTCCTTCAGCGACAGGATCGCGGCGGCCGACGGGATGACGCGGTGGCCGCGCGCCTCGGCCAGCAGCGAGGCGTAGTAGCCCTGGCCGAGATAGACCAGGTCGCGCGACAGGTTGACGATACGCACCGTCTCGTCGCCGAAGCCGGACGGTTGCGTGAGGTACTCGCGGGTCCGCATCACCCGCAGCCCCTCCGGCGGGATCGGCAGGTCCTCCATGCGGTCGACCAGGACGACGAGCGCACTCATGCGGCGTTCTCCTTGCCGGCGTTCTCCTTGCCGCGCACCAGGACCGCGGCCTGCAGGCGCGAGCGGCCGTAGCGCGCCATGCTGTCGAAGGCGGATCGGGGGACCGGTACGTGGACGCAGTCAACGTCGGTCTTCAGCAGGTCGTCGTCCATGTCGGGGTCGTGCACCAGCAGGAAGCGATCGTCGACGCCGGTCACGACGATCCAATGGGGAACCTTCTCGGCGTTGAACCGGTAGGAGCTGATCAGCAGGATCGGCATCCAGCCGTCGTCGAGCGCCTGCTTGAGGGTGTCGGCGCTGATCGGCGAAATCTCGGCCTTCAGGCCGGCGGCCCGGAAGTCGGCGCGCACCGAGGCCTGCGCCCGCTCCATGATCCGCTTCTTCTCGGCGCTGCGCACGCTGTCGAGGAACAGCGGACCGCTGCGGGTCACGATGGTCCGGACCTGGAAGCCGCGCCGGTGGGCAGCGAGCGCCAGGCCGAACGGCCCGCAGCCGCCATGGCCCGAGGTCATGAAGATGGTGGTCGCCTCGCGCCAGATCCGGATCTCGTCGTTCGGGTCGATCGGCCGCGTCGGGTCGAGCGCCGACATCGCCATCATCAGGCAGGCCGGACCGCAGGTGAAGTCGGTGGTCTGGTGGTAGTACGGAACGTGCGGCAGGTCCGGCGCCGGGTTGAACCTCATGCGCTTTTCGTAGCGCCAGCCGTCGGTTTCGTCCTCGTAGTAGTGCGGCAGCGGCGCCAGCCGGCGATAGCCCCGGCTTTCGTACAGCGCGATGGCGGCGGCGTTGTCGGTTCGCACTTCGAGCCGCAGCGCCACGCAGTCATGCGCGCGGGTCTCGGCCTCGGCATGCTCCAGCAGCCGGACGCCGATGCCGCGGCCGCGTGCTTCCGGGTGGACCGCCAGCGAGTACAGCCGGGCCAGCGCGGTGCCGAGATGGAACAGCACGACGCCGTAGCCCAGGATCTCTCCGTTGGCGCCTTCGGTCTCGGCGACGAACAGCGACGCCTTGGCCTTGGTGAGCATGTGGTGGAAACTGCGGCGCGACAGCCGGTCGGTCTCGAAGCAGGTCTCCTCGAGCCGAACCAGGGCAGGAATGTCGGACAGACGGCCGGCCCGTATCGCCACCGGAGCCTCGTGGCGCTGCGTCGCTGCCGGCACGGTCGGGGTCTGCAGGGCGTTAACGGCCATCGTCGGCACGCCTTTCGTGTCGGGGAGGCGGATCACGATGCTCCGCCCGCTCCTAAATCGATGATCCGCGCTGCAAGTCAAATGCGTCAAGCGCATGACTGGGCGTCGGTTTCTCTCTGAGAGCGCCGGATGTCGTCGACCGCGCCTACGACGTGCCGGACGGCATGGTCGCGGTCGATCTCGCCGCGCGGCGCCAGGTCCCAGATCCAGGTCTCGTCGGGTTCCGGCGCGGTGACGCCCATCAACGGATCGAGGGTCGCCACCACCTCGCCGTCCGCTCCGACGATCTCGATCGCGCGGTCGCAGATCAGCGCGGCCGGGCAGGGCAGCAGCCGCAGCCAGTCGAGATGCGCCTGCGCCAGCCGGCGGCCGATCCGGTCGGCCGCGTCGTCGTCCAGCTCGCGGGTCGGCACCACGGCGAGCTGCGAGAGCAGGTTGACCGACGCTACGAACCGGATGTCGGGCTGGTCCAGCAGGAAGCGCGGCTCGGCGGCCGGGGTCAGCGACGGCAGCGACTCCGTCACGTCGTGCCGCAGGCAGGTCACGTTGCCCAGCCGCCGAGCCGCCCGCCGGGTCGCCGCCGAGAACGCCAGGTCGACCAGCCATACCCTGCGGAACCGCATCGCCAGTTCGTCCAGGGGCACGTCGTACAGGTGGCCGGCGCCGAGTATCACGGCGGTGCCGTCGGGGTCGGCCGCGGCCGCGGCCCGCAGCACCGCCGCCCGGCTGCACGCCTCGTGCGGCGCCCAGGCCGCGCGGTGCCGGCGCCGACGCGCGGCGATCGCCACGAACTCGGACAGGTGCCCGGACCGGCGGGCGAACGGCAGGCTCGGGGTGACCAGCCACTCCAGGGCTTCGCGCAGCATGGGGCCAGTGTAGCGGGCCGCCCTAGGATGTCGCGAGCCGACCGGCGGCCAGGGCAAGCAGGCCGCCGGCGACGCCCTCGAGTGCCCGCCGACCGCGATTGCCGACCCCGCCGAGCCGGGCGGCCCGCGCCGCCGCCAGTCCGATCGCGCCGTAGCCGATCCCGCACAGCGCGACGAAGGTCGCGGAGATCGCGCCGGCCTGCAGGGCGACCGGGCCTGCCGGATCGATGAACTGCGGGATGATCGCGAAGTACATCATCAGCCCCTTGGGGTTGAGGAAGCTGGTCAAGAAGCCGCGCAGCAGCACCGATCCCGCCGTTGCCGGCGCTGGACGGGTGGCTCCGGACCGGAATGCCGAGCGGACCAGCATCGCCGCCAGGAAGGCGAGGTAGCCCACGCCGGCCCAGCGCAGCAGCTCGAACAGCAGAGGATGCGCAGCGACGACGGCGGCCACGCCGAGCGCGGCCAGACCGCCGTGCGCCACGTACCCGAGCAGCACCCCGGCGGTGCCGCGCAGGGCCGCCGCACGCCCCTGGCCCACGGCCTGGGCCGAGATGAACAGGATGTCCGGCCCCGGCGTGAACACCAGCGGCAGGGCGGTCAGGGCGAACAGGAGAAGGGTCGTCGGTTCCATCGCAGTGTCCTCACTTCGCCAGCCGTGCCCGGTCGACGATGGCGTGCACCGGCAGGACCGCGGCGCCGCCGCCGAAATGGCCGCGCCAGCCCTCGCCGAGCCGGGTGGCGCAGAACGCGGCGGCGACCTCTCCGGGCGCGTGGGCGATCATCAGGGCGGCCTGGAAGGCGTGGGCCATGCGCTCCACCACATGGCGGGCGGGCGTCTCGTCGGCGGCGAGCCGCGGCAGCAGGTCGGCCAGCGCGTCGGCCTCGCGGTCGAGCAGCGTCTCGGCGCCGCGGTCGGTGCGCAGCACGTCGAGGAAGGCGTCGACGGTCGCCGGCTCGCGGCGGATCGCCCGCACCACGTCCAGGCAGATGACGCTGCCGGTGCCCTCCCAGATGCCGTTCAGGGGCGCCTCGCGGAACAGCCGGGCCATCAGGTGGTCCTCGATGAAGCCGTTGCCGCCGTGGCACCCGAGCGCTTCGGTGACCACCGCCGGGGCGCGCTTGCAGGCCCAGTACTTGGCCATCGGGGTGGCGATCCGGCCGAGCAGCCGCTCGCCCTCGTCGGTCGCCTCGCGGTCCAGGGTGGCGGCCAGGCGCAGCCCCATCCAGGTCATGCCCTCGACCTCCAGCGCCAGGTCGGCGACGACCCGGCCCATGATCGGCAGGTCGAGCAGCCGTTTCTGGAAGGCCGAGCGGTTGCTGGTGTGGTGGATCGCCTGGGTGACCGCCTGGCGCATCAGCCCGGCCGAGCCGACCGCGAAGTCGAGGCGCGTCAGGTGCGCCATCTCGATCGACGCGCGGATGCCGTGGCCTTCCTCGCCGACCAGCTGCGCCTCCATGTCGTAGAACTCGACCTCCGAGGAGGCGTTCGACCTGTTGCCGCACTTGTCCTTCAGGCGCTGGATCTTCAGGCGGTTGCGGGTGCCGTCGGGCAGCCAGCCGCGCACCAGGAAGCAGGTCACGCCCTTCTCGGTCTGCGCCAGGGTCAGGAACACGTCGGACTGCGGCACCGAGAAGAACCACTTGTGACCGGTCAGCAGCCAGGTCGAGCCGGGGCCGCGGTCGTTTCCGGCCGGCCGCGCCGTGGTCTGGGTGCGGCGCAGGTCGGAGCCGCCCTGCTTCTCGGTCATCGCCATGCCGACCGTGACCGCCCGCTTCCGCTCGGCCGGCAGCGGCCGGGGGTCGTAGTCGTCGCGCAGGATCATCGGCTCCCAGTGCGCCGCCAGGTCGGGGGCGTGGCGCAACGCGGCGACCGACGAGAAGGTCATGCCCATCGGGCAGCAGATGCCGTTCTCCGCCTGGTTCCACAGGTAGGACAGCACGGCCCGGGCGACCTGCGATCCGGGGCGCCGGTCGACCCAGGGCAGGGAGTGGGCGCCGCTGCCGAAACAGCGTGCCATCAGCTCGTGCCAGGCCGGATGGAACTCGATCTGGTCGACCCGGTTGCCGAACCGGTCATGGGTGCGCAGTTCCGGCAGGATCCGGTTGGCCTGGCGGGCCAGCAGGCGGGTCTCGGCCGATCCGGTCACCCGCCCGGCCGCGTGCAGGCGGTCGACCGCCCAGCCGGCATCGTAGGCGGCGACCGCTTCGCGAAGCACAGCGTCGCCACCGAACAGGTCGACGTCGCCGAGGTCGCCGGACTGGTTGTAGACGTCGTGGGTGGCGTAAGTGGCCTCGGCTGCGGTCATCGGTCTTCCTCCGTGGGATCGGGCGCTTCGACGATCGCCAGGCAGAGCCCGGCGATGTCGGCGGCCAGCTTGTCGTCGTCGTCCAGCAGGGTCGCCGGGCTCAGCGGGCCGACCAGCGCCTCCATGAAGGCGCCGACCACGCAGGCGGCGGCCAGTTTCGGTTCGACCGGCCGGAATGCGTCCCGGGCGACGCCCTCGGCGATCAGACCGGCCAGCGCCTCGCCGATCCGGCGCCGCCATTCCAGCCTCGCGTCGTCGACCGCCGCCTCGACCGGCTCGGCGATCATGGCGTAGGCGAGCCGGCGGTTGTGCAGGGCTCGACGGGCGAACGCGGACACCGCATCGCGCAGGCGCTGCCCCGGCGCACCGTCGGCTTCGCAGATCGAGCGGATCACCTCGAGCTCGCGCGCCGACACCTCGCCGACCAGGGCGGCGCACAGCTCGGCCTTGGTCGGGTAGTAGCGGTAGATGGTGCCGACGGCGGTGCCGGCGGCGGCGGCGACCGCGAGCATCTGCAGGTCGCGGAAGCCGCCGTCGCTGACCACCTGCCGCGCCGCCGCCAGCAGGTCGCGGCGTCGGCGCTCGGATCGGGAGGGCGGCATGAGTGACATGAACATGAATTCATATTCATTATTGCGGCATGTCAAGGCCGTCCCGGCACCGCTTCGCTATCGGTGAGCGCGGCTCGCGGGGGTGTGCATCAGTAAACAAGCAGAGTCGGATGGACCGTGAAGTCGTGTATCATGCGAGAGACTTGCCGCGAGCGAGCCGGAGGTTGGTCGTGGATTCTGCAAGCGACACGTACGAGATGCGGTACCGGCGCTCGGTCGCGACCCTGGACGCCGACGAGTCCTGGGCGCTGGCCGGGAGACTGGCGGACGGCGAGGTCGATTGCTGCGATGGGCTGATGGCCAGGCTCGGCAGCCCGCCGCCGCTGATTGCCTGGAATCCGGATCCGCAGGACCTGGACTCCGTGGCGCTTCGTCATGTTGCCGAATGGTGGCAGGAGGCGGCCGCCGAGGCCGGTGGTCCGCCACCTCCGGATGCGGTAGATCCGCTGATGCTGCGGCCGGCGTTGGGCGCGGTATCGTTGCTCGACGTGCTCGACGGCGGTCAGGACTTCCAGCTCCGGCTGCACGGCTCCGACATCGCCACCACGCTGGGCATGGACATGACCGGCATGAAGGTCGGCGAGATGACCGTCCCGTTCATGGCGTTCCTGATGGTGACCTATCGCGCTCAGGTCCTGCGTCCCGAGCCGCTGCTTCTGCGCTATACGCCGGCGATGCAGTTCTTTCTGTCGGCGTGGTGGCGCATCGGGTTGCCGCTGATGCGCGATGGCAAAGTCGTGCGGCTGCTGGTCGGGATGGAGCGCGCGCCCCGCCAATCCGAACTCTGAGGTCGGCAGCGGCTGCCCGGCCGGGCAGGTCACGCCGCCGGATGCCGCGCCGCCCAGTGGCGGGCGATGTCGACGCGTTTGGTCACCCACACGCCCTCCTTGGCCTGGCAGTAGTCGAGCAGCCGGGCCAGGCCGGCGGCGCGCGAGGGGTGGCCGATCAGGCGGAGGTGCAGCCCGCACGACATCATCCGTGGGGTCTCGGCCCCTTCCTCCCACAGCAGGTCGATGGCGTCCCGCACATGCGCCACGTAGTCGTCGGCGGTCGGGAAGTGGTTGCGCGAGAACTTGGAGTCGTTGGTGGCGAGGGAGTACGGCACCACCAGGTGCGGGGTGTCGCCGACCCGGGTCCAGTACGGCAGCTCGTCGGCGTAGCTGTCGCTGTCGTAGAGGAACCCGCCGTGCTCGACCAGCAGGCGTCGCGTGTTCACGCTCGGCCCGTGCCGGCAGTACCAGCCCGGCGGCCGGGCGCCGGTGGTGCGCTCCAGCGACTCGACGGCACGGCGGATGTGCTCGCGCTCCTGGTCCTCGGTCAGCCGCCAGTGCTCGATCCAGCGCCAGCCGTGGCAGCAGATGTCCCAGTCGGTCTCGCGGATCGCCGCGGCCACCTCGTCGTTGCGCTCCAGCGCCAGCGCGCAGGCGTTGACGGTCGCCGGCAGGCCGCGCTCGGTGAACAGCCGGTGCAGTCGCCAGAACCCGACCCGGGTGCCGTATTCGTACATGCTCTCGGCCGCGAGATCGCGCGAGCCCGGGCCGTTCGGCGAGTCCGGCGACTCGGTCAGGCTGGCCTCGGAGAAGCCGTCGCCGTCCGGGATCGAGTACTCGGACCCTTCCTCGTAGTTGATCACGAAGTTGATCGCGACGCGGGCGCCACCCGGCCAGTCGGCCCTGGGCGGGGTGCGGCCGTAGCCGACGAAGTCGCGGTCGAGATGCGGCGGCAGGTTGGGGTCGAGCGTGCTCATGGGGGTATCGGAGCACGGTCGGCCCGGTGCGGCAACGGGGGGCGGTGCGGCAACGGGGGGCGGTGCGGCAACGGGCCTAGCCGCCGGCGCCGTCCAGGATCTCCAGTTCCGGCAGCGCCTTGCCGAGCGCCCCGCGCAGCAGTCCGGCCAGGGTGCGGTAGCTGTCCTGGCGGGCACTCGATCGTCGCCAGGCCAGGCCGACGGCGCGATGCAGGGTGCGGTCCGCCAGTTCGAGGGTCCGGATGCTGTCGTCGCGGGCGGCCACGGTCCGGACGTAGAGCGCCGGCAGGAAGGTCAGGCCGAGCCCCATGGCGACCATCTCCCGAAGGGTGTCGAGGCTGGTGCCTTCGTAGTCGAAGCGCAGGCGCGCGCCATGGTCCTGGCAAAACGCGAGGACCACGTCGTGGAGCTGGTGGCCGGCACCGAGTGCCAAGATGTCCTCGTCCCGCAGGTCGCCCCGCCGGACGGTCTCGCGGTTCGCCAGCGGATGGTCGGCGGCGACCGCGAGATACAGGCGTTCTCGGAACAGCGGCTCGACCACCAGCTCGCGCAACCTGACCGGCAACGGCGCCATGACCAGGTCGTAGCGGCCTTCGCGCAACGCCGTCGGCAGGCCGCCCGGGAGTTCCTCGCGGACGTAGAGCTTCAGTCTCGGATGGGTCCGGTGCAGCTCGGGAATCACCTGCGGCAGCAGGTAGGGCCCGACGGTCGGCGGCAGGCCGAGCCGCATGACGCCGGAAAGCTCGGTGCCGCGGCTGGCCGTCAGGGTCTGGATCTCCTGCGCATCCGCCAGCATGCGCCGCGCGATCCCGGCGACCTCGGCGCCCAGCGGGGTCAGGATCACCTTGGCGCGGCTGCGTTCCACCAGCCGTGCGCCGAGCCGGTCCTCCAGCGCCTTGAGCTGGCCGCTCAGGGTCGGCTGGGTGGTGTTGCAGCGCTCGGCGGCGCGCCGGAAGTGCAGCGTCTCGGCGATCGCCACCAGGTATTCGAGCTGTCGGAGAGAGAGCATTCCGCAAACATGGGGATCGATGCGATTCCAATCCAGATGCGTCATGCGTGATCGGAAATTTCGATCACAGGGTCGCCGCTTTCCGATTGGCGCCGGGGCGTCCGGATCGCCATTTCTCCATGACCGCATCGCCATGCATAAGGGGGAGCGACGTGACCACGGCACGACCGGACAACGGAAGATCGCCGAAACCGTTCAGGCAGATCATCAGCGGCGATACGGTCGGAGGCATACTGCTGATCACGGCGACCGTCGCAGCGCTGGTGTTCTCGAACACCTCGCTGAACGGGCTGTACGCGTCGCTCCTCAATATCCAGATCGCGGTCGAGATCGACACCTTCGCGATCGACAAGCCGGCGCTGCTCTGGATCAACGACGGCCTGATGGCCGTGTTCTTCCTGATGGTCGGCCTGGAGCTCAAGCGCGAATTCCTTGAAGGCGAGCTGTCGGACCGGAAACGGGCATCGCTGCCGCTGATCGCGGCGGCCGGCGGCGTGCTGGTCCCGTCGCTGATCTACGCCGGCCTGAACGCCGGCGACCCGGTCGCCATCGAGGGCTGGGCGATCCCGGCGGCGACCGACATCGCCTTTGCCATGGGTATCCTGGCGATGCTCGGCAGCCGGGTGCCGACCGCCCTCAAGGTGTTCCTGCTGGCGGTCGCGATCATCGACGACCTCGCCGCGATCATCATCATCGCGGTGTTCTATACCGACAACCTGTCGCTCGCTTCGCTGGCGATCTCGGTGGTCGGGGTCTCGGCCCTTGCGGTCCTGAACCGCTCCAAGGTCACGCGGCTGACGCCGTACATCCTGGTCGGCGCGGTGGTGTGGACGTTCCTGCTGAAGTCGGGCGTGCATGCGACGCTGGCCGGCGTGGTGACGGCCCTGTTCGTCCCGCATGTCCGCCGGCGCGGCCGCAGCGAGACCGTGCTGGAGAGCACCGAGCACGACCTGAAGCCGTGGGTGATGTTCGGTATCATGCCGGTCTTCGCCTTCGCCAACGCCGGCGTCTCGCTGGGTACGCTGTCGGTCGAGGACATGTTCGGGACGATCTCGCTCGGCATCGCCATCGGCCTGGCGGTCGGCAAGCCGGTCGGCATCCTGACCTTCGTCTGGGTCGCGGTCCGGACCGGGCTGGCGAAGCTGCCGAGCGGCGTCGACTGGTCGCTGATGCAGGGCGCCGCCCTGCTGGCCGGTATCGGCTTCACCATGAGCCTGTTCATCGGCACGCTGGCGTTCACCGGCGTCGAGCAGGCGGCGAGCGTTCGGGTCGGCGTGCTGTGCGGCTCGCTGTTCTCCGGGCTGGCCGGCTTCCTGGTGCTGCGGAACCGGCTGGCGTCGCGGTCGAGGAAGGCCAGTCCGGCGCGGCTGGCGACGGAAGGGTCGGCGGGCGACTGAGCGGGGCGCGGCGGCGGTCGGTCTGACCGCTGCCGCCCGGCCGGCAGGCAGTTCAGCCGCGCATGAACACCGCGAAGCAACGCCCGGTTCGATAGCCCTCGGAGTCGTGGCGGCACACGCCGGTCCCGTCGGGTGCAATCTGGAAGTCTTCGCCGGCGAAGAACGGGGCGCCGCACTTGCCGCACCACGCGACCGGTCGGTCGCCGTCGGTCACCCCGTCCAGATAGCGGGCCTCGGCCCGCTGAATGTCGGGCAGGTGGTCGGCGTAAGGTCCCTTGAGTGCCTGCAGGGCGCGCCACTTCTCGCTGAACGTGCGCCGGTCGAGCTGAGGATGCGGGTCGGGCCGCCTGCAGTCTGCCGTCATGGTTCCTCCCGGCCGGGCATGTCGAATAGTTGCATCGATGCCGGCGAAGAGTAGTCTGCGGGATTGTGCGAAGGTCAACGTGGCATGGCATTTTGCGGTGGACTTTAGCGCGCAAAAAAACGCGGATGCTGTGGATGGTCTGTGGATAACTTACCCCTATTAGGCGAGATGATGGCGGCGTGCTTCGAGATGCTCAAGCATGACTGCCAACGCTTCGCCCGGTCGGCGGGGGCTGCCGAACGGGGAACCAACCGGCTTACGCCCCGGCAGATCGCTCGCACCATTCGCTGGGGCGACACCACGGTCAGGAACATCGCGCGCGACAACTGGGATCCGAAGAGCCCGCAGCTCCTGCGGGACATCGAACGGACCTATCGCGAACATCCCGACTGGCATCCCAAGCGGGTTCTCGACATCCGGTCCGCGGCCGGCGACGACGGCTATGTGTTCCGTCGTCTCGTCGATCCGGAAACCGCGCCGGAGTTCGCCGAGCTGTTGGAACGCTGGCGATTGCGCCCCGACGACGCTTCGTTCGTCGCCGAGGCGCTCCGCGACCATGGCGTCACGCTGGTCGATGTCTCCGCCGAGGATCCCGGCGACTTCCTGGTGCGCCACTACGCGCCGGGTCTCTTGGCGCTACATGGCTACAACAAGACGGGCATCATGTTCCGCGACAACCGGTTCCCCACCTACGCACGGTCGATCATGGCCGACTTTGCGGCCTGCAAGGCCTCCGGCGCGCCGATGAGCCGCGATGTGTTCCGGTGGTACCGGCGCCCTTCCGAGGCCATCCTATTCCGCGGCGTGATGCTCCCTTGTCTCGACGAGGGCGTGATCGTCAGTAAGGCCGTCGTGGTGTTCTGGGCCGCCGGGTCCGCGCTTCCCGCTCCCGAGGGCGCCGTCCCGCGCGTCCTGGCCGGCTAGGTAGTCCAGATACTCGGGAAGCGTCACCCAGCTAAGCACCTCGACAGGATGCCGGGGTCCACGGCCGTCGACGCCCGGGCTCGGACGCGTCTCGGCTGTGAAGCTGACCTCGCTGCGACTGTAGCCGAAGCGGTCGAAGACCATGGCGTTCTCCCGCTTGGGCCGGGTGTGCATCCCCCAGATCACGTCGGGAAGCCAGTCTCGTACCGCCAGGACCCTCAGCAACTGCATCAGGTGGGTTCCGATGTCGTTCCCTCGCCATGCCGGCGCGACATCCATCCCGCCGCCGAGCATGAGGCGGCCGACGATACGCCGGGCGTCGGCTGGCCACGCCAGGACGACCGGCTCCACCGGGTCGAGTTCGCCGGCTGCCCCGGAAACCCGGTCGCCCCAGACGCGACGCGACTGGAACAGGTGGTGGATGCTCTCGTGCGCATATAGCCGCACCGCGCTGACCGCCACGACGTCGAGGCCGGTCCGGGCGTCGGCAGGGGCATAGGCTCCGAGCCATTGCAACTCGCCTTGTCGCAGGAGCGACTTTTCGGGGTCGAATGCCGGGTGCACGTATCCCACACCGCCGTCCAGTTCGATCAGCCTGCGGCGATCGCGTGCGAAGGCCAGGGGATCGGTCGAGCGCCGCAGGGTGAGCCCCAGCGCCTCGAGGGCTCGGCGGTGCCGCAGCAGGTGGCGGTTCAGGGCTCTGTAGGCATCGTCAGGGATGAGCATGGTAACCCCCCTCGGGTTATGTGGGATGTGAACGCGACGCGGCCGTGTCGGGATAGCGTCCCCTGGTTGTGGCGGCGTCGTGTGCGGATGTTGCACCGCCTTCGCTGGCCTTTCGCGTCGCGAGCGTAGCCATGGGCGCACCGGGCCATGCCCGTTGACACCACCCGCCGTATTCCGCACCCTCGCGGCCGTACGTGATGCTGGGGTGCCCGTCGTGTCGTGCGGTGGGCTGAGATCACACCCATCGAACCTGAACCGGGTCACGCCGGCGGAGGGAGACGTCACGGTCTTGGACGATCCCCATCGCAAGGCCGCGCTCCTCCGTCCGATGCCCGAGGAGCGAGACGCATGCGCCGCCTTCTTCCCGTCCTGCTGCTGAGCCTGGCCGTTCCCACCCTTGCCGCCCCCGCTCGCGCCGTTGCGGCCGCCGAACCGGTCGCGGTCTCGGTGCTGGTCCCGATCACCGGATTCCTGGCGCTCGAGGGCACCGCCCAGCGCAACGGCGCGGTGCTGGCGCTCGACAACCCGCCGGCCGGCGTGGCGGTGACCTACCAGGTCGCCGACACCGCGACTTCGCCGGAGGTTGCCGTCACCGCGCTGCAGCGCGCACTCGACCGCGAGAAGCCGGTGGCGGTCGCCGCCCCGATCTTCGGAACCCAGATGCTGGCGATGGCGCCGGTCGCCGACCGTGCCGGGGTGCCGCTGGTGACCGTCTCCGGCACCGCCAAGATCACCGAGCTGGGCCACGGCGTGGTGTTCCGGTTCTTCCCGACCGACGCGGTCGTGAAGGTCGCCCAGGCGCGCTACGCGGTGCAGGAGCTCGGCATGAAGAAGCCGGCGATCCTGTACCAGACCACCGCCTACGGGCAGAGCGGGCGCGAGCACCTGGCCCGGACCCTGAAGCAGCTCGGTATCGAGCCGGTGCTGGAGGAGGCCATCGACCCGGGCATCAAGGATCTGGTGCCGGCGCTCGAGCGGGCGCGCGCCGCCGGCGCCGACGGCCTTCTGCTGCAGTTGCATTCCGGCCCGACCGCCCTGGCGGTTCGGCAGGCGCACGGCCTTGGGCTCGGCCTGCCGATCGTCGCCGGCTCGGCCATGCACCAGCCGACCACGGCGGCGCTCCTGGAGCCCGACCAGCTGGCCGGCGTGTGTGCCGAGACCGCGTCGTCGCCGGTTTCCGAGGCGGATCCGAAAGTCGCCGCCTTCGCCAACGCCTATCGCGAGCGGTTCCACAGCGAGCCCGACGCCTTCGCGCTCGGCCAGTTCGACGGCATGCGCATGGTACTGGCGGCGGTCGCCGACGGCGCCCGAACCCCACAGGCGGTGCGGGATTGGCTTGCCGGTCATCGCTACCAGGGATTGGCTATGAAATATGTGTCGGACGGCTCCGGAAACATGGCGCACGACGCGGTGATCGTGTGCTACGACGGCACGGGGAGGGTGCCGACCATCATGAAGCGCTATGACGCGGTGGACGGGGTGAAGTGATCGAGGCAGCGGCGCAGCTCGCGGTCAACGCGGTCGCGCTCGGCGCCGTCTATGCGCTCGTCGCCCTCGGTTTCGTGCTGGTGATCGGAGCGGTCGGGGCGGTCAACTTCGCGCATGGCGAACTGGTGATGCTCGGCGGCATGGTGGGCGTCGGTGCGACCATGCTGTTGCCGGCCGACCTGCCGGTGCCCGGCCTGCTGGTCCTGCCGGCGGTGCTGGCGGTGATGGCGGCGGTCGGGCTGGCGGTCGCCGGCATCGCCTATGCTCCGCTGCGCCGGGCACCGCCGACCGCTGTGTTCATCGCGACCATCGCGGTCGGGCTGATCATCCAGCACGGCGTCACCGTCGGCATCGGGCCGGAGCCGCGGCGCGGGCCGCCGCTGGTGGATTCCGGCGTCCTCGATCTCGCCGGGGTCGGCCTCGCGCACCAGCAGCTCGCGACCATCGCCACCGCCGCGGCGCTGATCTTCGCCGTGCATTTCCTGCTGCAGCACACCCGGTTCGGGCGCCGTCTGCGGGCGGCCGCCCAGGACCCGGAGATGGCGCGCGCCGTCGGCATTCCGGTCCGGCTCACCATCGCCGTCAGCTTCGCCCTGGCGGCGGCCCTCGCCGGCGCAGCCGGGCTGCTGCTGTCGAACCAGTACCTGGTGACCCCGACCGACGGCGGCGCGCTGATGCTGAAGGCCTACATCGCGACCGTCATCGGCGGCTGGGGGCGGATCTGGGGGGCCGCCCTCGGGGCCTTCGCGATCGCCGTGTTCGAGACCCTGGTGGCGGCCACAGCCTCCTACCTGGTGGCCGAGGCGCTGCTGTATCTCGGCGTCCTGGCGGTGCTGGCGGTCCGGCCGCAGGGGCTGTTCGGCGAGACCACGGGGCGACGCGCGTGATCGGTCCGGACCGTCGCAATCTGGTGTATCTCGCGGCCGCCGCGGTCGGGCTCGGCGGGGTCGTCGCGCTCGGCGACACCTATGCGCTCCGGGTCGCTACCCTGGTCGGGATCTACGCGATCGCGGCGATCGGCTACCAGCTGGTATTCGGCCGGCTCGGCCTGCTGTCGCTCGCCCAGGGTGCCCTGTTCGGCATCGGCGCCTACGCCAGCGCCCTGCTGACGCTGTCGCTCGGGTTGCCGGCGCCGCTCGGCCTGGTGGCGGCCGTCCTGGTGCCGGCGGCGGTCGGTGCCGCCGTCGCGCTGCCGATCGCCCGGCTGGACTCGCATTACGTGGCGCTCGCCACCCTCGGTCTCGCCCAACTCGCCCTGCTGGCGGCAACCAACCTGGAACTGACAGGCGGCGCCAACGGCCTGTACGGGGTGCCGCCGCTCGCCGTCGGACCGGTCGAGATCGCCGGCGGCTGGCCGATGCTGGTGCTGGTCTGGGCCCTGGTCGGGCTGTGCCTGCTGGTTTCCCGGGCGGTGCTCGCCGGCGGCCGGGCCGCCCGGTTCGCCACCCTGCGCGACGCCCCGCATGCCGCCCTCACCCTCGGCCTGAACCCGGTGCCGGCGCGGCTGGCGCTGTTTGCCGTGGCGGGCGCGCTCGGCGGCCTCGCCGGCGGGCTGCAGGTGCACGGGATCGGCGTGGTGTCGCCGTCGGTGACCGGCTTCGAGGTGATGGTGACGATCCTGGCGATCGCGGTCGTCGGCGGCCGCGGCAGCGCGCCCGGAGCGGTCGCCGGCGCCGCCCTGCTGATCCCGCTGCCCGAGGTGCTGCGGTTCCTGGAGGGCTCGTACCTGGTGGCCTACGGCGTGCTGCTGCTGGCGGCCATCGTGCTGATGCCGCGCGGGCTCGACGGCTGGCTGCGCGACCGGTTCCCGCGCCGGCCGCCGGCGGTGCCGGCGGTGCCGGCGGCGGCTTCCGCCCCGCCCCGGCGGCGCGGCAAGGCGTTGGCGGTCGACGGGCTGCGCAAGCGGTTCGGCGGCGTGACGGCGCTCGACGGCGTCTCGTTCGCGGTGCCGGCCGGCACGGTGGCCGGCCTGATTGGCGCCAACGGATCCGGCAAGACCACCGTGCTCAACCTGATCAGCGGGCTCGAGACGCCGGATGCCGGCCAGATCCGGCTCGGCGGCGTGCCGCTGGCCGACCGGCCGGCCCACCACCGCACCGAGCTGGGGCTCGGACGCGGGTTCCAGCATCCGGAGTTCCCCGAGGGCCTGTTCGTGCTGGAGGCGGCGGCGGTCGCCGCCCGCGACCGCTCGGGCGCGGTAGCGGCGCTGGACCGTGTCGGGCTCGCCGAGCGGGCGGGCGAGCCGGTGGCGGCGCTGGGTGCCGCCGAGCTGCGGCGCCTGGATCTGGCGCGCGCCCTGGCGACCGAGCCGGGGGCCCTGATCCTGGACGAGCCGGCGGCCGGCCTGACCTCCGAAGAGCGGGCGGCGCTCGCCGCACTGCTGCGCCGGCTGGCGGACCAGGGGCTGGCCGTCCTGGTGGTCGACCATGGCATGGACTTCCTGCTGCCGCTCGCCGACCGGATCGTGTGCCTGGACGCCGGCCGGGTGCTGGCCGCCGGCACGCCGGACGAGGTGCGGCGGAACCCGGCGGTGGTCGCCGCCTATCTCGGCGAGGGGGCGACGGCATGACCGAGACCGCCCCCCATCGCGGGCTGGTGCTCGAGGACGTCGAGGTCCGGGTGGCGGGCGCGACGCTGCTCGGCCCGGTCTCGCTGTCGGTGGAGCCGGGGACCGTAGTGGCGGTGCTCGGGGCGAACGGGGCCGGCAAGTCGACCCTGATGCACGCGATCGTCGGAACCGCGGGCGTGGCGCGCGGACGGATCTGGCTCGGTCAGGTCGAGATCTCTGACCGGCCGGTCGAGCGTCGGGCCCGGCAGGGGCTCGGATGGGCCCCCGAGGGGCGCCGGCTGTTTCCCGGCCTGACGGTCGAGGAGACCCTGGACGTCGCAGCACCCGGCGGTGCCGCCGAGCGGGCCCGGCGGATCGACGCCATGCTGGAACGCTTCCCGATCCTGGCCGAAAAGCGGTCCGAGACCGCGTGGCGGCTGTCCGGCGGCCAGCAGCAGATGCTGGCGATCGCCCGGGCGGTGATCGCCGATCCGCTGGCGGTGCTGCTGGACGAGCCTTCGCTTGGCCTCGCTCCGGTGGTACGAGATCAGGTGTTCGCCGCCGCGCGCGGTCTGGCCGATGCCGGCACCGCGATCCTGCTGGCCGAGCAGGACGTGCCGCGGGCACTGGCGGTCGCCGACCGGGTTGTGGTGCTGGCGCGCGGCCGACTGGTGCTCGACTGGCCGACCCAGGTGGCGGTGGGCAATCCGGATTTCGAGCGGGCGCTGATCGGCGCGTGACCGCTGTCGGATCAACAAAGGACACGACGATGAACGAGACGAATATCGACCCGGCCGCCATGGGGCGCCTGGCCAAGGCGCTGAGCTTCATCTGCGGCCCGACGCATGCCGCCACGCAGGCGATGCAGAAGGCTGCCGACAGCGGCAGCGAGGCGGATGCCAAGCGGGCGCGGACCGTGTTTCTGAAGCTGAAGCCGGGCGAACGGCGGGCCGCCATGACGATGTTGTCGGATTGAGCGGGCTGTCGGACTGAGCGGGCCGTCCGACCGAGCGGAGGACCGATGGCCGACCTGACGATCCGATCGGCCGGGCGCGCCGATCTGCCGGCGATGCTGGAACTCTACCGTCACCTCAACGGCGACCGGCCGCTGACCGTCGCCGAGGCCGAGGGGACGTGGGCGGCGATGCTTGCCCACCCGGGTCTGACCGTCCTGGTCGGTGCCGTGCCGTCGGGCGACCTGGCGGCGTCCTGCACCCTGGTCGTGGTGCCGAACCTGACGCGTGGCGGCGCTCCTTACGCGCTGATCGAGAACGTGGTGACCCATGGCGACCATCGGCAGCGTGGCTACGGCCGGGCGGTGCTCGACACCGCCGTGACCCGGGCGTGGGAGGCCGGCTGCTACAAGGTGATGCTGCTGACCGGCTCGCAGAACCCCGCGACCCACCGGTTCTACCGCAACGCCGGCTTCGAGCAGACCAAGACCGGCTACCAGATCCGCCGTCCGCGCGGTTGAGGGCCCCGCTCACGGCCGGCAGTCAGGGTTGCCGTGGGTCCCGAGACAGTGCCGGGCGGCACAGGACCGGATATGGGGTTCGCGCTGCCCCGCGTTGACGTCGACCGTCTCGGCGACCGTGTAGGGAACCCATTCCACGCGCATCCCCTTCTTGCAGCGCCGGGTGCCGGCGACCGTCGTACAGGTCTCGGTGCCGTCCGGCACCTCGGTCCGCCGTTCCCGGGTCGTCAGGACCTGGCGGAAGTCCGGCGGGATCCGTTGCACCCACTCCGCGTGGCAGGCCCGCCAGGCCTGGACGTAGCCGGGAGAGGCGCAGGCCGCGATCAGGCTGCATGCCAGCACGGCGAAGATCGGCGGGAACAATCGACGCATCGGGGCGCCCTCGTGGTGAGGCCGGCCACGATACGGAGTGCAGCCGGCACGCCATGGCTATGGCAGGTCGTGGGCGAGTTCCACGATCCGTTGACCCGGAACGCCGGATCGGGTACTGACGCCGCCCCTTCGCGATCCCCCCTTCGCGATCCCATTCCATCGTCAGCCGTGCCGCGCACCGGGAGGAGACCCATGGCCGCCTCGATCGGCATCGATTTCGGCACCACGAACACCGTCCTGGCGGTGGCGAACGAGGACGGCGCCGTGGCGACGGCGACCTTCACCATGGATGGCGAAACGTCGAGCGGGTGCCGAACCGTCCTGACCTTCACGCCGACCGAGGGGCAGGCGAACCCGATTCAGGTCGAGATCGGGCCATGGGCCATCCGGCGCTACCTGGCGGCGCCGGAGGAATGCCGATTCGTGCAGTCGCCGAAGTCGTATCTCGGCAGCAGGCTGTTCCAGGAGACACGGATCTATGGCCGGACCTGGCGCCTGGAAGACCTCGTTTCGGACTTCTTGGCCGCGCTCGTGGAACTGGCTGACGGGCACGTCGGTCCGGTTTCCGACTGCATCGCCGGGCGGCCGGTGACGTTCTGGGGCAGCGACCCGGACGACGGGCTGGCGATGACCCGGCTGCGCACCGCCTACGGCGACGCCGGGCTCGGCACTCCGGGCTTCGTGTACGAGCCGGTCGCCGCGTCCTACTACTTCGCGACCCGCCTGACCCGCGACGCCACCGTGCTGGTGGCCGATCTCGGCGGCGGCACCACCGACTACTCGGTGATCCGCTACGAGATCGGCGACGGCGCCCGCCATGGAGCACCGATACGGGTGACGCCGATCGCCCATCGCGGCGTCGGCATCGGCGGCGACCGCTTCGACTTCCGGATCGTTCAGAACGCGGTGGCGCCGCTGGTCGGCAAGGGCACGACCTACAGCTCGTTCGGCAAATGCTTCGACATCCCGGCCGCGTACTTCAACCGCATCGCCAACTGGCACGAGTTCTCGTTCCTGCGCACGCCGGAGGTGCTGCGCGACCTGCGCCAGCTGGTCCGCCAGTCGGACGACCCGGAGAAGCTGGAACGGCTGCTGGCGCTGGTCGACGGCAATTTCGGGTTCCACCTGAACCACCGGGTGACGGCGACCAAGGCGGGGCTGTCTTCGGCCGAGTCGGTCACGCTGTCGCTGGACGATCTCGGGGTCGACGTCGAGTGCACGGTCGACCGGGACGCGTTCGACGACTGGATCGCCGACGACCTGGCCGAGCTGGAGCGCCACCTGGACGCGGTGCTGGCCGACACCCGCGCGGCCGGCGCCGAGGTCGACGTGGTGTTCATGACCGGCGGCACCTCGCTGGTCCCGGCGGTGCGGCGGCGCTTCGAGGCGCGGTTCGGCGCCGACCGGATCCAGGCCGGCGACGAGTTCCAGTCGGTCGCCAAGGGGCTGGCACTGATCGGCCTGGCCGACGACCGCCGGGCCTGGACCTTCGACGGGGCGTGAGCGTCCGTCAAACCGTGGGTTCCGGCTCGGCCGCGCCGGGGCGGCGCACCCGTCCGGAATGACGAAATGGGAGGAAGGCCGCCAGTCTCCCTCGCCTTCGTCATTCCGGGCAAGCGCAGCGCGACCCGGAACCCACCCGTCGCCGCTATGTCCGGCAGTTGCCGAATCCGACCTCCCGGGCGTATGACGGGCGAGTTCCACGCCCCCGAAGGAGACGACATGACCGGAGCGCTCACGCCAGCCAGCTTGACGCCAGATTGGCACAAGAGCCCGGCGGCGGTTGCCGCCGACATCCTGCTGGAGATCCAGGCGGTGCACATCCGCCCGGAGGAGCCGTTCACCTTCACCTCCGGCCGGCTGTCCCCGGTCTATGTCGACTGCCGCAAGATCATCGCGTTCCCGCGCGCCCGCCGCCGGCTGATGCAGCTCGGCGTCGAGATGCTGGCCCACAAGGCCGGGGTCGAGGCGTTCGACATCGTCGCCGGCGGCGAGACCGCCGGCATCCCGTTCGCCGCCTTCATGGCCGAGCTGCTCGACCTGCCGATGGCCTACATCCGAAAGAAGCCGAAGGGCTTCGGCCGCAACGCCCGGATCGAGGGCGAGGTGAAGGACGGCGCCCGGGTGCTGCTGGTCGAGGACCTGGCGACCGACGGCGGCAGCAAGCTGTCGTTCGTCGACGGCATCCGCGAGGCCGGCATGGAGTGCGCCCACTGCTTCGTGGTGTTCCACTACGGGGTGTTCCCGCAGAGCGTGACCGACCTGAAGGCGCGCGGCGTCGACCTGCACGGGCTGTGCACCTGGTGGGACGTGCTGGCCGCCGCCCCGGCGCGCGGCTACACCGAGGCCCAGCTCGACGAGGTCCGCGCCTTCCTGGCCGACCCGGAGGCCTGGGATGCCCGTCACCGCACCGTGACCGCTTAATTCCGAGGAGCCGACCATGCTGAAGATCTGGGGCCGGGCCAACTCGGCCAACGTGATGAAGCCGCTGTGGGCCTGCGAGGAGATGGGCGTCCCGTTCGAGCGCGAGGACGTCGGCGGCGCCTTCGGCCGGACCAAGACCCCGGAATACCTGGCGATGAACCCGAACAGCCGGGTGCCGACGATCGACGACGACGGCTTCGTCCTGTGGGAGTCCAACGCCGTCACCCGGTATCTGTGCAACAAGCACGACAAGGGCGGGCTGGCGCCGTCCGACCCGCGGGACTACGCCGACGCCGACCGCTGGATGGACTGGCAGCAGACCACCGTGCTGCCGATCATGACGCCGATCTTCTGGGGCCTGGTGCGCACGCCGGAGGCCGAGCGCAAGCACGACGTCATCGACCAGACGCGGCGCGACGGCATCGCCGTGTGGGGCATCCTGGAGGAGCGCCTGACGGGCCGCGACTACATCATGGGCGACCGGCTCACCATGGCCGATATCCCGCTCGGCCCGCAGTTGCACCGCTGGATGGTGCTGATCCAGGATCGCCCGGCGATGCCGAACCTGGAGGCCTACTACGACCGCCTGATGGCGCGGCCGGCGTTCAGGAAGTGGTGCGGGGTGACGCCGCTGACGTGAGGCTTCGATGGCGGGCGACGGGGCGGCAATCGGCGGAATCGTGCCGCCGCGCTGGTGGCGCTGGGCGCTGGCGCTCGGCCTTCTGAGCGTGGTGGTGCCTCTGCTGCTGACGCTTCTGCTCGGCGTCGCGGTCGCCGGCAGCAACTTCTACAGCGGCTATGGCCTTTCGCTCCCGTTCGTGCTCGGCGTGGCGACGGCCGCGACGGTTCCGCTGATGCTGCTGTTCGCCGTGGTGTACTGGCACCTGCGCGGGTCGCGTGACCGGGCGTTCCTGGTGAAGCTCGGCGCTGTCCTCTGGGGTGTCGGCGGCGGGCTGGCATCCTCGGTGTTCGGCGCTGAGCCGGGGGCGATCTTCATCAGCTTTCCGCTGATCGCGCTGGTCGGTGCTGGAGCGAGCCACCTGTTCATCCTGATCGCCGACGGGACGGCGAGGTCTGCGTGACGGGCAGCGATGAGGTGACGGGCGGCCAACCGGTCGTCCTGGCAATCGATCTCGGCGGAACCGGTCTCCGCGCGGCGCTGGTCGCAGCCGACGGCTCGCTCCGGAGCGCGGTGGTCAGCCGCCCGGGCGACGGTTCCGCCGGGAACGCCGACCCGGACCTGTGGTGGTGGGAGCTCGGCGATGCCGCCGCCGAGCTGACCGGGTCCATCCCCGGAGGTCTCGCGTCCGTCGCCGGGATCTGCATCTGCGGCATGACCCGCACCCAGGTGTTCGTCGGCGCCGACGGCGAGGCGGTGCGGCCGGCGATCGGGTTCGGCGACACCCGGGCGGCCGAGGCCGTGGAGCGGGCCGAGGCGACCCTCGACCTCGCCGGGTTGCCGGAGGCCGCCAGCCTCAATCCCTACCACCCGGCGGCCCGGCTGCTGTGGCTGAAGCAGGCCGGGCCGGCGCACTACGCCGCCACGATCAAGGTGCTGGACCCGAAGGACTGGCTGGCGTTCAAGCTCACGGGCGCGGCGCGCTCGGACGCGATCTCCTGCGCCCGGCTGCGCGCCGCGGCCGAGCCGGTCGGCGGGCGTTCGCTGCTCGATGCGCTCGGCCTCGACGCCGGGATGCTGCCGGAGATCGTCGCCCCGACCGCCGAGGTCGGGCGGGTGCGCGCCGGACTGCCCGCCCCCTTCGACCGGCTGGCCGGGGTTCCGGTGTTCTGCGGCTCGCACGACACCTGGGCCGGTGTCGTCGGGCTCGGGGCGCTGGTGCCGGGACGGGCCTACAACGTCTCCGGCACGTCCGAGGTGCTGGGGCTGATCACCGAGCGGGCGGTCGCGGCACCGGGGTTGGTTACCGTGAACTGGGGCGAGGCCTGGCAGGTCGGCGGGCCGAGCCAGAGCGGCGGTGCCACCCTGCGCCACGCGCTGCGCCTGCTCGGGCGCGGCGGCGAGGACCCGGCGGCGGCGGTCGCGTCGCTGGAGGCCGCCCAGATCGCCGACGAGCCGCCGCTGTTCCTGCCGTTCCTGGAGGGCGAGCGGGTGCCGTACTGGGACGCCGGGCTGCGGGGATCGTTCATCGGATTGTCGGCCGAGCACGGGCCGGCCGACCTGCTGTGGGCGGTGCTGGAGGGTATCGCCCTGCTGAACCGCGAGGTGCTGCGCCGGGCCGAGGCGGCGGCCGGGCTGCCGGCCGAGGTGGTGCGGCTCGGCGGCGGCGGGGCACGCAGCGGGCTCTGGGCCCGGATCAAGGCCGATGCGCTCGGCCGGCCCGTCGAGCTGACGGCACAGCCGGAGGCCGGTCTGGTCGGGGCGGCGGCGGTGGCCTGGACCGGGCTCGGCCGCTATCCCGACCTGGCGGCCGCGCAGGCGGCGACCGTGCGGGTCGCCGGGCGGGTCGAGCCGGACCCGGCGCGGGCGGCGGCGATGGAGCGGCGGGCGGAACTGTGGGTCGAGATGCAGGCGGCGACGGCGGCGGTCGGGCGACGGCTCGGCGGCTGACGCCGGCCCTTCGAGGCCCGCTGGTGCGGGCGCCTCAGGGCGATAGAATTGGGGTGTCGAGTCGAGCCACTACTCTGTCGGCCTGAGGTGCCCCCGCGCAGGCGGGGGCCGCTAAGGGCAGGGTGGCGGGCGCTCAGAACTTCTGTGGGCGAGAGGGCATGCGCGGCTTCATCGAGACCTACGGCACCGCGCTGGCCGGGCTCGCGGTGTTCCTGTTCTTCGTGGTCGCGGCGCCGAACTTCGCGAACCCGATCAATCTGCTGAACATACTCAAGCAGGTCAGTTTCCTGGCGATTCTCGGCATCGGCTTCACCTTCGCGCTGACCACGGGCGAGCTCGACCTGTCGTTCGCCAACCTGGCCAGCCTCGCTGCGGTGGCGACCGGCGGCCTGATCCACAACGGCTACCCGCCGGCCCTCGCGATCGCCGCCGGCCTGACGCTCGGGATCGCCGGCGGGGCGCTGAACGGCGTGCTGGTGACCCGGGTGAAGGTGCCGTCGCTGATCGCCACCCTGGCGACCGCCTCGATCGCCAACGGCTGCGCCTTCTTCCTGACTGCCGGCGTCGCTTTCGTCGGGCGCTGGGACCCCGGCTTCGTAGCGCTCGGGCGCGCCCACGTCCTCGGCGTGCCGGTGCTGGTGCTGTGGATGGCGGCGGTCGTGCTGATCGCGCTGTTCGTGCTGAAGAACACCCGGGTCGGCTTCCACATGATCTGCACCGGCGAGGCCGAGGAGCCGGCGCGGCTCGCCGGCATCCGGGTGCGCTCGATGAAGGTGCTCGGGCTCACGCTCTCTGGTGCGCTCGCCGGGGTGACGGCGGTGCTGCTGACCGCCAACCTGTCCTCGGCCGCTCCGACCATGGCCGGCGACTACCTGCTGACCGCGATCGCCGCCGTGCTGCTCGGCATGACCATGTTCGAGCCGGGCCGGCCCAACGTGCTCGGCACCCTGGTCGGCGGCGTGGTGATCGGGGTGCTGTCGAACGGGCTGATCCTGCTGGGCGCCGACTACTACGTGCAGGACATCGTGCTGGGGCTGATCATCATCGGCTCGGTCGCGCTGTCCGCGAGCACGTTGAAGAAGGCGGCGTTCGGGGTTTGACTGTGCGCGCGCGTGGGGCACGCGCCTGATGGGGAGGATGCAATGAGAAAGCTGGTTACCCGAGTGCTTGCCGTCGCCGCCGTGTCGCTGGCCACGGTCTCGTCGGCGCTCGCCTTCGACCTGGGCGTGGTGGCGTTCCAGATGTCGGCCGAGACCCATGCCCGGGTCGCCAACGCCGTCGAGGCAGCCGCCAAGCAGCGCGGCTGGAACGTCACCGTGCTGAACTCGAACGGCACCATGCCGACGCATCTGGAACAGATCGAGACCCTGGTCCAGAAGGGCGTCGACGGCATCGTCGTGGCGATGGGCAAGCCGGTCGAGGCCGATGCCCAGTTCGCCGCCGCCAAGGCCAAGGGCATCCCGGTCATCACGGTGATGAGCGGCACCAGCCCGCACACCCTGTTCGACATCCAGGTCAACGAGTACAAGGTCGGCGCCGAGGCGGCGCTGTACCTGCTGGGCCAGCTCAACTACCAGGGCTCGATCCTGACCCAGCGCTTCGAGGGCAACGTCGGCACCCGCATCCGCGGCAAGGTGCTGGACGTGGTGCTGTCGGAGAACACCGCGGTCAAGGTCGTGGGCTCCCATACCATGGCCCGCACCAAGTCATGGCGCGACGACGTGCGCAACGGCATGCAGGCGCTGCTGCTGCAGAACCAGGGCAACGTCCAGGGCATCTGGGCTTCGTTCGACGGCCAGGCCTTCATCATCGACGACCTGCTGCAGGCCCAGGGCATGAAGAAGGGCGACATCACCCTGGTGTCGATCGACGGCGGCCCCGAGGCGTTCCGGCGGATCGCCGACCCGGTCAGCCTGCTGTCGGCAACCGTCGCGATCCCGTTCGAGGCGATGGGGCAGGCTGCGGTCGACTCGATGCAGGCGATCGCGGTCGACGGCAAGCCGAAGGACTCGGTGGTCTCCGGCCCGTACCTGTTCACCGACGCGGTGCTGGTCGACGCCAGCAATGTGAAGGGCTTCCTGAAGTGACGCCGACCGGCGAACCGATCCTATCGGTCCGCGGGCTCACCAAGCACTACGGAGCCGTACAGGCGCTCGCCGGCGTGGACATCGACGTCCATGCCGGCGAGGTGCTGGCGATCTGCGGCGACAACGGCGCCGGCAAGTCGACCCTGATCAAGCTCATCTCGGGCGCCGACACGCCTTCTGGAGGGGAGATGCGGCTGCGCGGCGTGCCGGTCCGCTTCGCCTCGCCGCAGGACGCCCTCACGCGCGGGGTCGCGACCATCTATCAGGACCTGGCGCTGGCGCCACGCCTCGCGATCTACCAGAACGTCTTCATGGGAGCCGAACTGACCCGCGGCCTCGGTCCGCTCCGGGTACTCGACAAGAAGGCGATGATCCACCAGGCCTCCGGCTACATGGCCCAGCTCGGCTCCGCCGTCACCGACGCCACCAGGCCGGTCAGCACCCTGTCCGGCGGCCAGCGCCAGTCGGTCGCGATCGGCCGGGCGCTGCGCTGGAACGCCGACGTTGTGGTCATGGACGAGCCGACCGCCGCCCTCGGCGTCAAGGAGACCGCCCAGGTCCTGGACCTGATCCGGGCGCTGAACGGCACCGGCAAGACCGTCGTCCTGATCAGCCACAACATGGCCGACGTGGTGGCGGTCGCGCAGCGGGTCGCGATCCTCAAGCAAGGCCGCAAGGTGATCGACCTGCCGGTTGCCGGTCTGGACGCCGATTCGCTCAGCCACATGGTGATGACCGGGCGCACCCCGGCATAGCCGCCGCCCAAGATTAGCGATTGGTTAACTGCCCCACGTCATTCTGGGCCGGATGAACGCGATTCCATCCGGGTTGGCACCAGAGCACATGACGGGCCGGGACGAGGTCGGTGCAGACTTGCGTTCGCTGCCGGGCAACAGCTCGATCGCGCGCCTGTTGCGCGTCTACTCCGAGATTCGCGAATCGCTCGGTGGTCGCCTGCCGGGGCGCGACGACATGGGCCCCGAGCGGCTGCGCGACACGCTCGGCTGGGTGTTCCTTGCGGAATGGGCGCCGCCGACCTCGATCGTCGTGCGGCTGTCCGGGACCCATATCGACTACGTGCTCGGCACCAACGTCACAGGAGTCGATTTCTTCGACCTCTACACCGACGAGGCCCGGCCGATGTACTCGCGGTTCTACCGCCACATCGCCGGCCGGCCCTGCGCGGGCTACACCCGCCGCGACGTGGTCGTGGGGGGAAGCGAGACCTTCGACTACCACTCGATCTATCTGCCGCTGGCCGGTCCGTCGGATCGCGTGCCGATCATCGGCGCGACCGCGGTCTCCGGCTTCCAGCGGCTCTCCACTGCGGTCGAGGCCGGTGCCCGGCCGGACTTCCGCAACCTGTCGCGGATCGGCCTGATCGATCTCGGCGACGGCGCGCCGGAGGACGGCTTCGAGGCGGTCGACGTCGCTGCGGTCTGCCGGGAGCTGGACGGTAGCGGCCCGACGCGGCTGGACGACGACGCCCTGATGGCGCGCTCCTTCGCGAACCGGCCGCAGCATCGGACTTCTCTGGGCTGATCGGGCGCCCGGCCGACCGTCAGGAGTCGCGGCGCGTGACCTTGACGCCGTCGACGTAGACCGCGTCGACCTCGGTGGTGGCCAGGAAGCGCAGGGCATCTCCGGGCGACTCGACGATCGGCTCACCGGGGCCGTTGAACGAGGTGTTCATCACGACCGGCACGCCGGTCTCGGCGTCGAACGCCTCGATCACCCGCCGGAACCCGCCGGTGTCTTCGTCGACCGTCTGGACGCGGGCCGAGCCGTCGACATGGGTGATCGCCGGCAGCCGGTCGTTCCGTACCTGGGCGGTGAACAGCATGTGCGGCGACGACGACGGGCCGCCCTTGAACCAGTCTCCGACCCGCTCCTTCAGCACCGCCGGCGCGAACGGGCGCCATGCCTCGCGGCGCTTGAGCTCGTTGACCCGCCGCCAGTTCGCCGCCGGCCGCGGATCCGCCACCAGCGATCGGTGACCGAGCGCGCGCGGGCCGATCTCGCTGCGGCCCTCGAACCAGCCGACGATGGCGCCGGATGCGACCGCTCGGCCGGCATCGGCGGCGGCATCCAGCCGGTCATCGACCACCAGGGCGTCGCCATGCTCGGCCAGCGCCCGGTCGAGATCGGCCCGGTTGTAGGCCAGGCCGCGATAGGCGGAGGCGGCGCCGGCATGGCCCTGCGGCTCGCGGGCGATGCCGAACACGTCGTGCACGACCGCTTGCGCCGCCCCCAGGGGCAGCCCGGAATCGTCGCAGGCCGGCGGCACCAGCACCTCGCGAAACTGTCCCTGTTCGTGGATCAGGGTATTGGCCGGACAGTTCAACGCCCCGCCGCCGCCGAGGCACAGCGTCGGGGTTCCATGGCCGGCCTTGCGGAGGCTCTTCGCGAGGTCGCGGGAGGCCTGAAGGCTGTTCTGCTCGAAGATCCACTGCGCACTGGCGGCGATGTCGACCGGAAGGCGCCGGACGTCCCGGCTGCCTTTCGAGTCGGGGTCGATCGACGGAAGCAGCGTGTCCGGCTCGTCGTACAGCGCCGGCCAGGTGTCCCGGATCCGATCGAGCAGGGGCTCGAAGACCGCGTTGCGCGAGGACTTCTGGCCGAACGCGAAGTCCTTGCCGAACACGTCGAACGAGTTGCCGATCATCGAGGTCTCGACGAAGCGCGGCTGCCCGTACGGCGCCAGTCCCATCAGCTTGCCGGCACCGGACCCGTGACCCAGGTTCAGGTTCTCGGCAACCCGTTGGTACAGGTGCCCCTGGAAATGGAAGCTCGGGCCGAGGGTCACCAGGCGGGTGCCCTGGCCATAGGCGTAGATGCCGCCGGTATACCCGATTTCCGGGATGGAGCCGTCGCCGTTGTCCAGGGTGTAGATCGCGGCACGCTCGGCATCGGACTGATAGAACGCGTAGGCGGCGTGCGAGAGGTGGTGCGGGACCAGCAGGCCCGGCTTGGATGCGCCGTCGAGCGTGACCCGGATCGGCATGTAGCCCTGGTGCATGTCGAGAAGGCCGGGAATCCGTCCCGCCCAGTCGCCGATCTCCTGCCGGTCGTGCGGCTCGTTCCACCACTTCGGGCGGTAAGGCCAGTCGTAGCACCAGAGCGCGTTCGTCCTGCTGTCCAGGGCCGAGATGTCGTCGACGAAATACTCGCCGTAGGCGCCTTCCTTGATCCGGTCGACCGCGAAGTCCACGCGCTGCTGGGCGCCCGGACGGTCCATGCCCCGGGCGATGAGCTGCCGGGTCTGCGGGCTGAACGGAAACCGGTCGAGGCAGGACAGGTCGTAGTCGAAGCGGAACCGGTCGGGATCGAGGAACAGATACGGCCAGGACTGACAGGTCGAGACCGCGACCACGTCCACGTCGGACCACGAGACACCCAGCCCCGCGAGCGCCTTCGTCAGGAAGTCGGCGGTGATCAGCGCACAGCGTTTGTGACGGTCGGTCCGCTCCCGCTGCACCAGTCCGATGACCCGGCCGTCCTCGACGACGGCGACGCCGGCGTCATGGGCAACAGTGAGACCGAGACACAGCATTCGGTATCGGGCCTTCTTCCGCTGGGGGGAGCATGGGACCGCCTGAATAGCGCATGTCCCGGTTGGCGCGAAGGGCTATCGGGCCGGCGACACGGGGTTGTTCGGTCGCCGTCGCATGACGGCCGGGTCGGTCACCCGGCCGCGGTGTCGGCGGCCAGGAACCGGGCGATGAACGCCTCGCGGGCCTCGGGATCGTAGATTCCGCTCGGGTTCCGGCGGGTCGGCAGGGTCGCCAGGTAGGGCCGCCGTTCGGTCCAGAACAGGTCGAACACCCGGCGCAGCTCGGCGATCGGCGTGGCGTGCTCGTCGACCCGCAGGTCGACCTCGGCATGGGCTTCCTGGCCGACGACCTTCAGGGCCGCCGACTGCTGGCCGCGTTTGTCGCCGCCGACCGACTGGCCGGCCTCCAGGGCGGCGAGCAGGCGGTCGGCGAACCGCCGTCCTTCGCCGTCCCGCCAGGCCTCGGCCGCGGCGTCGACCACGGCGGGCCCGGACAGCATGTTGCCGGCGACCGACACCCCGTCGCCGGTCCAGTGCCCGCACCACGTGACGCAGGATGTGCCGGTGTAGGCATGGGCCCGTCCGGCGGCGTCGACGCCGTGGATCTGCCGCCACACGCGCCCGTCGTCCTTGCCGAGCGCTCCCGCGACCGCGACGTCGAAGGGCTCGCCGGCGGCGAGATTGGCGAGTGCCAGCTCGGCGGCCACCGGCGAGGTGTAGGACTGGGTCGAGACCGCGCCGACGCCGGGGCGGATCCACGGGCAGAGCGCGCCGACCGCGATCACCCGCGAGGCGATCGCGATCCCCAGCGCACCGCTCGCCGCGTCGCGGGCGACGATCGAGAATGTCACGTCGGCTACTCCGCGGCCGCGGCCGCGGCCGATGCCTGGCCCTGGACGGTGAAGAACGAAGCGGATTTCGGTTGCTTCGGCAGCTCGACCTCCAGCGGGATCATGCGGGCGGTCGGGCTGGCCTTGCCGCGCACGATGCGTCCCTCGTTCGGGCTCGGCATCGGGTTGCGGGCGATCGGAACGGCGTCGGCGGCGGTGTACACGCAGATGTACAGGCCGCGCGGCCGGTCGGAGCGGTTGGCGGCCGAGCCGTGGGCCAGCCGGGTGTGCATCAGGCAGACCGAGCCGGCCTTGCCGGTCACCGGGATCTGCCGGGCCAGCATGTCGGCCTCGACGTCGTCGTCCATGCGGCCGATGAACACGCCGTCCTTGAACAGGCTGTGGATCGGGCCCTTGTGGGTGCCCGGCACCACCATCAGGCAGCCGTTCTCCTCGGTGACGTCGTCCAGCATCAGCAGGGCGGTGACGACGTCGTCGTTGGTGTGCGGCGTGTAGGCGAAGTCCTGGTGGTAGGCGACCTCGGTGCGCGCGCCCGGCAGCTTCACGTTGATCTTGCAGTGGTGGAACTTGATGTCCGGCCCCAGCAGGTCGGCCACCATGTCGACCGTGCGGGCGTCGGTCATGACCTCGAAATAGGCGTCGGAGACGTCCGACGGGTTGTTCACCCGCCGCAGTGCCGGATGCTCGGCGGTGTGCTCGGCTCCCATGTCGAAGCGCGGCCGGTCGTCGAGGGTCGGTGGGCCGAACGGCTCGGTGTGCGAGCGGCTTTCCTCGACCCAGCCGGCCAGATCGGCCTTGAGCCGGGCCAGTTGCTCCGGCGTGACCGCATCCTCGACGGTCAGCACGCCGTCCCGCCAGAACGCGTCGACCTGTTCCCGGGTCAGCACTGTCGTCATGGCCGCCTCCTCGCCTGCTCGACTGCGGACGCATTACGCCAGACCCGGGCGGGATGGGAAAGCACGGCGGCGGACTAAATCGGACTCGGTCGGTCGATTCCATCATGAAGGGTGTTTACAGATGTAATACGACGCACTACATGACACGCATGGCATCGTTGAACTCCCCGCTGAGCGTGCGTCTGTCCGACGAGGACACCAACTTCCTCGCCGAGCTCGAGATCGACGGCGCGGTGACCGCCAGCGATAAGATCCGCGGGCTGATCCGGCAGGCGCGGCAGCGGGCGGAGAAGCCGGAGTCGTTCGCCGAGGCACTGGCGATCAGCCATGACCGGCTCGGCGCGACGATCCGGGCGTTGCGGGTCGTCGAGCAGGAGGTCGGCGCCCATTCGGACGTCTCGGTCGGCTTGCTGGCGGCAGTAGAGGAGTTCCTGGCCCTGGCGCTGATCGCGCCCAGGCCGGGCGAGGACGACGCGGCGGCCGAGCTGGTGCGCCACGAGGCACGGCTGGTCGACTGCGCGGCCCGCCTCACGGAGCAGTTGCTGCGCTGGGCGGTCACGCCGACCGCGCCCGCCTATGACCCGACGGTCGTGGTCCGCCGGATGGCCGGGCTGACCGAGCTCATGAGGATTATCTGCGCGTCGTCGGACGCGCGCTGACGGAGGACGAGGCAGATGGCGGACAACCTGGCTTCACGCGTCGGTCGCATCATCAGCGGCAGCGCCCATGCGCTCATCGAGACGATCGAGGGCGCCATGCCCGAGGCGGTCGCCCAGCAGACGCTGCGCGAGATCGACGGCGCCATCGACGAGGTGCGCGCCGAGCTCGGCCGCACGATCGCCTCCAAGCATCTGGCCAACAAGCGCCTGACCGAGCAGAGCAGCCAGCATGACGAGCTGACCGGACAGATGGAGCTGGCGGTCCGCGAGGGTCGCGAGGACCTGGCCCGCGCCGCGGTCGAGCAGCAGCTCGACATCGAGGCGCAGATCCCGGTGCTCGAGGCCACGATCGCCGAGGCCGCCCAGCACGAGCGCGAGCTCGAGGGCTATGTCGCCGCGCTGTCGGCCAAGCGCAGGGAGATGGAGGCGGCCTTCCAGTCGATGCTGAAGGCCCGGGCTCACGGTGCCGAACAGGCCGGCGGGACTGCGCCCGGCGGTGGTGCGAAGGCCGGCGTGACCCGGCGCGTCGAGGACGCGACCGGCGCGTTCGACCGCCTGATGGCGCGCGAGGGCGCGCCGGGCGTCGGCGGCGTCGACCGGGCGAAGGGGGCGAAGCTGGCCGAGCTGGACGAGCTGGCCCGGCGCAACCGGATCGAGGAACGGCTGGCCGCCGTGAAGGCGCGCAGCGGCGGCGCTGCCTGACAGGCCGCCCATGCTGGATTTCCTGACCGCGCCTGGGAACGTGCCGTTCGTCGCTTCCTGGGTCCTGATGTTCCTGATCGGCGTGGTGGAGCTGGTCGGTCTCGGCGGTGGGCTGGCCGCCGGCGAGGGCCTCGATGCCGCCGACGGCCTCGATGCCGCCGATGGCGATTTCGATACCGGCGGCGCGTCGCTGCTGGCCTGGCTCAATGTCGGCCGGCTCCCGCTGCTGATGCTGATCGTGGTGTTCCTGTTCGCGTTCGGCCTGGTCGGCCTGGTCGGCCAGCGGGTGGTGGCGGCCGTGCTGGGGGCGCCGGCGCCCTGGCTGACGGCGGTCCCGGTGGCCCTTGCGGCCTCGCTGCCGGTCACCCGGGTGCTGGCCGGCGGCGTCGCCCGGATCATGCCGCGCGACGAGACCACCGCGGTTTCGCGCGACAGCCTGATCGGCCGGGTGGCGGTGATCGTCACCGGCGAGGCGAGGCAGTCCAACGCGGCCCAGGCCCGGGTGCGCGACGGCCACGGGCAGGCCCACTACGTGATGGTCGAGCCGGACATGGCCGGCGACGTTTTCGAGCAGGGCAGCAGTGTGATTCTGGTCCGGCGCGACGGCGCCAAGTACTTCGCGATCCGCAACACCAGCGAGTCTCTCGGCGATGTATCAGGATAACCTAGTCGTTCAAAGGGGAGCGGAAATGGCGTCGGTCTACGATATCCTCGTGTTTGCCGGTGTCGGCCTGGTTCTGCTGCTTGTTCTCGGGCTGATCTTCGCCCGCCTCTACAAGCGCGCGACCAAGGAGACCTCGTTCGTCCGCACCGGGTTCGGCGGCGAGAAGGTGATCATGAACGGCGGCGCGCTGGTGCTGCCGGTGCTGCACGAGACCATCTCGGTCAACATGAACACCCTGCGGCTGGCGGTCTCGCGCAGTGACGAGCAGGCGCTGATCACCAAGGACCGCATGCGCGTCGACGTGCTCGCCGAGTTCTACGTGCGGGTCCAGCCGAGCGCCGAGGCCATCGCGTCCGCGGCCCAGACCCTGGGATTGCGGACCATGCACCCCGAGCAGCTCAAGGAACTGGTCGAGGGCAAGTTCGTCGACGCCCTGCGGTCGGTCGCCGCCGAGCTGACGATGACCGAGCTGCACGAGCAGCGCACCCACTTCGTCCAGAAGGTGCAGCAGGTGTCGTCCGAGGACCTGCTGAAGAACGGCCTGGAGCTGGAGACCGTGTCGCTGACCGGCCTCGACCAGACCGCGATGGAGCACTTCAACCCGTCGAACGCGTTCGACGCCGAGGGCCTGACCCGGCTGACCGAGGAAATCGAGCTCCGCAAGAAGCTGCGCAATGACATCGAGCAGGACACCCAGGTCCAGATCCGCACCAAGAACCTGGAGGCCCAGCGCCGGACTTTGGAGATCGCCCGCGACGAGGAGTACGCCCAGCTCGAGCAGACCCGCGAGATCGCCAACCGCCGGGCCGAGCAGATGGCCGACGTCGCCCGCCAGGAGGCCGAGAAGGCGCGCGAGGCCGAAAGCGCCAAGATCGTCTCGCAGCAGCAGATCGAGCAGGCCCGGATCGAAGGCGACCGGCAGGTCGCCCAGCAGCGGATCTCGATGGAGCAGGAGGTCGCCGAGCGCGAGATCGCGAAGGCGCGGTCCGTCGAGACCCAGGCGATCGACAAGGCCAAGGCGATCGAGCTGTCGGAGCAGGACCGCAACATCGCGGTCGCCGAGAAGTCGCGTGCCCAGTCGGAGGCCAAGGCCGAGGCCGACCGGGCCCTGGCGCTGGCGGTCCAGGCCGAGGAGCAGGTCAAGACGGTGCGCGAGCGCGAGGCGGCCGAGCGCGAGAAGACCATCGAGCTGATCGAGGCCGCGAAGGAGGCCGAGCGGGCGGCGATCGCCATCCGGCTGGCGGCCGAGGCCGAGAAGGAGGCGGCGGTCGATCGGGCCGAAGCGGTCCGCGAGCAGGCCCG
>Ga0070728_10000704_pt1 | contig 59769 bp, 45 predicted proteins | sample tdDd471_FD_66723 | JGI IMG/M metagenome (GOLD analysis project Ga0070728, IMG submission 66723) | Marine sediment microbial communities from the Atlantic coast under amendment with organic carbon and nitrate - tdDd47.1 | ecosystem: Environmental > Aquatic > Marine > Coastal > Sediment | place... | reverse complement strand
GGCAAGCACTTTCACGTCCTGACCGCCCTGCCCGCAGTGTATCTGCGGCGTCTGACCCCCTCCGCCGCCCTGGAGAAGATGGAGTTCGAGGGACGCGAGGTCTTCGGTGTCGGCAAGCTGGAAGACTTCTCCTGGCGCCGCTTCCTGGACATGTATACGTGCACCGAATGTGGACGCTGCAACGACATGTGTCCGGCCGACCTCACGGGCAAGCCCTTGCACCCTCGGGAAATCATCACCAACGAGCGCGACCAGGCCTATGAACTGGCCGGCCATCTGGTCAACGTGGGCAAGCTCAAGGCCCAGGGGCGCGCCGCCGAGGCCGCAGCTGCCGTGGCTGCTCAGGAGCGACCCGCGCTGATCGGCGAGGTAAACGATGAGGAGGCCATCTGGGCCTGTACCACCTGCGGTTGGTGCGTCAGCAGTTGCCCGGTGGTGATCGATCACATCCCCAACATCATCGACCAGCGCCGCTATCTGACCATGATGGAAGCCAAGGTGCCGGCCGCCCTGCAGAACGCCCTGAAGGGTCTCGAAAACAACAGCAACCCGTGGAACGCCAGCGCCGCCGGTCGGGAGGATTGGATCGGCGAGTTGTCGGTGCCGATGATGCGGGACAAGGGAACCGCGGAGTACCTGCTCTTCGTCGGCTGCGCCGGCAGCTTCGACAGCCGCAACAGCGATGTCCTGCGCGCCCTGTGCGAGTTGCTGAATGCCGCCGAGGTGGACTACGCGGTCCTCGGTACCGAAGAGGGTTGCTGCGGAGATCCGGCCCGCCGGGTCGGCCACGAGTATCTGTTCCAGATGCAAGCGCCGCAGAACATCACGACATTCCAGAAGTACCAGGTGAAGAAGGTCGTCACCGCCTGTCCCCACTGTTTCAACATGATTCGCAACGAGTACCCCGACTTCGGGCTGGACGATGTGGAAGTGATTCACCACAGCGAGTTGCTGAATGAGCTCGTCGACGCCGGCAAGCTGAAGCTGGCTGCCGGTGATCCCCTGTCCGTCACCTTCCACGACTCGTGCTACCTGGGACGGCACAACGATATCTACGAGGCGCCCCGACGGATCCTGGGACGCCTCGACGGCGTCGAGCAGCGTGAAATGCCCCGGAATCGCCGGGAGGGATTCTGCTGCGGTGCCGGTGGGGGTCGTATGTTCATGGAGGAGGACCTGGGCACCCGCATCAATCACAACCGAATCGCCGAGGCCGCAGAGACTGGCGCGGCCGAGGTGTGTACGGCCTGCCCGTTCTGTTTGACCATGCTGGGCGACGCCATCAAGGAGACCGATCGCAGCGAGGAGCTGGCCGCACGGGATATCGCTGAGGTCATGGTCGAACGCCTGGTGCGCGACTAGTTCCGGTCCCGAGGATTGACGGTAACTCGCGGCTCGAGGTGCCGGTTGCCAAACCCTGGCGCTTCTGTTATGAATGATCGGTCGGCTAGAGGGCCCGCTTCAGCGGGCCGTTTTACGACTCCCTCGGAAGAAGCCCGGTGAGTTGCCGCGGTGCGATAAGAATACCGCTGGCCGCGGTACAAGGAGGATCCCCATGAACACGCAGTCTCCCGTACAGTCCACCGCGCGCCTGGACGGGATCTGGGCCCGGGGCAAGGAGTTCCTGGGTTCCGAATTGCCCGTCATGTGCGGCGCCATGACCTGGATAAGCGATCCCGGCCTGGTATCGTTGATGAGCAACCTCGGCGCCTTCGGGGTTCTGGCCGCCGGTAACATGCCCCCCGACCTCTTTGCCGAGTATGTGACCCAGACTCGTGAGATGACCGACAGACCGTTTGCCGGCAACGTGATCACCATCGCGCCCAACTATCTGGATCATCTGGATATTCTCTGCGAACAGAAGGTGGGGCACATCGTCTTCGCCGGTTCCATTCCCCGGGCGACCGAAGTGCAGAAGGCCAAGGACAGCGGCGCCATGGTCCTGTGTTTCGCCTCGACCAGCAGTATTGCCAAGCGCATGATCAGTTACGGCGCCGACGCCCTGATCCTCGAGGGCAGTGAGGCCGGCGGGCACATCGGACATGTCTCGACCATCGTCCTGCTGCAGGAGATCCTGTTCAAGTTTCCGGATCACCCCATCTTCGTCGCCGGCGGCATCGCCACCGGCAAACTGATCGCCCACCTCGCTCTCATGGGGGCAGCCGGCGCTCAGATGGGCACCCGCTTCGTGCTGGCCCAGGAATGCAACGCCCACGAGAAATTCAAGGATGTCTTCATCCGGGCACGTGCCCGCGAAGCCATCTCCACACCCCAGTACAGCGCCAAGCTGCCGGTGGTCTCGGTGCGGGCCCTGAACAACCATGCCATGAGCCATTTTGGTGATCTGCAGCTCGAGCTGCTCGACAAGCTGCGCGCAGGATCCATCACTCGCCAGGACGCCCAGTTCAAGGTGGAGGAATACTGGGTGGGTTCCCTGCGTAATGCCGCGGTCGAGGGCGACGTGTCCCATGGTTCCCTGATGGCCGGACAATCGGTGGGGCTGCTGGAGAAAGTTCAGCCGTTGCGCGAGATCCTGCAGGAGATCGTCGAGGAAGCGGACCAGGCCGTGGGCGATGTCCAGAAGCGAATGCAGGGAATCTGACGACTGCGATCAGGGACGGGATAGGGGACCGGCATGGCCGGTCCTTTTTTTTGGGCCGAGGCGGGGAATCCTCTCCGTGGCATCAATCTTGATATTCCTGAGCAGATCACACCGGACCGGCTATCGGTCCGGCACATTGCATTGAACTGCAGCCGGGAGAGCCCGACATGATTCGAAATGCCATTTCAGCCTACGGTCGCCCGAGGCGCTTATCAGTCGTTACCCTGCTTGTTTTTCTGATGGTCGCCGGCGCCGCCGGCGCCGAAATGACCACCGGCGTCCAGGGTCAATCCCGGATCGCCGAGGATCCCACCGATCCCGAAGGATACATCCAGTACGGCAAACTCCTGCAGAGTAGGGGAGCCCTGGCCGAAGCCGCAGAGATCCTCGAGACCGGGCGCAACAAGGCCCACCAATCGGCGGATCTGCTGGTGGTTTTGGGTGCGGTATACGCCGCTCAGGATCTCGTCGCCCGGGCCGAGGCCACAACCCGCGAAGCCCTGGTGCTGGAGCCTGAAAACATCGCGGCCCGTCTGCAATTGGGCCAGCTGTACTTCGACCTGGGTTGGCCCAAGTCCGGTCTGGAAAGCTTTCGCCTGGCCAACGAGCTGGCACCGGCCGATCCGCTACCGAAGGTGCGGCTGGTGGGCGGACTGCTCGAAGCCGGCCAGTTGCTGGCGGCGGAGGACCAGTGCCTCCAGTTCATAGCCACTGACGCGGACAACCCCGATCTCTGGCTGGCCCTGGGTCAGGTCTTCGAGAGGCAGGGTAAGCACCGCGAAGCCTTTACCACCTACGGCCAGGTCCTGAGCCTGGATCCCGAAAGTGGCGTGGCATACGCCCGGCGAGGTCGCCTGTTCTGCCAGTTCGGTCAGTACGGTTCGGCCGAGGATGCTTGCCGAAAGGCGCTTGAGCTGGACCCGGACAATGCCCTGGGTCATGCCTACCTCGGGATTGCTTGCAGCTATCTGGGCAAGGGAGACCAAGCCCGGCACCATGCACAGGTGGCCGAGAGTGCGGGACTGAACATGACCGTCGTCTGGAAGAAGATCGGTAAGTAGACTGGATCGACCTCGACGCCTCAGGAGTTCAGCGAACCCTGCAGACGGGCCATAGCCGCCGCTGCAGCCGGGCTGTTGGGCGTTATCTCCAGCACCGTTGTGAGGTGGCGAATCGCCAGGTCCGGGTGTCCGGCCGCCTCGTACATAAGTCCGAGATTGAGCAAGGGCTCGGGACTTCCTGGGAGGAGGTTCCGGGCCTTTTCCAGTGCGCGTCGCGCCGGCTCGCCCCGACCGGCCTGCAGATGCAAGGCTCCCAACGTGTTCAGATAGTGACCGTTGTCGGGAAAGAGCCGCAAGGCCATCCCCAGCAGCGGAGCAGCAGCTTCGATCTGCTCGCGGTGCATGGCGATCTGTGCTCGCAGGTGGCAGATCTCGGCCACCTGCTTGTCCGTCAGTCCCGTGCTCCCAGCCACGGCTGCCAGCTGGTGGTCCGCCTGTTCCAGCCTGCCCATCTCCCGCAGCAACCAGCCGGCGGTCAATCGCGTTTCCGGATCGGAGGGCTCGAGGATCAGCGCCCGGTCAATGGCGTCGAGAGCTTCGGTATACCGACCGCAAGCGATCGCACAATCCGCCAGCTCGGTCCAACCCTGCGGGGAAAGTGGCCGGTCGGTCGTTTTCAAACGGGCCAGGCCCAGGTAGCGCTCAGCCTTGTCCGGGTCCGGGTCCAGCATTCCAAAATGATGGATCGGCCATTCCAGTTCGCAGATGGGAATGCCGGCTTCGACGACACTCGCTTCGACCGTTTCGTGCAGTCGATCACGGAAGCGAACGCGCTCGTCGCGGGGGAAGAGCCTGATCTTGCTGGTAGAAACGAAACCGGCCGCTGGAGGGCCCGCTGACAGGCCGTACGGATCGACGTCCGGCACTAGTTGCCAGCCCCGACGTTGGTGGTGTTCCTCCAGATAGTTGCGGGTAACCATGGTGCCGGCCAGAGGGCGATGGGCCTCGTCGTTGTGGAGGACCCACTGCCGTAGCTGGGCCCAGCTATCCGGCGCCAGCTGTTCGTCGTCATCCATGACCAGAATCCAGCGGCCCTTGCAGGCATCCAGGACTTCGTTGCGCGCGGCGGCAAAATCGTCCCGCCAGGTGATCTCCAGCACCCTTGCGCCCAACAGCCGGGCCATGGAGGGGCTTCCATCACTGCTTCCGGTATCTCCGATCACTATCTCGTCTACCCAGTCATGGGCCGCCTTCAGCAGGGAGGAAAGATATTGACCACCGTCCCGCACAATCATGGCCAGGGAGAGCAGCGGCCTCGATTCGGAGGGATTTCCATCCACTGTCAACGGTGATGGGTGATTGTGCATCGTGTTAACTTTCAGCTGGTTGCTTGAGCTGCTTGATAGTGAACTGCAGGTGGTGCCCGACAGATCGAGAGTCTCCAGTTTCCTGTTCTCGGAATATGCAGAATGCGTGCCGTTTGGCGTGGGCTGCGGCGGATGGGAAAGAGAGAGGGCCGATCCCTGGGGAAACGGCCCTCGAACCAGTCTGCCTGGATCCGTGACGACGGGCGCCGCGGTTACCAGCTAGCCGGTCAACCTCCGAGCTTGCCGACCTCGTCAGTCAACGTCGGCACGACCTCGAACAGGTCGGCCACGATGCCGTAATCCGCCACCTTGAAAATCGGGGCGTTGGCGTCCTTGTTGATGGCGACGATACACTTGCTGCTGCTCATGCCGGCCAGATGCTGGATGGCACCGCTGATGCCGCAGGCCACATACAGGTTGGGGCCGACTGTCTTGCCGGTTTGGCCAACCTGGTGGGAGTAGTCCACCCAGCCGGCATCCACGATGGCTCGGCTGGCGCCCGCGGCCGCACCCATGGCGTCGGCCAGCTTCTCGATCATCTCATAGTTCTCGGGGCCCTTGATGCCTCGCCCACCAGAGACCACGATCTCCGCTTCGGTCAATTCCACCTTGCCGCCACTGGCGGCCTCGATGCGCTTGACCACGGCCTTGGAGGTGACACCGTCGATGCCCGGTGCGAACTCTTCGGCGGCAGCGGCACCCGGATTTTCGGCCTGGACGAAGGCGTTGGGTCGGATACCGACGATGGTCAGATCGGTGCGCGGTGTCAGGTCCGCGAAGCACTTGCCGGCGAAGACGGGACGGCGCACTTCCCAGCCGTCCTCGTACTTGACGGCTACCGCATCGCTGATGCAAGCGCAGCCCAGCTTGGCGGCGGTCTTGGGTCCCAGATCCTTGCCCATGGCGGTGGATCCGACCATCAACAGGTCCGGCTGCTGGCTTTTACAGAACTCGGCCAGGGCAGTACCCCAGAGCTCCGAGTCATAGGAAGCAAAGGCGTCGGCGGTGGCGGCCATGACCTTGTGGGCGCCATATTTGCCCGCCTCGGCGGTGGCGGCGGCGGCATCCGGTCCGAGGAACACGCCCCAGACCTCACCACCGGCGGCCTCGGTGATACGGCGGGCTTCGCTGATCATCTGCCACGCCACCTTCTTGAGGGCGCCGTCCCGCTGTTCAATGAATACGGCTATGTTCGGCATTTCCAGACTCCCAATTCAAAACGGTCCGATCCTGATGATCGGTCCTGGTGACAGATCAGATGACCTTGGCTTCCTCGTTCAAGAGGCGCGCCAGCTCTCGGGCGGCCGCAGCCGGATCCTCGGCGTCGAGCAGTTTGCACTCGCCGCGCGTCGGCGGCGGCGAATAGAGCTTGATCTCGACCAGATTGGCGGGGCACTCGATTCCCAGATCGGCGCAGGTGGCCGACTCCATGGGCTTCATGCCGGCCTTCATGATATTCGGGAGACTCGGCAGTCGGGGCTCATTGAGGCCCTTCTGGCAGGTGAGAAGCGCCGGCAGCGTGGCCTCGACGATCTCCTTGCCGCCCTCAATCTCGCGGTGAGCGGTGAGATTGCCCTCGCCCAGCTCCAGATGAGTGATGTTCGAGACATGGGGCAGGCCCAGCTTCTCGGCCACCAGAATACCAACTTGGCCACTGTCATCGTCGATGGCCTTGAGGCCGAAGAGGATCAAATCGTATTCATCCCGCTTCAAGGCCGCGACCAGCACCGTGGCAATGGTTGCCTCATCGGCGTTGTCCAGGCCCGGATCAGTGATGATGAGGGCCTGGTCACAACCGACGGCCAGGCAGTCCTTCTTGAGAGTCTCTTTGACCGTCTCGGGCCCGATGGTGATGGCGGTCACTTCGACGTCTGCGCCCGCCTCCTTGATCTTGACGGCTTCCTCGACGGCAAAGGCGTCGTACGGGTTCAGGACGCGGGTGAACCCGGTCCGGTCCAGCTCGGCGGCTGGTGCTGGCAGGTTGATCCGGGTCTCCGAATCGGGAACCTGTTTGACACAAACGGCAATCTTCATGGGTCCTCCCGATGACAGGGCCCTCCGGCATGCAATCGTCCGGCCCGGCGCCCGCAAGGGTTCAGGGAATGAGGCAACCCCCGTCGGCAGACGGGCTGCGAGAGTCTTATGAGGCCATAATAGAGTCTCGGCCAGGTGCAGTCAACGTGACAGCCGTGGGCGCCGAATACCGCAGCAGCGCTCGCCGGGAATCGGCTGGCAATTTGGTCGTTCACAGCGGATTATTCGGTCCAAGCCCCCTAGACCGGCCCGCGCCGCGTACCGGTCGCGGAAACTGGCAATGAATCTGGAATAAGGTCGCACCGTCGACCGGTTGGAGAATTCGATGGCCGAACAATTTGATCTGATGGTGATCGGCGCCGGTCCCGGCGGCTATGTTGCTGCCCGCCGTGGCGCCCAGCTGGGTCTGAAAACCGCCCTGGTCGAAAAAGACGACCGTCTGGGAGGGACCTGCCTCCTGCGGGGATGCATTCCCACCAAGGCCTGGATCCACGCCGCCGAGGTCTGGCAGCTGGCGCGCAAAGGCGCCCGCACTTTCGGAGTCACGGTGAATGAACCGGCCTTCGACTGGGCAAAGGTTCAGAAGCGCAAGAGTGTGGCCACCATCAAGGGCAGCAAGGGCATCGATCTGCTCATGAAAGAAGCCAAGGTCACGGTATTGCGGGGGACCGGGCGACTGACCGGTCCGGGACGTGTGGAGGTCGCCGGCGCCGACGCTCAGCTGCCGTACTCTGCGCAGAAGGTGATTCTGGCCACCGGGTCCCGGGCAGCGGGATTGCGGGGCATCCAACCCGACGGGCAGCGGATTCTGACCAGCGATCATCTGCTGGAGATCGACCACGTGCCCGAATCGTTGATCGTTCTGGGGGCGGGCGCCGTGGGGGTGGAGATGGCCTCGGTCATGCAAGCCTTCGGTTGCAAAGTCACCCTGGTCGAGGTCCTGGATCATCTGCTTCCTCTGGAGGATCCGGAGTGCGGCGAAGTCGTTGCCCAGGCTCTGAAGCGCCAGGGCATGAAGGTCTACACCGGCCGCCGTGCGGAGAATGTCGAGACCACCGCCGCGGGCGTGAAGTGCGAGTTGGCGGATCCGGCCACCGGCCAGAACGAGGCATTGACTGCCGAGTACCTATTGCTGGCAGTGGGCCGGCAACCGGTCACCGATGACCTGGGATTGGACACGGTCGAGGTCGTGCGCGATCGCAGAGGATTCATCCAGACGGATGCCATGATGGAAACTGCCACCGCCGGTCTGTACGCCATCGGCGACATCGTGCCCACACCACAGCTCGCACATGTGGCCAGCCACGAGGCGCTGGTGGCTGCCGGACATGCCGCCGGATCACCCCTGCCGCCGATCCACTACCAGCGTGTACCGTCGTGCACCTACAGCAATCCAGAAGTTGCTTCGGTGGGCTTGCAGGCCGACCAGGCCGAAGCGGCCGGCCACACCGTCACCTGCGGACGGTTTCCTTTCGCAGCGCTGGGCAAGGCGTCGATTCTGAACGAGCCCCACGGTTTCGTTAAGGTCGTGGCGGACGCCGAATCCGACCGTATTCTGGGAGTTCACATGGTGGGCCCGCGGGTGACCGAATTGATCGGCGGAGCGGTGACGGCCCTGGCTCACGAAGCCACCCTCACCAGCTGGAGCGAAGCGATCCAGCCCCATCCCAGCCTCAGCGAAGCTCTGGCCGAGGCGTTGCTGGCGGCTGGCGGCAGGCCTTTGCATGGAGGATGAGTCCTTGATCCCTCGGGCGGAGTTGGTGCGGCGACTTCAGGACCTGCTGGGGGCCGACGGGTTGCTGACCGACCCAGCGGCCCGCAGGGTCTACGCCCGGGACGCCTCCCATCTGGAATTGGGGCGCCCTCTGGCCGTCGCCTTGCCCCGGACAGAACAGGCCGCAGCCGACGTGGTTCGGCTTTGCGGTGCGGCTGCTGTGCCGGTGGTCTGCCGTGGCAGCGGCACGGGCCTCAGCGGCGGGGCTGTACCGGCCGATGGTGCCGTTGTGCTGGGCCTCGCCCGTCTGCAGGAAGTGGCGGCCGTCGACGACATCGAACGAACCGCCCTGGTCCAGGCCGGCGTCCTCAACGAAGCCCTGAGTCGCCGGGTCGCCCGAGAGCGACTCCATTTCGCTCCGGACCCGTCCAGCCAGGCGGCCGCTACCCTGGGGGGCAACATCGCCGAGAATGCGGGGGGTCCGCATTGCCTGCGCCATGGCGTCACTCTTCAACACCTGCGTGGCCTGCGCTGGACCTCGGCCGACGGTCGATCCTGGTCTACAGGTCCGAGCCGGGCAGTTCGACGGGGCATCGATCTCGTATCGTTGCTCTGCGGCAGTGAAGGAACTCTGGGCGTGGTCACCGCCGCGACCGTCAATCTCACCCCCGAACCCAACGCGGGAGTCACGCAACTGGCCGTCTTTCCCGACCTGGACGATGCCGTCGAGGCTGTCATGCGGCTGTTGTCGGCAGGGTTGTTGCCGGTGGCGGTGGAGATCGTCGATGAGGCCATGCTCGCGGCGGTCGAAGAGGCATTCGCTTTCGGCTTTCCCACCGATGTGGCGGCGGCCATGATCATCGAGTTCGCCGGTTGTGCACCCGAGGTGAGCGAGGATGCCGAGCGGTCGCGGTCGCTGATGCTCGATATCGGTGCGCGGGACGTCCGGCAGGCCGCCGATGCGACCGAGCGTGGTGACTTGTGGAAATGTCGCAAGAAGGCGTTCGGAGCGGTCGGCCGCTTGACCCCGAACTACGTGACCATGGACGTGGTCGTACCCCTTGGCCAGCTGCCTGGCCTGGTGCGAGAGATCCAGCAGATCAAGGGGCGCCATGGGGTCGAGATCTCCACGGTATTCCACGCCGGTGACGGCAATCTGCACCCTGGAGTCCATTACGATGCCGATTTTCCCGACACGACCGCTCGGGCCCATGCGGCTGCGGACGAGATCATCCGGGCCGCTCTGGCCCGCGACGGTAGTGTGACCGGGGAACACGGGGTAGGGATCGAGAAGCTTCATGCATTGCCCTGGCAGCTCGACGCCGCTACGGCCGACTTGACTCGTGGGATCAAGGCCGTCTTCGATCCGACCAATCGCCTGAATCCGGGCAAGCTCATTCCGCCGACCGAAGCCGAATATGCACCGCTCAAACGGCGCCCTCGCACCATCGAGTTTCATTGGGCGGACCTGACCGTGAGTGCGCCTGCGGACACGGCCTGGGCCGAGATCCAGAGCGCGGCCATGGATCGCGGCCTCTGGATTCCTGTTGGTGCCGTCTGGCATCGCAATGCCGAGGGTCCTGGCCTGGGCACAGCCGGTACCATCGGCGAGGCCATCGACGACCTGTTGACCGGGCCTCCCCTGGTGGCGGGTTTGTCGGTGCGCGACACGCTGCTGGAACTGTGGGCCACGACAGGCTCCGGGACGCCGTTCCACACCGGAGCGCCGGTAGCCAAGAATGTGGCGGGGTATGGTATTGGACCCGCTCTCTGTGGCAGTGGCGGCGTCCTGGCCAGACCGGACGGGGCGACCTTTCTGCTGCGTCCCATTCCGGAACGACTCGCCTTGTGGCAGTACGTCCCTGCAGGTCCGGTGAGCGTGAATGGGCCAGTACTGGCACAGCTACTGGATTTGCTCACTCGCTGGTCTCTCGGTCCCGGGGCGCCGATTTGCATCCTCGAGACCACGGGTGATCAGCAGGTGGCACAGCTGTCGATCATCGCCGCCGGTCGTGATAGGCAGTGGGATCTGAACCGTTTGGAGCAGGAGATCAACGCGGTACTGACCGCAGGGGGTCTTTCCCTCGCGGCGAAGATTGCTGTTCCGTTCGATCACTGTGCGGAACTGCTGACCGGAGAGTTGTTGTCGTCCTGGGTTCTTGGGTCGCCGGACTGGTCAGTTCTGGAACGGTGTGTCGATTCGCTGTCGGATACCCGCCCTTTGTTGCCGGCTCGCTGCCGGCGTTTGATCTGGCAGGCAGCGCCCACGGTCGTGTGGAGCCCCGACGCAGCACCGGATGAGCCGGACCCCGCTTGGCTGGCCGATGCGATCTGGCGCCACGGCCGTCCCACAGCGCTGCCTGAACCGGGTTCTCGGGTCCCGCGTCGACTGCTGGCTGATCTGAAGAACCTCTTCGATCCGGCGACGACTCTGCCTGCCCCTAGCTGGCTGAAAGGTCCCGGCGATGTCTGAGCGAATCGGCAATCGGCTGGAACCGGAACTGCGGGGTCTGCTCCGACAGTGTGTTCAGTGTGGACTGTGTCTGCCCCATTGTGCGACGTGGTTGAGTTCCGGCAATGAGGTGCATTCGCCTCGCGGGCGGTTGCTGCTGCTGGAAGAGATGTTGACCGTCCCCGATGCCACGGCGCCGGGCTCGACGCCTACTGCGCCGGTCGAAGGCAGTCTACCCAGCCCTCCCGCGGCCTTTCTGTCCGCTTTCGACCAATGCATTGGTTGCCGCGCCTGCGAGACCGCTTGCCCCAGCGGCGTACCGTTCGCCCTTCTGGAGCGAGGCCGACAGTTGGCCGGTTCGCGAGTTGCGGGCCGACCGACGGCGGTTCCAGCCTTTGTGATGCGGCGTCTGGATTCGGTATCGCTGCTGGCGGGGCTGGCGCGTCTGGGTGTACTCGGCCGCCGGATTCTGGCCTGGTTCGGAGGCGTTCGCTGGCGAAGCCGACTGGGGAAGCGGAACCCTGTTGCCGGTTCCCTGCTCAGATTGCTGGGCTCCATGCCGCGCAGTCCCCGTAGCGACCAGGAACTGCGTCGCCTGTTGGACGACCTGCTGGCTTCCGCGTCGATCAGTGACGCCAACCCACGAGAGACAGTCGATCCGGTCCCCGCTGGCCGGGAGGACAGGCAGGTTGTGTTCTTCGGCGGTTGCGCCAACGCCGGGTTGTTGTCCGCCAGTTCGCGGCGCCTGAGAACGGTTCTGGCGGCAAGCGGCTGTCTGGTAGAGAATCCCGCGGGGCAACAGTGTTGCGGAGCCCTGGCCGATCACACGAATCGACCGGGTCGGGCCGCCAGCCTGCGCCGGATCAATCGGGTGGTCATAGGCGGGGTCAGCCGACCAGAGACAATGATCGTGGCCGAGGCCGCCGGTTGCAGCCTGGCGCTCAAAGACCAGGAAGCCGAACTGGGGGGGCGGGTGGTCGATGCAGTGGAGTTGCTGGCCGACCTCACGTTGCCGCCCCTGGCTGAACTGCCCTTGACAGTGGTTTATCACGACCCCTGTCACAGTCGCCACGGACAAGGGCTGATTGCCGAACCTCGCGCACTGCTGCTACGCATACCGGGCCTGCGGCTCGTGGAGCCGGACGAAGCGGACGTGTGTTGCGGTAGCGGCGGGACGTGGGGACTGCGCTATCCTGAGCTGTCTGAGGATCTGGGGTTGCGCAAGGCTCGCAATCTACTGGATACGGGGGCTGATCTGGTCCTGACCTCGAATCCGGGCTGTCTGGGCCAGATCCAGGATGGTCTGGCGGTCCTTGCGCCGAGCCTGCCGGTGCTCCCTCTGACCGATCTCATCTGGTACGCCATTGATCGCGCCCATTCATCGGTGAATGCTTAAATCTGGATATATGAATATTCACCCTTGCGTCCCCGATACTCATCGGTTATCAAGTGGGTTGAAATCTTTGGTAGGCCAGAGTCCCTTGGAGCGCCCTTCTTGTCGAATCTCGAACCAGCTGCCCTGTTCCATTCCCTGAGTGATCGGTCGCGACTGCGCCTGTTGCGATTGCTCGGCCGGGAGGAATTGAACGTCCAGGAACTGGTGCGCATCACTGGCTTGAGTCAGTCGCGGGTGTCTCGCCATCTGGCGGTGTTACGAAACCAGGGTTGGCTCGATCAGAGGCGGGAGGGGACCTGGAGCTGGCACCGGGCCGTCGCTCCGGAGGGTTTTCCCTTCGGCGAGGATCTGTTCCGCCACCTGACCGACCTGGCTGAAGGGGTCGCCGAGGCCGAGGCCGATGACCGTCTGCTGTCCCGGATCTTGACCGATCGACGTAGTCGAGCCCGGGATTTCTTCGCCGATATCGCTCATCGCTGGGACGGTATTCGGCAGGAGTACGAGCACCCCGACATCCGCACCGGCACCCTGGCGGCAATGGTGGATCGAGGGCTGCAGGTGCTGGATATCGGCACCGGCACTGGAGCCATGTTGCCGGTGTTCGCATCGGCGGTGGGGCAGGTCGTGGCCCTGGACAACAGCGAAGCGATGCTCGAGCGGGCCGAAGCTCTGTGCCGGGCCCAGGGATTGGCCAACGTCCGCTTCTGTAACGCGGATGTGGCGGATCTGCCATTTGCCGACGCCAGCTTTGATGCCTGCCATTGTTCGATGGTATTGCACCACGTGGCGCGACCGAGCCAGGTAGTGGCCGAAATGGCCAGGGTCATCCGGCCCGGCGGTGTCTTGACCTTGACGGCTTTTTGCCGCCATGAACAGCGGTGGATGCGCGACGAGTTGGCCCACCAATGGTTGGGCTTCGAACGTGCGGAGATCGAGGGATTTCTGGAAAGTGCCCGACTCCGTTGCGAGTCGTGGCTGGTCCGTGGCCGCAGCCCCGCTGACGGGGGCGAATTCGAGCCGGCACGCCCCGGCGGACAGCGCCTGGAGTGGCCCGATGTTTTCCTGGCCACAGGTCGCCGGGAATCGACAACGAACTAGCGGTGATTACTTCACGATAGATGACGAGAAACTGACGTTTAGGATGCAAGCAAACCGAACCAAGGAGAGACATGATGTCCGAACAGTACAGTGTTGGCGAGAACTACAAGGTCCGTGATCTGGACCAGGCCGCCCAGGGCCGGATGAAGATCGATTGGGCCGAGTCCCGCATGCCGGTGATGATGGCCCTGCGCAAGGAGCACGCCGAGAAGCAAAGCCTCAAGGGGATGCGTATCGCCGGCTGCCTGCACGTCACCAAGGAAACAGCCGTCCTGATCGAAACCCTGGCCGCTGCCGGTGCGGAGATCAGCTGGTCTGGTTGCAATCCCCTGTCCACTCAGGACGATGTAGCCGCCGCTCTGGCCGCCGCCGGCACTTCCATGTATGCCTGGCACGGCATGAATACCGAGGAATTCTACTGGTGCATCGACAAGACCCTCGAGTTCAAGCCGACGCTGACTCTGGATGACGGCGCGGACCTCATCTTCTCGGTCCACAACCGCCACGCCGATTTGGTCGACACCATCATCGGTGGTACCGAAGAGACGACGACCGGCGTGCATCGCCTGCGGGCCATGGCCGCTGACGGCGCCCTCCGGTACCCGGTCATCGCCGTCAACGACGCCGAGACCAAGTGGGACTTCGACAACGTCTTCGGCACGGGCCAGTCCAGCCTCGACGGTATCCTGCGGGCAACCAGCGTGCTGCTCGCCGGAAAGAACTTCGTGGTCGCGGGTTACGGTCACTGTGGCAGCGGCTGTGCCTTGCGCGCCGATGGCATGGGCGCCAACGTGATCGCCACCGAGGTCAAGCCCACCGCCGCCCTCAAGGCCATCCTCAACGGCCACAAGGTCTTGAAGATGGATGATGCCGCGCGCGTCGGTGACGTCTTCATCACCGCCACCGGCATGAAGGACATCATCGTCGGCCGCCATTTCGAGGTCATGCGGGATGGCGCCATCGTCTGCAACACCGGCCACTACGACTGCGAGATCAACATCGAGGAACTCGAGGCCATGGCCGAGAGCAAGCGTGAGATCCGGGACAACTGCGAAGAGTACACCATGAAGGATGGGCGCCGGATCTATATCCTGGCCCAGGGTCGTCTGGTGAATCTGGCTGCGGCCGAGGGACATCCCAGCGAGGTCATGGATATGAGCTTCGCCAACCAGTTCCTCTCGATGGTTCGCCTGTCCGCCGAGGGCAAGGATCTAGAGACCACGGTCCACGATATTCCCGAAGACCAGGACCAGACCATCGCCGGTATCAAGCTCGATACGATGGATGCGGGACTGGATCTGTTGTCCCAGGAGCAGATCGATTATCTGAACGACTACTCCGCCGGAACCTGATCTGTCGCGACGGTTTGATGAGTCCACATGCAAAGCGGCCACCACGTATCGTGGTGGCCGCTTTTTGTCTAGAATCGGTCAGGGTCGGTCAAGCCCAGCTGCCAGCATCCTTCGGGTCTACCAGAATCCCCAGGTCAGCCCCAGGGACAGGGCCCAGGCGTGGGTGTTGCTCCAGAACAGATCCGGTTCGGCCCACTTGGCCTCGTCCCTGGTGGCGTAGTAACGCCACATCCACTCGAATTCCAAAGCGAAGGACTTGTTCAATTCGTACTCGGTACCCAATCCGAAGCCGGCACTGAACGAGGTGCCTTGCAACGGAACCTGCAATATCTCCAGTACTTCGCTGCCCCGTCCGGACTCGGTCAATTCCCAATTCGTCGAACCGCCAACCAACGAAATGAAGGGGTTGAACTTGGAATTTCGCATCATGACGTTGCCCAGAAAGCCCATTATACCGAACTCGAACGTATCGAGCTTGAGGTAGGAATCGCTGGTCAGCCCGATCTCCTCGAACTCGGCCAGACGGGCTTCGTCGGACTTGAAACCCAGCCCGCCCTTCACCCCGCGCACCAGCAGACAGAAACTGTCCATGGCGTACCAGCGCAAGGTACCGTCATAGTTGAAGGTACTGGAGGTCAGGTTGTTGATGTTGTAGACCTCGTCCTTGACCACGTGCAAAGCCGGCCAGTAGGCAGCCCGCGCCGTTAGGGCGAAATGATAGTCGTGACGGATACGTGCCGGGACCACCGGCTCGCCATCCACCGCGCCAGCCACATAGACCGAGGAAGGATCCCGCCGAAATTTCACGAACCGGCTGTTGCCCCGCATGGAGAACGAACCGGTGACCCGATCATCGCCGGCGATGTAGGAGCCGGAGAAGTTGGCCGGGAAAGGTGCTCCAACGGGCCTGAACGTGAAACTGATCCGGGTGTCGGTCACCTGTACGTTTTCGCCCGGGACATCGCCGATATCATCACCGCTGACGACGGCGGTCCAGGCCTGCCCGACCTTGTCGACGGTCATCCGGATCTCGGATTCCTCACCGTCCGGCGATTTGACCTGGCCAATCCAGATGCCGTTGGGGCCGGATCCGGCGGTATATCGCTTGGTCGCGCTGGGATCCACCTCCGCATCCTTGACCCGGTTGAAAAGCAGATCCTTGGTCTGTACACCCTGGGGCGTCTGTACGCTCATCTGGCCAGTCAGAGCCGTGCCCGCAGCATTGAACGTGCCGGTGAATTCGGGGGTTACCGGAAAATCGGGAACGACGACTTTGAACCGAGCCCGTGTGGCGGTGGCAAAGACGTCTTTCAGTTCCTGCCGGGGAAAACGAGAATCCTCCATGTATCCGGACCAGCCACTGTCGGTCCGCATCAGAGTCAGCATTAAAGTGACCTCGCCCTGCGGCGAATCGAATTTGGAGACCCACCGGCCCTCCGGGTCATTCTCCGTCTGAGCAAGGGAAGGCACTGTCATGACACTCGTTACAACGATGGCCAACAGTACAAACCAAACCCTGGGATGACGTCCCAACGACATTGGCATTCTCCTCATGAAAGACTCCCGAAACTCGGTCTGGGGTTGGTGAGAAGAATATACAGTTTGGCGATAAACTTGTCCAATCCCCAATGCGGGAGTGAGGTTAGCGTTCCCTGAAAAACTCAACTCACCACTTGCATTGCGGCACCAGGTTTCGGTATACTTAGGGGACAGGTGGCAACCGCACATAGATGGTGTCACCGCCCCCTTTTCGATGCGGGTTTCCCCGGCGGCTTGGCTAGTTGTCCGAGGAGAATTCGAAGAGTATCCGAAGGCCCCAGAGGAATTGAGTCGCACTCTGGAAGCTGGAAGATCACTCCTTCGCCCGCATCGATAATTTTTACTTGCGATTCCCCTGACCGGATAGTGCCATGGCCTCCGCTTCCCGTCCCAGTCTCGACTTTCTGCACGCGTTGCCCAAAACCGACCTTCACGTTCATCTGGACGGGTCCCTGCGTTTGGCCACGGTTCGCGAACTCTCGGCCCATCACGACCTGGGCTACGACTTCCAGACCGATGAGGACGTCCGGGCCGTGTGCCAGGTTCCGGACGATTGCCAGAGTCTGGTGGACTATCTGCGGGTATTCGACATCACCTTGAAACTGATGCAGCAGCCGGATGAGCTGACGCGAATCGCCTACGAGCTGGCCGAGGATGCCCACCGCGAGAACGTGCGTTACATGGAAGTTCGTTACTCGCCCCTGCTGCACACCAATCGGGGTCTGGCCTACGACGAGATCGTCGAGGCCGTCCAGAACGGTCTGGATCGTGCCCGTCGCCAGTTCGGTATTCGAACCGGACAGGTCATCTGTGGTATCCGACACATCTCGGCCGAGTCGAGCCTGGATCTGGCGGATCTTGCCGTGCGCTGGAAGGGACGCGGGGTCGTCGGGTTCGATCTAGCCGGCGCCGAGAGGGATTTCCCGGCCAAGGACCATATCGAGGCCTTCTACCGCGTGTTGAACAACAACATCAATATCACGATCCATGCCGGCGAGGCCTTCGGTGCTCCCTCGATCCACCAGGCATTGCATTACTGTCGGGCCCACCGCATTGGCCATGGTACACATCTCAACGAAGATCTCGATTTGATGAACTGGGTGAACGATCGGCGCATCCCTGTCGAGATCTGCCTCGCCAGCAACCTGCAGACCAAGGCGATTCCCGACTACCAGAGCCACCCCATCCGCCGCTTCATGGAAGAGGGAGTGCGCGTCACTCTCAATACGGACAATCGGCTGGTATCGGGCACGACCGTCACCAATGAGTACCGTCTAGCGGTGGAGAACTACGACCTGAGCGAAGACGAGGTCCTGGGGCTGGTCATGAACGGGTTCAAGTCGGCATTCCTGCCCCTGCGGGACAAGGTGCAGATGATCGATCAGGTCCTGGCGGAATTCGCCTCCCTGGGGGCTGCCTTTTCGGGAGAGATATCCCGCCGCCGCCGCGTGCACCTCTAGTCCCGGTTTCGAGCCCGCGTCAAGGACACATCCAGGAGACCACCAGAGTGATGTCGATTGCCAGCCACAAGGCCAGCCCTCGGTACATTCCTCGTTCCAGCTCCGGCGATTCCATTCCCTCGTGACGGAACAACCAGTAGAGCAGGTGCCCCTGCCAGGCGGCCAGGGCGGCGGCCGGGAGCGGCCACCAGCAGAACCGGCCATGGGTGCCGAGCCCCAGCGCGAATGCCACCGCCGCGAGCAGACCCAGGACCTGGGCCAGGATCAGGGAATCGCGGACGCCCAGAGCGGTGGCCAGCGTCCGGTCGCCCCGCTCACGGTCTTCTTCCATCTGGTACAGCTGGGTCATGGGATAGAATGAACCGAACAGCAAGCCGAAGCCGGCGATGAACCAGTTGGTGCCTGCAGTGACGGCGTTGCAACCTTCGAGTCCACAATTACCCGCCAGGTAGGCGGCGCGACCGGCCAGGATACCTGCTGCGGTGGTGCCGGCGCCGTAGCCGACCATGTTGACCAGCAAATCCAGTCCGGGCCGGGCTTTCCAGCGTGTCGCCGGGTGGGAGTAGAGTATCGAGAGGATCACGCAACCCAAAACCACCAGGCCGAATGCGGACCCGACCAGCAGCCAGCCCAGCACGCTGCCCAGCAGCATGACAGCCACCGCCGCGCCCGCCAGCCAGGACGGCGGATCCGGCGGTGTCGGTAGGTAGGCCACCGGACCGGTGTCCCGATCATAGGCGCTGTTGAACGCCAGGGTGGCGCCGTTGAGCATGACCACCCAGGCCAGCCACGCTGCCGCCAAGGTCGTCAGTGAACCGAAGTTCAACCAGCAGCCGCCGCCGGTAGCGGCCGGGGCGACCAGGAGCATGCTCACGACCAGTTGCGCCGTCAAGACGGGCCACTGGCCCGGGCGAGTCAACTGAAGCGCGGCGCGCCATTGCTCGACACGGGTCACGGGTTTCCGGCGGTGTGCGGTCCGGACGGAGGTCCCTTGCACATGCAGGTGGTTGATCCCACGGGTATGGCACCAGCGGCGACGGGGGACTGCGTGGGTGTCGGTGTCGCGGCGGCGAGCTGTTCCTCGAGCCAGGCGAGGTCAATGCTGGCATTGACGCATTGTTTTTCCATGCCACTGAGGGGGGTCAGCAGAGCGGGGAATTCAGGGACGCTGCGCAATGCCTTGATCAATCGGTCGTGACAGGCGGTCGCGATGATCAGGTCGGGGCATTCGCGGCGGGCCAGATCAAATGCAATGTGACTGCGGAAAGCGACCAGGGCCCGGACTCCGAATCGCTCGCAGAGTCGGGCAATGTCTCCCAGGGGGCACAGCACACAATCGCGACACTGGTCCATGGAGGCCTGAACGTCGACTCGGCAATGGGTTTGCTTCAGACAGCGCGGCATGATCAACAGGGCGCTGCGGGCTGGTGACCCGGCGAGGTGACGCCGCACGCGCTGATTCTGGCGCTCGGTCAGATACTCGATGAACCGATTCTCCAGGTTGCCGAACGGGCGCAGCACGCTGCGAATCAGAGCGATCGACTGTACATACGAAGCGGACTGCCATGGCGAGTGGAAGCTCATGGCATTGCTCCCTGCCAGCGCCGGCGGATTTCGAAGGCCAGGACTCCGAAGCTGACTGCCACGTTTAACGAGTGCTTGATACCCGCCATGGGAATCTCGACAATCTGGTCGGCGATTTCGAGAATTTCCGGGCGGACACCGCTGACTTCGTGCCCGACCACGAAACAATGGGGAAACGGCAACTCGGCCACGGTCCAGTTTTCGGATCGTGCGTTCTGTTCGAGGGCGACCAGATGTACTCCGCGCTCCTTGATGGCGCGGGCAGCGGCGAGGGAATCATCCCAGTAATCCCACGGAACACTCAGAGTCGCTCCCAGGGCGGTTTTTTCGATGTCGCGGCGTGGTGGAGTGGCCGTCATGCCGCAGAGATAGAGTCCGCCGAGGCCCACCGCGTCAGCAGTTCTGAAGATGGATCCCACATTCCAGACGCTGCGAATATTGTCCAGCAGCGCAAACGCCGGCATTCGTCCCGATGGCGGATCACCATCCAGATCCGGAGGGCGGGGGGCCGAGTGGTTGATGATGGGTGGTGTTCTCACCATATCGCGTGCCGGTCGTTACCGCCGACGGCTCCGATTCTGTTGGAATTTCGGGTTCATTTCCGACAATTGCTCGTTGCCGGTGAGTCTATATTGGATCCACTCGTCGTATTTGGCAACCTCCGGGGCCGGGTCTTACCCAAAAATCGTGTTCATGGCGGCAGATCCGGGTTAACCGGCTAGAGGGCCGGTCGATAACCTTTTCATGGAGGCAGACGCGGAAAATACGAAACAAGGATCGAAGAACTGTTCATGAAGCGGATGACTGTCAGCCTGTGTATGATCGCGCGTGACGAGGAAGCCACCATCGGCATGGCTATCAAGTCGGTGCTTGCGCTCGTGGATGAAGTGATCGTCGTGGACACCGGATCCCGGGACAATACCCGGATCATCGCCGAGGGCTATGGTGCCCGGGTGCTGGACGTGCCCTGGTCCGACGATTTCTCGGCGGCTCGCAATGTCGCTCTGGACGAGGCTACCTGCGATTGGATTCTGATCCTGGATGCGGACGAGATCCTGCAGGCAGTGCGGCCGGTGGAATTCCAGCGGTTGCTCCACGAACCGGGTGTGGCGGCCTATCGCCTGCAACTCGAAACGGGCGGCGACGACGGCTATGAGACCGCGGGCCTGTTGCGTCTGTATCGCAATGCTCCCCAGATCCGCTACTGCTATCCCATCCACGAACAGATCGGTCCCGCCCTGGACAGCTGGGCCCTGCCCCAGGCCATGACTATCCGCGATTCCGAGCTGATCGTGGTTCACGACGGCTGTCGGCCTGAGCGCAGTTCCCGCAAGCGGGAGCGTACCCAACGGATCCTGCGCAAGGCCATGCTGGCCCATCCCGAGGAACCCTACTTCTCGTATCAGCTGGCCTGTGCGGGGCTCTCGCTGCTGGATGAAGAGGTGTTGCCGGTGGCCGGTCTCGAGAGTTCCCTGACTCATCTGAATGCCGCCTGGAATCGAGTCCGCATACTGGACCCGCACCAGGCACGCGAACGTGGTTGGCTGCCCGATCTGGGCGCCAAGGTGACCTCGGCCCTGCTCGGTCTCGGACGTATCGACGAGGCCAGGCGGGTTGTCGACCAGGTGCGCCGCCTGTTCGCTGATCATCCGTTGATTCTGCTCCATTCGGTGGCCGCGGACGTTCACTACCTCCAACACAAAGCCGGAGACCTCGACGACGAGATCATCAACGGTGTCGGCCGCCGCATCGAGAGCGACCTGGATCGCCTTGATCGAGTCGTACCCATCGCCAACGCAATAGCACTGGACAGCCGGGTTCGCGACCTGTATCCCTTGCGCTACCGGGGGGAACTGGCGCTGCTGCGCGGGCAGGTCAGCGATGCGGTCGGTTGTTTCGAGCAAGCTCTCAGCCGGGATCCCGGCTACTCCTTCGGATGGTTGGGCATGGCAGAGTGTTCGCGCTTTGCCGGCGACCGCAAAAGAGCACTGAAGCTCTACCTGCGCACCGTAACGGAGAATGAACGCAACCACCGCGCCTGGCTGCGGGGTTGCGATCTGATGCGTGAGATGGAATTCCATGACAATGCCGCCAGCTGGTGGCGCAAGGTCGTGGTACTGTTTCCGGAGCACCCGGCGGTGGGAGCCCATGCCCGTGCGGCTGATGACCAGACGGCACGGCCCCTGACCACGAGCTAGATCGCGTCAACTCCCAGTCTCGAATATTCGGAGTACTATCCCATGACGGAATCCGAGCGCAGGACCGACGGTTCAGCCGTCGCCGCCGGTGGCGGCGTGGCGCCCAGCCGCCGCGTCTATACCAATAGAAATCTACGCATGCAGTCCATCGAGGCCATTGGCTTCGATATGGATCACACCCTGGCCGTCTACGACACGGTGCCGTTCGACGAGCTCTGTTTCGAGATGGCCATCGATCGGCTGATCCAGATCAAGGGTTATCCCGAGAGAATCCGTACCGTGAACTGGGCGCCGGAGGCGGCAGTGCGGGGATTGCTCGTGGACAAGAAGCTGGGCAACCTCTTGAAGGTCGATGCCTACAACCACGTGACACGCGCCCGCCACGGGTGGCGTTTCCTGGAGAAGGATGAGCGCCGCACCGCCTACCAGCGGGGGAGGATCCGGATCGGCAGCAATCGGTACCGGGTGTTCGATACCTTGTTCGATCTGCCCGAGGGCAGCCTCTATACGGCTCTGGTGGATTTGCATGACAATGAGGGCGTCGACCTGGGCGTCTCTTTTCGCACTCTCTACGACGACATCCGCGGCGCAGTCGACACGCTCCACGCCGATGGATCGCTCAAGGCTCGCATCACCGCAGATCTCGGTCGGTACTTCATCACCGATCCGGATCTCGTACCGACCTTGAAGAAATTCCGGGAGTCGGGCAAGCGCCTGTTCCTGCTGACCAACTCGGAAGCTGAGTACACCGGCGCCGTGATGGATCATCTGGTCGGGGGGCGCCGGGGGTCGTGGGAGGAACTCTTCGATCTGGTCATCTGTTCGGCCGGCAAACCATCCTACTTCGTGTCCGGCGGTTCCGGCGAACCGGTGACCCCGGACCTCGATCCTCGAATCCCGAATCGGGCGGGGCACTGTTTCATGGGAGGCGATTCGTTCTTTCTGGAACAGAAGCTCGGTTGCCGCGGCGACTCGCTGCTCTATTTCGGCGACCACACCTACGGCGATATCCTGCGCAGCAAGAAGAGTGTGGGTTGGCGCACCGCCATGATCGTGCCTGAAGTGGAGGCCGAGGTCGAGGCCTTGCGACCGTTGCGGGGCCGCTGGCAGGAATTGGCCGCGGTAGAGGATCGTCTCGAGGATCTGATCGTTGAGCAGGACCATCTGCTGGCCATTGGAGGTGATACGGCCGCCCGGATTGCCGAGCTTGAACAGGAGGTGGCCGACTCGCTGGGGCGCCGGGCCCGGCTGCAGCGCACCCTCAAGGCCGCGTTCAATCCGCACTGGGAGTCTGTATTCCGGGAGGGGCGCGCCGCCAGCCGGTTCGGCAGGCAGACGATGGAATTTGCTTGTATCTATACAAGCAGGGTGAGTAACTTTCTGAACTACCCTCACGACAAGTTCTTCGCCCGACCCGTCGAGGTGCTGCCCCACGAGAGGTGGGCGTTGCCCGAAACGTAACGCGCGATTATCCAGTCAGTGACTGAAGGAGGATTCCATGCTCGGCGCAAAGACCGTTCTCGTCGTCGGTACCGGCACCATTGGCGAGCCGCTGCTCGGCCTGCTCTGCAACTTCAAAGCGCAGTTGGGAATCGATGAGGTGCTGTTCCACAAACGCACTCCGCTGCTGACCGATCGCAGCAAGGTCCAGAACCTGTTGCGCCGCGGCGCCCAGCTGGTCACCGACGAGGACCGAGTGGGGGGATTCGAACAGATGGGATTGCGGGTCGAACGAACGACCGAGGAAGCTCTGGAGTCGGCCCGGGTCGTGGTGGATTGTACGCCGTCCGGTAATACGATGAAGGAGAAATGGTACCGCAAGTACGAAGATGGTACCGACCTGTTCATTGCCCAGGGGAGCGAGTTCGGATTCGGCAAGCAGTACGCCCGGGGCATCAACGACGAGGTCCTGACCTCCGGCCAGGACAAGTACCTGCAGATCGTCAGCTGCAATACCCACAATCTTTCGGTGTTGATCAAGATTCTGGGGCTTGGCGACGAGGGCCCCGACAACCTGGTGGAAGGTCGCTTCATTTGCATGCGGCGGTCCAACGATATCAGCCAGGACGGAAATTTTGTGCCCAGTCCCCAGGTCGGCGAGCACAAGGATGACCGTTTCGGTACCCATCACGCCCGCGACGCCTGGCACCTGTACAAGACCAAGGGTTACGACCTGAAGCTGTTCAGCTCCGCCATGAAGATCAACACCCAGCTGATGCACATCATGCAGTACCACCTGAAGGTCAGGCAGCCGGTGACTCGTGACGAGTTGATAGCCCGTATCGAGGCGGACGACCGGGTGGCGGTCACATTCAAGAATACCGCCAACAGTGTCTTCAGCTTCGGCCGCGACCACGGATTCTGTGGCCGGATCCTGAACCAGTCCGTGATCCCCACTGATACCATGCACGTGTCGGCCGACGGCACGGAGATCACCGGCTATTGCTTCACACCCCAGGATGGCAACAGCCTGCTCAGCTCGGTATCGGCCACGGTGTGGGGACTGTATCCGGAGACCTACGACAAGATCGTCCAGTGTCTGCGCCCTTATTTCTTCCAGGAAGTTTGAGCCCGAGTGTCCGGAGCTGGAAAAAGAACGGCCGCCCCTGCAAAAGGGGCGGCCGTTCTCGAATGACACCGGATCACACGCCGGCTACAGACTGCCTTCCAGCCGGGCTACTCGGCGATCCAGGTCGGCTGCCTTGGCGCGGGCCGGATAGCTGGGGTCCGAAACCGAGATCGTCTTGTGCAGATGAGCCAAGGCCTTGCGGGCGGGCTCGAGGCGTTTCAGGGTCAGGTTGCACTCCACGACCAGGATCAGTGGATTGACCAGCCGCGCATTGACGTTGAGCATGTTCTTGAGCAGAGGGAGCGCTTCGGTAGGTCGATCGGCGTCCAGGAGGGCCTGCGCCAGATGGTACCGCTCGAACCACTGCTCGTGGAACGGGCGCCGGGCTTCCACCAGGGAAACCATGTTCTGCCACACTCGGACCCGGGTCTCGGGATCGCTGGAAATATCGGCGACCAACGCATCGTACAACCGGGCCATGGCATCGATTTCCAGTCTGATCCTGGGACTGCGCTGGTACTCGTCACCGATCCGCCAGACCGCCAGTGTGGAATCCATGATGGCCTGGCCACCTTGGAAATCGTTTCCGTATGCTTTGCGCATCGCCCTCAGGAATGGAGTCTTACCGTCTTGGGGATAGCGGTCGATGAACACTGCACTCATGCGATCGACTTCATCCATCACCCCGGCGACGAAATAGGTGTCGAAGATCTGGCTGTCGACTTTTCGTTCGAGCCCGGTTCCGGCTATCTCGCCGCGCACTTTTTCCAGGATGTCCATGCCCTTGTAGAACTGGCCGCGGGTGACGTATACCCTGCCCAGGTTGATCAACGAGGCGTAGAAGTCCGGCTGCTTCTTGACCGACTTCACATACTGCTCCTCGGCCTCCTCGTACCGACCAAGGACCATCAGTACGTCGCCCAGGGAGTCATGGGGGTTGGCCAGGTCCGGGGCCAGGAAAGCATACTTCTGCATGTGATCGATGGCCTGGTCATAGTTGCCCTGTGCCAGCTCGATATAGCCCATCATGTTGTAGCTGTTGGCGTAGTTGGGGTTGACCTCGAGGATGCGGCTCCAGGCTGCCAGGCGTTTGTCCGCGTCGCCCAGATAATCGGCCTGGAAGGCCTCGGCGATCCGTACGAATACATCGTCGGGTTGTTCGGCCTGCAGGCGGGTCATCAGCGAATCATACATGGCACGGTAGCGTGAGTCCTGCATCCCGCCCAGACGCAGCTGGGCGATCATGCGGCGATTCGGATCCTCGATCAACGCGGTCAGGCTGTCGGCCCGGGCCCGTTCCTGTCTGGCCTCGTCGCCCCGTCCGAGCTGGGCCAGCGCCCGTGCGCGGGAGATGGATGCCTCGGCCAGTGACGGATCCAGGTCGAGACAGCGGCCCAGTTTATCCACCGCAGCCTGGAACCGGAACGCCTGCTGATCGGCCGTGCCTTCCTCGCACAGAGCCAGGGCTTCGGGGCTGTGAGAGACCGACGAGTTCTCGGTGCTGGTCAACAAGAATCCCGCACCAATCAGTGCCAGTGCGGCCAACAGCGTGATGACTATCCACTTCAAAGGTCGTCCTCCGGATGCAACAACAGAACCGGTTGCGTGACAGTCGAACTGCCTGAAACCGTTCCAGATTATTCAACTACGGCCATTCCCCGCCTGGGCTAGGCCCTCTCGGCTCTTCAACGGTTGCCGGCTTCGGCTACCGCCGCCTGGTCTTCCTCGGCGATCTTCAATCCGATCATGGTGATATCGTCGTCCGAGTCGGAACGACCACTGAATTCCTTCAGCTGTCCGTTCACCAGCTCGAAAATCTTGTCGACGCAGTGGGTGCGGTGTTCCCGCAGCAAATCGTTGAGTCGATCCTCGCCGAAGTCCTCGTCGCCGTCGAGGCCCTTGGTCTCGGTCAATCCATCGGTGTACAGGAAGAGTAGATCTCCCTGTTCCAGAGTGATCTCGCCTTCGTCGTAGGTGCCGAAATCGAATGCACCCAGGGGCAGGCCGCCTTCTTCCAGCAGCAACACCGAACCGTCACATCTCATCAGCACCGGGGCGTTGTGCCCGCCGGAACTGTAACGCAGGCGATGTGTCGCCGGGTCGAACAGAGCCAGAAACAGGGTGGCGAAGTGCTGAGGGTCGGTGCTGGCGTGGATCTGCCGATTGATCCGCTCGAGCATCTCCGACGGCGAATCGTGAATGTCGCATTGGGCCCGCAAGGCGGCCTGGATGTTGGACGCCAGGATACTGGCGGGCATTCCCTTGCCGCTGACGTCGGCGATGACCACGCCCAACTGGCCATCCTGGCGCTCGATCAGGTCGTAGTAGTCACCGGAAACCTGCTTGCTGGAGATGTTGACGGCATCGATCTCCACTCCCTCGAAGGCGGGGATCGTTCGCGGCAGCAGACGGGCCTGGATCTGGCGCGCCATGGCCATTTCCTCTTCCAGCTTCTGCTTGGCGACTTCTTCCTCGTAAAGTCGTGAATTCTCGACCTGCAGGGCGACCTGCCCCGCGACGATTGCCAGCAACTGCAACTCGTGAACCTGGTACTCGCTGTCACCGCTGCGATGGGGAATCGCGACAATGCCCACCAGACGTCCCTGGGTGACCATGGGGATCAGCAACTGGATGCCGTGCTCCACGAGGAACTGCTGTTCCCGGATGCGGGCCTTCAACTCGGCCTGCTCCCGGGTGATCGCCTGCCTGCTTTCCAGCTGTTCAGCCTCACTGGCATCGGCCCACAGCGGCTCGCCGCTGGTCTCGAGGATGGGATACAGGGCCTGCAGCATCAGCTCGCGCGGGTAGCGATGGGGCGGGGTGCCGACGCCGGCATCAGCTCCGGGGGCGAGGGTCAATTCATCGCTACCGGTCGGCTCCTCCGTATCGGTTGCCGCCGACTCGCTGTGATCTCTGATAAACCCGGCCAGGTCGAAACTGGCGCCATCCTTGTCCGAGGTCACCAGGTAGACCGCCATGCCGGGCAGATTCAGCACCTCGCAGAGGCGCCCGCCGACCTTGTGCAGCAGGGCATCCCGCTGGATCAGGCGGGGTATCTCCTTGCTGAACTCCTCGATCAGTGCGGTCATGTTGTCCCGTGAATGGTAGAACCGATGGTCCAGACCTCGCTGGAATCGATCTCGCAGAGGCCAGAGGGCCGCCGCCACGGCAAGCGTTGCTCCCGCAGCGATCAGGGGACTGGAGCCCGGGATCAGGCCCAGGATCTTGCCGCCTGCCCACCAGGTCAGTCCCAGATAACCCAGCCATATCACACCAGACAACAGGGCGTAGGCCAGGCTCCGCTTCAGCAACATGTCGATCTGCATGACCTGGTAGCGGGCCACGCAGTAACCGAATGAAACCGGGATGGCCACCAGGGGGACGATGCCCAGGCGGGCCAGTTCCGATTGGAAGGAGAGTTCCTCCATACCGATCTTGAAGATCAGAAACGGAATGACCGCCGCCAGAGTGCCGAAGGTCAGGATCCGTACGCGCTGGCGCATCAGGGGATCCCGATAGCTGAAGTAGCCGTGGAGCAGGGCTCCCAGCCCCATCACAAAGTAGAGCCCCAGCACCATCCAGCTGGTGGCGCTGATCTTGGCCCCTTCGGTTCCCAGGAACTGATCCAGGGTGAATCTCAGGTAGAACATGAACGGCAGAATGTACAACAGGGGCGCCAGGAACGGGTGACGCGTGAGCGTCAGCTTCTTGCTGGGAAACACCAGGAAGAAGTGCAGGAATACTGCAGGCAGCATGAAGCGTGCATAGGCGCCGATGTTCTGGGTGATGATCGCGCCCAGGTAATAGCTGACCTGGTTCAGGTTCGTCATGAAGTACAGGGCGAACAGCATGCAGAGACTGAAAAACAAACCCGCCGGGCGTTCGTTTCCACTGCGGAGATAGACCCAGAATCCGATCACCAGGTACACCAGAGCCAGGATCACGTTGACCGAGTAGTCAGAGAGCTCTACACGTGTCGAAGTCAGAGGGACATTGAGGGTGACCTGGTCGCCGGCTCGCCTGACCAGGTAGGGGACCGAAGTGCCCGGTGTCTGGCGACGCAGGACCTCGGCGGCTTTCTGAGGAGAGGGAACGATTTCATTCGCAATACCCACGATGTGGTCGCCGCGGCGCAGGGGGGTGGGCTCTCCTGCGTAGCGCGGAGCCAGATCCAGGACTTCCAGAGCCGGGCGACCCAGCAGCCAGACCGTCCCGTCGTTGGGGCGGGTTCGGGTCGCGTCATAGCCACAGAACAGGGCAGCAATCACCGCCAGGACACCCAGCAACAGATGGGTGCCACGGGACAAGAGCAGCCGATAAACTCCCGACAGGAGATTGGGGTTCTGCCGCTCGGCCGGCATGGCGCTCCGATTTCCTGACCGGTTCTCCGCTTCATGAAACGGGCTACGGTCGGTGATGTCGCGGGATTCGCCGCATAACAGCGATTCCGCGATTAAGTTCCCGGTTGATTCAAAAAGAGTATACCTTGGTTTATCCACCGGGGCATCCTGAATCCGTAATTAAGACGGTTGACCGGCACGAGGGGTTGCATTGATATGGAAAGCATTGAGAAAGAAAGGTTTAAAAGCGGTGGCGACCGTTCCGAGAGACGGTTGCTGCAAGTCGCGGTGGCTGGCGAGGGGCGTACTGCGGTGCGTCTCGAGCTGCTGGAGCAGGGACGCGACCTGTTGTTGCTGATCACCGGTGGCGAGGCCCACGTGGGGGCAGTGGCGGCGGCCAGCCCTTGCCGGGATGAACGGGACGCCGGCGGCGATCTCCAGGTTCACGTGCATGAATTGCCCGGGCATCGGGAAGGCCCCCTGGCCGAGACGGCGGCGCGGATCCTGGCTCGGGCCAGCGGGCGCTCTTGTGCGGTGGTGGCGGGCATCCATCAGGATCGCGCCACAGCCCCGGAGATCCAGTCCATCGTGGCCAACGTGGCGCGTGCCCAGCGGGAATTGCTGGCCGGATTCGATACGCCGACCAGCTAGACGGGAGTGAACGTGCAATTCGATTATGATCACGAGCTGCCGGATCTTGAACGCCTCATGCTCACCTGGGCCAGGGAAGCGGGGGAGTTGGCCATGAAGTACTATCGCCGCACCGGTGATCTGGAGTTCAAGGAGGCCCGGGAAGCGATCACCGTTGCGGACGGCGAGATCGAACTCCTGCTGCGAGATCGTATCGCCCACAGCTTTCCCGACGATTGCGTCGTGGGTGAGGAGTATGGCGGGCTGCCCGCCGCCGAGGACGGCGACGGGCGGACCTGGTTCATCGATCCCATCGACGGTACCCTGAACTTCGCCGTGGGACTGCCGGTATTCTGTACCAGTTTGGCCGTCATGCGCGGTCCCGAGATCCTGGCCGCATGCGTGTACCAGCCGACGACCGGTGACGCATTCACCGCCAGCCTTGGGCAAGGATTCCGCCGCAACGGAATGCCGGTCCGAGTCAGTGATCGTGGCCGTCTCGCCGACGCCATTGTCAGCACCCAACTCAAGGGTGATGGACGATATCTCGAGAACCCGGTCCTGCTGCAAGAGATGCTCTCAGCGCCGCTGAAGACGCGCCGAGTAGGCGCTATTGCCCTCGAGTTGGCCTGGTTGGCCGTGGGTGGCTACGACGCGCTGGTGGCCGGATTCCGGGGACCGATCCAGCTGGTTGATATTGCCGCGGGGTTACTGCTGGTCACCGAAGCGGGCGGGAAGATAACCGATCATCGCGGTGCACCTTATCGGCCCGGAGGCGCGGACCTGATTGCGACCAACGGCGAGATCCACCAGGAGGTTCTGGAACTGATCGCCGGGGAGGAGTGACGAATCCTTGCCTGTGTCTACAGGAACTCCAGGGAAAGGGAGCCGTAGCCCTGGATCCCGTAGCTGAGCCACGCCGGGTGTTCGGCGCCCAGTTCCTGCCGGCACTTGCGAGCCGCTTGCCAGACAGCAGCGGCCGAACACCAGCCTTGCCCCATGGCAGCGTAGAAATAGCCGGCGAAGATCCTGGCCGGACGACTGAACAACGGTGCCGTCGGACCAACAAAAGTCGACGCTCCTGCCAGGGTGAAGCGGTAGCCCAGTTCGCCGAGGGCCCGGTAGCTGTTGGAGAACACCAGCGGTGGTACACCACCGGCAAGTCCCAGGTTCTCGGGACGCACCGGACCGTCGTCCAGCAGCCAGGGGGAGCCACCACCGCGGGCGGGTGAGGGACCGCCGGCGTCTGAGCCTGCGGTCTGGGAGCCGGCGTTCAGCGCCGCATCCCCGGCGACTCCGATCGAATCGGCCGGAGGGCCTTCCCGCTCGTACTTGTCGACTGCGTTATCCAGCAGAGCGGTGACCGGATCGACCCCGACGAGGTCCTCTTCCATGCCCAGAGTGTTTTCGAGCTCCCGCTGAGGACAGGCCGCCGCCTCGTCCAGCAGTCGGTTCATCCAGTATTCGCCGTTCTGGTCATCGCTGCTGGCGGGCTGGCTGACTGGACCGGCGAAATGGATGCCCTGATAAGTGATGCCGCGCTCGCTCAGTTCCGTCGGCGTGATGGCTTCCGGGTGGACTTCGAGGTGTGCCAGGGGTTCGGCCCACGCCGCGGATCCGAGGGCACCGTCGATGATCTCGGCTTCGCGATAGATCAGGCGCCGGATCTGTTCGTCGGTATGACCGGGTACGAACAGGATCTCAGGCTGGCTGGACCCGGTGGGCCGCAGCTGGGTACTGGTGGAACGCAGGGTAGAGGAACCGTCGTCACCCACCAGAAACCGGGAGCGCACCAGCCTCTGCATCCAGGGACGAGGCGGGTTGTGGGTGGGAATGGCCGAACTGTGGTTGGAAGCGCAGATCGGGTGCTTGGCCAGCACGAAGTCCAGACCGTTGTGGAGCCAGTTCCAGGGGAGCCCTACCCACGCCGGATCGACCACAAGATGGTAGCCGACCAGCTGGTCGTGATCGACGTCTCCCAGGTCCGGACATACCTGACTGGTACACTGGCAGTCCGGACTGAAGGCGGACGAATCGCAGGCGATCACGCCTGCAAAGAGCTTGCGGCCCACGTCGGCCATCTGCTGGACGACGCTCAGATTGTCCAGGCCGTCACGGAGCTGGATCTCGTCGATATCGGAACTCAGACAGGCTGCGTCGGTAAGCAGATTGTCTATGAGCTGGTTGGTTCCGGGCTCCGGCAGAATGATATCGATCCAGCGCATGGCTGCCTCCACTTCACGGAACCCGCAGGCGCCGAGGAGTCGTTTCTTGGAAATCCATCGATTTCAACAGCTTTCGGCAGATAAGACCGAAGCTGAAGAACCGTATGGGTGCCAGGTGTGACCGGGAATAGCAGATACCGTGCCGGATTCGCCGAGAAATGGGTGATGATGCGGCGAGACTGATAGACAAAAAAAAACCCCTCCGATTCTCGGAGAGGTCACCCCGGATTTCCGGAGTGCTATGGTGCCCAGGGGGAGACTCGAACTCCCACGGGGTTACCCCCACTACGACCTGAACGTAGCGCGTCTACCAATTCCGCCACCTGGGCCCATATTCGCGTTTTCCCGCCGAAACCGGCGACCGGTTCGGACGGGCGATCAATCTAGTCGCTCGATCAGTCTCTGTCAACCTGGCGGCCCGGTTTTTTTGGCGTGAACTAAGGCCGGGAAAATGGGTCATTTGCAGCACAGCTGTACCGGAGTATATTCTCGGACGAGCAGCGAAACCGGCAAACACCTGCCGGTGATCATCGAATCGGAGCAACCATGGCCCGCAAGACAGAGAATAGCGGCATCAAGATCATTGCCCAGAATCGCAAGGCCCGCCACGAGTACGAGATTGTCGATACCTATGAGGCCGGCATTGTGCTGCTCGGAACCGAGGTCAAGGCGCTGCGCGCCGGACGAGCCAATCTGGGCGACGCCTATGGCGAGGTACGCAAGGGCGAAGCCTGGCTGGTCAAGATGCACATCGGTCCCTACGAGCAGGCCAATCGCGAGAACCACGAGCCCTTTCGGCGCCGGAAGTTGTTGCTCAATCGCCGGGAAATCCGCAAACTGGTGCCCAAGATCGAGGAACGGGGCCTGACCCTGGTGCCCTTGAAGATCTACTTCAAGAAGGGTCTGGTGAAGGTGGAGCTGGGGCTTGGCCGCGGCAAGAAACTGCACGATAAGCGGGACTCCAAGGCGCGCCGCGATGTGGATCGACGCATTGCCCGCGAGGTTGGACGCCGGGATTGACCACGGAACCCTGGGAGTGGACATGAGCAGCGGGGCACTCGACATCAAGAGAATCCTGACCACGGCGCCGGCGGCTGGAAGCCACCGGACGGTACGCCATTGCGTGGTGCTGTGGTTGCTGGCCTTGCTGTCGCTGTCGGTGGCGCCGGTCCTGGCCCAGGACCAGCCTCGCGACGCTGTTTCGGCCAATGTCGCGGCTGATTCCTATCTGGATCCCCTGGCCTTTACCAGAATCAATCCGGCGGCTGAGCCGGTTTCGTTGACCGTGGAGTTTGCGGCCACCGGGGAAACCCGTGTGGTGGCCGGTCGGTATCTGCTGACTGGATCCCAGGAGATGTATCTGCGGTCCGCCACGGTTGCTACCATCCTGAAGGCCGGGCGCTTCTGGCAGGGCGCCTTGCGCCGCCTGGATCTGAAGATCGGCAGTCGCACTTTCGGTCTGACCGGGGGAAGCCGCCTCGTGGCAACCGACGAGGGCGACATGCTCTTGCCGGTGCCGATTCTGGATCATGCCGGCGATCTATGGTTGCCCATGGTGTTCATCGAACAAGTCGTCGGTCCCCAGATCACCGAGCGGGCCGCCTGGGACGGACAGGCACGGCGGCTTTCCCTGGGTACGGCGGCCTACAATATCCAGCGTCTGCGGGTCGAGGTCCTGGGTCGTTCGACTGCCGTCCACATCCATTGCAGCGAGCCTCTGGGCTACCGGACCAGCAGCCCCAGCCCCGGCGTCATCGACGTGAAGATCTACGGCGGCGAGGTCGACAGCGGAGCAGTGGGGGTCGCTGGCCGGCGCGGATTGGTGCTGGATGCCCGCAGCCGTCAGCACCGGGACTTCGTCATCGTCACGGTACGGGTCGATGATCTGGTGGGGCGCTACCGCAGCTACACCTCGGACGAAGGACGGGAGATTGTCCTGGTCTTGGAAGAGGAACAGGTATCGGCCCTGCCCGAACCGACTCCACGGGGGCATGCTTCGGTGAATATCGAGCAGGGGCCGGTGGATGTGACCCGTGAGATTCAGGTCCGCACCGTGGTCGTGGATCCGGGGCACGGCGGCCACGATGTGGGTGCGGTCGGTCAGCGTGGAATCCTGGAGAAGGACGTGAATCTGGGCGTGGCCCGGGAGCTGCGGCGCTATCTGGAACGGGAAAGCGATCTGAAAGTCGTACTCACTCGTGACGACGACGCCTATCTGGAGCTGCCCGATCGAGCGGAAGTCGCCAACGCCTCCGGCGGCGATCTGTTCCTCTCTCTGCACTGCAACAGCTGGTTCAACGATGGCGCCCACGGACTCGAGACCTATTTTCTGTCCCCTGCCGAATCGGACTGGGCCAAGAGCGTCGAAACGGCCGAGAACGCGGGGCCCGGCTCCGAACCGGAAGATGTCGAGTTCATCGTCTGGGAGCTGGTTCAGAACCGCTTCATTTCCAGCAGCAGCCAGCTGGCCGAGTTGATCCAGTCCAATGTGGCGCGGGATCTGGACATTCCCGATCGAGGGGTCAGGCAGGCCGGTTTCCGGGTGCTGGTGGGGGCTTACATGCCTGCGGTGCTCATCGAACTCGGGTTTTTGAGCCACAGTGACGAGGAACGAAAACTGGGGGATCGGTCCTACCAGCGGCGCATGGCGCGAGGGATCGGCGACGCGATCCTGGCCTACCGCGACCTGATGGATGTGAGTCCCGCTGCCGAAGAGAGTGGCGACGGTACCTTCATGCCGGACGGTGACAGCGGCGAGGGCGGAATCGGCGATCAGGACGAGGAGTGGCGGCCATGACCGAGCACCGCCGTCCGTCCGTACCCTCTTCTCCCGCAGCCGGGGAATCGGAACGACGACGTCCTTCGACTCGACGTCCACGGCCGCCGCGCAAGGGCTCCGGCGGCACAATACTACGGTGGTTGTTGCTGTTGCTCGTGGTCGCCGGCGCCGGTTGGTGGTTCTGGCAGCAGGACGAGGTCGGCGAAGGTTTCAACGCCGACTTCGCTGCTTCGACCGAGCTGCCGGCGGAGCAGGAAACGCTGGCTGGCGACCGGGCCGTCGTGCTGGTGTTTCCCGAATGGGATGCCAGTGGTTTTGTGACCGAACAGAGGCAGATTCCCAGCCGGGATCGGCCCGGTGAGGATCTGTTGGGAGTGATGCGGGTACTCTGCGAGGGCCCTCGGATCAGCGGGGCAATCAGCGCGCTACCGGCCGGTACGCAGGCGTTGGCTGCGTTCTTCAACCCGGCCGATCGCTCTGTGGTTCTGGATTTCAGTCAGGAACTGGTCACCGGTCATCCCGGCGGGAGTGCGGCGGAGTCGGCGACGTTGACGTCGATCCTGCGCACGGTGACGTTGAATTTCCCCGAAGCCAGGTCGTGCGCGATTCTGGTCGATGGCGCCCAGGTCGAGACGCTGGCCGGCCATTTGAACCTGGCCCGACCGTTCGATCCCCGGAGGTGGCTGTAGGTGTCCGACGACCTCCGGCATCGACCTCTGGGTGTGTTCGACTCGGGCATGGGCGGTCTGACGGTGCTGCGTGCCCTGCACGAACAATTGCCAGGCGAGGACATCATCTACTTCGGAGACACCGCCCGGGTACCCTACGGCACCAAGGGCGAGCGCACCGTGCGCACCTTTGCCCGGCAGGATGCGGGGCTGCTGGTCAGGCTGGGAGTCAAGCTGGTGGTGGTCGCATGCAACACCGCCAGCGCCTTTGCCTTGGACTATCTGCGCGTCACCTTCCCTGTGCCTGTTCTGGGAGTGATCGATCCAGGAGTCGAAACGGCCCTGGAACGCACCCGGGGAGGTTCGGTGGGTGTGATCGGAACCTCGGGCACCATTCGTTCGCGGCGCTACCAGGAAGGCCTGCTGGCCGGTCGCGGGCAGCATGTGGGCTTGCCCGTCGAGCGCATCCTGGCCCAGGAGTGCCCCCTGTTCGTACCGCTGGTGGAAGAGGGCATGATGGGGACGCAGATCACCCGCTTGGCCCTGGAACAGTACCTGGCGCCGCTGCGCAACGCGGACATCGACACCCTCATTCTGGGCTGTACCCACTATCCACTGCTGGCCGAGGACATCGGCGGGTTCATGGGCCCCGAAGTGACGCTGGTGGATTCGGCCGATGCCTTGGCCCGGGCGGCGGCTGCATTGTTGGCGGACCGGAATCTGTTGCGACCGCCGGACCACGACGCGACCACCGAAGGCGGCGCAGGTCGGTTGTCCTTTTATCTTAGCGACATTCCCTGGAAATTCGCCGAGATCGGCGAGCGGTTCCTGGGCCAGAGCATCGACGACGTCAAGACTGTCGGGTTGGACGAAATGGAAGCCGCGGGGCAGATCCTGCCGGCCGATATGCAAGAATAGATCAGAGAGAACGCGAATAGCGAACGACCAGCGGAAAGGAACGCCGTGACTGAACGTGCAGGTGACCGAGGATCCAATCAACTCCGACCAACCCGCATCACCCGGGACTATCTACCCCACGCCGAGGGTTCGTGCCTGATCGAGATGGGCGACACCCACGTGGTGTGTACGGCTAGCCTGGCCAATGGAGTGCCCCGCTGGCTCAAGGGCTCCGGACAGGGCTGGGTGACCGCCGAGTACGGGATGTTGCCCCGCTCCACCGGTGACCGCATGCGTCGCGAAGCCGCCGGAGCCGGCGGCCAGAGCGGGCGCACCATGGAGATCCAGCGCCTGATCGGTCGCTCGTTGCGGGCAGTGACGGACATGCACGCCCTGGGTGATCTGACGGTGACGATCGACTGCGACGTGATCCGGGCCGATGGTGGTACCCGCTGCGCATCGATCAACGGCGCCGCGGTGGCCCTGTACGACGCCCTGTGGCGCCTGAAGCTCAAACGCCACCCCATGCGCCATCTGGTCGGCGCCATCAGTTTGGGAATCGTCGGGGGTGAAGTGCTGATGGATCTGGATTACCGGGAGGACTCGGGAGCGGAGACGGATCTGAACCTGGTCATGGCCGAAGGTGGGGGTCTGATAGAAATCCAGGGTACCGCCGAGATCCGTCCTTTCCAGCGGGAGCAGTTGGATCGGATGTTGGACCTGGGAGCTGTGGCCATCGAGAAGATCAACCAGTTGCAGCGCAAGGTACTGGAGGTCTGAGAGTGGGTGACTCGAAGCGCCGCGTCGTGCTGGCCAGTCGCAATCCGGACAAGGTGAGCGAGCTGAGGCAGATCCTCGACGATTCCTCGTTCGAGGTGGTTTCGTCCGCCGACTATCCGGGTCTGCCGGAGGTCATCGAGGATGGCACCACCATTCTGGGCAATGCCACCCGCAAGGCGCTCTTGACGGCTGCCTATACGGGTGAGATTTCCGTGGCAGACGACACGTCCCTGGAAATCCAGGAGTTGAACGGCTTTCCCGATATCTTTGCCGCTCGCTTTTCGGGACCTGGAGCGACCTACAGCAGCAACGCTGAACTCGTGCTGGACCTGATGGAAACCGTACCGAAGGGCTCCCGTCAGGCGCGTTTCGCTACCGCCTGTGTGTGGATCGATCCGCGACCGGATCCGGGCCAGTACAATGTTGCGGCACCTGCCGCACGGCGATGGTTGCGCAATCCCTGGTCCCGGTCCATCGGGATCCGTAGCCCGGAGCGGGAGTGGGACTACTGGAACAGTATTCTCGATCGTCGCGATCAGTGGGCGCAGTACGTCCGGTCCATGAAAGCCGATCTCGTCACCCGGGGACATGAGCCCGGCAGACTGGCCGAGATCGCCGACGGACTGTTCGCCACCTGCCCCGATGCCGGCGGTGCGGCCTCCGGTGAAGCTGGCGTGCGCCTGCCGGACCCGCGTATCTGGGCCGTCACCGGTCCTGAGGAAGCCGAGGCGGTGGCGACCGTGGTAGCCCCATCCGGGCTCGATGCAGCGGCTCCCGGCCGAGCCGTGAACGGCCCCTGCTGGCTAGAGATTTCCACGGAGGGACGGCTCGTGGGACAGATCACGAGGCAACCTCTGGGCTCGGCTGGATTCGGGTACGATCCGGTCTTCCGGCCCACCGGGCAGAGCCGCACGCTGGCGGAGATGGAAGCCGGCGAGAAACATGCGATCAGTCACCGGGGTCGGGCCATGAGGCGTCTGCTGCAGGGAGTTCGGGCAGCCTACTGATGTCCCGTCTGGAATCGGAACCAATGAACAGCGGGCTTCATCAAGCCCGCTGTGCTTATTCGGTTTCTAGAGGGCCGGCTAGCGGAAGAGAGCCTTCACGCCGGACCAGGTTTCGTTCGTGACAGCGATGGTGCCTTCGGGCGCCACGATGACTTCGAAATCCACGGATGCCTCGACCCCTCCCGGCTCGTCCAGATAGGCCTCCACCAGGTGAGCTATCTGCAATTGAAAGGGTCCGGTTCCGGCGCAGATAGCATGGAAACTGCCGGACGGTGGATTGGTCCCGCTGAAGTAGACCGGCTCCTGGGTGGCCAGATCCAGCACGACGATCAAGGTGTAGCCGTTGGTGCCTGCCAGCTCCAGATCACCGTGGATCTCGAAGGCGCCATTCGACTCGAACTCGGCCAGGATGATGTGGCTGGACTTGAAGCGGTTCGTCTCGCCGGGCGCCGACCGGGCCATGTCGCCCTGCAGAAACCCGGACACGTCGAGGGTTTGCCCGTCGGCAACGACATCGGTGGTGTGGTTGGCGTTGCAGTGTCCATCCTCCCAGAATACCGAGAGATGGGTTTCGAACGCACCGAACTCTACCGACGAGTCCACCTCGATCACTTCAGAAAACGGTGCCTGCTGTTCGCTGACCAAGGCGACTGCTTCGCGAAACAGGTCGTTGCAGATGATCTGAGCGGAAGATTCGCCGTTGGTGGCGCACAGGACAAGCAGCAGGAATGCCAGGGAAACGGTACGTTTCATGGGTTTGTCTCCTCGATAAATAGTTCAATAACTCCCTCGGAAGTGCATGAAACCAGGGAGATTGGACTTGGTGAGCAAACCTGTTGTACGTACCTGTCCGATTGGAGTTTGGGCTGCGGTGCAACTCGACTCCCTCGTTCCGGACCCCCCGGCAGTTTCGCACAGATCCGTTTGCAGGTGTAAAAAAACCGAAGGGTTGTCGTTGGGGGAGGACGCCAGCGACGAGAAAGACCCCCGCCGTCCACAGTCCCGTTTGACAGAACCCCGGCCGGGAGTAATCATTGGGCCTGCCAAGGGGTGCGGAAACCGTTCGCGGATCCGGAGTTTTGGGTGTTTCTTGTGGCCCCGATTGTAGTTGATCGGTGGTTGACCCAGAAGGATTGGAAATTGCATACAGGTCGGGGCGTGGCGCAGCCCGGTAGCGCACCTGCTTTGGGAGCAGGGGGTCGAAGGTTCAAATCCTTTCGCCCCGACCACATGGTACGGACGCCGCCTGGGTTTTCGCGACTTCCGGCCTGCCGGCGGAGGGCGTGCAGATAGAGGCGGGGCCTGACGACAGCTCGAAGTGGGATCTTGACACAGGCGCGTGCAATGGCCATTATACGCGTCCGCCCGCGGAAGTTGGACCTTCCGGTGGAGTCCGGGTTCCGGTTTCGATATCCGGCGCGCCCGTAGCTCAGCCGGATAGAGCAGCGGATTTCTAATCCGCAGGCCGCAGGTTCAAGTCCTGCCGGGCGCGCCAAAACGCAATATGGTGGTGGATGTAGCTCAGTCGGCAGAGCCCCTGGTTGTGGTCCAGGTGGTCGTGGGTTCGAATCCCATCATCCACCCCATTTTTTTGTCCGTTTTCAGGCCTTTTCTGATACTGTACCCTCCCGTCGCACTACGGCTTGAATTCGATCCATCGAACCGGTATGTCCAGCAGTGGACCCGGTCAACTGGGCGCGTGCGCCCGCAGTATCAAGGAGGACGCGATGGCAGGCGTCAACAAGGTCATCATCGTCGGTAATCTGGGACGTGACCCGGAGATCAAGTACACCCAGAGCAACGTTCCGGTGGCCAACTTCTCGGTGGCAACGACCGAGAGCTGGAAGGACCGAAACACCGGCGAGTGGCAGGAGAAGACGGAGTGGCATCGAATCGTGGCCTGGCGCCATCTGGCCGAAAGGGCCGAGAAGTACCTGCGCAAGGGCAAGCAGGTTTACATCGAAGGCAAGATCGAGACGCGCAAGTGGACGGGTCAGGACGGCAATGACCGCTACACCACCGAGATCATTGCCCAGCAACTGATGTTGCTCGGACGCCGCGACGATAACGAAGGCGGCGGCCAGGCTGCCGCCGGCAACTTCAATCCGCCGCCCATGGAGAGTGGTCCCGCGGGATCCAGTGGTGCCGACGAAGACGACGATCTGCCGTTCTAGGGAACTGCGGGTGTCGGCTGTGCTGCGGATGTGAACAATGAACCCCTACCGGCTGCGGAGCCCGGACAGGATTGCTGATCCTGGCCATGGCTCCCGCAGCCGGTAGGGGTTCTGTCTTGCAACCGGGGCGATTCCTCAGGTCGAGGCCAGCGATACCCCGAGCTTGGTCCGGATCTCGGCCTGCACCCTTTCGATGGTGTGGGTGCCGTCGGCGTGGATGATCAGTTCCTTGCGGGCGAAGAGTTCGAGCACCGGCGTGGTCTTGGTGTGGAAGTCGCGCAGGCGGGCCTGCAGCGCTTCCTTGGTGTCGTCGGCCCGGGCGATGAGGCGCCCGCCACAGACGTCGCAGGTGTCGGCTTCCGCCGGGCGATGGAAGATCAGATTGTAATCCAGCCCGCAGCGATCGCACAGGCGTCGGGACAGGACCCGCTGCTGCACGACCTCGTCGGGCAGGGTGATATTGATCACAGCGTCGATGTCGTAACCCTCGAGAAAGAACTCGGCCTGGGTCTTGTTGCGGGGGAAACCGTCGAGGATGAAGCCGTAGTTCCAGTCGTGCTCGGCCAGCCGGCGGTGCACGATGTCGGCCACCACGTCATCGGGAACCAGTTCGCCCGCCGCGACGATCCGGTTGATGCGAGCAGCCAGCTTGGTGTGCTCCTGGATATTGCGGCGGAAAATGTCGCCCACCGAGAGATGCACGAGGTCGAAATCCTTGGCCAGCAGCTTGGCCTGGGTGCCCTTGCCGCAACCCTGAATGCCCATGATCACGTACTTGTGCATGCTCGGTTCCTCTTCGATTCCCGTCAGGCGCGGGTCTCGCACCAGCGATAGATGCCACATTCGTCACAGCGGGGCGTCCGGGCCCGACACGTCTTGCGGCCGTGATCGATGATCAGATGACCGTAGTCCCGCCAGTCCTCGGCAGGAATGCACTCGGCCAGGTGGCGCTCGGCCTTGACCGGATCCGTCTGATCGGTCAGGCCCAGCTTGTTGCTGATCCTTCCTACATGAGTATCGACCACCACTCCATCGGGTTTATTCCACACTTCGCCCAGCACGACGTTGGCGGTCTTGCGGCCGACTCCAGGCACCTTGACCAGCAGCTTCATCTCATCCGGTACCTGGCCGTCGTGCCGTTCGAGAATGGCCCGCGCTGCTCCCTGCAGAGACTTGGCCTTGTTGCGATAGAACCCGGTAGAACGGATGGCCTCCTCGATCTCTGCGATGGGCGCGTCGGCGAAGTCCTCGGGAGTGGGGAACTGGCGAAAGAGTCCCGGTGTCACCTGGTTGACCCGGGCGTCGGTGCACTGGGCCGACAGAATGGTCGCCACCAGCAATTGCCAGGCGTCCTGGTGGTCCAGGCTGCACTGGGTCTCGGGAAATTCCTCGCGCAGGACGGCGATGACTTCCATCGCCCGCTTGCGGCGGGTGCGCAGGGTCTTGAGCTTCCGTTCGGTCTTTTTCGCAGCGGCCATATCTCTCTCGCTTCTGCAGGGTGGGACTCGGCGCGGTTTGCCCCGGAATCGGTGCCTAGCCCTCAGAAAACGGGTCGGTCGGCTTGACATCCCTCAGGTCGGATGCTAGCTTTTTCGCCCTGTCCGGGTCCTATTTTCCAAGCGCCTTTCGGGGCCCGAAGATAGCATTGCGCGACCCCGACGGCCACAACGCGATAGACCGGTGCGCCGCTAGCTCAATTGGCAGAGCAACTGACTCTTAATCAGTAGGTTCGGGGTTCGATTCCCTGGCGGCGTACCAAGTAAAATAGATGAAGCCCGGCGGTTTTAGCCGGGCTTTTTCAGTTACGGTTTGTTGGGTGGGATACGGAGCGGTTGAATCCCGTTAGTCGCAGCTACACTTATTGTATCGGCCCAGCTTCACCGATTGCGGCGACCCATCCAGCCACCCTCGACCCCAACGGCTGCTGGACGTCCCACAGCCGCCCGTCGACCGAGAATCCCGCTTGCTGCATGGTGCCGGCGATCACCGGCCCGCGCCCGCCTCCGGCGTGTTGCGAGACCAGGGTGTAGTGCAGTTCATTGGTCCGTTGGTACAGGCTCGCGGTCAGGGTCTGCTGGAGCACCGCCGTATTCAGGGACTCCATGTCGACCAGCAGATCGTCGGCGCTCAGGAGCACTTTGGTGCAAAGGTCGGGGCGCTTCAGGCTCAACTCCAGGGCTGCGTCGGCACCCGATCCCAGGCCCACCAGGTGAACCGGACCCGCGCCGAACAGCTCCTGTGACCAGGTGATGGCCAGCTCGGTGTTCCGGGCCGCCCGTGAGCCGGTCAGACCGGAGTACCCGTTGGATTGCGGCACGATGACGATGGTCTGGTCGTCCGTAGCCAGTGCCTCACCCACAGCGCGGGCCAGGGCCTCCTCGCTGCCGGGTTGAGGCGGGGTCACGACCAGCAAGCGGGGTTCAGCAAACTCACGGTAGCCCACGGGCAGGTACATGGCGCAGTACCGCTGGTGTTTCTGGTCCTCGGCGAACCCACCCACGAAGTAACCCGACTCCGGTAGACAGGATCCAGTGGCTTCGCACTGGGCGATCCGCTGCACCAGAAGACGATAGACGTCGCCGACGATGCCGGGCTCGTCCTGGGGATGCCTCCGGTCCAGATCCTGGGCCAGCGAGTACAGGTGGTACTTGAGGATGGACTTTTCGGCCGACGGCAGCTCGTGAACGCGCAGGTTCAGGGAGCTGATCCAGTCCGGGCGGAATCGAGAGAAGGGGTAGCGACGGGGCAGGGTTACGCCGTCGGGCCCGGTGAACTCCACGTTGAGCAGATAGGCCCCCGGTTCGAGTGCCGTCACATCCAGGCTGTAGTTCAGAAAATTCAGGTCGTCCTCGATGAAGGGTTCGTCGGTGATCCTCGCCTTCGTCCACGGCGTGCCGTCGGCGCCGGTGATCCAGAGGCGGCAACTGCCGGAACCGACGGTTGCGGACCAGAGCGCCAGCTGGATGTCCACCGTGTCCTTCTCGATCAGCCGCTCGTAGAGGCGGCCATGCAGTGCGGGTTGTGACCGGTCGCTGGTATCGAAGTACACCGGCACGTATCTGCGCCATGGATTCAGCTCGAAGCTCAACCGGCTCTCGGGCATCAGGGAGAGTGTCTGTCGTCCTGCGTCCTTGCCTGCAGCAACGTAGAATACATTCAGCCCCAGCTCCTGATCCAGAGGGGGCGCATAGGGTTCGAATCGATGCCACGGGATCGTGATCTCGTAGGTCGCCGTCTCGCCTTGTCGGGTGATCTTCGGCGCCAGTTCCGGAGTGTCCTGCAGCAGGATCTCGCCGTGTCGTCCCACCAGGGCCGCCGTCGGCCGTCCCTGCAGAGCCCCGAAACCATAGGAGTGGTAGCGCCGGCTCTCGTAGTCATCGGGGGATAGGGGCAGCACCAGGTTCACCAGCACGCCACTGCCGCCCAGCCAGGGCGGGGCCGAATCATCGACGCGGGCATCATCGGTCCTGAGCGTGATCTGGATGCCACCGGCAGTGAACTTCGCGTCGGCCTGCGCCGTGGGTGCGGTTTCGTCCCCGGCGGCCGCATCGTTGGGCCAGAGCTCGATGTTCCGCGACTCGTAGCCCTCGGCCAGAACCAACGTCCGCTCCTGGAACTCCTGTCGAAATCGCTGCTCGTAGGCGGCGACCATCTCGGTGAAGCGAGGATCCTCGCGCAAAGGACCGAGGTCCTTGTCGTTGTCGATCAGCCGGAAGTTCGTATACCCAGCGGCCAGGGCCCGCTCGAGGTCGACCAACGCCTGTTCGTTGTCCGCGAGGACGAGGTCGAAGCAGGCCAGGTTGTAGAGCATCGTTCCGTCGCCCGGATGATCGGCCAGGAAGTTCCGCAAAGCATCTCGGGCTTCGCTGATCATTCCCGCCCGGGCCAGCTGTACCATGCGCAGGGTGACCTGGTCCCGGTGTGAGAGTGTCTCCGCGCCGAGGCCGATATCCTGGGCCATTGCAGGCAGCGGTACCAGCCAGGCAATGGTTCCAAGCAGGAAAGCCAGCGCGGCCCATCTGGTTCCGGGACGGTCGGCAATACGGTTTGATCGCTTCACATCGGTTCCCTTCATCTGACCGCATTGTCGCGGCCGCTGGCTGGTCAGTTGATCGAGTCTGACCCCAGAGGAATGACCAGCTGGGCGGACTGGTCGCCGTGCATGTCCTCGGTCTCCACGTAGCGCACCACGAGTTGCCCCGACTGCAACATCTCCGGTGTCGCCTTCTTCAGGCGGACGGTCTTGACGCGTCGTGTCGTCGGCGCATAGACCGCCAGTCCGCGAGCGAAGAACAGCTGGGTCTCGTCCCCACCGGACGAGACGTGAACGACTTCCATCTCGCCGTAGATCGAGCGGTTGCCACCGCGTACGAGGTCCACCGTGAGGGTGGGGAAACCCGATTCCGGATCGTGGAGAACCAACTCGGGATTCGTGATCTGAACGGAGGCATTGGTCTGGCCCACCCGCAGGATGACCGGAATGATCGTCTCCACCGTGGCGATGGCCTTGACCGAGAGCTGGCCCTCTTCCTCGGCCTTCTGATTGCTCTCGATATCCTCGAGGCGAGGAGTGGCCGGAATCGAGCGGACCGACAGATGGGTCCGGTACTCGACTGTCTCGGGTGCATCACCTCGCGGACGCCGCACCAGGAGCCGGATGGTCTGGGAGCCGAACGGTGCTATCGTCACCCGGCGTGGCGAGAAGCGAATCAGCTCGTCGGCAAAGTACTCCCCGTCCAGGGCCTCGTCCGCAGGCACGATGGCGCCGGACTCGAGCATTCGCCGGTTGATCAGGGAGATGCGGTAGGTCGCTGTCTCGGCGGTGCGATTGGACAGAAACACGGTCGTCGAACGAGTCCGCCCGTCGAAGAGGACGCGCAGCGGCGCCACGGAAACACCCTGCGCGCGACAATCCCGCACGGGGGTTCCGACCAGGATCGAAACAATGGTGGTGACAATACATACAGCAGTGAGCCCGGTCCATCGCATCCAGAAGCCTCCCTGGGTGTGCAATTCCAATGGTGACAACGTATTGGTCGCATCGCGCCTGTTGACTTGCCCGGATTTTTGCAAGGGATGTGCCAAGGGTGGAATGGCCGTCTGGCAGGGGTCAGGTCATGGGGGTGATCGAGGGCGAAGGGGGAAAAAAGAACGACCGGCAGGGGTGCTCGGGACGAGCCAGCCTGCCGGTCGATTCTATACAGACCGGTCTAGTTCAGCACCACGGTGATGGTGTAACCAGGAGTCGCGGCACCGATCGAGGCGGTGGCGGCGGTCACGGTCAGGGTGGCGCCAATGTTCCAGGTGTCGGCAGCGGCGACCTGGGTGATGGCAGTCAGATCGCCTTCATCGCTGGAGCCGCCGTCGAGGGAGACGGTCCAGGCCGAAAGGGCCAGACCGGGAACGTCAGCAGCGTCGACGAAGGACGCATTTACCGAGGCACCGATGATACTGTTGACCGTGAAGATACCCGGCGTGTAACCGGTCGGATCGAACGAGATGAAGCTCGCATCGGTCATCGGCGAGGCCGGGTTGGTGGCCAGCACCAGGGCGCCGTCATGATCGGCTACCTGGCCGAAGTCCATGCCCGTGGTCTGCGCGATGCTGATACCTTCGACGATTTCGACGGCAGCAGTAGTCACGAGGTCAAAGGCCTGGACACTGGTCGCACAGCAGACGACCAAGGCCACGATTGTCAGGGTTTTCAGGTGTTTCATCGGTAACTCCTTTTTTCGAACTCGGTCCGTTTGCAATCCCTTGCCTTGTTGAAAGGGTGGCCAGTTGTTCCCCAGCCCTGCTCAAGCTTTCGGATTGTTCCTCAGGGGCTTTAATGATTTTCGCAGAAATCTGTATTGCCCCAATCTGGACCCTACACGGTCATTCCTGAAAGGATACCATTATGCTAGGGGTTACCGGTTGCTCCGCGTCGGGTAGTATTCAACCCCCGAGGTGTGTTATGATTACCCGTCAACCGGAGAACTGCGCCGCTCCCGGGCGTGCGCCAGGGCCTTGTTCACGGGAGCTGAATCGTGCGCTGGACCGCGCCATTACTGGGCTTTCTTGTTTTTATGATCACATCAGCCGGCGTGTCTGTTGCGTTCGAGGTACAGACCTACGCTCACGTGAACATCGTTCCGGGAGTGATCGTCAGCGAGACCACCGGAGCATCATTTTTGGCTTCCGCCACGGGCAGCGGCGGTGACCGGGATTCCGAACCGGTGGATCAGGTCGTGCCGGGTGATCAGCTGGTCTTCGACCTTTCCGGCCCCGCCGATCTTCACGTGATTGCCCAGCTCACCGAGGTTTTTGATTTCTACAGCGATGCAGTCAGCCCCGGAGGGCGGGCCGTGTCCGCTCCGGCTGACCTGATTCATGGTTCCGACGGCGATTTGCACCTGGATTTCGCCTTGGGGTGCGGGTCGAACGCCGATGAAGCTCGGCCGCGCCGCCTTCATCTCCTGCTGCAGTACGAATAATCCCCTCCAAAACCCGACGGGTGATCGCTGAGCCCGGTTGGCCCGTCTTTTGTATGGTCCCTCCGCAAAACCGGTTCGAATCGCCGATTCATCCCCTGACGGGCGGGTTTTATGAGGTTCAGACTCATCGCGGTTCTAGTTTTGACCACCTGCGCGGTCGGCGTCTGGCCACTTCATGCCCAGGACTCGAGCGTCAGTGGGTCCGGATTCAGAGGTGCGGCCTGGGGAATCAGCCAGGCCGAAGTGCTAGCCCTCGAGGCCACCGCTCCGTTCCGCGTGGACGAATCCGTTGCCATGTTCACTGGTTCTTATGGCGGACACCCCGCCCACGTGATCTACTTTTTTGTTCGTGATGAGCTGGTGATGGGGTTCTACCAGCTGTTGATCGAGAACGAGGAACTCGACGAGTATTTTGAGAACTACTATGTGTTGCGCGACGCCATCAGCGATCAGATCGGCATTCCCAGCGCCGAAAACTGGCAGTTCATCGATGAACAGGTCGAAGGGCAGCGGGAGATGTGGGGCGACGCTCTGGGATTCGGTTTACTGAAAGTCGAAACCGGGTGGATCTACGATCGATCGGCCATTGGCCTGCGTCTATCCGGCGGTGATTTCGCGGCGCATTTGATGGTGATCCATACCAGCCAGGATGAACTGAACCGGGGGAGGAGGGCCTATCGGAGGTACTTCGCCAACGTGATCGGCGTCCCCAACCCCTATTTTTCCCGCTAGTTTTTCGGTGGTGCCCCTGAGATTGTGCCCGGCCCGGGATGTGTTGCTTCCCGGGCGCGGTACTTTCTGGGACACGACCTAGAAAAAGATAATCGAAAGCCGATAGCCAATGGCCTGGTTGGGACCCAACGAAGCGGTGGCTGAATCCACGGTGAGATCCCCCCCTACATTCAACGTGGAGCTCTGGTTACTCAGTACGAGTCCCACGAAGTTATCCGCACCGGATTCCTCGACGCCGCCGTCGATGTTGATGTGGAAGTTGTTCAGGGTCAGCCCCGGTACCGGGATGTTCTCCGCCAGGGAAATACTGTAGGTCGCGCCGGCGATGGCGGTGACCGTGAATATTGCCTGCGAGACGCTGGTGGCGTCGAACGACAGGAAACTCGGGTCGGTGAGGACTCCGTCGCTGCCGATAGTCACGGTTCCATCGTTGAGGGCGACTTCCCCGAAGTTCATCGGCGCGGTTTCCACGATGTTGATTCCGTCGACAATGGAGACCAGGGCAACGGTGTCGAGGTCGACCGCACCGGCGGGAACCGCCAGCAGAGCGGTGGCCAGTACTGCGGGAATCAATCCGATCTTTCCGGAACGCATTTGCTGTCTCCTTACCCGGGCGATGATGGTCCCGCAAGGGTGCGGGAGCTGTCCTTCTAGGCGCGAACAAGGAAATTCCGTACCAGGGGAATCGAGACGAAACCACGGGTCACGCCAGGAAACGCTGAACCCTCAGGGGGCAACACGCGGTAGGATGCGATACGGGGCGATCACTCCGGTAAGTCGGGGAAAACATGCAGATTCCCCGGGCATGCTGCGCTGCTGCGGGCTTTTTGAAAGCCCAATACGCTGCGGCGAGACGCGTCGCGGACGATCTGTCTACTGGGGTGGGTCGGGCCAGAGGGAGTTGCGGAACAGCATCTCGAACACCAGCGAAAGGGCCAGCTCCTCGTCGAAGGTGGCCGGCTCGTCAGCCAGGCCTTCGGCGGATCGAGCGCTGGCCACGACCGGCAGCGGCGCCAGGTCGGGTTCCGTCGCAGCGTCATCGGCAGCGGTGACGACGATCGTATCGGCCACGGCAGGCTCGGCCGCCGCGATCGTGGGCAGCACCAGGTCCGGTTCGCTGGAGGCGGGCTCGGGCTCGGCGGGTTCCGTCTGGGCGAGTTGCATCGTGTCGCTGGATGCAGTGGCCAGTGCCATGCTGTCGGCAGTGGCGTCGGCGGTCGCAATCTCCAGGGTGTCGAGAGGAGCCACAGCCGGCGGCGCGACTGCCGGCACCGAGTCCGCAGACTCTGATTCTGTCGCTGCGGGAATGGTTCGATCGGCGGTCTTGTTCGCCGGAGTGGCAGCGGCGACAGTCGGCTCGGGTTCGCGGCGCGGGGTGTCAGGTACGGCTGCGGTGTCGCTGACTGCCGCGAGGGCCGGCAGTTCGTCGGACAATAACGGCAGCTTGCGGATCAGGAGGATATCGGGGCCTTCGATGAATCCGCCGCTACCGGGAACATTGATGGACACCGGTTCGGGAACTTCGTAGATCGCCGTGTTGATCGTCGAGGGAACCACCTCGAGCTGGTAGTCACCCGGGTAGATGTTGGGGAAATAGTAGAATCCGTCGAACTCGGCGACCGTTGACTGTACCGGATCGCCGGCCGGGTCCAGCAGGCGCAGTCCCACGTGGCGCACAGGCAGATCGGGACGTGCGGCATCGATGACCATGCCTTCGAGTTCGCCGGTGTAGGTGAACGGGAACTCGACTTCGACGAAGCCGCCGGGGTGGCCGATGATATTGACGCCGGGATTGATCGGCGTCAGGAACGGATCCTCCACGGTGGCCAGGTTCAATTCGATGGTCTGGGCGCGGTGGACGAGCAGGCCGGGCAGCAGGGCGATACCCTCGGAGTTGGTGCGTATCTTCCGCCACGCCGTCAGATTCAGGAAGCCGACCCCCTGCAGTGGTTCATCTCCGTCATCGAAGGTCAGGTTGCCATTCAGATCGATGAATGCCCTCGCCGATGCGACGGTGCGGTTGGCCATTTGACGGTTCTGCGCTGCCCACTGGCTGGAGCGGATGTCCTTGGTCAGGAACGTGCCCAGGGTCACGCCCACCGACACGCCGTCTCGTTCGTAGTAGCCGAGATTCAGGCCGAGAGAGAAGTTTCTGAAGAAGCGGGTGAACTCGCCCGTGATGTTGTCGGTGCCGTACTCCTGCCGGAAATAGTGGTAGGCCCGGGCTGTGGCCTGGATATCCGATGAATGATGCCAGTTGAGGGTGGCGCTGGTCGAGCGCAGCCGCGACGGCGATAGATCATAGTTCAGATCGCCACGAATCGAGAAGGGACCGAAATGGGCACGGGCGAGCTGGGTGCCGTGCAGGTCCTGGGTACTGAGAGTGGAGTACTCGCGGTTTCGGTAGCGCAGATTGTGGGACAACAGCAATCCGCTCAAACCAGCCGAGAGGCGGAACTGCACTTCCTGCTCACGTTGCAGCGGGTCGTCGGCGAATCGACGCAGGTTGCCGGAAATGCTATAGAACAGATTGTTCCGGAAATTGCTGATCACCGTGCCGCTGCTGCGCAACGCCGTTTCCATGGTGAGGTAGCGTTGGGCGAACATCACCTCGGCTCGGTAGTCGTTGTTGACCTTGTGGGTTACCAGCAGGTTCTGTCCCCGGAGGCGGGTCTGCAGGCCCAGGGAATAGGCGTGGCCGCCACTCATGCTCTTGGCCAGGATGCCCTGGAGGTACAGTGCGCCGACCGAGTTGTGGGTGGTGATGCTGCTGAACATCTCCTTGTGACCGAGGTTTTCCAGGTGGGAGACGTTGGCCACCAGCGCGTGGGTGTTGGAGAAGGCGTAGGCCAGCTCCAGTTGCTGATTCCAGGCGCCCAGGCTGATGTCGACGGTCGACGGCGCCTTGGACAGCAGAGATTCGCCTTCTTTGAGTACGGTGGCGGTGTACTTGAGCTTGCCCACTTCCGACATCTCGGAGCTGATGTTGGCGTGTTCGACCACTTCCCGGGTTTCGCCCCGGGGGCCGTACAAGACGGTGCGGAAGGTGTTCGTGCCCACGATCAGCGGTACATCAACGAAGGTGTACTGGCCCGTCTCGCCCACGGTCTGGAAGTCGTAGAGCGAGCCGTTGATGTACAGCTCGGCTTCCCAGCCCGGGGTGGCGTCGCCGTGGATCTCGGTGGTGTCGAACTCCCGGTTCCGGTGCAGGGGTTGGTTGCTGAAGGTCACGCCCACGCCCTGCTTGCGGGTCGAGATCATCGGTACCCTGGAAATGTACAGGTCACCGAAAGCGTACATGGTGGCCCGGGCCGGACCCAGCAGGCGGCCCTCGGGATTCCAGCGGCCTGCCTTGATCCGGGCAGTGGTCTGACTCAGATCCTTGGTGCCGGCGTGGGACAGGAAGATGTTGGTCGAGAGACCCGCCAGGTCGAAGTAGCTCTGCAACGAGAAACGACGGCTGGCGTTGTAGCGATGGCTATAGAAGCCCAGAGTCGCGTCGACCAACGGCCAGCTCCACAAGCGGTAGGGGGCGACCTGCATGGGGTAATTCAAGGTGGCGCGGCCGCGGCTGGACAACCATTTGGAGCGTTGCTCGTCGCGCTTGAGTCGGCTCTGGAACGGCAGGATCTCGCGGGGTTTGATCTCCACGTTCATGCGCTGGAGGTTGGTTTTCACATCGATGGGGAGCCAGCTTTGCACGAGCTCGGCGACGACGTAGATGTCATTCTCGTCGCGACCCAGGGAGCCGGGGGGAATGGGAATGAGTTCCCCATCCACGTCTACCGTTCGAGAGGAGAGATTCAGGGCGAAGGTGCGGTCCTCATCGATGATCCAGCCAGCCGCCGTACCGGCCAGGGGATCGACCGTGATGGCCAGTTCCAGGATGGAGCAGAGTTCCGCCAAGGGTAACAGAACCTGCTCGCCACTCTGGTAGGCGATCAGACCGTGGCCGGTGCTCTTGTTGTCGAGACGAACTTCGAGAACCAGCAGATCGTCGTCGTTGATGGGCAGGAACTCGGTGGGGGCAGACGATTCGTTTCGGGGTGTGTCCTGCTGGGCGAACAAATTCGCCGCCGGAACCAGCAGGGCTCCGATGGTCAGCAGGGCGATCAGGCCCCGGGCAACGTGTGCCTGCCTGTGTGTCATTGCACCTTGGCGGTTCGGGGTTCCAGATCCATGGTGATCTGTGCTCTTTGATCACCGTTCATGTCCTCTGATTCGACGTAGCGGACCAGCAACTGGCCCGATTGCAGCATCGCCTCGGTGGCGGTTTTCAGCGGGATCTTCTTGATGCGGCGGGAGGTCGGGTAGTACACGGCCAATCCACGGGCCAGGTAGAGCTGGGTCTGTTCGCCGCCGGGGGCCACATGGATGACTTCCATCGCGCCGTAGATGGAACGCTCGCCGGTCCGGGCCAATTCTACCGTGAGCTGGGGATAAGCGACTTCCGCGTCGTCCAGGACCAGTTCGGGACGGTTGATCGACACTGTCGCCGTGGGCTCGCCCAGGCGGATAAGAATGGGAATGATCGTTTCGACGGTAGCGACGGCCTTGACGCTGAGCTTGTCGTCGGCGAGATCCAGGTCCTGTTGCTGGAGGTCCTTCAGCCGCGGCGTGGGCGGAATGGAGCGAACCGACAGATGGGTGCGGTACTCGGCGCTTTCGGGCACGTCTCCCCGGGGACGTCGGACCAGCAGACGGATGGTCTGCGAGCCGTAGGGCTCGATGGTGACGCGGCGGGGGGAGAAGCGGATCAGATCATCGGCAAAAAGCTCGTCCGGTTCGGCCGTATCCGCTACCACGATGGCCCCGGATTCGAGCATCCGGCGGTTGACGAGAGCGATCCGGTAGGTGGCGGTTTCAGGCGTACGATTGGACAAAAACACCGTGGCGGAGCGAGCCCGGCCATCGAACAATACCCGCAGAGGCGCAACCGAGACCCCCTGGGCGGCGCATTCTGGTACTTCTTGTCCGGTCAGAACCAAAACAAGGACGGTCGCAATCCATACGACACCCCATCTGAGCTGCTGCATCCAGTAACCTCCAGCGGATGTAATCTAAACCAAACAATGCAGTTATCTGTTCACTTACAGAGTCTGCGTATATGTATTGGCAAAGGGTGTGCCAGAAAGCTATCTCGATGTAGGTAAATGAATTGGGAGACTATGAAAGATCGGTGGAGCGTTCGAAAGATCAGTTGTAGATCGAGGTAATGGTGTAGGAAACGGTCTGGCCCGGACCCGGTGCGGCGGTCGCTTCATCCACCGTCAGGGTGGCGCCGATGTTCAACACGAGCTGGCCCGAACCATCCAGCAGCACACCCATCAAGGGGGCTGTGCCCTCGGACGTGACGAAGCTGCCCAGACTCAAGCCGGACGCCGGAGTGGAGGAAATGGTGATATCCACGCCCACGTTGGGGTCGCCCGTGATGGTGCAGACCGCCGAGTAGGGTGAGCCTCCATATGAGATCAGATTCGGATCCGAGACGATGGTGTCGGCGAGCCCCAGGACCACCGCACCATCCTTGTCCGCGAGTTGCCCGAAGTCCATCTGCTGGACGGTGGTGATGCCGACATCCACATCGGCTTCGTACTGCAGATCGTCCGGGAGACCCCCCTTCTCACCGCTGCCCCGCTGTCCGGCCCGGATCAAGTCCGCCGGCAGTACGCAAAGCAGCACGAAAACGGCCACAGCCATTCCCAGCCCAGGTGGTTTTTTTGCCAACCGACCCATGAAAGTGCTCTCCTGACGTCTCGAATCTTGCTCGAATCGACGTCTGGATCTCGATTCTGACCTGGCAACTGCCTGCAAAAAAAGCAGATGCGATTGTCGTGCTGACATTTCGCGATCCTGTTGCCGTTCCATGCCCGAAAATATTGCAAAGGGTGTGCCAGGACCGTGAATGGAGCGGGCGGCACCGTTGGTGTCGGTGCCGCCCCAGGGGATTCTGGAAGCCGAATCGGTTCGCTTACTAGTTCAAGCCGCGACGTTCCAGCAGCGGTGCGATTCCCGGTTCGTGCCCACGGAAACGCTTGTACAGATCCATGGGCTCGGCGCTGCCTCCGCGAGACAGGATGTTCTTTCGGAACGACTGCGCGACCTGGGGATCGAAGATGTCTCCGGCTTCCTTGAAGGCGGCGAACGCGTCGGCATCCAGAACAGCGGCCCAGATGTACGAGTAGTAGCCCGCCGAGTAGCCGCCGGCGAAGACGTGCCGGAAGTAGGGGCTGCGATAGCGACTGGCGATCTCCGGGATCAGGCCGATCCGGGCCAGACTCCTGGCCTCGAACTGTTCAGATTCCGGTTCGGTGACATCGGTCAGTGTGTGCCAGTCCATGTCCAGGAACGAGGCCGCCACGTACTCGGTAGTAACGAAGCCCTGATTGAAATGGCGTGCGTCGTGAATCTTGCGGACCAGTTCATCGGGAATCAACTCGTCGCTGCTGTAGTGACGGGCGTAGCGGGCCAGGACCTCCGGCTCGAAAGCCCAGTTCTCCATGATCTGCGAGGGCAGCTCGACGAAGTCCCGCGCCACGGAAGTACCCGAAAGGGTGCGATAGCTGCAGTCAGATAGCATGCCGTGCAGGGCATGGCCGAACTCGTGGAACATCGTGCCCACTTCGTCCACGCTCAATAGCGACGGCAGATCGGCGGTGGGCTTGGTGAAGTTGCCGACGTTGAAGATCAGCGGGGTTACCGGTTGCCCGGCGTGGACGGCCTGCTTGCGGAACGCGTCCATCCAGGCGCCGCCTCGCTTGCTGGCCCGGGGGAAGTAGTCCAGGAAGAGTACCGCCAGGTGGGATCCGTCCCCATCCTTGACCTCGAAGACCGTGACGTCTTCGTGGTAGCGGGGGACGTCGGCCAGTTCGTGGAAGGTCAGCCCGAACAATCGCGTCGCGACCTCGAACATGCCTGCTCGAACCCTTTCCAGCTCGAAGTAGGGACGTAGCATCTCCTCGTCCAGGTCGTAGCGGGCCTTCTTGACCTTCTCGGCGTAGTACCACCAGTCCCAGGGTGCGAGCACGAAGTCTCCACCCTCGGCGTCGATCATGGTCTGGAACTCGGCGGCCTCCGCCTTGGCCCGGTCCAGGCCCGGTCGCCATAGCTGTTCCAGCAGGTCGTAGACCCGATCGGGTTGTTGGGCCATGTTCTCCTCGAGTACGTAGTGGGCATGTGTCAGGTAACCCAGCAGACGGGCCCGTTCCAGGCGCAGGACTGCGAGCCGGGTGAGGTTGCCTTTGTTATCCAGTTCGTCGCCATGATTACCCCGCTGGATGTATGCCGTGTACATCTGTCTGCGCAGTTCCCGCTTCTCGGCATACTGCAGGAAGGGAATCAAGCTCGGTTTGTGCAGCGTGAAGAGCCACCCCTGGGAGTGGCCGGCGCCGGTAGCGGCTTCGGCGGCGGCGGCGACCGCACCTGACGGCAACCCGGCCAGATCCGCTTCATCGGTCACCAGCAACTCGAAACGATTCGTCTCCTTGAGCACGTTCTCACCGAATTCCAGTGAGAGCATCGAGAGTTCTTCGTTGATGGCTTTCAGCTTGTCCTTGCTGTCGGCCGCGAGATTGGCGCCGCCACGGACGAATCGCCGGTAGGTCTTCTTCAGAAGCATGCGCTGCTCGTCAGCGAGATCCAGGTCGTCGCGCTGGGCGTATATCGCGTCAACCCGCCGAAAGAGCTCCGCATTCAACAGGATCTCGTCCTGGTGCTGGGAAAGCAGCGGCGCCATGGTCCGGGCGACCCCCTGCATTTCGGGGTCGGTCAGGGCCGAGTTCAGGGCTAAAAAGACATAGCGCACCTTGGCCAAGGCGAGGCCCGAAGCATCCAGCGCTTCGATCGTGTTGGCGAACGTGGGCGCTTCGGTACTGGCGGCGATGGCGGCGATCTCCCGCTGCTGGGCGGTGATCGCCGCAGCGAATGCCGGTTCGTAGTGCTGGGTCTCGATCTGCTCGAAGGGCGGTATGCCGAAGGGAGTGTTCCAGGCAGCGGCAAAGGGGTTGGAGTCCTCTCCACGAACGACGCCTGTCATCATCCCGGCGATCAACGCTGTCATCACGACCATCCTCATGTTTCCCGTTCCTTTGCGAAGATTTGCAGTCGATACCTTTTGCCCAAGATTCGCTCCACATGCCGCTGGGGTCAACCCTGCGTCTGAATCCAGGTGGTGAATTGGCTTCAGGACTACCACTTTACGCCGAAAACCGTGACAAGAAGTGCTGAACCCGACCCACGTGCTGGACCGGTAGCGGCTGTGCATGCAGCCGCCTCGCCGCCCGGGACGCACGATACCGGCAGAGGTTGTTCATGAAGATACTGGTAGTCGAGGAAAGCCCGCTGGCGCGCCGCATCATCGGTGACGAACTGCGCCCAGCCGGATTCGAGATCATCGAGGCGGCGACACCCGGTGAAGCACTGCACCAGTTGCAGACCGTACCGCAGATCGACTTGTTGACCTTGCGTGTCGTCCTGCAGGACATGGACGGCTTCGAGTTCCTGGAAGCCTTGCGCTCCGACAAGGTTCGCGACGAGTTGCGCCCTGCCGGCAACGACAACGTACCGGCGGTGTTCGTGACCTCCAACGATACCGACGCCGATCGTCTGCGGGGATACCAGGTCGGCGCGGCGGACTTCATCCAGAAACCCTGGCCGCGTGGCGAGCTGCTGGCCCATATCAACCGGGTTCTGGGACATACGACCGAACTGACGGGATTGTCGGTGCTCGTGGTCGAGGATAGCCGCACCGCCCGCTCGTTCATTCGTTCGACCCTGGGCAGGCTCGGCGTCGTGATTCACGAAGCGGATGACGGGGAAACCGCCCTGGCCTTTCTGAAGCGAGGCGAACAACCGGTGGATCTTGTCATCACCGATCTGCACATGAAGCAGATGAACGGGGACGCACTCTGCCTGAAGATCCGCGGCGAGCTGGGCCTGGTCGATCTGCCGGTGATCTTCCTGTCCGGCAACGAGGACAAGGGGACCATCCTCTCACTCTTCAAGATGGGTGCGACCGACTATCTGCAGAAGCCATTCCTTCAGGAGGAACTGGTGGCTCGCCTGCGCGCATATCTGGAACGCGAGCAGATGAACCGCTCGCTGCGCGGCAACGTGGAACGGCTCGAGGAACTGAACGATCTGAAGGACGAATTTCTGGCCGTCTGTTCCCACGACCTCCGGTCTCCGCTGGTGGGTATCCTGGGCTTTGCCGACCTGCTCTCCGACACCCGTGGCCTCAAGGCCGAGCAACGCGAGATGGTCGACGGGATCCGGGCGTCGGGACAGCATTTGCTCGAACTGATCAACGATCTGTTGGATCTCAGTCGGCTCGAAAGCGGCAGCGGAGATCTGAAGATGGTGCCGGTGGATCTGGTCGAGGTCCTGGAGTCCTCGCTGCGTACGCTTTCCCACACCGCGACTCCCAAGGGTGTGGGAGTGCAAATGGATATATCCGCAGACCGGACCGTCATTCGCGGCAACGCCGGCGGTCTGACCCGCGTCTGTAACAACCTGTTGTCCAATGCCATCAAGTTCACGCCGGCGGGCGGCCAGGTGACCGCCGCGATCAGGAACGGTCGGTCGGGCGAACTCCTGCTCGAAGTCGTCGACACGGGGATCGGCATTCCGGCCGAGCGAATCGGGGATCTCTTCACCCGCTACAGCAAGGCGTCGCGCACCGGTACTTCCGGTGAAAAGGGAACCGGCCTTGGCCTGATCATCACCAAGGAACTCCTCGAGGCCCACGGCGGGACCATTTCCGTCGAAAGCCGTCTCGACGCCGGCACCAAGATCACAGCCCAGCTGCCATTGCCGGATGCTGCGCTCACGGCGGAATGCGAACCCGTTGCCGCGTCCGGTGCAGCCGGGATCAACATACCCATGCCTGAGGACCCGGTCCACGCCGCCGAGGTGGCCGGCGTCAATCTGCGGGTGTTGCTCGTGGACGATGAGCCGGTGAACCTGAAGGTGGGAAAGAAGATGCTCGAGAAGATGGGTTGTGAAGTCGCCACGTCCGGCGACGGGCGTCAGGCTCTTGCGGCCTGGCTGGAGGCCCTGGCCGACCGTCCCTTCGATATCATCCTGATGGATATGGAGATGCCCGAGCTGGACGGCTTGGAATCCACCCGACTGATCCGTCGGCACGAAGCCGAACAACTGGCCTCCGGAGCCTTCGAGGACGACCCCGTACCGATCGTGGCACTGACGGCCAACAGCTCGGACCGACACCTGGCCGGCTGCCTGGCCGCGGGCATGAATGCGTTCCTCTCCAAGCCGTTCAACGCGGAAATTATCCGTCAGGCCCTGGAACGCTGGGTGACTGTGGCCGTTTGACGCAACCGCACTGAATTCTCTGCGTAACACTCCGACGGGCCGAATATTTTCGACCGGCCCCTTTTCTCCGCTGGAGAAAATCCTTAGATTCAGAAATGCAATCGGGACCCGCGGCATTCCGTTCGGTCGGGTCTCATCTTGTCCGGGTTGTTCCTGTACGCGCATCGTGAATTGATTGCAGCGGCGGTCCGGTTTGACCCAGGAGAGAATCATGAGAGAATATCGTAACGATTCGATTCTCAAGTTTAGCGCTGGTTTGCTGACGCTGCTGTTGGTTGCCGGGTTCCTGGCTCCGTTCCCGGCACAGGCCCGTTTGGACTATGAATTCTCGGATGGGGGAAACGGCACCGAGGGCGATCCCCTCGATTCAAACGACTACGGCGACAACGGTGCAGGCAGCCTCGGTGACGGCAACGAGGTCGAGGACAGCGCAGGTGCCGGTGGCCGCACTGCGAAGATCATCCGGCTGCCCGCGAGCTGGACCGGGTCCTTTGCCCTGGTTCCCGAGTATCGTGGCGGCATGCTTACTTTCCGGTTTATTCGGTTGCCCAAACTGGTAGTGCCGGTGGAGGCGCGGCATGCGCGATGACATCACTCGCTCAGGTGCAGCCGGCAGAGCTTCTGGCGCCCGACTGGAGAATCTGCCCCTGGACCGCCGCTCGTGGGACAAGGCCTGGACCGCTTTCATGGCCGAGGACTACGAGGCATCACTGACTTCAGCGCGCCACTGTCTCGATGCGGTTGGCGGCAGCGAATCACCGAATCTGGGTCCGGTCAATCTGGTACCGGACCCGGGAGTGCCGACAGTCAGGGATTGTGTGCTGCTGTGTGCCCGGAACCTCTATCACCTCGATAGATTCGATGAGTTCGAGATGTTGCAGGCTTCGGCCGGCCGGTGGGGAATGATCCCCGAACGGATGCCGGAGCTGGATGCGGTTGAAATGTCTTTCGCCTGCAAGCGCGGCGAATACGTCAAGGTCGTCGAGGAGGCGACTGCATTCATCGACAAGCACCGCCGTTCACTTCCGCCGGTGATCGCCGACTTCCTGTATTTGCGTGGACTGGCCAGGTCGCACCTGGGTGACCCGGAACAGGCCCGCGAGGATGCCGAAGCGGCCTATTCCCTCTTTCGAGTCCTGGAACGGCCCTTCGACGGCGCCCGCACGGCGAACCTCATGGGGATCCTGCAGTTCCGATCCGCGCGCTACGACCGTGCCGGCGACTGGTTCCGTCGGGCTCTCGATCTCCACGAGCGTCTGGGTATGCGTAAGAACATGGGCGGAAACCGCCTGAACATGGGTATCTGCTGCTACAAGCGCGGAGACTTCGCCGAAGCGATGGTCGAGTTCAGAGCAGCCACACGTCTGCTCGAGGATGTGGATGCCGAGGTGAGTCTGTGTCGTGCAGCGATCGCCCAGGGCAACACCCACCGTCTGCTGCGGGAATTCCGGCAGGCCCGCAAACGTCTGCTCCAGGCCTATGAGGATGCGAGCCGTCTCCGGCTATCCCGGGAAGAGGCCCTGGCCCTCGAGTTCCTGGGTGACGTCTGCCTGGACGAGGACCAGGTTGACAAGGCCCGTCGTTACTACAGTCGTGCCCTGGCCATCGGCCGGAGCATCGCACCCGAGGGCGATGTCGTCATGGAGGTACTTCGGCGTCAGGGACAGTGCCTGGTTCGCCTGGGCCGCATGAACGAGGCTCTCACGGTCCTGGGCCGCGCCCTGACCTTGGCCAGACGCCAGGGCGATCGTTGCGAGGAAGGTGTCATTCGCCGCACCTTGTGCGAGGCCCTCCTGGGCCTGGGCGATCTCGAATCCGCCGCCGAGTACATCCAGCAATCGGCCCAGCTGCTGGAAGAAGTAGGAGCCCGCTACGAACTGGCCTTGACCCAGGTCGTACTGGCTTCGGTACAGATGGCCAGGCTGGATAGCGGCCTGGTGGCGGATCAGGCCGAGCTGCTGGACGAAGCCTGGCACGCCGCCATGTCGGCCCTCGACTGCTTCCTCAAGGTAGATGTCGATCAACCGATTCTCACGACCCGCAGGCTGCTGACCAGTATCTCCCGGCGCCGTGTGGAAGAGGATCCGGCTGTTCTGATTCCGCCTTCGGCCGTGGACACTGATCGCGTCGGCGAGCCTGTCCGGGCCGCAGGTCCGATCGTCCACGTCTCGGCCTGCATGCGCGATCTGATCCAGCTTGCTGATGCTTTCGCCGATTCCGGCGAACCGGTCCTCGTTTCGGGGGCCACCGGCACCGGCAAAGAGGTCTTCGCCCGCCGCCTGCACGATAAGAGCGGACGTCGCGCCAAGAAACTCGTGTGTGTCAACGTCGCGGCCATTCCTGACGGCGTTTTTGATCGTGAA
>Ga0070728_10000700_pt1 | contig 60012 bp, 45 predicted proteins | sample tdDd471_FD_66723 | JGI IMG/M metagenome (GOLD analysis project Ga0070728, IMG submission 66723) | Marine sediment microbial communities from the Atlantic coast under amendment with organic carbon and nitrate - tdDd47.1 | ecosystem: Environmental > Aquatic > Marine > Coastal > Sediment | place... | reverse complement strand
AGACGTCCGGGTCCAGCGGGCTCGGGTCGGACGCGTCGGGGATGCCGTCGTTGTCCGAGTCGGTGTCGCCGGCGTCGCAGAGCCCGTCGCTGTCGGTGTCCGTGCCGTCGTTGCCCGGCAGGCTGTCGCTGAGGAACCCGAGGTTGTCGGTACCCACGGCGCAGTCGTCGCAGGTGTCGGAATCGGAGTCGCCGCAGATGTCGGGATCCGTCGGGTTCGGGTCGCTGCCGTCGGTGATGCCGTCGTTGTCGTCGTCGGTGTCGCCGAGGTCGCAGAGCCCATCGCCGTCGGTGTCCGTGCCGTCGTTGCTTGCGTCGCTGTCGCTCAGCGCGCCAAAGCCGTCGGTGCCGATCGCGCAGTCGTCGCAGGTGTCGGAGTCGGAGTCGCCGCAAAGATCGGGGTTCAGCGGGCTCGGGTCCGTCGCGTCGAGGACGCCGTCGTTGTCGTCGTCGTCGTCACACGCGTCGCCGTCGCCGTCGCTGTCCGTGTCGGTCTGGGTCGGGTTCGCCACGCCGGGGCAGTTGTCCGTCCCGTCGTCGACGCCGTCGTTGTCCGCGTCGTCGTCGCACACGTCTCCGATCCCGTCGCCGTCGGCGTCCGCCTGATCGAAGTTCGGCGTGGTCATGCAGTTGTCGTTGATGTTGATGATCCCATCCATGTCGATGTCCCCCTCGGGGTCCATCGGGATCGGATCACTCGCCGGTCCGCTGAGCGTGTTCGTCCCGCCGTCGCAGGCGAAGTCGACGTTCAGGGCCTGGGTGCTGTTCGAGGTCGCGACCCAGAGCACGACGAGCGAGCTGCGGTCGTACCCGACCGCGTCGAGACCCGTGAGCCCGCCACCGGACTCCCACGGGATCGCCAGCGTGAGGAAGTAGTCCGAGTTGCCGCCGAAGCTCGAGCCCGGCGCGACCTTCACGTGCCAGTAGTCGATCGACGGGGTGTAGTCCTGGACGAGCAGCTCCGCCGGGTCGCTCGGGTCGTCGATCGTCTCCTGCAGGGTGTTCTCCTGCAGGGTGAACTCCTCGCTGATCCCGTCCATGATCACGAGGTGTTCGTAGTCCGTGTACACCCCGTTGTTGTCGAGCAGGTAGCCCCAGCCGAACGACTTGAGGCCGCCGCCCTGCCGCGGGTCGCCGTCGACGCGCATCCGCAGATAGAAATGCGTCGCGTCGGCGGCGATGTAGGTCACCGGGTGCGTCGAGTCGCCGACGAGGTCCCGGTGATCGTTGCCGCCGGGCGTGTCGCGGCGTCCGTCGAACGCGGGCAGACCGTCGCAGGTCAGGTTGTAGAAGCTCGAGTCCGCAGGGACCGTGAGCTGACCGTACGCGGTCGCCGCGAAGAGCGACGTGAGCAGGCCGACGAGAGAGAGAACGACAGACGGGCGACGCATGGGCCAACCGGATCGAGATGACGCCCGACGCCGAGGCGCCGGGGTGCAGAATGTGCAGATGGTGCAGATAGACTCACGGCGGAGTCTGACGTGACAAGCAACGGGTCGCAAGTCCTCTGCTTCAACGATCGTGCACTTTGTGGCGGGCGATCTCGCACGTCGTGCGAAATCACCCGCAGGGCCCGTCCGATCCGATGAGCGCGGGTCCGGAGGGATCGGTGCTGGCCGAGCCCGGGGCGACTACTCCGGCGCGTCGGCGCCGCTGCCCTCGCCGGGCAGGACGTTCACCTGCGCGACGCACTGCCCGCCCTCGCAGCGGGCCTCGCAGTCGTCGAGCGGGCAGCTCTGGATGCAGCCGCCGCCTTCGCAGCCGAACGAGCACCGGGCCCCGATCTCGCAGGTCTGGGCGCACGCCCCACCCTCGCAGGTGAACTCGCAGGTCGAGCCGGACCGGCATCGCTGGACGCAGCGGCCCGTCGGGCACGTGCCCGGGCAGACGAGCCCCGCGTCGCAGATCATTACGGCCGCGGCGGGTTCGCCGACCTGGGGCGCGGTCACACCCCCTGCAGCGACGGTCAGTCGCCCCTGCAGGCGATTGCCCCGCAGCTCGGCGCCGGAGCCCTCTTCGGCGAGGGCCGCAGCCGCCTGCTCGGCCGGCGATCCCGGCAGAATCGCCGGAGCCGGCTCCGGCCCCGATCCCTCGGCGCCGGTCTCGGTCGCCGCAGCCTCGGCGGACTCGGTCGCGGGATCGGCGCCGTCGTCCGCGGGCTCGTCCGCGGTGCAGGCTACGAGCGCCAGAGCGGCGCTGGACAACCACAGAAGGAGACGCGTGCGCATGGGGTCGAGGGGGCGGTGGGAGCGATCACGATGCATCGCGCGCCGCCCCGTCGCAACCTCTGCCCGTCGGCATCTATTCGCCCGAGGGCGCGAACTCGAGGGTGTACGCCGCGTCGGCGGCGATCGCCGTGAGGTCGGTGATCATCGCGGTGGGCTCGTTGCGCAGCCACTTCGTGAACCCGTCTTCGTAGTTGTCCGAGTCGCGGAAGTGCCGCTGCCCGCCGGGCAGCTGGTACGAGCAGTCGACCGCGTCGGCGCTGGCCTCGCAGATCCACCGGGTCGACGCGCCGCTGCGGTGGTCGTACGTGCCGTCCTCACGGGCCCGATCGAAGCTCGGGTTCGCCACGTCGACCGTCCACAGCCCGCCGTCGTTGGGCACCGGCCCGTTGTTGTACGTCGGCACGCCGAAGTCGGCGAAGAGGTCGGCGCGAAGGGTCAGCGTGTGGATGCGGCCCCAGCGCCATGCGTCGACGTCCTCGCCGAGGGTCTCGGTGAGGATGTCGAGGGCGCTCTGCAGCGAGGCGACGACGAGCTCGTCGGCGGTCTCGGTGGCGTCGGTCCGCGTGTCGTCGACCCAGTTCGTGCCCGACGTGAAGGTCTCGGGGCGGACGAACCAGCGGACGGTCACCGAGATGTCCGGCCAGCCCGGCAGCACCTCGGCCTCGACCTCGTCGCCGAACATCGCCGCGTGCAGCTCGACGAGCATCACGTGGAAGATCGCGCACGCTCGGCTCGCGGCCGCCTCTTCGGCGTCGGTGGAGTCGGCGTCATCGAGCGAGATGCCGTCGATGCCCGTCGGGCAGGTGCCGTCCCACGCGGCGAGCTCGTCCAGCTTCGCGACGATCCCCGCCGGCAGGTCGTCGCGCTCGGCGAGCACGTCCTGGAAGAGCGGGATCACGTCGAGCGCTGCGAGCGAGACGGTGTCGGCGATCGTCGACGCCATGGTCTCGGGGGTGTGGGCGCCGGCGTCCGCCTCGAGGCGCTCCACGATCCGCGCGTGCCGGTACCCGGGGGCGACTCGGGACTGCAGCAGCGGCCAGCCGTCGTTCGTCGGGTCGCCGTCCACGTGGGCGCCGGTCATGTCGTTGTTCGCCGTGGCAAGGTATCCGGCGTCCGGGTTCAGCGCCTGCGGCAGGTCCTCGTAGGCGAAGTAGCCGTCCCACTCCGCCGTGCCGTCGCCGGGCAGGGGCGTCCAGCTGTCGAGCGAGAGGCTCGCCCACGGACGCACCGGCACGGTGTTGTAGGGGAACCAGCCGATGCTGCCGGCGCGGTCGATGACCACCCAGTTCTGGCCGATGCTCGTGATGTTGCGCAGGGCGGTGCGTGCCTCGTCGATGTCCGTCGCGCCCTGCAGCTCGGTGAGGAAGTTCACGTCCGTCGACAGGTCGTTGCCCGTCCACCGCAGGGTGTAGGCGACGCCCGCGTCCCGATCGATCGACAGCACCGGGCCGTGGTGCGGCACGAAGAGCAGCGTCTCGGTGCGGTCCTCGGCGTCGCTGAACTCGAAGGTGAACTCGGTCTCGGCGAAGGGCACGACCTCACCGTCGAAGATTACGCCGGTGCCGTCTTCGCTCAGGGTCTCTTCATAGACGTCGGTGAAGTCGTAGTTCGTGTTCGTCGCGCCCCAGGCGATGTCGGCGTTCTGGCCGATGACGATCCAGGGCAGACCGGCGAAGCTCTGGCCGGCGACCTGCAGGGTCCCCTCGCCGTTCGTCACGGCGTCCATGTGCGCCATGTACCAGAGCGAGGGGTTCGACAGCCCGAGGTGCGGGTCATTGGCGAGCAGAGCGTTGCCCGACGCGGTCTGGCTCGGCCCGACCACCCAGTTGTTCGAGCCGCGGTCGGCGACGAGGGCGTCGTCCATGCCGTACAGGGCGTTCGCGGTGGCCCGCGCTTCACGCAGCGCCGGCAGCGACCGGGCGATGTACCGCGCGGTGTCGGCGATCGGGTCGACGTCGGACTTCGTGTCGCCGGGCCCGGTGTAGTCGTCGATGATGTTCGACTCGGTGATCAGCCACGGGCCGTAGAGCTCGTGAAAGACGTCCGCCGCGACCGCGGCCTCGTACTCGCCGAGGCGCAGCTCGCGGGCGGAGTCGTTCGTCAGGCTGTTCACCAGCGCGACGACGGTGGCGAGGCTGTCCTGCGGCTCCCACGGCGGGATGTTCGTCGCGTCGACGAGGGCGAAGCCGTACTCGTCCTGCAGCACCGCGTCGTTGCGACCGGCGTCGAGGTCGGCGAGCCAGGCGTTCACGCCGTCGGAGTACGCCTGCAGCAGCGCGAGGGTCTCGGGGGTGGCCGACGCCACGAGGGCGTCCTCGATCGCGACGCCGTCGCGGGTCGAGAACACCGTGCGGTTCGCGCGGTCGACGTCGAACGCGAGCTCGCCGACGAGCTGGCCGAGGCGCCCGGTGGTCACGCGGCGCCGCAGGTCCATCTGCGCGAACCGGTCGCGGGCGTGCACGTACCCGAGCGCGGCGGTGCAGTCGGCGTCGGTCGCGCACTCGATGTGCGGCACGCCCATGTCGTCGAAGTACACAGTGGTCGTGGCGCTGAGGCCGGGGATCACGAGGCCCTCTTCGCCGCCCGTGTCCTGCCCGACGTCGCCGGTGGTGTCCGCGCCGGTGTCGGCGGTGACGTCTTCACCGGTGTCGGCGCCGGTGTCCGTGCCCGTGTCGGCGCCGGTGTCGGTGCCGGTGTCCAGGCCGGTATCCGCGCCGGTGTCCGTCGCGGCGTCGCCACCGGTGTCGGTGACGCCGGTGTCTTCGTCGGGCTCGTCGGAGTCAGAGCAGGCGGCTGCGCCGAGGGCGAGCACGGCAGCGAGGGGGAGGCGAGTCAGGATGCGCTTCACGGACGGGTCCGGGGTCGGGCAGCGGAAGATCGGGCGCGAAATCTAGCACGTCGCCGCCGAGGTGCACGGCGATCCTGTGACGCGCTGCGCCGTCGCGGCGTTGACGGGTCGCAGTGTCGCCCGCACGCTGGAGCCTGCGTCCTGCGCCGCGCACCTCGCTTCCCGCATCCCCGGGGGCTCGCCCTTCATCGAAGCCGCCGGACGCGCGGGCGCACTCGCTATCGGAGTCGAATGAACGAGATCCTCATGGCCATCACCGTCGTCGCCGGGCTCGCCCTGCTCGGCGCGGCGTCGATGCTGCCGTGGGATACGTCGCTCGACGTGGGGCTCTATCTCTCGGCCGCCGGGTTCGCGATCGGTCTGCCCACCGGCACGATGTACCACGTCGTGTTGTGGCGCGAGATGAAGCACCTGCCCGGCGGTGTACCGAAGGGGTGGATCTGGAACCCGATCGCCCACCACCACAAGCTGTCGAGCGCGGCCCTGCGGCGCGTGCGGCCCTGGTTCTTCGTCGGCGGCTTCGGCTTCGTCGTCATCAGCGCCGGGCTGGCGATGATGGTGCTGTCGATGATCTCCGTCCTCGCCGGGTTCACTGCCTGAGCGCGCGGCCCCCCGACGGACTCGGCGCGGTCGAGCGCGTGGTCCCCGAGTCTGTCGTTGACGCTCGCGGGCCGGCTCGCCACAGTGGGCGCGTAGCGACGAGGCCATCCATGCGGCGATTCTGCCCTTCTGCAGCGATGATTCTGTGCGTCGCCCTCGCGGTGTGGACCGCCGGGGCGCCGGTCGCCGTCGCGCAGGTCGCGGACGGCGCCGCCGCCGACATCACTGTGGACGACAAGCGCGAGGGGCGCGTGGTCGCCGTGGACGTCACGCCCGCCGAGCCGGATCTCGCCGCCCGGGCGCGTCTCTCGACCGAGGCGCGGGCGACCGCGGACGCCTCGCCCCTGCCGCTCGTGCTGCCCGCGGACGACGCGCTGCTCGCCTCGGCCGTCGTGACAAGCGGCGACGGCTGGATCGCGGCCTCGATGCAGGCGGATGGCCTGCACGTCGCTGTGCACGGGCTCGCCGTCGCGGTTGAGCACCCCGGCCTGCTCGCCGAGGTCGGCGGCGCGTTCGACGAGGTCCGCGTCGCCCACAGCCACGCGATCTGGACGGTGAGCTTCGAGGCGCACGGCATGGCCTGGGCCCTCGACATCGAGTGCGCGACCGGGCCACAGGACGACCGCTGCACCTCGCCGAGCGCCGCCCGAGCGCTGGCCGCGACGATGGTCGCCGTCACGACGGGGGGCCAGTGATGCGCAGGCCGGGCAACCGCATCGACGCGTGGCGTGTGGCGCCCGCGGTGATCGCCGCGCTGGTCGCGCTGGTCGCGGTCGACGCGCTGGCCGACGAGTTCACGTGGGCGCCCCCGGGTGAGCTGGTCAGCGGCAGCGGGCGCGGTCGTGCCGACGACACGGTGTACGTGCCGGGCATGCGGTTCCCCTTCGAGAACGCGCCCGGGTACCTGAACTCACAGGTCTGGGGCCACGGCGGCTCGCAGGGGCCGCGCGGCGGGCAGTGTGACGCGCCGAACTACTCGTACCCCTGGTACGACAACTTCTGCGAGTCGCGGTCGTGGACGATGCCGCTCTGCCCGTCGGGCACCGGCCACCAGGGCCAGGACATGCGCCCGGCGACGTGCGCCGACAACACCCACTGGGCGGTCGCCGCCGAGGCGGGCACGATCACGAGCATCGGGTCGTACTCGGTGTACCTGCAGGCGGACGGCGGTACGCGCCACCGGTACCTGCACATGTCGCCGTCGAGCCTGCAGGTGCGCGTCGGCGATCGGGTCACCCGTGGGCAGCGCCTCGGTCGCGTGTCCAACGCGTTCGGTGGCACGCCGACGACGATCCACCTGCACTACGACCTGTACCAGAACGTCTCGGGCGTCGGTGGCGCCTACGTGCCGACGTACATGTCCCTCGTGCGGTCGTACGAGGACCTGCTCGGTGTCGAGCCCGAGCCCTGCCCGACCCTGGGCCCCGACGGCGGAGTGATCGCCGAGGATGGGCCGTGCGGCTCGCTCTTCGGGCCGGCGAGCTCGTGGCGGCGGGTCGACGCCGGGTACGACGGCGAGCTGCGGTGGACGTACGCGTGGGACGAGGATCGCAGCAATTGGGCCCGGTGGCAGATCGCCCTCGAGGCGCCCGGTCGGTACGAGGTCAGCGTGTGGCTCGTCGGCGCGTACGGCACCTCGACAAGCGCGCCGTACACCGTGCGGCACGGGGGGCGCGAGACGCCGGTGGCGCTCGACCTTACCGGTCGCAGCGGGTGGACCCGACTGGGCACCTTCGACTTCGCGGCCGACGGCGACGAATGGCTCTCGGTCGGCGACGACTCCGGCGAGTCCTTCGACCTGCGGCGCCAGATCATGGTCGACGCGGTGCTGCTGACCCGCATCGTCGACCGGCCGGACCCCGACCCGGATCCGGACCCGGATCCCGACCCGACGCCGGATCCGGATCCCACGCCGGATCCCACGCCGGATCCCGATCCCGATCCGACACCGGATCCGGACCCCGATCCGGACCCCGATCCCGACCCGACGCCCGATCCGGGCGCGGATGCCGGTGGTTCGGACATGGACGTGGGTCCGCCGCCGCGGGACGAAGACACCTTCCCCACGCCGGACGGCTTCGGTGAAGACGACGCGCCCCGGGGCCCCTCGATCATCGACGGGGGCAGCACCGGCGGTGGCAGCTCGGGTTGGCCGGACGCCAGCCGCGGCGGCGGGTCGTCCGGGCGCACGTCGCGGGTGAACGGCGACGCTTCGAACACGGCCGGCTGCGCTGCTGCGCCGTCGACACCGGCCGCGCCGGGGCTCCTCGCGATTGCGGTGCTCGGGCTCGTGGTGCGTCGGCGCCGCTGACGGACGGCGGCGCGCACGGTTGGCGTGCCCAGCACGCTCGCCCTCGGGGGACGTCGCCTGCGCAGCGGGTGAGCCGCTCGTGGTGCGGTCCGACGCGCCCCGTGAGATCTGGTGCCGAACCGCGTAGAGATCTTCGCAGGCCGAAAAAGATGAAACCTGCGTTGAACCCGTCTCGTACCCCCCGGTGAACGAGGCCCGAGCTGTGTGTGTCGATGTCGACGCGCGCAGCGGGCCGGGGACCACGAGACGTATGCTCGGTGCCATGCCCCAGGTCGACCCCCCATCGAACGTGATCGCGCTGGCGGACCGTCGTGAAGACGACGGTGCCCGCTGGCTCGTCGCGTTCGGCGAGGGCGACCGCGACGCGTTCGAGCTCTTCGTGCGGCGGTGGGCCGACGTCGTGTATGCGACGATCACCCGCAGCGGCGTGACCGGGGCTGACCGCGACGACCTCTTCCAGGAGGTCTGGATCAAGGTCGCTCGCGCCGCGCGCAGCTTCGACGGCGCGCGCGCCGTCGCGCCGTGGCTGCTGACGATCGTGATGAACGCGGTGCGCGACGCCCGTCGTTCGCGGGCAGCCGGCGAGGCCGCGCGGACGGACGCGCTCGATATCGAGCGGGTCGATCCGGCGCCGGCGCCGCGGGACCACGTCGAGGCGGTCGAGACCGCCGAGTGGCTCGCCGAAGCCGTCGCCGACCTGCCCGACGGGCAGCGCGAAGCCGTCGTGCTCTGCGCCGTGCAGGGTCGATCGCAGGCCGAAGCCGCCGAGGCGCTCGGGGTCCCCGTGAACACCGTCAAGACGTCGCTGCGCCGGGGCCGGATGGCCCTCGCGCAGGCGCTGGCGCGTCGGCGAACCGTCGCCGCGCGGGAGGGGGGACGATGACGCCCACAGAACGCAATCGCATCGTCGAGCGGCTCGCCGTCGAAGGGCTCGATGCCCTCGTCCGGGACGCCGCCCTGCGCGACGCCGTCCGCGGCGACGCCGAGCTGCGCGCTCTCGTGCGGGCGCTGGCCGACGTCGATGGCCGGCTGGCTGCGCTGCCGACCCCGCCGGCGCCCGAAGCGCTCGTCACCCGGGCGATCGCCGCAGGGCGCGAGGTGACGCCGGATCCGGTCGCCCTGGAGACGTCGCCGGCACCGGTCGCGAGTGCACCGGCGACGGCTCGGTCCAGCCGCTGGCTGCGCGCCGTCGACACCGTCGTCGCCTTCAGCGACCGCATGCCCATCGGTGTCCGTGTCGTCGGGGGCAGCCTCGCCGTCGGCGCGCTCGCCCTCGTCGTCGCCGTCCCGGCGCTCCTCGTCACCCGTGGCGGGGACAGCGCGAACACCGACGACATGCCGATCATGGCCGATGGCCGCTTCGCCACCGCGGTCGTTCAGGAAGAGATGGAGTGGGACGAGTCCGAAACCGCGGCGTACGAAGACCGCGGTGAGGGCGCGTTCGGCGGCGACGGCTGGGCCGAGGACGCCCCGGCCGAGGCGCCCGCCCGGATGGCGCTCGGCGGCGAGGTCACCGATGAGATGAACGGGCTCGGCGGGCTCGGTGCCCTCGGCACCGGTTCGGGCGGCGGCGGGATGCCGAGCGGCTCGACCGGGCTGGGCGGTCGCGGGCTCGACGGGCTGATCGCCGGCAACGACGACGGTGACGCGTTCGGTCGCGGCCCCGGAGCGATGAACCGCCCGGCAGGCGCCCCCCGGTCGACGAGCTCGACGACGGCACGGATGCCCGCCGCGGCTCCCGCGTCGCCGCCTCCGCCGCCGGCTGATCCCGCGCCAGACAATGGCTACGTCGACCAGACCGTGCGCGAAGGCCGCGTCGCCGAGACCGAGCGCAGCCGGTTGGCCCCCGAGGGCGGCCGCGGCACGAACGGTCGCGGGCGGCCCGATCAGGGCCAGCGCCAGCAGAACCTGCTCGTCGACGACCTCGAGGAACGCGCCTTCGAAGGGGTCGAAGAAGAGGGCGAGATGCAGCTCGGCCACGCGCTGAACTCCGCCATCGGGCAGCGCGGGGCCCTCGCCGAGGTGTTTGGCGAAGGCGACGACGCCCTCAGCAACGACTTCGGCGGCACCCTCGCCCCCGGCGACACGGGCGTGGCGAACGGCGACTTCGCCCGGTCCGACCGCAGCTCGGGCCGCGTGCAGACGCGCACGTCGCCCGACGCGGACGACGACGGCCGGTTCGCGTACGAGGTGGGCAACGCGCGTGACGGGGCGTACCGGCAGGAGCGCTCGGGCGAGCTTGCTCAGGAGCTCGACCGCGAGCAGACCGTTGCGACGCTGACCTTCCAGGACGGGCAGACCCCCGACGCGGTGGTCGACCCGAACGCGGTGTTCGACATCGTGCTCGAGGAGCCCGAGGAGGCCACCGAAGAAGAGGCCGCCCCGGCCAACGCGTACTTCAACCAGCGCGCCGGGCAGGATGGCGAGCGCCTGGCCGCGTTCGCGTCGTCGCCCGACCGCGCGCTCGCCGCGTCCTGGCTCGCCGAGCGCGAGCGCGTCGACGGCGTCGAGACGCAGCCGGCGACCGGGTACTGGCGCAACACGTACGTGCCCGGCGACCCGCTCGTGCGCGGGTTGCAGCAGCAGGTCCGCGAGGCCGGCGGCGCCGCGGCCGGGCTGCTGGATGGCGCCCGTCGCCCCGCGCAGCCGTACGACCCGCCGACGAATGCGGCGATGGCCGTGTACGTGCACGCCGACCAGAGCGCGGTCGACGGCCCCCGACGGATGCTCGTCGAGGTAGGCCTGCAGGGCACCGAGCGGCAGACCGGGCGGCGGCCGGCGATGAACGTCGGCGTCGTGCTCGATCTGCGCAGCGCCGACGCGTCCGACAGCGACGCCGTCTGCGCGCTGATGGAGTCCCTCGCCGACGCCCGCGACATCGGCGACCGGTTCTCGATCGTCGTCGCCGGGCGCGAAGGCGAGCTGCTGGTGCCCGCTGACGGCTTCGGCTGGGGCGCCGTGCGGGTCGCCTGCGACCGCCTCTTCGGCGACGAGGCGGACCTCGGCCGCGGCGGGCTCGACCTCGCCACCGCCTGGGATCGCGCCTTCGACACCGTGCTCGCCACCGACGACCCGACCGCGGCGCTCGGCAGCAGCTTCGTCTGGGTCGTGTCGCCGGGGCTGTCGCCGATGGACACCGCCCTGCTCGAGGGCCGTGCCCACACCGCCGCCGTCGACGGGGTGCCGACCAGCGTCGTCGGGCTGAACGGCGGCGGTGACACCGCGCTGTTGGACCGGGTCGCCCTCGCCGGTCAGGGCCACCGCCGGCTCGTCGGCTCGGCCGAGGACGCCGAGGCGGTCGTCGACGCCGAGATCACCGCGATCTCGCGCGTCGTCGCCCGGGCCGTGCGGCTGCGCATCCGCCTCGCGCCGGGGGTGCAGCTCGTCGACGTGCTCGGGTCCGAGCGCCTCGACGAGGCCCGCGCCGAGCAGGTGCGCCAGGCCGAGCAGGCGATCGACCAGCGGCTGTCGCGCAACCTCGGCATCCAGGCCGACCGCGGCGACGACGAGGACGGCATCCAGATCGTCATCCCGGCGTTCATGGCCGACGACCACCACGTGATCCTGCTCGACGTCATCGCCGACGGGCCTGGCGCCGTGGTCGACGTCACCGCCCGGTACAAGGACCTCGTGCACCTGCGCAACGGCGTGTCCCGCGCCCACCTCTCGTTGCCCCGCGGCGACGTCGAGCCCGGCCCGCTGGCACTCAACGTGCGGCGCAACCTCGTCGCGTGGGACGTCGCGCGGGCGCTGACCTCCGCCGGCGCGCAGATGGACGCCGGGTCCCGTGACGCGGCCATCGCCGAGCTGCGGCGGGCGGCGTCCCTCGTGCGGGGGCTGCGCGCGATGGTGCCCGGTTTCGCGACGGACGTGTCCCTCGACGCCGACCTCGAACTGCTCGCCGACGCGATCGCCACGACCGGTGGCGCGCCCCACGGCGACCCGGCCGTCGCCCGCGCCCTGCGCGCGGCGGGCTGGCTCAAGCTCTTCACTGCTCCCGATACCGGAGACGACCGATGAACGCGCCGAAGCCCCTCCCCATCCTCGCGTGGCGCGCGGCCCTCGTGGCGTTCGTGCTCGCCCTCGTCGCCGCGGGGCTGCCCGCGGTGGCCCAGCCCGGCGGCACCGTCCAGGTGCCCCTCGACGAGTGGCAGGCGCTGGTCGCCGCGGCCGAGTCCGGCGCCGAGGGCCCGAACCACGCGGTGCAGTCGGCGAACCTCGACGTGCGCATCGTGAACGGGCCGTCCGGGCCGACCGGCACGGTCACCGCTCGGGTCAGCGTCCGCATCCTGCAGAGCGAGCGGACCCTCGTGCCGCTGCTGCCCGCGGGCACGGCCGTGACCACGGCGCGACAGGGGGGCGCGCCGATCGCCCTCGTCGCGACCCCGGCCGGGCTGGCGTGGGTCACCGAGACCGCTGGCACCTTCGCCCTCGAGCTGACGTACCCCCTCGACGTGCGCACCCACGACGGCGGGCGCGTCGTGCACGTGCCGACCCCGACCGCTGGCTCGACGAGCCTGCGCGCCGAGGTGCCCGCGAGCGACGTGCCGGTGACGGTCGTGCCCGGCAGCGGCGTGACGACGACCTCCGGGGGCAGCGGCACGGTCGTGACCGCCACCCTGCCGCCGACGCAGGCCGTGCAGCTCGCCTGGGGCGACGTGTCCGGCGCGTCCGGCGCGTGGACCCTGAGCCGCGCGACGTACACCGGTGACGTGGGCGACGACGCGGTCACGTGGACGGCGGAGTATGTCGTCGACCTCGACAGCGACGGGCGGGTCACCGTCGACCTGCTCGACCGCGACCTCGCGCTGCTCGACCTCACCGTCGACGGCGACGCCGCGCCGATCCGCGTGCGGGGCGACGCGTTCGCCGTGGCCATCGAGCGCCGCGGGCGCCACACGGTCGTCGCGCGCTTTCAGGCGCCGATCTCGCGGGCGTCCGGCGCGCCGCGGGTCAGCCTGCCGGTGCCGCGGGTGCCCGTGTCGCGCTTCGTCGTGAACCTGCCCGGTGAGAAGGACCTCGAGGTGACCCCGGCGGCGAGCGTCGTCACCGAGCTCGTCGACGGCGACACCGTCGCGACGGTCAACGTGGCGATGACCGACCAGGTCGCCTTCTCGTGGACCGAGGCGGTGCCCGACGACGCCGCGGCCGAGATCGAGGTGCGGCAGAACGCGTCGATCTACCACTCTGCTCACGCCGAAGAGGGCGTGCTCTATGTGCAGGGCATGGTGGTCTTCGAGGTGACCCGCGGCGAGACGAGCCGGTTCGTCCTCGCGGCGCCGCCCGAGGCTCAGATCAACCGCATCACGTCGACGTCCGGCGCCGTGGCGGATTGGCGCCGCAGCGACGAGGACGACACGGTCACGGTCTTTCTCGATCGGCAGGTCAGCGGCGAGTTTCGTCTCGACGTCGAGTACGAGCGGCTGATCGGGTCGGTGGATGCGGGGGAGCGCGAGGTCGGTGTGCCCCTGCTCACCGCCGTCGACGTGCACCGGCAGCGGGGCATGGTGGCGCTGCTGTCGAGCGACGAGCTGACCCTGCAGCCGGTCGGCAACGAGGGCCTGACCCCCGTCGGCGAGAACCAGCTGCCGGCGTGGGTGCGCGACCGGATCACCATGACCGTGGCGCACACCTTCCGGTACTTCGACGCTGCGCCGAGCCTCGCCGCGCGGGTCGCCGAGCCGGAGCGGCAGGACGGGCGGTTCGACGCCGAGGTCGACACCCTCGTGTCGATCGACGACGTGACCACCGAGGTGAGCGCGTCTGTCGAGCTCAACGTGAAGCAGGGCAGCGTCATGGCCCTCGAGCTGCGCCTGCCCGCCGACGTGAACGTCCTGCGGGTCGCCGCGCCGTCGCTGCGGGACCACGAGGTGACGACCGACGGAGACGAGCAGGTCATCGCCATCGCCTTCACTCGCGAGATGGAGGGCCAGCTGCGGGTCGACGTCGGCTACGAGCGCATCAACGCCGACGACACCGGCACGCTGCCCGTGCCGCTCGTGCACGTCACCGGCGCCGAGGTCGAGCAGGGGCGGATCGCCGTCGAAGCGCTCACGGCGGTCGAGGTGCAACCGGCGAGCGTCGAGCACCTGCAGACGATGGACCTCAGCGAGCTGCCCCGGCAGCTGATCGGCCGGACGACGAACCCGATCCTGCTCGCGTACAAGTATGTGCAGGCCGATCCGCCGCCGTCGATGGAGCTCGAGGTCACCCGGCACCGCGAGATCGCCGTCCGTGACGCGACGATCGACGACGCCCACTACCGCACGCTCTACACCCCTGACGGGTTCGCCGTGACCACCGCGCGGTTCACCGTGCGCAACAGCCGGCAGCAGTTTCTGCGGGTGACGCTGCCCGAGGGGTCCGAGGTGTGGTCGGCGAGCGTCGGCGGCACGCCGGAGTCCCCGGCGCTCGACGACGGCGACAGCGGACCCGAGGTGCTCGTGCCGATCATCCACAGCGTCGAGGGCTTCGAGGTCGAGCTCATCTACTCGACGCCGGCGCCGGCCATCGGCTGGATCGGCTCGATCCGCGGCGAGCTGCCCCGCCCCGACATGATCGTCACCAGCACGACGTGGGACGTGTACCTGCCCGACGACGTGACCTGGGGCGAGCCCGGCGGCGAGCTGGACCTCGTCGAGTGGGGAATGATCGACGACGAGGTCGCCGATGACTTCGGCGCGCTCGCCGACGGGTCGCTGCGCCTGACGGTGCCGAACCGCGGCCGTCGGTACACGTTCGAGAAGCTCTACGCGAACCAGCTCGAGGGCGCGGTCGGCTTCACGATCCCCTACACCGCGACCGAGGGCGTGCGGGCCCGCGAGGCCCTCGGCGTCGGTGGCGCCGCGCTCTTCTGGGTGGGCCTCGTGCTCGGCTGGCGTCGTCGCGACGGGCTGCGCATCGCCGGGTTCGCCGGCGCGATCCTCGGCGCAGGCATGGTCGGCTTCGCCGTCCTCGGGCTCGGCGCGGACCCCGCCATCGTCGTGACACCGTCCATCGTGGTGGTGCTCGTCGCCGGGGTCGCCGTCGCGTGGCGTCCGGTGGCGACGTGGCTGCAGGACCGCCTCGAGGCCTCGCGGGCGCGTCGTGCCGAGGCTGCTGCGGCCCCGACCCCGACCCCGACTGCGACACCGACGCCGGTCGACGTGCCGTCGACGCCCGCCGCGGCCCCGTCGACGCCGGATCTCGAGCCGGTCGACGACCGCGCGCTGCAGGCGGTGCTCGACGACCTGCGATTGGCGGACGATACCTCCGCGGACGCAGGCAGCGACGCCGGTGCAGACGGTGCCGCGGACCTGCCGGACGGCGACGACGGCGACGAAGACGAGGACCCGGATCGCCGCTGACCGATCGCGTCGCGTCGCGCGCCCACACGAACGAAGCCGCCCGGCCCGTCGCGAGACGAGCCGGGCGGCCGGGTTCGTGGGGTGTGTGACGGTCGCGGAGGCGGCCGCAATCAGCTGCCGTCGGGCTCCGGGTCGTGATCGAGCTCGCCGTACCAGTACTTGAGCTCGGGCACGTACCGGTGCCACGCCTTCGGGACGCCCTTGTCGCGCGACATCGTCAGGCGGAAGTCCCGCGGCAGATTGCGCGGCTTCATCGGTACGCCGCGCAGGATCATGCCCGCTTCGTCCGGCGTCCGCGCGCCCTTGCGCTGATTGCACGGCAGGCACGCGATCACGATGTTCGCCCAGTTCGTCTGCCCGCCGCGCGACCGCGGGGTCACGTGATCGTACGTCGCGGCGTGACGCGGCACGTGCGCGTGGCAGTACTGGCAACGCCCCCGATCGCGGGCGTAGACGTTCTGTCGCGAGAACCGCAGACCACGGCGCTGGGGGTGCGCCATGCCCGTGAGGTACCGGATGACGAGGGGCGTGTTGAAGACCACGCTGACCGTCTGGATGAAGCGGTCGTCGTACTCCTCGATGACCTCGACGCGTCCTGCGACGAAGAGCGAGATCGCCCGTTGCCAGTCCACGGCAGCGACCGGCTGCCAGGCCGAACTCAATACCAGGGTGTCCATGTCGAGCTCCGGGGTTGTCGCAGGATCACCCGGTCGTGTGAACCCTGCGCGTCGATCGGATGATCGTTCGGTGTCAGGTATGACGAAAGCTGCGGTTTGCCGCCAACCGCCGCGCATCGCGGACTGTGGGGATCGGGCGGTCACCGCGCATCGAAGGAGGGATCCGGGTCAGGATCCGGGGTGTGACGCGCTGCACCGCGCGCCGTCTGCAGAGATCGAAGGGGCCCCACCACCCGCCGCCCATCGTGGGGACGACTGAGCCCGGCAGCGGGTGAGGGGGCGCGCGGGGAGATCCCGCGCCCTCGAGGGCACGCACGCGGTGCAGACGTCGCTTCGGGGCGAAGCGATGCGGCGTGCCGGGTCCCCGGGGGCACCGCCCCGTGTCGTCGGGGTGTGCCGAATCCGTGTCGCGATGCGTCGCGGGCTCGGTGGGGACCAGCTCGAGGCTGTATGTGTCGAAGGCAAACCAATCCTGCCGCACGTGAACGTGCGTGTGTGGATTGCTCGTGATCGGAGCGCGAGCGCGTACCCTCGCGTCCCGGTCAGCGAATCCGGCTCCGTCCCGTCGAGAGGCCCATGGGGGGCTCGGGGACGCCGAGGCGGCGCGCAGGCGCCACCGCGGGTCGCACGGTTGGCGTGCGAGAGCGTGTGTCAGGTGGTTCTATTCGTCGAAAATCATGGGCAGATCCTCTGCCGGAGTGCACGAACGAGAAGAGGCCGGAGCCTCGCGGCGCCGGCCTCTCGTCACCTCGCGGGGAGGTGTCGTCAGAAGGCCGACCTGCCGGAATCATCGCTGCGGACTGCGCCGCACGGCATCGCACCGAGCGTCGTCGAGATCCACAGGTTGTGAGCGAGGAAGGTCATGGTCAGAAGGGCCTTTGCCGAGAGTCGGTGCCAGCGAATGGTGCCAGAGGTGTGGCGCAACGAGCATCGTGTCCGTTGTTCGAAGCCACCATCGCATGTGTTTGGTTTTCGTCAAGCAGAAAAGTGAACGAAGTGCATTTCGTTCACCGTGTGACGAATGAGTGACGGGACCACCCGGAGGGCTCTCCGCATCCGCCGCTGCTCGCGGACGTCGCGTCAGAGCGCCGCGTCGACCTCGGCGCCGAACCGACGCCACCCCTCGAGGGTGCGCTCGGCCATCGCGTCGATGGCGGCCCGCAGATCGGGCTCGATCTCGTCCAGCAGCGCGAGCTGCTCGGCCCGCAGCTGCGCGTCGAGCGGCGACGCGATCTGGACGACGTGCCCTCGGCCGAGCTGCGCGCCGACGTCGTACGCCACCTCGGCGAGGTCTGCGGTCTCGTCGAAGCCGCCCGCGTCGACCTCACGGTAGTGGTCATACCAGGCACGGGCCCAGAACGGCGTCGTGGCGAACCGCCCCTCACCGCCCGCCGGGATCGGCGCGAGCCAGGGGTCGATCCCGCCGCCGATGCGCGCCTGCCCGATCAGCACGCGAAACGCGCCGCCACCGCGGCCGGCCTCGATGCACGAGATGCCCGAGAGGTCGCGGACCTCCTTCAGCTCGATGACGACGTCGTCCATCGGGTCCGACGTCGGCCCCTCGATGCGCACGAGGAATTTCTCGTCGAGGCGGCTGCCGATCCCGATGTCGAGACCGCCGACGGCGCGGATGACGAGGTGTGCCTCGTTGATCCCCGCGTCCGACGTCTCGACGAGGCGGGCAGCGTATCGTCCGAACGCCTCGCGCACCTCGGCCTCGGTGTCCGCGTCGAGCGGGATCATCAGACCGTCGGTCATCTCGAGAAACCCGGCCCGGTCGTCACCGAACCCGGCGCGGATCTCGGCCGAGATGGACGGCTCGGCGACCTCGTCGTCCGGGGACTCCATCGCGTCGCGGTACCCGCGCAGAAAGGCGTCGATGAGCGGCGTGGCGTCGCCGAGCCCGGACGCGTCGGCCGCGAGACGCAGCGACGTGCCGAAGCGGACGAGGTCGATCACCGCCGGGCCGGTGCTCGAATCATCGAAGTCGGCGAGCCCGCGGCCCTCGGACGTGATCGCGTACTGCTCGATGTGGGCGTCGCCGTGCAGGTTCACGTTCGGCATCGTGGTCACCGACTCGCCGAACCATCGACAGGTCTCGTCCGAGAACGGGACGTTGACGAATCGATAGTACCGAAAGGGATCGTCACGCAGCGCCTCGAAGAACGCCGGCGCGGCGCGCACGCTCGCCGGGTCGACTTCGACGACGATCGCTCCGGCGGGTGTCGTGTTCGGTGCGTCCGTCGCCTCCGCACCGGGCTGCGTGCCCCCGCACCCGAGCGAGCCGGTGAGGGCGGTGATCGCGATGAGAGCGGGCAACGAGGCGGTGGCGCGCACGGGGACTCCGGGGTGGCGCGGGCCTCGGCATCGTGTCTCGGCGGTGCGTTGTCGACAAGAGTCTGGATCTTCTCTTGCGCCCATCTGCACAGTTGTGCGACAAAAGAAATTCAACTGTAAATATCGCGTGTGGCGTCCGGCAGGGCGCTCCTTCCGGAGTACGCGCGATCACTCTGTCCACCTGCGATGGCCGTCTGATCACGGGCGGGTCCACGCGCAGCCGTTGGAGCGATGTATGGTGCAGACCGGCACATGCTGGATTCGGCAGGATGATCACTGGATGGTCGAGGTGACGGACGTCACGGACGACGCGGTGTCCTACATCGTGGTGTCCCCGACCGACGTGGAGCCCGACGGCGTGGCGCCCCGCGACGCCTTCGAGACGAACTGGACCCGGCTCACGGACGAGCAGGCCGAGATGCGCGAGCTCTACGAGCAGGCCGGGCTCTCGGTGCGCGACATCGGCGAGCGGTACGGCGTCAGCGTCTATACGGCGTACTATCGGCTCAAGAACATCGGCACGCAGTTCCGCAGCAGTGGCGTGCGAAAGGGGCAGGTGTACGCGCGGACCCTCGAGAAGGACCGCAAGAAGGCGCACATCCGCCAGCGCCTCATCGAAGGCTGGTCGGTGCGCGAAGCCGGCGAAGAGCTCGGCATCTCGATGAGCCACGCCTACCAGCTCGCGCGCGAGGTGCGCGAGACGCAGGGCGAGCTCTGATCGACCCCCGCGACTCCGCGCGCGGTGCACGCGGGGATTGGACCGGATCGGCGACCTCGCTATCGTAGGAGTCGCTGCCCCCGGAGACCCCCATGTCGCAGAAGTCCTCGCGCGCCCGTGCTCGTGCGCTCCGTGCCTCGCTCGCTGTCACTCTCGGTGGCGCCCTCGCCGCCGCCGGCTGCGGTACGTCCCAGACCGACGACCGCCGCACGACGGACGCGGGCCCGACCGACACGTCGACCGACGGGGGCGAGACTGATGCCGCCACCGATGCGGCGCCCGACGCCGAGCCGGACACGTCGCCGGATGTTGCGCCGGACACGCCCCCGGCGGACGTCGCGCCGTCGTGCGCGGACGAGTCGGACGGCGTGTGCCCCGAGGGGTGCACGATCGACGACGACTACGACTGCTGCATGGACTTCGACCCCGACTGGTGCACCTACGACCCCGAGTGGGGGTGCGGCTGCGCGGTCGAGGGGCCGTTCGCGCCACCGAACCTCGGGGTGTGACCATGCGCGGCGAGGGCAGCGTGTCGCGCCGAACCGTGGCCCGGTGGGTCGCTGCGCTCCTGCTCTTCGTCGCATCCCCGGTGAGCGCCTGGGACTACGAGCGCATCTCGGCGGATGAGGCGTCGGAGTCGCGCACCTCGTACGCCGGTGCCCTCGAGGCCGACGGCAGCGACGCGCGCCGCCAGAACAGCTGGGGGCTCGTCCGTGTGGGGGTTGGTGTCGGCGCGGCCCGTTCGGTCGTGCGGTACCGCGACATGGCGGACTCCCCGACCGGCGACGTGCATGTGCGTGACGGCTCGTTCGGCTGCTGCGCCGCATCGATCACCGGCGCGATCGGGCGCGGTGCGGTCGGCGCGCATGCCACGGTGCACGGGTACGTGCTGCCCGCGAGGACCGACGAAGGGATGCCCGCGAGCATCGAAGAAGGGCGCCCTGCCGTACTCGGGGTCGGCCTCGGAGCGACGTTCTGGCTCATCGAGGACCTCGTCTGGATGAGCCCCACCTTTCAGCTGCCGTGGCTCGTGACGGTCGTCGCCGTCGCTTCCGTCATTCCCGATGACGAGGATGACGAAGGCTGGGCCCGGCCACCCGAGGACGAAGACACCCTCGCGCTGTCCGAGCTCCCGCTGCAGGTCGGGTTCGACCTCACGATGGGCATCGATCTGCCCGTGACGGACTCCGTCGCGGTCGGTGCAGCCATCGGGGTCGGCGGATTCAATCTGGCACTGCCGGGAAGCGAGCTGCTCGGTGGGCGTCAGGGGATGGACGTGCACGGCATGATGACGCTCACCTTTCGGTAGGCGTTGGTCTCGTACAGCGGCGCATGGTGCGGTGGCGAGCCGCCGCGACGGTCCTCGTCCGTCGCAACATCGGGCCGTGGTCATCACGGGTCCGCGCTGGTCACTGCCCCGAGGTGCACTGGCCCGAGCGACAGGTCCCACCGGGGCACTCGGAGTCGGAGTAGCACCGCCCGCCAGCGGTGGTGCACTGGCCGGACCGGCAGACGCCTCCGCCGCATTCGGAGTCGGAGTAGCATCGCCCGCCTGCGGTGGTGCACTGACCGGACCGGCAGACGCCGCCGCCGCATTCGGAGTCGGAGTAGCATCGCCCGCCGGCCGTCGTGCACTGCCCCGACCGGCACGTCCCGCCGCCGCATTCGGAGTCGGAGTAGCACCGTCCGCCCGCGGTGGTGCACTGGCCGGATCGGCAGACGCCCCCGGGGCACTCGGAGTCGGAGTAGCAGCGCCCGCCTGCAGTGGTGCACTGGCCGGATCGGCAGACGCCGCCGCCGCACTCGGAGTCGGAGTAGCACCGGCCGTCCTGCGCGAACGACGGCACGGCGAGCAGGAGACCGAAGCAGAGAGACGCGGCGAAGAGGGCGTAGCGCATGGTCGTTCGGGGCTCGAGTCCCCGGCATCGTGACCGGGCCCCCGGTGTGGGGCAAGGGCCCGCGAACTCGGCGCCTCTCTCGATGCGTCAGTACCCGCGTTCGAGATCGACCCGCCACCGCGCGTCGTCGCCCGCCCGGATCGCGTGCAACGCGGCGGCGAGCGCGGCGACGCGTTCGTCTTCGGCGCGATCGTCGTGCCCCGAGCGGTGCGGGCTCATCACGAGGTTCGGCGCCGCCGCGAGACGGGGCGGGCACGGCGTGGTCGTCATGCGATCGTCGTCCCCGGTCGGATACGTCCACCAGACGTCCAGCGCGGCGCCCGCCAGAGTGCCGGTGTGCAGCGCATCGGCCAGTGCGTCCGGGTCGACCGCATCGGCGCGTCCGACGTTCACCAGCACCGCCCCGGCGGGCAGGCGCGCGAGGCGGGGCCCGTCGAAGAGCCCGCGGGTCGCGTCGGTCGACGGCAGGCAGAGGACCACCACATCAGCGGTCGGCAGCAGGTCACCGAGGGTATCGACGCCGACGACGGGCACGCCGTCGACCGGGTCGCCGGTTCGGGATCGAACGCCGGACACCCGCATCCCGAGGCCACGAAGCAGCGGCGCGACGGCCTGACCGATGTGCCCGAAACCAACGACGACGGCGTGTCGTCCCCGCACTGCGGTGCTGCGAGGCCCGTCGTACCGCGGCGTCCAGTCGCCTCGCTGCAACGCGACGTGGGACGGGACGATGCGGCGGGTGACCGCCAGCAGCAGCGCCACGACGTGCTCGGCGACGGCTCCGGCGTTGTGGTGGATGTTCCACACAGCGAGGTGCGGACGCGCCTGCAGCAGGGTGCGCGTCCGCGCCGGCAGGCCGGCGAAGGGCACGAGCACGCCGCGCAGCCCGGACATGCGGTCCAGCAGGTCTGCGTCCGGGCGTCCGGCGACGAGCACCTCGATGGCGTCGGGGTCCTCGACGGGTTCGCCCGCGGTGACGTGCACCCCGGGCGCGACCGGTCGGAGCCGGTCCGCGAGGTCGGGTGGCCAGGGGCGAGAGACGTGCGCACGCACCGCGAAGTGCCGGTCGAGAGGGGACATTCTACCCGAGACTCTTGTGCCGCGGCCGGGCAATGCACAAGGGGACGGCACGCCCGAGGCACCCGATTTTTCGCACCATCTGCCGTGTGCGGTCGGCGGGCATTGTGCTAGATCGACCCCCAATCCGATGCTTCACGCACCGCACGTGCGTGCAGAGAACCATGTCGTCCGGGAGGGACACGTGTCCGAAGAGATGATTCAGATGTTGATCAACTACGCCGTCCGTGTTGTCGGCGTCATCGTGTTCCTCTTCATCGCGTCGATCGTGGCGGGTCGCGTGGGCCGGACCGTCGGGTCCACGATGGAGAAGCGGGACATCGATCCCACGCTCGCCCGGTTTGCGGCGACTGCGGCGCGGTGGACCGTCCTGCTTCTTGCCGGTATCGCGTCGTTGGGCGTCTTTGGCGTCGAGACGACGAGCTTCGCGGCCGTGATCGGTGCTGCGGGTCTTGCCATCGGCCTCGCATTCCAGGGGAGCCTGTCGAATCTCGCCTCCGGTGTCATGCTCCTCATCTTCCGCCCCTTCTCGGTGGGACAGGTGATCAATGCTGGTGGAACGGTCGGCAAGGTCGACGCGATCGACCTCTTTGTGACCGTGCTCGATACGCCCGACAACAAGCGGATTTTTGTCCCGAACTCGGTCGTATTCGGAGCGACAATCGAGAACCTCTCATTCCACGACCTCCGTCGCGTCGATGTCAACGTGGGGATCGACTACGGCGCGTCGATTGACGATGCACGACAGATTCTCGAGAAGACGGCCCGCGAGACCTCGCTCGTTGTCGCCGAGCCGGGTGTGGCAGCCGTTCTGACGGGTCTCGGTGCCTCGAGCGTCGACTTTCAGGTCCGCGCGTGGTGCGCGAATGGAGACTACTTCGCGGTGATGGACGCCCTCACCCGCAACGTGAAGGTCGCGCTGGACGACGCAGGCATCGGCATCCCGTACCAGACCATCGACATCAACATCAGCAAGGACGACGCGTGAGCGCGTCCCGCACCACGGAGCACGTCATGAAGATGCGCACCTACTTTGTCGCGTTCGTCGCGGCGCTCGTGCTGGTCCCGCTCGCGGCGACCGCGCAGGACGCTGTCGATCCGGACTACATCCCGACCGAGTCGACCGAGGTCGAGGTCCTCGACACCGGCTGGTACGGCCAGCTCGACCTGAGCTCGTCGGTGAACGCCGCGTCGAACCGCGACGTCATCGGCCAGTCGAACGGCCAGTCGTGGACGATCGGGTTCGCCTTCGACGGGCGCGCGGACTACCTGCGCGGCCAGCACGAATGGCGCAACTCGCTCTACCTCGCCGAGACGTTCACGCGCACGCCGGCGATCGACGAGTTCATCAAGACGGCGGACGAGCTGAGCCTCGAGAGCCTCTACTACTATCACCTGCCCGGCGCCGACTGGTTCGGTCCCTTCGCCCGGTTCGCGATGAACACGGCCCTGTTCAAGGGCTTCGACGTGCGCGCGTCGGACGTGTCGTACGTCCTTACCCGCGTCGACGGTTCGCAGGAGGTCTCGGTCCGGGATCGCATCCTGCTCACCGGTGCGTTCGCCCCGCTCACCCTGCGGGAGTCGGTCGGTGTGTTCGCGCGCCCGATCAACGAAGAGGCGATCGACATCGACATCCGCACCGGTTTCGGTGCCCGCGAGACCTTCGCGGACGGTGAGCTTCGCGTGGACGAAGTGACCGAGCTGGACGACGGTACGACGCAGGTCGACCTCGTCGAGCTGCAGTCGTTCACGCAGGCGGGTTCGGAGACCGCCCTCGTCATCTCGGGTTCGTTCGAGGACGGGCGCGTGAACTACGAGAGCACCCTCGACGTGCTCGTGCCGTTCATCAACACGCTCGAGGACGACAACCGCTCGGCCGGCGAGCTCACGAACATCGAGTATGTCTTCAACCTCGGGTTCGGGCTCGTCGACTGGGCGTCGGTCGACTACCAGTTCAAGGCCGTTCGCGTGCCGGCGTTGCTCGACGACTGGCAGCGCTCGCACAACCTGCTGCTCACGTTCCGCGCGACGCTCGTGCGGCGGGGCCAGGACCCGGACGAAGCCGCCGAGTGATCGACGGCCCGAACGAGACGACCCCGGGTCGGCGCGCGCCGGCTCGGGGTCGTTTCGTTCGTGGAGTGCCCCGTCGTCCGGGACCCGGGTGCGATCAGCGGATCCGCAGGCTGCAGCAGTACGGGCGCCAGCGGCGGTCTTCGCGACCGTTGTCGTGGACGCTGTAGAACCCGCCGAGCACGCTACCGCCGGGGCAGGTGTAGTTCATCACCCCATCCCAGTCGTTGATGTAGCCCTGCAGCGCGCAACTGTGCGCCTCGACCGCGGTGCCCGAGCGGGCGTATCCGTTGTTGTTCGCCCACGCGTCGACGGTGGCTTCGTCGACGGTGTTGTCCACGCCGTCTCGGAATCCGGCGGGGATCGAGGCGGCCTGGAGGTCCGACCAACGCACGTTGCCGGACGTGAGGAACCCGTTGTCGCTGACCCACCCGTCGACGGTGGCCTCGTCGACCGTGTTGTCGACGCCGTCGGCGAAGCCGGCGGGCACACCGGTCAGGTCGGCCCACGCCGAGCTGCCGTCGAGGCCGCGGTCGGCGGCCCACGCGTCGAGGTCGGGTCGGGTCTGGAACCCGTTGTTGGCCACGTAGGCGTCGACCTGAGCCTCGGTCAGCACATCGTCGATGCCGTCGGCGAAACCACCCGGGATATCGAGCAGCTCGGCGAAGCGATGCCGGTGCGCCGCAGCGGCGTACCGCGCGTCGCCCTCGAGCAGCGCCCGATCGACCGCGGCGTCCTCGAGCTCGGCGGCCGTCGACCCGTTCACGGTGTCGGCGTCCCCGGCGTAGTCGGCCCACCCCGCGAAAGGCGAGGTCGCGAGCGGCCACGGCCCGAGCTCTTCGTCGCCGTCGACCGACATGCCGACGTAGACCGCGTCGTAGTCGCGGAAGATGACGAGGTTCAGCGGGCTCTCTTCGCCGAGGTACACGCTGAACAGCCCGCCGACGAAGTCGACGTCGCGGCTCGACACCCAGATCGGGGTGCGGCCGTCGGGGTCGGCGTAGAGCACGAACTCCACGGTGAATGACCCGTCGATCGGACGCCCGCCGTCGTCGTACAGGGTGCCCTGCACGGGGATGCGCTGTGGCGCGTCCGCGAGCGCCGTCGTCGCCACGCCGAGGGCGAGCGTACCGGCGAGGGCCGCGGGGGTGAGGCGAAGGAGGGTGGTCAGCAGGGTGGTTCGGATCATCGGGAGCCCTCACGCCAGGCGTGGACGCCGACCTCGATCTGGAATCGGTCGGTGGCGAATCGAGTGGTAGTCACCGGCGCGCCGATCGAGATCTCGACGGCGAATCGCTCGGTGGCGTCGCGGCCGCCGCTGGCGACTCCGACGCGAGACGGGCAGCGCCCGGGGACAGAGCACCCGGCCGGGTCGGCGCAGACGCCCTCGTCACAGAAGCCGTCGGCGCAGTCGATGTCGTCGACGCAGGGGTCGCCGATCGGCAGGCAGCGGTTGCCCTCGTCGACGCGCTCGTCACAGTCGTTGTCGATGCCGTCGCAGATCTCGGCGGTCGCCGGGTTGGCGGCGCTCTCGTCGTCGTCGCAGTCCCCGACGAGCACGTCGTCGCCCGCGACACCGTCCACGGCACACGAGGGCCCGTCGACGGCCACCGGCTCGGCGGGGTCGGGACGCCAGCCGTCGTCGTCGGCGTCGGGCCAGCAGAGCTCGGACTCGTCGCAGTCGGTGTCGACGCCATCGCCGATGATCTCGTCGGCGTCCGGGTTCACGGCAGGGTCGTCGTCGCGGCAGTCCCCGAACGGGTCTTCGGCGGTCGCTTCGCCGGCGTCGTCGCAGTCCAGGTCGTCGGACACCGTCGTGCGCTCGGCGTTCGGCCGCCAGCCGTCGTCGTCGGCGTCGGCGAAGCACACCTCGGACCCGTCGCAGTTCTGGTCGACACCGTCGCCGGGCCGCTCGGCGGCGCCGGGGCGGACCGCCGGGTCGTCGTCGTTGCAGTCCGTGTCGTTCGACACGTAGCCGGGGGGCTGCAGGCAGTCGAAGATCGGGTCGCTGTCGAGCTCGCCGAAGTCGTCGCCGTCGGCGTCGCGGTACCAGGCACGCTCGGTGAGGTCCTCGTCGACGAGCCCGTCGCAGTCGTTGTCTTCGCTGTCGCACAGCTCGGGCCCGGGCAGCACCTGCCCGACACAGGCCGAGTAGCCGCCGTCTTCGCAGATCTGGGCGCCGCCGGCGCAGAGCCCGACCCCGATGAGCTCGGGATCGTCGTCGAAGCACGGGCGCGACAGCGGTACGCCGGGCTCGGCCTCGTCGATCTCGCCGTCGCAGTCGTCGTCCCGCTCGTTGCACCGCTCTTCGGACGGCACTTCGCGGGACACGCACTCGAGCAGACCGTCCACGCACGCGGTGCGCCCCTCGGAGCACACGCCCGGGAACGCGGTCACGCAGTCGTCGCCGGTGCCGATCGGGTTGTCGTCGATCGCGTCGTCGCAGTCGTTGTCGATGCCGTCGCAGATCTCGTCGGCGCCGAGGTAGGTGTCGGCGTCCTCGTCGTCGCAGTCGGCGGCGATGCAGCCGGGCCCGACGCCGAAGCCGTCTTCATCGTCGTCGATGCACAGATCGACCGGGACGCAGAGGCGCTCGGCGTCGGCGGATCCGGTGATCAGCAGGCACGCCCACTCGTCCGGGCAGTCGCCGTCCGTGGCGCACGGGGCCGAACACAATCCGTCGGAGCCGTCATCGACGAGCTGCAGGCAGACGAACGTCTCGCAGTCGTCGTCTTCGGTGCACGGGTCGCCGATCACGCCGAAGTCCGCGTCGGGCGCCGTGTCGGTCGCGTCCTCGCCGCCGGTGTCGTCCCCACCGGTGTCCGCGTCCGGGGTGGACGTGTCGTCTTCACCGGAATCGGCGTCCTCGCCGCCGTCCACGGATCCGACATCCACGCCGCCGCCGTCGTCCTCGCCGCCGTCCGTCGTGATCGAGGACGAGCCACCATCCCCGCCACCGCACGCCGCGAGTGCGGCGACGGACAGAGACAGGGCGAGGTGTTGGACGAAGGTCCGGCGCATGAGGCTCCGCGCGCGCGAGATACAGACGCGAGTGTGACGATGACGCGCGCTGGCGGCAAGCGCAGTCGCTCAGATCGTGGATTCCCTCGCGTTCGTCGAAAAATCGGGGTAGCTTCGATGTACGGTACAACCCGCGGCACACCGAAGAAGCCGCACTCGGATTTCGTACATCGTAGGTCGGTGGCGGGATCGGCTGACCCGCCGCCGACGTCCGGCAGCAGAGACAGCGAACATGAGCAGGAAGCTCTTCGTGGGTGGGCTCGCCTGGGCCACGACGGATGCCACGCTTGGCGAGGCATTTTCGGCACATGGCGAGGTGGTAGACGCGAAGGTGATCACGGATCGCGAGACCGGTCGATCCCGAGGCTTCGGCTTCGTAACCTTCGCCGACGAGGAGCAGGCTCGGGTCGCGCAGGCCGCGATGTCCGACGCTGACCTCGATGGGCGCCGGATTCGCGTCGACTTCGCGCAGGAGCGCAGTGGCGGTGGCGGCGGTGGCGGCGGCGGTGGCCCGCGCCGGGGACCCCCGCGCGGCGGTGACGGCCCGCGCGTCGAGCATCGAGGCGGTGGATACCGTGGCGGTGGAGGCGGCGGCGGCGGCGGTCGCGGCGGCTACGGCGGCGGCGGTGGCGGTGGTCGCGATGGCGGCGGCGGCGGAGGTCGCGGCGGCTACGGCGGCGGCGGTGGCCGCGATGGCGGCGGTGGCGGCGGCTACGGCGGTGGCGGTGGCGGCGGCTACGGCGGTCGCGACGGCGGCGGCGGCTATGGCGGCGGCGGCTATGGCGGCGGCGGCGGGCGCGGCTTCGACCCGCCGTCCGTGGACTACAGCAACGCGTGGCCCGATTCCGGCGGCGACGACGGTAGCAGCGCCGATGCGGGCGCGGATGGCGGCGGCGGCGGCGGCGACGGTGGCTGGGCCCAGAGCGACGACTTCCGCGGCAAGAAGAAGCGGGGCCACCGCAAGCGCAAGCGCGGTCGCGGTGGCGACGACTGGGGCGGCGGCGGCGGCGGCTACGACGACGGCGGCGGCGGAGACGACGGCGGCGGCTGGGGCGACGACGACTGGTGACCCACAGACGAGGGATCGCAAGCGGCAATCTCGCGTCGTGCTCACCCGCGTCGGATGCGCCGTCCATGTCGGGCACGGCTCGTTGAACGGGCGAGACGCCCGGCGACTCACCGCCGGTCGGACCGCCAGTCTCGTCCGAGGCCGGCGAAGACCGTGAACCGCCCGGGCGCGTCGAGCGTGCCGGACGGTGGCGCGTATCCGGTGCGCACATCCAACTGCCAGGCGCCAACCCGCGCGTCGATGAAGGCGCCGACACCGCCGCGCACCCCGGCGGCGCCGCCGGTGCGGTCCACGTCATCGATCCAGGCGACGTCGACGATCGGACCGACCTCGGTGTCAGACCCGACGCCGATGTGCAGCGAGGTCCGCTGCGCGGCGACATGATCGGGCACGTACCCGGCCCACGGCGCGCCGGCGAGGGGGACCACCCACGGGTTCATCCCGCCGACCCGTGCCCGCTCGGTGTCGTCGAGTCCGGTCGAGACCACGACGTGTTGCTCGAGCTGCAGCCGCGCCGCCGTGCCGAGGCGCACGCCCGACAGGGCCCGTGCGCGGGCCGTCACTCCGGCGGTGTCCGGGGTGTTGCGCGGGCCGTCCACCTCGCCCTCGGGGTCGAGGGTCCAGGCCGTGACTTCGGACCGGATCCGCCCGGACACGGTCACGTCGACGGCCGAGCCGTCGAGCCGCGCGAAGAACCGATGCCGGTCCGACCAGGCGTCGTCGCTCGCCAGCCCCCACCACGTGTACCGCGCACCGGCCTCGGCGAAACCGAAGTCGGCGGGGCGGGCCGCGTCGATTTCGGCGTCCGCGGTCGTGCGGTCCGTGTCGCTCGTGTCGGCGAACCAGCGCGCGCCTGCGCCGGCGAAAGGGGTGATCTGGTGCCCGCGCCCCAGGTGCACGTCGAGGGCGAGGTCGGCGCGGGCGTACGAGTGATAGAACCCCGCGCCGCGATCGAGCCGATCCTGGCGCCAGAAGTCGGGCTGCAGCCCGGCGATCAGCGCCTCGCCCGTGGCGACCGCGTGCAGCCGCGCCCGGGGCGCCACCGGCAGGTTCGTCGCCCCGACGCGCAGCGTCTCGGTGTTGATCTCGGCGAACACGGACTGGCCGGCGCGTCCGAGCCGCTCAACGGCGACGAGGACCGCACCGTGCCCGGACGGATCCGGGCTGGAGTGCCCCTCACCGGACACCGACACGGACCAGCGCCGCACGGGCTCGTCGGCCAGCGCGGGGCTCGCGGCGAGTAGTCCGGCGACGATCCCCCCCGTCAGCGCCCGGATCATGGCTCGGCCTCGATCGGCCCGTGCGACCAGCGGCGAACGCCGAGGTAGAGCAGCAGCCCGACCGGGCCGAGCATCAGGGTGAAGAAGAGCGGGATCACGATGTACCGATGGGGCACTTCGTGGCGCTTCGCGTCCCGGACTTCCCAGGCTCCGACAAAGAGGTCGAACGCGAGGTAGTGCACCCACGCGGTCAGGGCCGCCCACGGATTCTCGAAGATCGTCTGCACGCCCTCGAGCGAGAAGAAGCTGCCCGAGTTCGGCGGCGGCGGGTCTGCGAATGGCCCGGCGATCAGGAGCGCGAGGTAGAGCAGCGCGAACACGGCGGGGCCGAGCATCGAGTGCACCAGGGTCCTGGTGACCCGGTGGTGCGGCGCGAACGCGAGCAGCAGCCAGAACGGCAGCACCGCGTTGTTGGCGACGAGAAAGAGGGTGCTCGGCGTCAGCATCACTCGCAGCGGGGTTTGCGCGGATGCAGCGGCTGCACCTCGGGGAAGTCGACCGGCACGTCCGCGACGTTGTCCATGTAATTGGTGAAGATCGTGGACGAAACGACCGCGACGAGCTCGACGATCTCGGAGTCGGAGTAGCCCGCGCGGCGCAGGCGAGCCATCGTACCGTTGCACACGCGACCGCGGTGCTCGACGGCGGCGAGCGCGAACTTCAGGGCGGCGTCCACGCGGCTGTCCGGCGACGAGCCGCGCCGCGCATCCTCGAGCGCCTGCTCGCTCATCCCGCTCATGCGACCGAGGGCGATGTGCGCCGCGAGGCAGTAGGCGCCGCCGTTGGCCTCGGACACGGCGATCGCGATCGCGTGCCGCAGCGACTCGTCGAGCGAGGTCCCGGCGAGGGCGCGGGACCAGGCGATGAACGCCTCGAGCGCCGCCGGAGAGTGCGCAAGCGTCCGCGCCAGCGCCGACACCATGCCATCCTCGTCGCGGATCGACTCCAGCAGGGCTCTCGAGCCCTCGGGGGCGTGTTCGAGGGGGGGACAGGACAGTCGGGACACGGTGAACTCCGGGAGAGTCACGAGGATAGTCAGGCAGCGCTCGACGTCCACGACGAAATCTCGTAGCGTCTCTTGCCACAGCGACGATCGGTCGTGGCGGAGGTGGGTGCATGGATCGTGAGGCACGCGAAATCGAGTTCACGTCCCTCGTCGGTGTGATGCTGGAGGTCAGCGCCGAGCGTACGACGTGCGGCGCCATGGAGCGGATGGTCGACCGGCTCGCCGAGCGCGGTCACATCGACGCGGCCGGGGTGTGGTGCGTCGTCGGAGAGGGCGACGACCGTCACCTGCGGCTCGAGCACGCCCGGGCGCCGGACGAGCATGGGCCCGAGCACTGGTTTCATGCGTCCGGCGACTACCGCGAGGTCCCGCTCGACGAACCCTGGATCGGTGTCGTGGCCCGCGACGGGGACCCCAACCGGTTCGGCAGCGCCGACGAGTGGGATCGCCCGGACTGGGCCGTCGAACACGGGCTGCGCGGGTTTCACGCCATCCGCATCCAGCGCGGCGACGACGTGCTCGGCGTGCTTGCCGTGTTCTTCGGCGAAGACGTCGGCGACGCCGTCATCGAGGGCGCGCGCTGGCTGCAGTTGCTCGCCGACCAGCTCGCCGTCGCCCTCGTCAACGCTCGGGCGTTCGAGGAGGTCGCCGAGCTGCAACGCCGGCTCGAGCTCGAGAATGTCGTGCTGCGCGAGTCGATCGAGCGGCCCGCCTTCCCCGAGATCGTCGGGCGCAGCGGCGCGCTGCGCCGGGTGCTCGAGCAGGTCGAGCTCGTTGCCGGCACCGGCGCGAACGTGCTCGTGCAGGGCGAGTCCGGCACGGGCAAGGAGCTCATCGCCCGCGCCATCCACGAGCGCAGTCGCCGCGCCGACGCGCCCCTCGTCCGGGTGAACTGCGCGACGATCCCGCGCGAGCTCTTCGAGAGCGAGTTCTTCGGCCACGTGCGCGGGGCCTTCACCGGCGCCGTGCGAGATCGCGCCGGACGCTTTCAGCTCGCCGACGGGGGCACCCTCTTTCTCGACGAGATCGGCGAGATCCCGATCGAGCTGCAGAGCAAGCTGCTGCGGGTGCTGCAGGAGGGCACGTTCGAGCGCATCGGCGAAGAGGTCACCCGCACGGTCGACGTCCGTGTCATCGCGGCGACGAACCGCGACCTGCGCGCCGAGGTCGACGAGGGGCAGTTTCGCGAAGACCTGTACTACCGGTTGAGCGTCTTCCCGATCGACATCCCGCCGCTGCGCGAGCGGCGCGAAGACGTCCCGGATCTCGCCGCGCACTTCGTCGCTCGGGCCGCGCGCCGCATCGGTGTGCCCCCGCCGCGGCTGAAGCGGCGCCACCTGCTGGAGCTCCAGAGCTACCGATGGCCCGGCAACGTGCGCGAGCTCGAGAACGCCATCGAGCGTGCGGTCATCATCGCGGCCGGCGGCGACCTCGATTTCTCGTTCCTGCCCGGCGTCGAGTCCCTGCGCCCGACGCCCGAGGATCTGAGCGTCCGCGCCGCACCGCCCGATCGCATCCTCACCGACGATGAGATGCGCGCGTTCGAACGCGAGAACATGCGGCGCGCGCTGGATGCGGCGGACTGGCAGGTGCAGGGCGACGAGGGCGCCGCCGCACGGCTCGGCATCAAGCCGACCACCCTGCGCTCGCGCATGCGCGTCGCCGGGTTGCGTCGACCCGAGTGAGCCGCGCGGCGGGTGCTCGTCGCGCACGATCAGTGGGCCATGAGCGGCAGCAGCGATGCGCGCAGGTGCAGGCGCGCCCGGTGCAGCCGCGACTTGATCGCCGCCTCGCTCATGTCGAGCGCTTCGGCGGTGTCGCGGATGCTCATGCCCTCGACGTCGCGCATGAGAAAGACCACGCGGTACTTCTCGTCGAGCTCGTCCACCGCGGCGGTGATCTGCTCGCGAATCTGCCGCGCCCAGATGTCGTCGGCCGCCGTGTGGTCGTCGATGGGATCGAGGGTGATGACGTCGCCCTCGTCTCCCACGCTCACGTCCATCGGGACTTCGCGGCGACGGGACCGGCTGCGGCGGCGCATCAGCGCGGTGTTGACCGCGATCCGATAGATCCACGTGCCCGGGCGCGCGTTCTCGCGGAACCCGCCAAGCGCCTTCCACGCGTTGACGAACGTCTGCTGCACCGCGTCCTCGACCTCCGCGTCGCTGCGCAGGATCCCGCGGACGACGCGGGTCACCCGGGGCGTGTGGCGGCGCACGAGCTCGCCAAACGCGTCCTCGTCCCCGTCACGGGTCGCCGTGACGAGCTCCATGTCCGTCACAGCCGGGTTCCAGGCGCGCTGTGGGGAGGGAGTTCGGGTCGTGGGGCTGGTCGTCCGCATGGGGCCTCCGAGAGGTGTGAGGTTTCGTACTTCGTCTCGTCACTCCCCTTTGAAGCACGCTCCATGCCAGGCCGTGGATCAAAGGCGATCCGTTCGCATTACAGTGAGTTACGCTGGATCCGTGATGCTACGAGATTTCGTAGATCGGCGTCAATCGTGCCCACGTGATGAAATCTCGCGGATCCGGACGCCTCTCCAGGCGCGTGTCGCATCCGCAGCGCGTCCTTCGGGGCGACCGCGCAGCCGAACGCGCGACGAATCTGGTCAGGAGCTGCGGGCAGCGCGCTGCAGGGGGGCGCCGTCTGCGGGCCGCGGGCTACGGGTTCGCCGGCCCGGCTGCGGCGCGGCACGCCGCGACGAGGGCGGCTTCGCGGGTCGCCTGCTCTTCGTCCCACGCTGCGACGGCGTCCGCGTTGCGGTCGTCGTGCATGTCGGTGAAATCCCGCACGTGGGTGTCGCAGTCGTCGTACCGCGCGTCCGACACTGCGCGCGCGGCGAGGATCAGCGCCCGCCCGGCGTCGGAGTCCATCGGCACGAGGCCCGCATCGAGCGCCACCATCGCCGGCGCGGCGACCCGCGGGGCGAACCCGTTCGACGCCTCGCACCACGCCGCCCCGCGGGCGCTGAGGGTGAGCACCCGCTCGCGAGCGCCGGGCATGCCGCCCATCTCGCGCAGCTGCTCCCGAGGCTCGCCCTGCAGCTGCTGGCCGACGCCCTCGACCCGCAGCACGAGCATCAGCGCTTCGGCCGCGTCGCGAAAGTGCGTGACCGAGCGCATGCGCGCATCCGACGCGTCCGATGCAGCCTGCTCGATCGCGTCACAGAACGGCGCGATCGGGGCAGGGTCCGCAGCGGGCGCGGTGCCCGAAGTACAGCCCGCGAACGTGGCGGCGGCGAAGGCGACAGTGGCGATGATCGGTGCGGTACGCATGCGATCACCCTGCCACGTCGCCCTCGCGCCGTCACGCTCGCGCGCGCGTCACGCTTCGCCGACCGCCTGCGTGGTCGCGGTCTCGAGCAGGTCGCCGAGGGACTTCGCGAACCGCGCCGGATCCTGCAGCGGGCTGCCCTCGGTGATCAGCGCGTGGTCGTAGAGCATGTGGATCCACGGGTTCACCGTGTCCCCGGTCGCGTCGGTCTCGGCAAGGCGCTCGAGGTTCTTCACGATCGGGTGCTCGGGGTTGAGCTCGAGGATGCGCTTCTGTGGCGGCAGGCCCGCGTGCTGCGCGCGGAGCGCCCGCTCGATGTGCGCTGCGAGGCCCCCCTTCGGGACGACGAGGCACGCCGGCGAGCCGGCCAGGCGCTTCGACACGCGGACCTCGGAGATGTGCTCGTCGAGCAGCTCCTGCACCCGCGTCGTGAGCCCGCCGAGCTTCGGGGCCTCGTCCTTCGCATCGTCGTCGGACGCGTCGTCCGCCGCGTCGTCGTCGCCGAGGTTCAGCTCGGTCGACATCGCGTTGACCAGCGTCTTCTCGTCGAAGGTCTGCAGCGCATCGACGACCCACTGGTCGATCGGATCGGTGAGGTACAGGACCTCCCACCCCTTCGCGCGAACCTGCTCGAGGTGCGGGCTCGCGTCGAGCATCGCCCGGTTCGGCCCCAGCGCGTAGATGATGTCCGTCTGCCCCTCGGGCATGCGCTCGATGTACGCGGCGAGCGAGGTCAGCTCGTCCCCGGTGCTCGTGCCGAAGCGCAGCAGCTTCGCGATGCGCTCCTTCATCTTCGGCTCGGCGTGCACGCCCTCCTTGAGCACGACGCCGTACTTGTCGGTGAACGCGGCGAAGTCGTCCGGGCGGTTCGCGGCCATGTCCTCGAGCATGTCGAGGACCTTCTTGATGACCTGCTTGCGGATCGTCTTCGTCAGCCGCGAGTCCTGCAGCAGCTCACGCGACACGTTCAGCGACAGGTCGTCCGAGTCGATGACGCCGCGCACGAAGCGCAGCCACTCGGGCAGCAGCTCGCTGCAGTCTTCCATGATGAAGACGCGCTTCACGTACAGGCGGACGCCGTGCTTGCGGTCCCGGTCGAAGAGGTCGAATGGCGGGCGACCGGGCACGAAGAGCAGCCCGTGAAAGAGCGTCGACCCCTCGATGCGGAAGTGCGTCCGCGCCATCGGGTCTTCCCAGTCGTGGCCGAGGTGCTTGTAGAACTCGGCGTACTGCTCGTCGGTGATGTCCTCGGGGGACCGCCGCCAGAGGGCGCTCGCCTCGTTCACCTTCTCGAAGGTCGTGACCTCGCGCGGCTCGCTTTCGTCGTCGTCCTTCTCGGTGCGCACGACCTGCAGCTCGATCGGGTGCCCGACGTAGTCCGAGTACCGCCGCACGAGCTCGCGCAGCTTGTACTCGCCCAGGAACTCCTTCTGGTCTTCACGCAGGTGCAGCACGACGGACGTGCCGCGGGACGCGCGCTCCGCCGGGGCGATGCTGAACGTCTCCTGCGCGTCGGACGACCAGACCCACGCCTCGTCGGACCCGGCGGCCCGGGACAGAACGTCGACGTGGTCGGCGACGAGCCACGCCGAGTAGAACCCGACGCCGAACTGGCCGATGAGGTCGATGTCCCCGGACGCGTCCTTCGCGGCGGCGAGCTGCTCGGCGAACGCCCGCGAGCCGGACTGGGCGATCGTGCCGAGGTGCTCGATCAGCTCGTCTCGCGACATGCCGATGCCGTTGTCCTCGATCGTCAGCGTCCCCGCCTCGCGGTCCGGGATCAGCCGGATGCGCAGCGTATCGTCGCCGAGCAGGTCCGGCTCGGTGATCGCGCGAAACCGGAGCTTGTCGAGGGCGTCCGACGCGTTCGACACCAGCTCGCGCAGAAAGATCTCGGGGTTCGAATACAGCGAGTGGATCACGAGCCGCAGGACCTGATTGACCTCGGCTTCGAACCGGTGCTCGGTGCGGACCTCTTCGCTCATCGTCGCCTCCACTGTCGGGGGCCGCGGCACGGTGCGTGCGCGGCGCGCGTCCTGAAAAGTCGCCATCGGGCAATCCGGCAACCTTGCCACGCTCGCGCGCGGGTCAAGTCGAGGTGGCGCCGCACCGGGGTCGCGTGTATCGCTCGGGGTACGTCACCCGTGACATCCAGGGGCACCATGCGCTCGATCACCCGGCTCGGATTCGTCTTCGTTCTGTCTGTGTGGATGGCCTGCGGGTCGTCCGAGACCCCGGTCGACGACGTCGGCACGGACGCGACGGACGACGCGGCCGGCGATACGGCCGGCGATACGGCCGGCGATACGGCGGGTGACACCACCCCGGACGCCGACGAAGACACCGCCCCGGACGCCGACGACGACACGACGCCGGACGCCGGCGAGGATGCGGCGCCGGACGTGGTCGAGGATGTGGCGACCGATGCCGTCGAGGACGTCTCGCCGGACGTGGTCGAGGACGTGGCGCCCGATGTCGTCGAGGACACGGCCCCGGATGCAGAGCCGATGTGCGAGCCCGGGTCGACCCGCGAAGAGATCTGCCCGGACGGCTCGGCGTACCCCTGCACCTGCCAGACCGACGGCTCGTGGCTGTGCGACGGCGTCTGCCGCGACGACCGCTGCGACGACGGCTCGATGCTCGCCTGCCGTCGCATGGAGCCGACGTGCGAGGACCACGAGATCGCCGCGATCATCGACGGCTGCTGGGAGTGCGTGAACCCCACCTCCTGCGTGCCCTGGGGGGAGGCTGGCTGCGCGACCGACCTCGACTGTGCCGCCGGCGCGGTCTGCGACGAGTGCGCGACCGGGTCGTGCCCGGCGTGCGAGGACTGCGTGCCGGGCTGCGTCGACACCGGGTGCCCGTCGTCGGGCCCGCTGGAGTGTGATGCCATCCGCCCGGCGTGCGAGGACGGCGACGTCGCCGTGGTGCGTGATGGCTGCTGGGCGTGCGTCGACACCGAGACCTGTGGCGTGGATGACCGACCGTGCGAAGACCGGGGCGGCGTCTGCATCAACGACGCGCTGTCGTGCACGCCGACCATGCCGTCGAGCGGCGCCGATGGCTGCGGTCGCGGCGAGCAGTGCTGCGCACCGGGGACGCCGCCCGAAGGCGCGTGCGACGACGGCAGCGAGCCGCTGTGCGACGTCATCCCGCCGACGTGCATGGGCAGCGAGATCCTCGCCGTGCAGAGCAACTGCTATCGCTGCGTGAACCCGGCGACCTGCGCTCCGTGGGGCGAGCCGGGGTGCGCGACCGACATGGACTGCAACGCATCCGCCTGGTGCAACGGGTGCGCGTCCGGCTCGTGCGACGGCTGCCTCGACTGTGTCGCCGGCTGCGCCCTGCACGCCTGCGAGACGGAGTCGGTGCTCACCTGCCGCTGCGCCCGCCCGGACTGCGGCGACGGCAACACATCGGTGATCCGCGATGGGTGCTGGGTCTGCGTCGACGCCTTCACGTGCGAAGACGTGCGGGGCGGATGCGAGTGACCGCGGAATCCGTCGCCGAGGTCAGTCCTCGGGGTCGGACTTCGCCATCCGCAGGATCTCTTCGTACTCCGCCTTCTCGACCGGCATGATGCTGAGCCGGTTGCCGCGCGCGACCAGGCGCATGTCGGCGAGGGCCGGGTTCGCCTTGATCTCGGCGAGCGACACCGGGCGCTCGAGCTTGCGGACCGCCTTCAGGTCCACCATCAGCCAGCGCGGGTTCTCGGGGTCGGACTTCGGGTCGTAGTACTTCGCGTCCGGGTCGAACGCGGTGCTGTCCGGGTACGCCTCGCGGACCACCTCGCAGATGCCGGCGACGTGCGGCGGCTTGTGGTTCGAGTGGTAGAAGAGCACCGTGTCGCCGATCTCGAAGTCGTCGCGCATGAAGTTGCGCGCCTGGTAGTTGCGGATGCCATCCCACTCCGCCACGCCCTCGGCGGCGTGGTCGTCGTACGACCAGACATCGGGCTCGGACTTCATCAGCCAGTACTTCTTCGCCACGCGACCTCCTCTGCTGCAGCCCCGCGGGGGGCATCCGGACCCGTCGCGGGCGACGCGCCGGGTCGAGAAACGGGATTCGGCGGACCGCCGAGCGCGCAACGTCTGTGCCCCGCGGTCGACTGTCAACCGGGGGGCCCGGATGAGCCGTGCCCATACGCCGCCGTATTCAAAGAAGATACCCACCCGTATGGAACCACTTCCCTAAGTGGCATGGCGCGCAGGTGATCGAAATTCGATCAGTTTTCGATCGCGCGGCGCAGACGCAACCGATCCGATCTGCCGCTTATGGAAGTGCGTTGCCGCGAATTGCGGTGGTGCACCTACATGGGGACGATGCGTGCATCGCCGCTGAGCGGCGCGTCGCCGCCGGACGGCGCCGAGCCGCCGAGCGGCGCCGATTCATCGGCGCTCGCCGGCAACGCCGGCGATGCCACGCATCGCCCGGACCCGCAGATCGGGGTGATGCGCACTTCACCGCCTGACGGCCGGGCGAGGCGTGCCTCGCCCCTGGGCGCAGGGCGCGGCGTGCCTCGCCCCTGGGCGCGGGACGAGTCGTGCCTCGCCCCTATTCCGACCGGAGGTACCCGGTCGGCGGCACGACGCGCTCGCTGCGGTACATGCCCCACTTCACCGGCCACACGGCGTGCCACACCTCGGTGCCGTCCGTGGTGACCTCGATCTGGTGCGACGGGTTCTCTTCGGACCGCAGGCCGTACGTGATCAGCGTGTTGCCGTTCGGCAGGCGGTCGGCGTCCGACCAGATGTCGGCGAAGATCTCGGGGTCGGCGACATACTGCCAGGCGACCTCGGCCGTGCCGGCTTCGGCGTCGATGGCGAGCTCGAGCGCGCGGCTGTACGCGCGCTCCCCCCACTGCCCGTTGTCGAAGAGCAGCATGCGCGTGCCTTCGTCGTCGATGAGGCGCGGGGCGTGCTGGCGCCAGAAGTAGCCGTCGTCTTCGAGGTCGAGCGTGCCGTACAGGCCGACGGACCAGACGATGTCGCCGGTCTCGCGCTCGACGAGGAAGATCGTGTGCTGCTCGCGCGACGACACGACGAAGTGCGTGTCGTTCAGCGAGACCTCGGCGGTGTTCAGGTGCGACCAGTCGGGGCGGACGATCGGCGGCGTGTAGTGGTCGCAGATGCGCCACGTCCACACCTCTTCGCCGGTCTCGCGGTCGAGCTCGACGATCTCGCCGGCGAGCTCGTCCTCGCAGAGGTCGCTCTCGCGCAGGTACACGACGTGGCCCTCGTCGCCGATCGGCTGCAGGTGGTGGTGCATGCCGAAGTCGCCCTGCCAGACGATCGTGCCGTCCCATGCGACCTCGGTGGGCAGCACCTGCCCGCGCGTGCCGCCGACCATGATGCCGCCGTCGACCACGCGGGTGTCGTTGTCGCTGCCGGCCTGGGCCGTGTTGGCGCGCCAGATCCAGCGGGTGCGGCCCTGCGGGTCGGTGAGCACGGCGACGAACGGGCGGCCGTCGAAGTGGTTCGACAGGTTGTGCAGGGTGAACCCGGGCTGCATCGCGTCGGCGTCGAGCACGGTGACTTCGGGCGTCGGCAGGTAGTCCGGCACGCTGCCGGCGGTGAACGGCTCGGTGAGCGTCGCCGTCGCGCCGGTCGCGGTCACGACCGAGATTTCGGCTTCGCAGCTCGCGCCGTCGAGCAGGTTCATGACGAAGCCCGCGTGGAAGGTGCCGGCGGTTTCGCCGACCACGCGGCCGATCTCTTCGCCGTCGCAGGTGACGTCGATTGCGCCGGTGGCCTCGAGGTCGGTCGACCACTCGACGAAGACCGAGAGCGGATTCGCCGGGTTCTCGACGATCGTGACGCGGTCGATCTGCGGCGCCGCACCAGCGTCGCCATCGAAGTCCGTGTCGAACGGGTTCGAGGTGTCGTCCTCGGTAGTGTCTTCACCGCCGGTGTCCGGGACGAACGCGTCGTAGCCGGTGGCGGCGTCGGACGGACCGCTGCTGCCGTCCGAAGAGTCCGAGCTGCAGCCTGCGAGGCCGCCGGCGAGAGCGAGAGCGAAGACGAGCGAGATGCGGTTCATGTCGGATACATGGTGTGCGGACGATGGGCCGATGAGGGGTACCAGATGGTGTCGGGCGAATCCAGCCGTCCCACGGCCCTCGAATACGCCCGTGGCCCGCGCTTGACCGGCGATCGCAGAGCCTTCACCGTCGGGGTCTGGTCTACGCACACCCGAGCTCATCGAGGCGGCGATGCAGATGTCGACGCAGCCGAACCCCCACGGCGCGGTCCCGGCTTCTTCGGTCGGTTGGAAGAACCACAACGATGCTCCCCTGAACGATGATGCGGTGTTCATCGGCGATCCCGGCGCATCGATCGGGGACGTGCTCAGCGCCACGACGGAGCTGAAGCAGAACGGGTCGATGGTCGGCGGCACGGGCAAGCTCGTCGGCCGCATCCTCGGCGCGCTCTTCTTCGGCGCGTGTGGCGCCGGCGCCGGCTACGGAGTGGCGATCGGCGTGTTCCGCGTGCTTCGGGGGCATGGCGAGGTCCCCGAGATGCTGCTCTACGCCGGCGCCGGGATCCTCGGCGTGCTCGCGTTCGCGGCGTCGATGTTGCTGATCCAGCCCGGCCCGACGACCACGTACGTCGGATCCGAGGGCCTGCTTCGGATCAAGCGCAAGGGACGCGACGCGAACATGGACCACGTCCGGTTCGAGGACGTGACGGGCCTGACGACGCATCAGGTGCGCAACTACACGAACGGCGTCTACACGGGCACGAACTACACGTTCACGTTCCACCGTCGGCAGGGCGGCAAGCCGTTCGTGATCAACGGCGCGTTTCAGACGAAGGAGGGGACGCAGGCTCCGGCGCACAACTTCGTGCACTTCGCCTGGGCGGCGGAGCGCGCGTATACGCTCTTTCGCCTGCACGGGATGGATCAGCAGCTCGCCCAGCAGGGCATGCTGCACTTCGACGCTGGCGGCGGGAATCGGATCAGCCTCGGCACGAACGTGATGGAGCTCACGTTCAAGGGGCAGACCGAGCGCCTGCAGAAGTCGGACATCGCGTCGCTCAACCTGAACGCCGGCATGCTGACGATCGAGCGGGTCGGCGCGACGAAGGGGATGTTCTCGAAGTCCGGTGTCTTCACCTTCAACGTCGGTCAGATGCACGACTTCCGGTACTTCCTCATCGCGCTCGAGATGCTGCTCGGGTACCGGTTCAACTGACCCGGACCGGCGGGCGTCGCGCTCGGCACGAACGAGACGGAGCCCCCGGGACCCGCTCAACTCCGGGGGCTCCTCCCGACGTTGTCCCCCATGGACGCGCCGGGAATCTCGTGCGCGCAGCGAGGCGCGGCATCGCAATGTACGGCCACCGAGTGAAGCCGGTGCAGGCCTCGAACTCGTGCCCTCATCGTGACGATTACCTACATGTAGGTAAAGGTGGTGCGGCGCGATTCCGCCCGGACCTGCACCTTCGGGCAGGCCCGCCGCCGCTCGGCGGCGGAGACACGTGAGAGGCTAGGCGACGCGGTAGCGGGCGATGCGATGCCGCCAGATGACCGGGGGCAGCCAGTGCAGGTCGACGTCCTGCTGGTCTTCGACTTCCCACGGTGAGGCGTGCAGGTGGGGATCCATGCAGCGCCCGGGGTGGCAGCCGGCGAAGCAGACCTTCCACGCGGGGGTGATTGCCTGCTGCACCGCCGCCATGGCCGCCGCCGGGTGCTCGACGTGCTCGAAGAGCAGCAGCGACCCGCCGGGGCGGACGACCCGGGCGAGCTCGGCGAGCACCGCGTCGGGGTCGCGAACCGAGCAGAGCACGAAAGTGCTGACGGCGACGTCGACGCTGTTGTCGGGCAGGGGCAGGTCTTCGCCGAACGCATCGACACGATCGACCGTGACGCCGGCCTTCGCGGCCCGCTTCGACCCCACGGCCCACATCGGCGCGGACGGCTCCACCGCGACGACGCGATCGACGGCGCTCGGGTAGAGCGCGGCGTTCAACCCGCTGCCGAACCCGAGCTCGAGGACGTCGCCGTGGGCGTGCGACAAGAGCGCCCGGCGCCGGCTGGTGGCCGGGCGCAGGGCGATGTCGTTGACCCAGGGCAGCAGGCGTTCGGCGAGATCGGACATGGGCGCACGGTGGATGGAGGCTCCATCAGGGTGCGCCGCGCGTCTCGCCGCGGCAAGCGCGTTGCGGCCTACTTCTTCGTGGCGGCGCCGAGCGCTTCGACGGTGCGGTCGAGCAGCGCGGCGGCGGTCTGGACCGAGTCCAGCGCTTCGGGGCCGTGGTTGTCGACGATCGCCGACCAGGTACGGTTCAGCCGGCGTTCGGCGCCCGAGAGAGGGTCGAACACGTGCGCGAACGCCTCGAGACCGTACCGGATCTGCAGCTGCGGACCGGCGGTGGTCAGGGGCTCGATGCAGTCGCCGAGGACACCTTCGACGGCCTCCTTCAGCTTCGTCTGGGCCCGCGGGTCCTGCACGTCGCCGCCACCGAATTCGGTGGCCATCGCGCTCACCCGATCCCGGGCGTCGCCGAGCAGGTGCCCGAAGTCGACCGGGCCGCCTTCGCGACCGTCCGACCCCTCGCCTTCGGCCTCGGCCTCCTTGCGAACGGCGATGCGCGACATGGACGCGCCGATCACGACGAGCAGCAGCCCCAGCCCGAAGAGCGGCCCCGAGTCGCCGGCCCAGCCCGAGAGGCGGTCCGACGGAGACGGCACCCCGGCCTCGGCGGCGGCGAGGGTCGTGTCGATGGCGGCCTCGCGGGCCGAAAGCCACGCGTCGTACTCCGCCTGCAGATCCGCGTCGTCGGTCGGCGGATTCGCGCGGTCGGCGGCGATCGCGGCCTCGAGCGACTCCCGCGTCACGGCGGGCGCCTCTTCGGCTACGGCTTCGTCCTCGGCGGCTTCGTCCTCGGCGGTTTCGTCCTCGGCGACCTCTTCGCCGTCCGCGTCTTCTGCGGGCGCAGCGTCGTCTTCGGTCGGGCAGGCCGCGTGGGCCTGTTCGGCTTCGCCGAGCGCTTCACAGAACGCCTCGAGCGCAGCCGCGACGTCCGCGTCGCGGAACGACGACGCACCGAGCGCCACCTTCTGGTCGAATTCAGCGGGCGACAGCCGCGAGCCGTAGGCTGCGCTGAGGCCGACACCGACGATGAGAATGATCAGTCCGATGTGCTTCATGTCGGGTACCTCAGGCGCCGAACGCGAGCTGCAGCAGGACGTAACCAAGGCTGGTCAGCGCCTCACCGATGATGAATCCGGCCGCGACGGGCACGAGGGTCGTGCCCATCCACTTCGCCCCGAACCGCTTCTGCAGCGCGATCGAGGTGAAGGCGCCGATGCCGTAGGTCACCGTGATGTAGAAGGGCAGGTACATCGCCAGACCGACGAGCACGCCGAGGCCGGCGACCGGGAAGATCCCGAGCCCGAGGCCCACCGCGGTGCCCGCGACGTACTTGTCGAGCGGGGCCGCGCCCTGACCGAGGGACGCGATGACCTCGGCCAGCGCCGCGCCCTGGGGTGCCGACAGGTCGGGGTTCTCGGGGCCGAAGCCGCCGCCGCCGCCCCACAGCAGATAGATGACACCGACCGCCACCGGGACGCCCATCCAGGCGACCGCGAACTGGGCCATCTGCTGGCGCTTCGGCGTGGCGCCGACGAGGTGACCGGACTTCAGGTCCGACATCATGTCCGCGCACTGGCCGATGCCGATCGACACGGCGACGCCGAGGATGATGGCGGGCACGGCCGCGCCTTCACCGCCACCGGCGAGGAAGAACATGATCGTGACGCCGATGAGCGACATGCCCGAGATGGGCGAGATGTCGGTCATGCCGGTCGCCTGCGCGACGATGAGGCCGGCGAGCCCGAGCCAGATCGTGCCGATGACCGAGACGAGCAGCGACTGCACGAGGGTCAGGTCGCCGGCGAGCTGCGCGGCAACGAAGAGCACCACGAGCGCAGCGATGATGCCACCGATGAGGACCTGCAGTGGCAGCTCGTCCGACTCACCACCGGTGCCGGCGGTCTTCGTCGACTTCGCCAGCGAGCCGATGGCGCTCTTGAGCGCGGGGAACGACGCGATGACGCCAGAGAGCGCGCCGCCGATGAGCACGCCGATGCCAAGCGGACGCAGCATGCTCGAGTAGAGCACGGGCCACGTCGCCCAGCTCTCCCAGCCGCCGGGCTCGCTCGCGAACCCGAGTGCTTCGGGGGACGGCACGCCGCCGAACCCGACCGCGAACGGCGCGATGACCCACCAGGCGAGCATGCCGCCGAACACGAAGGGCAGGCCGCCCTTGCCCGAGAGCAGGCCGGCGCCGAGGGACGCGAACGAGATGCCGAAGGCGAGCGGGATGTACTCGGGGATGCCGAACGCGTGGTTCAGGCTGATCTCTTCGGGGATCACGCCGACGAACGCCGCGACGTGAAAGAGGCACCCGACGAGGAAGCCACCACCGAGCAGCTGGGCCTGGCGGAGCCCCGCGCCGGGGGACTTCAGCAGGCTGGCCACCGCGATGCCACTGGGGAACCGCAGGCGCTCGAACTCGATCATCTGCTTGCGCAGCGGGATGATGAACACGATGCCGAGGAACGAGCCGCCGATCGCCGACAGCAACACCGGCACGACCGAGAAGTCCTCACCCAGCAGGAAGAGCGCCGGGAAGGTGAACGCGACGCCCGCAGAGGCGTTGTTCACGCCCGAGGCGATCGTCTGGTTGATGTTGTTCTCGACGATCGAGCCCTTCTTGAGCAGGCCGCGCAGGACGGCGAACCCGAGGATGGCTGCGACGGTCGACCCGGGCAGGGTGAAGCCCAGCTTGAGAGCGACGTAGGTGAACGCCGCCGTCATCACGGCGCCGATGATGACGCCGAACACGGCTGCCGCGACGGTCAGCTCGCGGTACGGCGGCAGCTCGGGCGCAGCGGCGCGAGCGGGAGTCTCGGACATGGGCAGTCCTCATGCGTACGCGGGCGGCCCGAGGGGGGCCGCGGCGCCAGATGGCGACGTCGGGGCGAGCCGACGACACACGGGTGAACGAATCAGCCCGCGCGCAGTAGCACGCGGCCGGTCGGCGTGTCTACCGACGTTGCCCCCAATCCATGCGGGCGCGCCGGGTTACGCGGCATGCGGCGGCGCCCGGTGTACCCGGTGAGCGCTTGACGCGCCCGGACCCGGCGCGGATGGTCGAGGCATCCATCCGACCGGAGCCTGCCGTGGACCGCAGCGACCAGATCCTCATCTGTCAGCTCGTCGCCGAGCTGTTGATCGTCGACGCGGCGGTGACGATCGAAGAGCACGAGTTTCTGCTCGCCCTCTTCGAACGCTTCGGGTTCGACGCGGACGAGCGGCAGGCGATCTACGACTCGGTGAACGTGGACGACGACGTGGCGCAGCGGGCGCGCAGCCTGTCGCCGGCGTCCCACGAGCCGCTCCTCGCCGCGCTGCACGACGCCGCGAACGCCGATGGCGTGCTCGGGCGGGGCGAGCTCGACATCATCGCGAAGGTGCGCGCGGCGCTCGGGCTGGACGGTGAGGACGCGTCCGGCGACGGCGCGGTGGACGACGGCGCGGTGGACGAGTCAGCCGGGCTGTAGCGCGAAGTCGCCGAGCTCGATCGGCTCGATCAGGTCCGGGCGGTTGTTGCGCACGTTCGATGCGTCCCGCGACACCGGATGCAGCGCAAGATCCGGCTCGGGAAGGGCGAGCAACCAGTCCCGCATCGCGGAGGCGTCCCGCGGGTTCGGATCGAGCCACGTGTGCGCGTCGGCGGCGGGCACGACGACCGGGCACCGGTGGTGGATCTCGGCGAGCGCGCCGTGCGCCGCCGTGGTGACGATCGCCACGGTCGGCACGACGCCCTCGGGCCCACGCCACAGCGAATAGAGCCCCGCCATGCCGAGCGGTGCGCCGTCGGCGGGGTGCACGTAGTACGGCTGCTTGCCGTCGTCGCGGGACTCCCACTCGTAGAACCCGTCGAACACGACGAGGCACCGGTGCCGGGCGAGCGGACCCTTGAACGCGTTCTTCTCGTCGAGGGTCTCGACCCGCGCGTTCGTCATGCGGTTGCCGATCTTCAGGTCCTTCGCCCAGTGCGGCACGAGGCCCCAGCGCAGGGTCCGCACCGACGGGCGATCGGCGCCCGGGCGCCAGCCGACGACGGGCACCTGCTGCGACGGCGCGACGTTGTACGACGCGTCCCACGCCTCGTCGTCGTCCATCGGATCTGCGCCGAAGTGCTCGGCGATGTCGTCGTGCGACAGGGTCACGACCCCTCGGCCACACATGGGTCCCCCGGGGTCAGCGCATCGGGTGATCGGCCCAGTCGGGCAGACCGGCGACCGCGGCGCGCGTGGCGTCGTCCATCGGGAACGACCACGCGTCGTAGAAATCAGTGAGGTCGCGCCCCGCGGCGTTCGACGTGCGGATCACCCACTGCTGGATGCGCTCGTGATTGCCGGCCGGGCGGTCGGCGTCGTCGAGCTCGCGGTACTCGGTGAACACGTCGATGAGCAGGTCCCAGCCGAATGCCTCCTGCAGCTGCAGGTACGTCTCGAGCGCCATCCAGACGCTCCACCGCTCGAAGTCCGGGTCCGACCGCCAGTCGGCGATGCGCGAGGCCCGCGAGGCCGGCGAGATCGCCGGGTGCGTCGCATCGCGGGATACGCCGGCGACCTCTTCGTTGAGGTAGACCGACCACAGGTTGCAGGTCGTCTCGATCGTACCGGGCAGCACGGTGTCGTCCCACTGGTGGTTGTGCCCGAACTCGTGGAACGGCCCCCAGACGTCGCCACTCTCGAGCTGGTCGATGTCGATGACCTCGCTGCTGCTGACGAGGTGCGCCATCACCGGGTAGCCCGAGTGCATCCAGCCGTTGCTGATCTGCCGATCGACGAGGAACCGCTCGTCGCGGTCCCGGTCGCGCGGCATCCCGGCAAGGTCGGCGGCGGCGGCCATGGCGTCCTGCCAGAACGCCATCGGTTCGCTCGGCGCGTCCAACTCGCGGATGTCGGCGGACGGCACCATCAGCACGACGCCGTCGGTCTCGAGCTCCGCCCACGGTCCTGCCAGCGTTCTCTGCGTGTTGCGCCACATCATGTCGGTGGTCGTGCCGTGCAGGTACCGGGGCGCGGCAACGGCGCCCGCGATCGTCGCGTCGAACGTTCCGAGGTCGAGACCCGCCGGGACGAGGACGTACACGAGACCGCCGAAGCCCGAGGCGATGCGGTGTTCGGGGGTCGCGATGCCTTCGCGGCGGGTGATCTGCGGGGCGCGCTCCCACGCGTCTTTGCCCCAGAGTCGGTCGGTGTGGGCGCCGATCTGCACGCTGATGCCGGTGTCGACGACGCGCGCGGGCACGGTGATGGTCACGACATCGCCGGGCGCTGCGTAGAGCCCGGTGGACCGCCAGACCGGCGAACCCGCGCCCGAGAAGCCGTAGTGGCCCGGGTACCCGGCGTACGTGCCATCGATCGACACCGTTCGCGAAATCCGTTCGGCGTCCGCGGGCACCGCCCCCGGGAAGTCGTCGCCGGCCGGGTGGGCGACGACGTCGTCCGGATCGGCTTCGAGGGCGAGCCGGATCTGCAGGCGCAACGCGAGCGCCTCGACCGGATCGTCCGCCGGGCGCACGGGATCGTCGCCGGTCGGTACGACCCAGCCCACGCTCTCACTGAACCGTCGGGCGGCGGTGAAGAACTCGCTGTCGAGCGGCAGCGCCGTGGCGCCACGACCCGCAGCGTCGCCCGCCGTGGCACGCTCTTCGTCGGTGAGCGCGCTGTCGCCGGCTGCTTCGGCTTCGAGCGCGCCGAGGCCGCAGACCGCCTGGTGCAGGTCGGTCGCCGGGTTCGCGGCCACGTCGTAGGTGCCGGTCGAGGCGGTGTCGCCGGTGACCGCGATGCCGGCGAAGCGCAGCGTGGCGTTGCCGGGGAAGTTCTCGATCTCGTCGTCCCGGTCGCGGCCCCACCACCACGCGTGGCCGCCGGTGATCAAGCCGCCGCCGGCGAGCACGTGCGTGCGGATCGCGCCGAGCGCGGCGAGGTCGAAGGTCGCGTAGTTCGTCGTCACCCAGACGTCGGTCTCGGCGATGCGGTCGACGCCCACGCGGACGACGGTGTAGCCGGCGTCGGCGAGGTTCGCGGCGAGGTTGTCGAGGGTGCCGGGCTGCACGCCGATCACCGGGTCGTCGACGCCTTCGGTCTGCCACGCGGCGACGTTGCGCATGAGCCGCACGAGCCCCGGGTCACCGCCGACGCCCTGGTTCATCAGGCCTTCGTGCCCGATCGTGAAGACGCGTCCATCGCCGACGAATGCGCCGGCCGCAACGGTGCGATCGGCCGAGTCGACGACGACCGAGAACGCGCCGCCGCCGTGCGCGACGAGGAGCGAGGGCAGCGAACCGCCGAACGCGAGCGTGTCGACGCCGTCGAGCAGTGCCTCGCGGGGGCTCGTCGCGTCACAGGCGCAGCGGGGCGGGGCGGCGTCGCGGTTCGTGCACGACGTCACCGCCGGGTGGCCGCAGATGCCCGGGGTCTCGGCGCACTCGTCGATGTCGACGCACACGCCGTCGTCAGCGCGGGTGCCGGGCGGGCAGGTGATGCCGGCGTCTGCGTCTGCGTCCACACCGGCATCGTCGCCGGTGTCGGCATCCGCGCCGGCGTCGGTGTCCATCCCGGCGTCGGTGTCCATCCCGGCGTCGGTGTCCATCCCGGCGTCGGTGTCCATCCCGGCGTCGGTGTCCACCCCGACGTCGGTAGCGTCTTCAACGGCGTCGGTTGCGGTGTCCTCTACGGCATCGGGCGTGGTGTCTTCGACGACGTCCGACGTCGCGTCCTCGACGACGTCGGCGGTCGCGTCGGTCGAGCCAGCGTCCTCGATGGGCCCGCCATCGGACCCGCCGACGTCCGTCGCGCCAGCATCGACACCGACGTCTGTGGTCGCAGGGTTGCCCACGTCCGTGCCGCAACCGGCGAACACGAGTGCGGCCGCCACCATCCACTGCTTCTTCATCGAGAGCCCCGATCGTACCGTTCGGCGCCTGTTCGGCGCGGCTCGGAGTGTGCCAGAGCCTCGCGACCGTCGCCAGCCGCGTTGCGTCCCGGCGCCGGACGGGGCACGATCCGGGGACGACCTCCCGGCGAACCCATGACGATCCCCTTTCACGTCCCCTGGCAGTCCGGCCACGAAGCGGCCTACGTCGCCGAAGCGATGGCCTCGGGCCGACTCGGCGGCAACGGGCCGTTCACCCGCCGCGTCCAGGCATGGATCGAGGCGCGGTTCGACATCCCGCACGTGCTGCTCACCCACTCGTGCACCGGCGCGCTCGAGCTCGCGGCCCTACTGCTCGACCTCGGGCCGGACGACGAGGTCATCGTCCCCTCGTACACCTTCTGTGCGACCGCCGCGGCCTTTCTGCGGACCGGCGCGCGCATCGTGTTCGCCGACGTCGACCCCGACACCTGGGCCCTCGATCCGGACGACGTCGCCGACCGGCTCACCGACCACACGCGGGCGATCGTGCCCGTGCACTACGCGGGCATCCCCGCCGATCTGCCGCGGCTCTTCGCGCTCGCGGACAGTGTCGGTGCCGTCGTCGTCGAGGACGCCGCGCAGGGATTCGGCAGCGCGCTCGGTGGTCGCCCGCTCGGTGCGATCGCGCCCCTCGGTTGCTGGTCGTTTCACGAGACGAAGAACCTGCACTGCGGGCTCGGCGGCGCGCTCGCGATCAACGACCCGTCGTTTTTCGCCCGCGCCGAGGACATGTGGGAGCGCGGCACCGACCGGCAGAAGATGTTCAAGGGCCTGGTGGACAAGTACTCGTGGGTCGAGCTGGGCTCGAGCTTCTACCCGACCGAGCTCCAGGCGGCATACCTGCTCGCCCAGCTCGAGTCGTTCGACGCCAACCGGGCCGTGCGGGCGCCCCTCTTCGCGCGGTACCGCGAGCGGCTGTCGACCCTGGCCGACGACGGTCTCGTCAGCGTGCAGCGCATTGACCCCGACGTGCGCCACAACGCCCACGCGGTGCCGGTCACGTTCGCCGATGCCGCGACCTGTGACCGGGTTCGCGAGCACCTGAAGGCCGCCGACATTCACGCGTACATCGGCTACGTGCCGCTGCACTCGTCGCAGATGGGCCAGCGCCTCGGCTACGTCGCCGAGGACCTGCCGCGCACCGAGGATCTGGCGGCCCGCGTGCTGCGCATGCCGCTGCATCACGCGATGACCGTCGAGGATGTCGATCGCGTCGTCGACACGATGGCCGAGGTGCTGTGAGCGCGTTCGACGCCGCCGTCGCTGCGTACCGCGCGTGTCTCGCCGCCGAGGGCGCGACCGTCGACCCGTTGCGCGCCGAGACCCACGTCGAGGCGTGGAAGGACTGGTCCACCGCTGGCACCCTCGCCGAGGCCGAAGCGTGGTTCGAGGCCCAGCGCGCGGCCAACCCGATGCGCGTCGTCGACATCCCGCTGCGCGAGGTCGCCGGCTGGCACGTCGACCCGGCGACGGGCAACGTGCGCCACGACCGCGGTGCCTTCTTCGTCGTGCACGGCGTGCGGGTGTCGAACACCGCGGGTCGCGAGGTCGGCGTGGGTGGGTGGGACCAGCCGATGATGACGCAGATCGGCTTCGACGGCGGCGTGCTCGGCCTGCTGCGGCAGCGCCGAGGCGGCGTGCCGATGTATCTCGTCGAGGCGAAAGCCGAGCCCGGCAACTACCAGCGCGTGCAGATCAGCCCGACGCTGCAGGCGACGTTCGCGAACCTCGATCGCGCGCACCGGGGCCGGCGGCCGCACTTCGCCGACTGGTTCGTCGGCACCGATCGCGCGGGTGGGCAGACCCTGTGGCGAGCATGGCTGTCCGAGGACGGCGGGCGGCTGCATCGCAAGCGCAACCTCGGGGTGCTCGTCGAGGCGCCGGCGGGGGCCGAGATCGTCGCGCCTCCGTGCTTTCGGTGGATGAGCTTGTGGCAGCTCAAGGCGCTGCTCGACCGCAACGCCATCGTGAACCCGCACATCCGCGGCATCCTCGCGGGGCTCTGACGGCGGCGACTCCCTTTCGCCGCGGGATCGGACAGGCGACACTGGGCGGGCCCACAGCACCGGTCGGTTCGATGCCCTCGCCCATCCGTGTCGCCCTCGTCGGCGTCGGGTCCCACGCCCGTCGCAACGTCCTGCCCGCGTTCGCCGACGCAGATGGCGTCGAGCTGGTCGGCGTCCGCAGCCGCAACGACGCCGCGCGCGCCGAAGCCGCCGCGACGTATCGGGTACGCAGCTACGCGACCGACGAGGCCATGCTGCGGGATCGGGACGTCGACGCCGTGTACGTGTGCACGCCGGTCGGAACGCACGGCGAGTGGATTCACCGCGCTCTCGACGCCGGCAAGCACGTCATCTGCGAGAAGACCCTCGTCGCCTCGACGAAACAGGCGGAGGCTGCGCTCGCCCACGCCGAGCAGCTCGATCTGGCCGTGCTCGAGGCGTTCATGTTCGAGCACCATCCCCAGTGGGCCGCGCTACAGACCGCGATCGCGGATGGCGCGATCGGGGCACCGCGGAGCCTGACCGCGCGGTTCGGGTTCCCCCACCTCGACCCGTCGAACGTGCGGTATCGCGCCGACCTCGGCGGTGGCGCGTTGCTCGACGCCGGTGCCTATCCGCTCGCGGCCGCCGTCGGGCTGTGGGGGATGCCGGACCGCATCGAGGGGCGACTGATCACCGAGCCGGGATACGACGTCGACACCCGCGGGGCCGCGTGGCTCGCATGGGATGACGGGCGGCACGCCCACCTCGAGTGGGGATTCGGGCACGCGTATCGCAACGAATTCGGGGTGTGGGGATCCGAGGGGACGGCGCGCCTCGCCCGCGCGTTTTCGAAGCCGCCGACCCTCGCGACGTCCGTGTCGATCACGCCGCAATCCGGCGACGCGTACGAGATCGCGGTGCCTCCGGCGAACCACTTCGCCCGCATGCTGACTGCATTCGGCGAGGCGATTCGAGACGGCCGCGTGCAGCGCTGGCACGTCGCAGCGCGAGAGCGGGCGCGGCTGCAGCACGCCGTACGCAAAAAAGACTGACGGTTCGGATGTTTCGCGGTTGAACCAATCTGCCGGACCCGGCGCAATTCGGGGGTTGAAACCGCGGATCGACCGTGCAAGGCCCCGTGGCAACGAACGTCCTCCGTTGCCCCCGAGAAGCCATGAACGCGTCCCGTCGGCCGTCGGCCCAGAAGCCGGTCGAAGTCGTGCGCATCCCGCCGCCCCCTGCCGAGCAGCGCGCCCAGCGCAATGCGGTGTTCGCTGGCGAGAGCGAGCGGCGCACCCGGTACTCGATGCCGGTCGCGCTCGATTCACACTCCCCGGTCGGGTACCGCCACCGGATTCGCCTGTCCGAGGCCGAGGCGCGCGCGGCGACGGCACTGCTGTCGATCGAGCGCCCGCATCGCTTCATCGACGGACCGGCGATCGAAGAGCAGGAGCTCTTCGACGAGTGCTCGCTCGGGGTCCTCTCGTCGCGCCAGTCGACGAACTACATGGGGCACCGCCAGGTGAGCCTCGGGCCCGAGGACTCGATGCTCGTCGCCGACCGGCTCAAGCGGATGTCTGGCGTCGAGGCCGACGTACTCGGCAACGCCGCGAGCACCCACGTCGTGCTCTCGAAGCCCTACCGCACGCCGTTCACGATGCTGCTGACCTTCATCGGCCACAAGCCGTGGAAGTCCCTCGGCACGGTGCCGGCGCGGGCGTGGGACAAGAAGGTGAACCACGCCGACGACATCCCGACGATCGGGTACCTGCAGCAGCTGCACATCGGCATCCTCGCCGACGCGATGGAGCGCGCGGCCGTGATCGCGTCGTCCGGCGCCCGCAAGGCGAACGTGCTGCAGGCGCCCTTCGTTGGCGCCGCGGCCGAGGCGAACGCGGAGCACATCCGTGCCATCGAGGACCTCGTCGGGCTGTCCGCCGCCGATCGTCGCAAGGGGTGGCGGATCGCGTTCGTCGGGCAGACCGGCTACGTCGGTGAGCACGAGCAGATCCAGCTCTCGCCGGAGTCCTGGCGCCGCATCGGCGCGAACCTGCTTGCCTTTCGGTCCGAGCGCATCCAGCCCGGGGTCAACGCCGAGGCCAAGGCGCCGCCGCAGTACCAGCAGCGGCAGGACATGGACGTCCCCGACGAGCTGACCGTGATGGCCGGCCGCGCGGCGTACAACGCCTTCGTGCACTGGACGGGTGTCGACCGCGAGCGCAGCAAGGACCTGCTGCTGCTCGAGCGCGTCGACGTCCTCACGCCGAACGGTCGCGAGCGCCTGCGTCAGATCCGCGAGCACCTCGGCGAGGTCACCGAGCGCGTCATCACCGGCATCCCGCTCTGGGCGGACCTGCCGACCGGGCGCGCGCTGACCCGCAACGCGGCGCGCGGCAAGAAGGCGTTCGCCCTCGCCGGGCAGCGCATCTACATCGGCGGCCTCGACCGCGGTGAGATCGAGCGCGAAGGCATCGACTGGTCGCTCGGCGTGCGCGCGTTCGGCGCAGCGGCGGCCCGCAGCGCCCTCGTCGCAGAGCTGATGGGCGTCGTCGATCTGCCGGAGGACTGCGACCTGCTGGCGGGCATCTGCCTGATGGCCGGTCCGGTGAACCAGAACGACATCGGCAAGGCGTTCTACGGCATGAAGGACATGCTGTGCGACGCGTTCCCCGACCGGGACCCGACGTCGCTGCTTGTCTGGACGCTGAAGGCGAAGACCGTGGCCGACCCGATCGGCAACGAGGAGCAGCTGCTGAACGCGAAGCGCAAGGGCGCCCTCGTCGACCTGCGCCCGGGGCCCCACGACGTGGTCGCGGTCAAGCAGGGTGACGCCATCGCTCCGATGCGGCACCGTGAGGGCCGCCGAAACGCCGAGCGAGCCTTCGCCGACGTCGGCAACTTCGTGACGGACCCCGATGGCCGCGGCATCCCCGGCAATCGAGGGTCGAGCTGGCCGGAGGCCTGGCGCCATGAACGAGTCTGGTAGCGGCGGGTACGTCGCCGTCGACGCCCACCCCGAAGTCCACAGCATCCGCGAGGTCTACACCGCCCCGCCGAGCATGATGGCTGCGTACCGGCGCGCGCTTTTTGCGCGCAAGCCCGGGCTCATCCCCGGTGTGCCGATGCCGCGCATCGTGGCGGCGCTGCCGCGGCTGGACCCCGACCTCGACGCCCTGCGCACGTACCGTCGGCTCACCGGGTTCACCGATGACGGCATGCTGCCGATCACGTGGCCCCAGGTGCTCGCCGGTTCGTTGCACGCGGAGATCCTGACGCACCCCCGGTTCCCCCTCGGGGCGATGGGGCTGGTGCACATGCACCAGTCGATCACGCAGCACGCGCCGATCCCCGAAGACGCCGCCCTCGGCCTCGAAGCCTGGGTCGCCGGGCACGAGAAGACCCGGCGCGGCATCGAGTTCGAGCTGCGCACGGACGTGCGCCGCGGCGAGTACGTCGTCTGGCAGGGCACCACCCGCATCCTCTGGCGGCGGGCCTCGAAGTCGAGCGGCAAGCGCTCGAAGCCCGCGCCGCCGCCGCCGGGTGAACCGGCCGGCGTGATCCGCTCGGCCGCCATTCGCGTGCCCGAGAACATGGGGCGCCGGTACGGCAGGGTGTCGGGCGACCTCAACCCGATCCACCTCACCGCCGTCTCGGCGCGCTTGTTCGGCTTTCGCCGGCACATCGTGCACGGCATGTGGTCGATGGCCCGGTGCATCGCCGAGCTCGACGATGACGTGCCGACCGATGGCGTCACGATCACGACGGACTTCAAGCGCCCGGTTTTTCTGCCGAGCCGGCTCGTGTGCGTCGGCACGCGGGACGAAGAGGGCGTTGGCTTCGTGCTGACCTCGCCGAACGGGCGCACCACGCACCTCGAGGGCCGGGTCACGCTGGGGGCGCGATGAGCCTCGCGATTCGTGCGAAGGGGGTGGCGGTGCGCGCTGCGTTGCGGGCCGCTGAGCTCGTGCCGCCATCGCCGGTCGAGGGTGACCACGGGGCGTTCATGGACCCCCGCGTCGCCGTGCTGTGGAAGGTCTCGGCCCTCGCCAACACGCCGGTCCATCGGTTGACCGCGAAGGCTGCGCGCCGGGACACCCGCGAGGGCATCCTCGCCATTGATCCCGGGCGCCCGAACGGCGTGACGGTGACGCGCCTGACCGTGGCCGGCGAGCCCGGGACGGGGCTGCGCAACGCGCGGCTGTACACGCCGGATGGGCTCGCGGACGGCGGTGCGCTCTTCGTGTGGTTTCACCAGGGCGGCTACGTCGTCGGTGGGCTCGACGAGTCGGACACGTGGTGCGCGAACATCGCGAAGCATGCGCGTGTGCGCGTGCTGAACGTGAACTACCGCCACGCGCCCGAGCACACCTTCCCTGCGTTCAGCGAGGACGGGTACGCCGCGTACCTGTGGGCGCGCAGCCACGCCGGGTCGCTCGGCGCGGATCCGGAGCGCATCGCCGTCGGTGGCGCCAGCGCGGGGGCAAACCTTACCGCCGGGCTCGGCGTTCGCCTGCGCGACGCCGGTGAGCCGTTGCCGATCTGGCAGCTCATGATGTACCCGCTGGTCGACTGCCTCGAGCGGGGCGGTTCGATGCAGACCCAAGCGGAGTGCTACCCGCTCGATCTCGCGCAGGTGGACTGGTTTCACGACACGGCGACCCCGAACGTCGAGGACCGCACCGACCTGCGCATCTCGCCGATGCGGGCGGAGTCGCTGGCCGGGCTCGCGCCGAGCCTCGTCGTCACCGCGGGCTTCGATCCGCTGCGCGACCAGGGGCGTGCGTTCGCCGAGCGCATCGTTGCCGAAGGTGGCGAGGCCGAGCACCGGTGCTTCGAGACGCTGCCGCACTCGTTTCACGTGATGGCGAGCGTGGTGCCGGCGGCGCAGCAGGCGAACACGTGGGTCCTCGCGCAGATCCACAAGGCGATCGGCGGCTGATGCGCGTCGTGGCTCGTGCCGACGCGCACGACGCGGTGGTAGGCTGACGGCGAGCCGCACCCCGAGCCCGCCATGCGTGCCCTCCGCGCCCTGCTGAAGGCCCTCGAGTACCCGCACGCGATCCGATGGATCGTGGCGCTGGGGGTATTGCTCGTGCTGCCGGTGCTCGCGAACGGACGGGTGCTCGACGACCACATGCAGATGCTGATGGCGACCGGGTCGCGGGGCGTGCCCGGGCTCGAACGGGCGCCGTGGGACCTGTTCAGCTTCATGCTGCCGGACGCAGACTGGCAGGCGACGTCGCGCGCGGCAGGCTTCTTGCCGTGGTACGCGGATCCCGAACTCGTTGTGCGGTTCTGCCGCCCGCTCTCGTCGCTGCTGATCGTCGCCGAGGGGCGACTCGGCGTACCGATGTGGTTGGCGCACGCGCACCATCTGGCGTGGCACGCGCTGCTGATCGTCGTCACCTGGGCGACGTGGCGGCAGCTCTTCGTGCGTCACGGGGGCGAGCGGTTCGGTGGCGCAGTCGCGCCGGTCGTGGCGGCGATGACCGCGCTCGTGTTCGCCGTCGACGAGGGTCCGGCGATGACCGTCGGATGGCTGGCGAACCGGCACGCGACCATCACGATGACGATCGCGACGTTTGCGCTGCACGAGCACATTCGCTGGCGCCGGGGGGACGCGCCGGGGTGGATGCCGCCACTGCTCCTGGCGTTCGCGTTCGCGTGGGGCGAGGTGGCGCTGACGATCACGGCGTACCTCTTCGCGTACGCCGTGTGGCTCGACGAGGGTTCGTGGCGTCGACGGATCAGCGGGCTCGCGCCCGGGTTCGTCGTCAGTGTGGCGTGGCTCGGCGCCTACAAGGCGACCGGGTGGGGCGTCGCCGGGTCGAGCATGTACCTCGACCCGTTTCACGACGCGGTGCCGTACCTCGTGCAGCTGCCGAGCCGGCTGGCGTTGCTCGCCGGGTCGGCGTTCAGCCCGCTGCAGGCGGACCTGCCGTCGATGGGTCCGCTCGTGCCGCCGGTGCTGTGGACGATGCTCGTCGCCGGCATCGCGGCAGCGCTGATCGCGGGCGTGGCGGTCCTCGCCGGGCGGCACCGCCTCGTCGGGTTCGCGGTGACGGGCGCGGTAATCGGCGCGCTGCCGGTCTGCGCCATCTTCGCCAGCGACCGGAACCTGCTGCCGATGGTGCTCGGCACCAGCGGATGGATCGCGATGGCGCTTGTGGCCGGGATGCGGCGGGTCACCGGGGCGACGTCGGGCGTGCGGGCGCGTCCGGTTGCCGAGGCGACGTCGAGCATGCGGGCGCATCCGGTTGCCGCGGCGACGTCGAGCAAGTGGGCGCCGCGGTGGGTGGCGCCGCTGGTGGTGCTGACGGCGAGCCTGCACCTCGTCGCAGCGCCGTTGCTCAAGCCGTCCCGTGCGATCGCACCGACCGTGTTCGAAGATCTCGTGGCCGGGGCCGGCGCGTCGCTGGACCCGATGGGCGACGAGCTCGAGGGCCGGACTCTCGTCCTGCTGCACGCGCCGGACTTCTTTCTGGCGTCGTATGGAGTCATGGCATGGCGCCCTGCAACGGACCGCCCGCGACCGGACGTACTGCGCACGCTGCACACCGGGCTTGGCGCCGTGACGGTGACGCGCGCCGACGACCGCACGCTGGTGGTCGAGACCACGACGACCTTCGCCGACGGGTCTCTCGATCGGCTCACGTTCGCCGCTGATTTTACCTTCGGGCAGGGTAACACATTGATCGTTGGCGACTTTGTCGCGACGATCGAAGCGGTCGAAGCCGGTCGCCCGACCCGCGTCCGCTTCGTCGCGCCGACCTCCCTCGACGACGACGCATACCGCTTCGCCCGGTTCGATCTCGCGGCGGGGGGCTACGTCGAGACCCCCGTCCCGGCCGTCGGAGCGTCGCTGTCGATGCCCGAGACCCGCCCGGCCGAGTTTCTCGATCACGTGCTGCGTGGGTCCCGGTTCTGGCCGGGGGACTGACGGTCGAGCACTCCCCGCGCGCTCGGCGTGTGCCCGAATCCGTGCCGCGGGACGGTTGGCGCGACCGCACATGTCGCGGTGGCTCCCGTGTCCCGTCGTACCTTCGGGTCCCGTGTCCCGTCGTACCTTCGGGTCCATGCCGTCGTACCTTCCATGCCGTCGTACCTTCGGGTCGGTACCATGGTCGGTCGGTACCATGGTCGGGGTCGGCGCCGTGCCATCGTACCTGCGGGCCGTGCCATCGTACCTTCGGGTCGGAGCGGTCGTGCCATCGTACCTTCGGGTCGGAGCAGCATGGGGTCGGGCCATGCTGTCGTACCTTCGCATGCCGTCGTACCTTCGGGTCCATGCCGTCGTACCTTCGGGTCCATGCCGTCGTACCTTCCATGCCGTCGTACCTTCGGATCGGCCCGTGCATGCCGTCGTACCTTCGGGTCCATGCCGTCGTACCTTCCATGCCGTCGTACCTTCGGATCGGCCCGTGCCGTGCCATCGTACCTTCGGGTCGGCGCAGCATGGGGTCGGGTCCATGCCGTCGTACCTTCGGGTCGGTGCACACGGGTCGGTGCACACGTCATGGCGGTTCTGGTGCCTCATTGGGTATCGTCGGATTCGTGTGAGCGGGGTCTTGATGCGGCGCGTGTGGTAGGTCGGGATTGTCCCCGTTGTCGCGCGCCCCATGTCCCACACAGTCGAGCCCAACACCCGCACTGCACTGCGCCCCCTCGTCGATCACTTCGGGTATCGGCACGGGCTGCGCGAGAGCGTGCCGGTGCGTGAAGTGCTGCCGGCGGCGTTCCGGTCGGCGGGATTGCGGCGCGACGTGGCACGGGCGCTGAAGGCGGCGGTCGAAGGGCAGGGGCCGTGCCTGCTGGTCGACCTGCACGGAATGCGTACCGCCGAGGCGGTCGAGCTGCTGCGTGCGGTGGAAGGCGAGGCGCCCGCGCTGCTGATCGTGAACCACGGCAAGGGCCGCGGCGTGCTGCGGGCGATGGTCGCAGAGCGTTACGGCGCGCGCGAAGACTGGGCGCTGGTCGGCCGGTCGGGCTCGACCCGTGATCGACCCGGAGACGCCGTCGCCGTGTACCTGCCCGTCGCCGTCGCCGAAGCCCTCGCCGTTCGGCTCGCCGACCTCAACATCGAGCGCGACCCGAACCGGCAGCGCCCTCGCCGACGCCCGCGCCGCCGCGTCCGTCGCGGCGATCGCTCCGAAACCGCGCCGCACGGCGCCGCATCCCACCGCCCCTCGAGTCGCGGCATCCGGCTGGCCGCGCCAGCGCTGTGGCTCGCCATCGTCGCGTTGCTCGTCGGACTCTTCGTGCTGCGGCGCCTCCTGCTACTCGTGCCCCTGCTCATCGTCGCCCACCTACTGTACCGGGTGCGCACCCGCCCCGGCGACGACGCTTGAAGTGGCGTAGTTCTCTGCGACCCGCCCCTGCTTCGCCCCTTCCGCCCCTTCGACCCGCCCGAAGGTAGTTCTCTACGCCCCGCCCCCCCTCACGGTCCGCCCGCCCGAAGGCAATTCTCTACGACGCTCTCAGCCCGCGCCCGAAGGTCGTTCCGGGCTCGCGCCAACCGAAACGGCGATGCATGGAAGGTTGTCGGCGCACGAGTCTGCAACGGTGCGCGGAACAGGCAATTCGGCACGCGAGCTGCCCCATTTCCGCTTGACAGCGAACAACTCCGTTGAAGCTCCCCGCACTGAGCTTCCAAGCCAGCGGTTTGGGTTCACGTTGAAACGCCGATGCTCGAGTGCGCCGGGAGTTGAAACTCGTCTTGTCTCGTTTCAACGTGGGGAGTCACCCCACGGCGTAGTCACCCCACGGCGTCGGCACCGGCATAGACGACGACCCACCATGTCCCGGCGGGGAACACGACCGTGCGATCACCGGCGCTCCATCGGTCCCATGCGGACCGGTAGGCGTCGCGAAATGCTTGAAGAGCGCGAATAGCGGCGATCCGTTCGGCGCGAACCTTCGCTGCGAGCGTAGGCCGTAGTGTGAACCAGCGTTCCCAGCTGCGCGACCGATCGCCGCACTTTGCCTGTCGAAGGCGCCTCACACCGACGACGCTGCGGCCTTGTTGCCGGCGCTCGGCGCGGTGGGTCGCCTCTTTCTCCCGCAGCTTACGCCACAACAGCGCTCGGTACGCGGCTGGGTCGAGATGCTCGAACTCGGGCGGAATCTCGAATCGAAGCGTGATCGAGGTCGGCATGCTGCCGCCATCCTTGAAGAAGAAGTCGGGCCGCTTCACCGTGATCGAGGTGCCGATCCGGTCGGGCGTTACGACAACCCCGGGATAGTCCTCGACGCGATTGACGAGGCC
>Ga0070728_10000694_pt1 | contig 60419 bp, 37 predicted proteins | sample tdDd471_FD_66723 | JGI IMG/M metagenome (GOLD analysis project Ga0070728, IMG submission 66723) | Marine sediment microbial communities from the Atlantic coast under amendment with organic carbon and nitrate - tdDd47.1 | ecosystem: Environmental > Aquatic > Marine > Coastal > Sediment | place... | reverse complement strand
GCAGCCGCCTCCGGGGCGAAACGACCGGTCTTCCGCCGCCCAGAGCCACGCACAGCCGGACGGAGGACGCGCCAGCGGCCTCCGTCCGGCGAGCATGGCGAGGACGGCGGAAGACCGGCGTGGCCTTGTGGGGCCCTGCGCGGGCGGCTAGCCTGGGCAGTTCCACGACGGAGCTCCTCCCTCCTATCGGTCCGACGCCTTCGCCTGCGCCTTCGCCTTCGCCTACGCCTACGCCTACGCCTACGCCTTCGCCTACGCCTTCGCCTGCGCCTACGCCTACGCCTTCGCCTACGTCTACGCCTACGTCTACGTCTACGCCTGCGCCTTCGCCTGCACCTGCGCCTACGCCTACGCCTACGCCTACGCCTACGCCTACGCCTACGCCTACGCCTGCGCCTGCGCCTGCGCCTACGCCTACGCCTACACCTACGCCTACGCCTTCGCCTTCGCCTTCGCCTGCGCCTCCGCCCGCGCTTCCGCTTCCGCTTCCGCTTCCGCTTCCGCTTCCGCTCCTGCCCGCGCTTCCGTTTCCGCTCAGACCTCGCCTTCGACGTCCAGGTCCACCGCGGTCAGGAGGTGACCGTCCTCGCTCACGACGTAGACGACGTCCCGGGACCAGGCGGTGACGCCGGGCGGGTTGATGGCCTCGGCCTCGGGGAGGTCGACCGGGGTGAGCTCCGGGATGGCGTAGAAGACCGGGTCGCCGTTGATGAGGGTGATGAGCGCCTCGCTCTCGTGGGCGCCCACCAGCCGGGTCATCGCGCGGGAGATCCGGCCGACGAGGCGCTGGGTGACGATGTGGAAGCACAGGAGCACGGGCCCCATGTGCCCCTCCATCATCGCGACGAGGTGCTCGCCCACGGCGCGCGCCGAGTCGAGGGGGAAGCCGGTGAAGCGGGTCGTGCGGTGCTCGCCCGTGGTCGCGTCGAGGCCCACCACGCCGCTCGAGGTGACGACGTCCACGACACCCCCGACCGCCCAGAGGTCGTGCAGGACCAGCGCGTCGCTGCGGTGAGACCAGCGCCCACGACCGCTCTCGCAGTCGACGCCGATGACGATGACCCCGTCCTCGTCGTGGGCGGCGGCGACCACCAGGACGCCGCGGGTCACCCGCATCCGGGCGTGCAGCGCGCCGGCGGCCGGATCGGGGACGGTCCAGGCCGGTCGCGCACGGCCGGCGACGTAGCAGCTCAAGGACGCGCCGTCGCCGTGCCCGCAGCGGACGAAGACCCGCCCGCCGGCGGCCACCAGGTCGTCGTGAGCGGGCCCCGGGAGCGGGGTCCATGCCGGCTCGATCGGCGAGCCGTCCGCGGCCGAGACCGTCGCGAGGTGCCCGCCAGCCAGCGGGATCGCGATGAGCTCGCCGGTCCGGACCGGCGGCCCCACCGTGTGATGGCCGAGGTCGTGCTCCCAGACCGTCGCGCCCTCGTCGGCTTCGACGCGCCGCAGCAGCGCGCCGTCCGGCCGCTCGAGGGAGACCACGACGCCGCCCCCGAGGGCGAGCGGCGTCGCGCGGATCTCGGCCGTGAAGCCCTGCTGCCACAGGACCCGCGCGCGCTGGGTCGGGGTGTCAGTGTCGTGAGCGGTCGCCACGGTCCGGAGCTACCCTTGCCGAGGGGAGGCGTGCGTGACGCCGCCCTGCGCGGCGCGCGCTCCACACAGGATACGGGCCACGAACGCGAGGCCGCAAAATCTTCGTCGGCTCGGGAGCGCCGAGCGGCTGCTCAGGCCAGCCGAGCGAGGAGGTGGGACAGCGCGCCGGCGTCGAGCGGGTCGACGTGCTGGACCGATGGATCGCGCTGCGTCATCCCGCGAAACCACGTCAGCTGCCGCTTGGCGTAGCGTCGGTGGCCGCGGGCGACGCGCTCCGCGAGCGACGCGCCGCCGGTCGCCGTCCCGCGCAGCTCGGCCACGACCTCGCGATAGCCCAGGGTCGTGAGCGCCGGAGCGTCGTCGGGCACGCCGCGGTCGAGCAGGGCGCGCACCTCGTCCACGAGGCCGTGCTCGAGCATCCACGCCGCGCGGGCGTCGATCCGCTCGAAGAGCAGCTCCCGCGGCTGGGGCGAGACGACGACGATCCGAGCCCCGGGCCGGTGCTCGGCGAAGTCATGGTCGGCCTGAAAGGCGCTGATGGGGCGGCCGGTCTGGCGAAAGACGGCCAGCGCGCGCACGACGCGCTGGGTGTCGTTCGGCGCCAGGCGCGCTGCCGCCACGGCGTCCACCTGGCCGAGCGCGGCGTGGAGGGCCTCGACCCCGCGAGCCTCGAGCTCCGCCGCGAGCTCCTCGCGGACGGCGTCCGAGACGTCGGGGATCGGCGCGAGGCCCTCGACCAGCGCTCGGAGGTAGAGCCCGGTCCCGCCGCAGACGATCGGCACCCGGCCCCGGGCCCGGACGTCGGCGATGGCCGCCTCGGCGAGCGCCAACCAGCGCCCGGCGTGGGAGCGCTCGGTCGGGTCGAGGACGTCGATGACGTGGTGGCGGACCCGGGCCTGCTCGTCGGCGGTCGGCTTGGCGCTGCCGACGTCGAGCCCGCGATAGACCTGGACGCTGTCGGCGCTGATGATCTCGCCGCCGACCCGGTCGCAGACCGCCATCGCCAGGCGCGTCTTCCCCGCGGCGGTCGGGCCGCCGATGATCAGCAGCGGTGGCGCCTCGGGGCTCATCGGCGCCCCTGGGCGAGGCGGCCGGGGAGCTCCTCGAGGCTGGACGACAGCAGCACGCGCTCGACCTCCGCGCCGTCGGGGAGCGCGGCCAGCGCTGTCAGCAGCTCGGCCTGCGCCGAGCCATCGAGCCGCTGCCCACCGCGGACGGGGGCCTGGGTCGAGAGCCCCGCGACCAGCGCCTCCTCGACGCCGTCGTCACCGGCGCGTCGGACGGCCGCGAGGGCCGCGCTGACCAGGGCCTCGGGGGCGGCGTGGGACAGCGCGCTCGGGACGCCGACGAGCTGCCAGGTCCGGCCGCCGAAGGGCTCGAGGTCGAGGCCGACCCGGCGCATCGTCCGGGCGTGGCTGTTCGCTGCCGCCTGGTCGGCGGCGTCGAGCTCGATCTGGAGCGGGAAGAGGAGCGGCTGGGACGGCGGCCGCTCGCTGCCGAGCGCCGTCCGGAGCGCCACCCTCACCAGCAGCGACGAGGCCGCGGCCTGGTCGATCAGGACCAGCGCGCCGCCGCCTTCGCAGACGAGCCAGGTCCGCCCGAGCTGCCCGACGAGCTGGAGCGACCCGACGAAGGAGCCGGCCCCCTCGGCCGCGGGCTCCGGCAGGACGTCGGCGGGTCGCGGAGGATCGGCGCGCGGCGGCCAGGGCGCGGTCGGCGGCGGGTAGGCAGGCGGGTAGGGAGCGCTCGGCGGCTCCGCCGCGCGAGGCGGGTAGGGCGCGGCCGGGGCGTCGGGCAGGGGCGGCGTCGCGTAGGGCCTCGGGGTGTCCCCGACGAAGAGGGGCAGCGGGCTCGAGCCCCGGCCGGCGGCGTACTCGGCCGGCGGGCGGCGTGGGCTCGGACGATCGAGGAGGCTCGCGCTCGACCCGCGGCGCCGCCACGGCGCGTCGTGGAGGGTCGCGCGGACGGCGTGGACGATCGCCTCGTGCACGCGGCCGCCGTCGACGAAGCGGATCTCGGCCTTGGCCGGGTGGACGTTGACGTCGATGAGCTGCGGGTCGAGGTGGACGTAGAGCACGCCCTGGGGGTAGCGCCCGCGCTGGAGGAGCTCGCCGTAGGCGGCGATGAGGGCGTGGGTCACCGTCCGGTCGCGCACCCGGCGCCCGTTCACGAAGGTGTGGATGTTGTTCTGGTTGGTCCGGGTGAAGCCGGGCTCGGAGACGTAGCCCCGGATGCGCACCAGCCCGTCGCCGTGCACCTCGTGGAGCCGGCCGGTGAAGGCCTTGCCGAGGACCTGGAAGATGCGCTGGTCGAGGCGCTTGGCGACCGGGTAGTCGGCCGTCGTCCGTCCGTCCTTGTCGAGCCGGAAGTGGACGTGGGGGTGGCCCAGCGCGAAGGCGGTCATCAGCGCCGAGACGTGGCCGTTCTCGGTCGCCGGTGTCTTCAGGAACTTGAGGCGCGCCGGGACGTTGTAGAAGAGGTCGTTCACCTCGATGCGCGTCCCGGGCGGGGCGCCGGCGTCCTTCACGATGGGCGGCGCGCCGCCCTCGACGGTGACCTCGGTGGCGGCCGGGGCGTCGTGCTCGCGGGTGACGAGCCGGAAGCGCGAGACCGAGGCGATGGACGGCAGGGCCTCGCCCCGAAAGCCGAGGGTGCCGATCCCGTGGAGGTCGTCGGCGGTCTTGATCTTGCTGGTCGCGTGCCTCTGCAGCGCCAGGACCGCGTCCTCGCGCGACATCCCGACGCCGTCGTCGAGCACCCGGACGAGGGCCTGACCGCCGCCCGCGACCGCGACGAAGACCCGTGTGGCCTCGGCGTCGAGGGCGTTCTCGACGAGCTCCTTGACCACCGAGGCCGGCCGCTCGACGACCTCTCCGGCCGCGATCTGGTTCGCGAGCGCGTCCGGGAGGACGGAGACTCGTCCCACGCTCAGTCCTTTACGACGGTGAGCTTCGGGCGCTTGGCCGGCGCGTCGTCGTCGGCGTCGTCTTCGGGCTCGTCGTCGTCCTGGCGACCACCCTCGTGGACGATGAACAGGGGGCGCGGGCGCTCATCGGCCTCGCCGACCTCCCCCGGAGGCGCCTGGCGTGCGAGGGCGGCCTCGGGGGGCACCTCGGCCGGGTGCTCGGGGCGCGAGGCCTCGAGGGCGACCGGCACCGCCCCGGCGGTGATACCCAGGTCGGCGAAGAACGGGGCGAGCTCGGCCGGGATCGACTCGGGCCAGACCATCCCCTCGTGACCATCCTGGGGGGCGGTCAGGGCGAAGATGGACTCCCACGGCAGGGTGCAGCCGAAGTCGCGCCGGTTGAACGACAGCACGGCGTAGACCCCCTGGGAGTCGACGTCGAGCGCCGGCAGGTTGAAGCCGTACGCGATGTTCAGGCGCAGGACCGGGTCCCCCCGGAACTGCGGCGGGACGACGACCCCCTCGACGCGCGGGTCGAGGTGGAGCATCACCAGCCCGCTGTCCAGCATGTTCAGGAGCTGGCGTCGCTTCTGCTGGCCCAGGACTTCGTTCATGGGAGGGGTGATAGCAAAGGCCGCCCGGAGGTGCCAAGCAAAGGAACACGAGGGGCCCGCGTCGGCCGCTCGCGTCGGTCCGTTACCGGCGCTCAGACGGTGAAGGCGACTGCGCCGTAGCCGACCACGGCGTCCTTGTCCCCGGCGGTGTCCCCGGAGCTCTGGTAGCCGAGGAGCGTCGCGCGCCAGCCGCGCCGGGCGGCGACCGCGAGCCCGGCCTGGATGCCGAGGTAGCCGCAGGCGTCGTGACCGCCGAGGTGCTCGCCGCGGCCGCCGACGATCGCCTCGAGGGTGGCCAGGTCCCGGCGCCGCGCGTCGTCGTAGGGCTGGTAGTGGCTGAGATCGCTCGACAGGACGAGCAGGTCGTCGGGGCCGAGCGTCGCGTCGAGCACGCGGGCGACCTCCGCGCCGCGGGTGTGGCCCGCCAGCAGCGGCAGGATCGGCAGCGGGCCGACCGTCTCGGCGAGGAAGGGGAGCAGGATCTCGAGGCAGTGCTCGTCGGCGTGCGCCTCGGGGACGCAGCTCACCAGCCCGCGCGACTCGAGGTCGGCGATGGCAGCGCGGTCGACCGGAAACGACGCTGTGGGGATCTCGTAGCTCGCGAAGTCGCCGGCGGAGACGCCCCGGAAGGCGACCCGGTGCGCGGGGCCGATCATGACGACGCGGGCGTAGGCGCCGCGTACGGCGGAGAACGCGCGGCCGGCCATCGGGCCGGAGTAGACGTGGCCGGCGTGGGGCGAGACGACCGCGACGACGGGGCGGTCGACGGGGGGGGCGTCGGCGCTCGAGAGGTAGCGACGCACGGTCGCCGAGAGCTCATCGGGGTCGCCCGGGTACCACCGGCCCGCCAGCGCCGCGGGGCGTGGCTGGCCGCGTTCGAGGCGGTGGGAGGCGCTCATCGTGCTGGGTCCTCGCCGCGGAGACGGAGCCAGGCCCACATGGCGAGGACGCCCGCGGCGTAGACCAGGATGACCGGAACCGGGCCGCCGCTCCAGGCCATGAACGAATACCCCATCACGCCGGCGATGATCATCGCGAGCAGCGCGTAGGGGAGCTGGGTCCGCACGTGGTCGACGTGGTCGCAGCTCGACGAGAGCGAGCTCATGATCGTCGTGTCGCTGATGAGGGAGCAGTGGTCGCCGAAGATCGCGCCGTCGAGGACCGCCGAGCCCGCGAGGATCAAGATCAGCTCGCCGTGGGCCTGGCCGGCGGTCAGGGTCGCGACCAGGGGGATGGCCACCGGCATCAGGATCCCCATCGTCCCCCAGCTGGTGCCGGTCGAGAACGCGATGAAGGCGGCGAGCCCGAAGATGGTGACCGGCAGGACCCACAGCGGGACGTCGCCGATGAGCGCGACGAGGTAGTGTGAGGTCCCGAGATCCGCCGTGACGGCGCGGAGCGCGATGGCGAGGATCAGGATCGCGATGACCGGCGCCACCATCCACAGGCCGTCGAAGAACGCGCGCAGGGCGTCGACCGGAGACAGGATGCGCTGGCCGATGGCGAGGATCGTCGCCAGCGCCGCGCCCGCGAAGGACGACCAGAAGAGGATCGTCACGGTGTCGTCGCTGGCCGCGATGAAGGACTCGCGGAGGCGGCCGAAGAGGCCGAGCTCGTTGGCCCAGCTGGGGTCGGCGGCGTCGAGGTGGTAGGTGCCGACGATCACCGAGGCGACGAAGGTCCCGAGGATGACGGTCAGGATCGGGATGACGCCGTTGAACCAGCGCGGCGGAGCGCCCGGCTTCATCACGGTGTCGCGGCGCTTGGGCGCGTCGCCGCCGGGGGCGTTGTGGCGGGTCTCCCGGCGGCGGAGGAGGCCTTCTTTCAGGGCTCGGCGCTCGGCCTTGAGCATCGGGCCGAAGTCGCGGCCGGTGAAGGCGACGAGGAAGACCAGCGCCAGGGCGAAGATGCAGTAGAAGCGGTACGGCAGGATCTGGAAGAAGAAGTCGTAGCCGTTGGTCGCGACTCCCTGCAGGTAGTCGAGCTGGTCGTTGAAGAAGCCGATCTCGACGCCGATCCAGGTCGAGATGACGGCCAGCCCGGCCACCGGCGCCGCGGTCGAGTCGACGAGGTAGGCGAGCTTCTCGCGGGAGATGCGGTGGCTGTCGGTGAGCGGCCGCACCGAGGAGCCGACGACCACGGTGTTGGCGTAGTCGTCGAAGAAGATGGCCATCCCGACCGCGCCGGTCGCGACCTGGGCGGAGCGGCGGCCGCTCGCCACGCGGCCGAGGCTGTTGACGATGCCCTGCATCCCGCCCATCCGGATGCAGACGTGGATCATGCCGACGAGGAACACGGTGAAGCCCAGGATGTACAGGTTCCCGGCGTTCGCGACGGTGTCGAAGAGGTAGTCCTTGGCGGTCAGCTCGATGGCCGGGAGGACATCGCCCTGAGTGACGAAGAGGGCGCCGAGGAGGACCGCGGAGAAGAGCGCGAGGATGACCTGCCGGAAGACGAGGGCGAAGAGGATCCCGAGCAGCGGCGGGAGGATCGAGGCGTACTCCGGGAGCTCCTTGGCGCGGGTCGCGGCGATGGTCGCCTCGCCGCCCTCGGTCCTGGCGGTCAGGGTGACGGCGTCGGCTCCGACCCGGCAGTCGAGCACCAGCGTCGCGGGCGCGCCCTCGGTCGGCGCGACGTGCTTGGCGATGACGTGGGCCGTCCGCTCACAGGGGGGCGACCAGCTCTCGTGGCGGACGGTCGCGTAGGCGAGGTCGTCGGGGAGCGCGTCGTCGCCGTCGAAGAGGGCCTTGGCCTGGGCCTCGAGGGTCACCGCCGCGAGGCGGCCGGGATCGGGGGAGAGCCAGCTGGTCGTCAGCCACAGCAGGCCGCCGAAGACCACGAACCCGACCAGGCGGATCAGCGGTGTCGGGCTCAAGTCGCGCATTGATGACCACCTCGCGGCGCCGAGCCGGGGGCCGCCCGGCGTGCAGCGAGACCCGCGCAGAGGCGCGCGGCGCTGCGATGAGCGCCCAGTCTTCCGCAGACCCCGCGGCGTGACAACCGCTCACGGAGACGGCGTCGTCGCCCCGATGGCGACGTCAGCGCAGGTCGACCCGGAGGTGCGTGGTCCCGCCGGCCTCGACCTTGACCTGGTAGTCGCGGACGAAGCGGCCGTCGGTGGACTTCAGGTGCACGGTGTGGGTCCCGGCGGACAGCTCGTAGTGGTAGAGCGGCGTCTCGAGCTTGGTGTCGAAGCCGTCGATCGTGACGTTGGCCGCCGGGACGCTGATGACGTTGACCCAGCCGCGGCGCTCGGGCTCGTAGAAGACGTTTCGGAAGGGGAGGTCGCCGGTGACCGCCTTCACCCGCTGCCGGACCGCGTCGATGAGCCGGAAGTAGCGGCGATCGCGGAGGTTCTCGGGAGCGGTGCAGCGGAACTCGTGGATCTCGCCGTCGACCTTGAGCGAGACGAGCCAGGTGACCTGCCCCAGGAGCGGCTTCGCCGGCGCCGCGTCGGGGAGCTTCATCGCGCCGGTCTCACGCACCAGGGCGTCGATCGCGGCCGCCTCCTCCTCGGTCAGGAGCCCGAGGGCGTGGAGGCTCTCGGCGTCACCGGGCAGGAGCCGCCGGTGGACGGCGGTCGTGGCCGGCGCGCGCCGGGTGATCTCGTAGGAGATGCTGCTGAACGGGCTCGGCGCTGGCGTCTCGAGCCGGACCCGGAGGTAGTCGACCGTCCCCGCGGTGAAGAGCAGGGGGAGGAGGACGAGCAGCATGATCAGGGTTCGCTTCACGGGCGTGACAACTCCACGGTGGCGGGCATTATGCCAGCTCCGGGGGCGTTGTCCGCTCCCGAGACCCACGACCCGACCTGCCGATGGACTTTCTTCCCCGAACCGCGCTCCTCGTCGCCCTCTTAGCCGCGCTCTTCAGCGCCGCGCCCGCCGTGGGTGCGGCCCCGCCCGACGGAGAGGTCGAGGCTCGCCGCCCCCTCGCGGGGCTCAGCCCGTGCGCGCTCCTCGAGGGGTTGCCGGGGCCGAAGGATCCGATCCGCCGCCAGCGCGCCGTGTCGGCGGCCTTCCGGGCGCTCGATCGCGCGCGGAGCCCGAAGGCCTTCGGCAAGGCCCACGCTGCCTTCGTGAGGGTCATGGCGCCGCTCTTCGACAAGGCCGCGCAGATCTTCCACCCGGCGGGCGAGGACGCCGAGGTCGAGCCGAAGCGCGCCCAGCGCTTCCTGTCCCGCTACGCCTTCGGCCAGGACGCGCTGCTCCGGATCGGCGACGAGGCCTTCGAGCCGCGCCCCGAGATCGCCGCCGCGCTGGCGCTCTCCGCCTGCCGCGCCGGCGACCACGACGCCGCCATCGCCGTCGGCCGCTCGGTCGGCGGGTCCGACACCGCGCCGCTCCGGGCGTTCTCGGCGCTGCTCCTGCTCGAGGCCGGGCGCCGCGAGGAGGCGGCGGAGCTCCTGCCGAGCCTCGGCGACGAGGGCTTCCTGGCCCCCTGGGTCAGCGCAGAGCTGGCCCCGGACGCTGACACCCGGCGCAGGCTCCACGGCCTCGCCGCGCGGCGGGTGGTGACGCCGGACCAACAGGTCGCGCTCCGCGAGCAGGCTCGCCGCATGGCCGAGGAGACGCCGTGAAGCCGCGCCCCGAGGACGCCGCCGATCCCGCCGCCGCCAACGCGCGCTTTCTGGCCGAGGTCGAGGCCTACGGCCTGCGCTTTCGCTGCTCGGCCTGCGCCCACGTGGTCCCCGCACCGCGGGTCGCGGACCTGCGCTGCAGCCTCGGCTACCCCAACCCGACCCTGACCGGGCCCTGGGTCGCCATCACCGACGACGGCCAGATCGCCTTCTGCAAGTACTTCGAGCTCGGCGAGGGCGAGGTCGACGACCCGATCGGGTAGCCGGACGACGCTCCGAGGCTCAGGGTCGCGAAGACGCGCTCAGCCGCGCAGGCCCAGCTCGCGGCGGAGGGTCTCGAGGCGGAGCTGCTCGACCGTGCCCAGGTCGCCGAGGAGCAGGCTCTCGAAGCGCGCGACGAGGTGCTCGACCCGGGCTCGACCACCGGGCTCGCGCGAGGCCTCCCGCGGGGTGCGGTCGTTCAGCATCGCGTGGGGCAGGTCGAGCCACTGGCGCGTCCACGCGGCGAACCAGTCGCCCACCGCGGCGCGCACCTCGGGGTCGGCGACGAGCCAGGGGTCGCCGCCGCCGCGCTCGGACCAGCGCTGGACGGCCCGGCCGAAGTCCTCCACGGTCTTCATCGGGGTCGGCGCCACGCCGGTCAGCTCGCGCAGCCACTCGGAGAGCGCGGCGTGCCGCGCCATCGAGTTGGCCCCGACGGCGACGCGCAGAGGGTCACGGCCGTCGATGAAGCCCAGCGAGCGGTCCGGTGTCCGCACCATCCAGAGGCGCGGGGTGACCGTCTCGACGCCCTCGAGCTCGCCGCTGAGCGCCGCGGCGACCGCGCGCCCGTCGGCCGGGCGGAGGACCGTCCGCACCAGGACGAGCTCCTCGCCGTCGGCGTTCTCCGCCACCGGGGGCTGCCCGAGCGAGTCGATGAGGTGGTCGGCGAAGTCGAGCATCTCGGGCGCGTAGGCCTTGAGGAGCTCGATCGCGTCGGGGGAGTCGCCCAGGAGGCTCTCCAGCTCGAGCTTCACCGCGGTGCGGGCCTCGGCCGGGAGCGCGGCGTAGACCGCGTCCACCAGGGCCAGGCCGTCGGCGGGCTCGCCGGTGCGGACCAGGCGCGCCTGCAGGATGTGGGTGTCACCGACGTCCGCCGCCAGCCCGTCGTCCGGGATGAGGAGCGCCTCGCCGGTCGCCATGTCGACGACCGAGACGCTCACCTCGTCCTTGTCGACGATCTCGTAGAAGCCGACGTACGAGCCGCACAGCCCGGAGACCATGCGCGCCTCCCAGGGGGAGAGCTCGGACTCCTCGAGGAAGCGCTCGCCGATCGTCGCCTCGCCCTCGATCCGCCAGTCCCAGAGGAACCAGGGGAAGAAGCGGACGCGCTCGGACTCGTCCTCCAGGATCTCGGTCTCGGCGGTCGGGACGTCGACCTCGAGGCCGTAGAAGCGATAGACCGACGCGACGAGCGACGGGTCGAAGCACGTCATCGCCGAGTAGGACATGCAGCGCCCGACGACCTTCGGGAGCGCCTGACGCAGGCGGCCGCGCTCGTAGGAGAGCACGTTGAGGGGCCGCTGGCCGTCCTCCGCGGCGGGGGAAGCGGGCAGCTCGCTGTCTCGTCCACCGGTGCGCCTGTCAGACATGGTTCGGCTTCTACTTTGCCGCTCCGAGCGTTGTCAACGCACAACTCCCTCGCGCGCGGCGCGCTCCTCGGCGGCGCTCGCGGGGGCTCGTGAGGTCCGGGATCCCGGGCCACCGCCGGGAGGCTCCGGTCCGCTCTCCGACGCGGCGCGAGCACCCGGGGAGGCGGGCGAGCGGCGGATCGTTGCCTGGGACGCCGCGCGGGTCGCGGCCGCGCGAGCGCCTCAGCGGCGCAGGACCACGAGGGTGACGGTGGTGATCCCGGGCTCCGCCCAGCGCGCCTTGTACGCGATCTCCGAGCCCAGGTCGTAGACGCCGACCCCCTCCTCCGCCAGCGCGTGGATCATCTGCGCCTGGAGGACGTTGCCCAGCGACAGGTACCGGAAGCGCTCGTCGAAGCTCATCTGGAGCCCGCGGTAGGTCCCGTCGAAGAGCCCGCCGAACACGAAGCCGATGTCCTCGCCGTCGCGCCGGGCGACGACGAGCCGCAGAGCCCCCGAGGGGACGAGCCGCGCGAAGGCGTGACGGTAGAAGGCGTTCATCGACCCGCTCGAGAAGCCGGCGTCCTCGAGCCCCTTCCAGCTGCGGTCCTCGACAGCGAGGACCCGGGCGTAGATCGCCTCCGCGTCGTCGCCTGCGCCCGCGGTCACGCGCTCGAAGGTCACGCCATCCCGCTCGGCGCCGCGCAGCGCCCGCCTCAGGTTGGCCCGGAAGTGCCCGGAGCGGCGGCCCATCCAGCCGTCCCAGCCGCCCTCGAGGCTGGCGGCGTAGCGCTTCGTCTCCGGGCCCCAGCGCACCGAGCAGGTGGTCTGGAAGAGGCTCGCGAGGGCGTGGAACATCGCCGAGCCCCGGTCGAGCCCGCCGATCCACAGGGCGTCCCAGCGGGAGCGCTCGGCGAAGGCCGTCCTGAAGAAGTCGTAGGCCAGTCGATCCGAGGCCGCGCCAACGAGGGGGCAGGCCAGCCCCCAGATCGACTCCAGCGGGGCGAGGTAGCGCCCGATGGTCGACGCGCGCCCCTGGCTGAAGGCGGCCCAGCCCGCCTCCGAGCGATGTACGAACGGGGCGTTGTCGGGGTGGAAGGCCTCGTGCGCCGGGAGCGCCCACAGCGACGACGAGCAGTAGCGATCGATCCGCGGTGTCGCGGCGACCGCGGCGTCGAACGCGGTCGCGTCGCGCCACAGCTCCTCCCAGGCGATTCGTTCCATGCGCTACGTCTGCCTCATCGCTCACCTGGGTACACCGAGCGGCGGCTCGGCGCCAACCTCACGCCGGGGAAGACCTCGGCGACGGCGACGAACGGCGAGCCAGCCGTCGCGGGGCGTCCGGGCGACGCACATCCCGCGTCGCTCGGAGCTGTCCTTTCGGTCAAACTATTCTGCGCCTGCGTCCGTCCGAGCAGCACCTCGGAGGTGGGGCGGTCGTGCGTAGAAACAGTCATCTCTGGGAGGTCGAGGCGCGACGCGCGCGCTTTGAGTGTCCAATTCTTGTGCGGTGCGATAGGGTGGGTGGGGTGCGGGGCCCCCGCCGACGACACGCCAGGGTCCCAGAGAGGGGAATCCATGAGCGTCGCGCGCGAAGAAGACCCGGTGGTCGAGGTGGAGCAGGAGGCAGGACAGCCCAAGCGGGTCGCCGACGTCATCGTCGACACGCTCCGGGACCTCGGGGTCGACACCTTCTACGGGATCTGCGGCGGCGCGATCGCCCCGATCTACGACGCCCTCGTGGACGCTCCGGACCTGCGGGTCGTCCAGACGCGTCACGAGACCGGGGCGCTCTTCATGGCCGCCGGCTACGCGATCACCAGCGGGCGCGTCCCCTGCGTGCTCATCACCAGCGGGCCCGGGATCACCAACGCCATCACCGGCCTCGCCTCGGCCAAGGCCGACGGGATCCCGGTCATCGCGATCGGCGGGGAGGTCCCGCGGGCGAGCTTCGGCCGCGGCGCGCTCCAGGAGGGGAGCAGCCACGGCCTCGACACCATCGCCATGGTCCGATCGGTCACGAAGTATTCTGCCGAGATTGCCAACCCGAGATCCGCGGCAAATGTCGTGCGCCGCGCGGTCGCCACGGCGCGGTCCGGACGGCGAGGTCCCGTGTTCCTGTCCCTGCCGCTCGACGTCGCGAACAAGCAGGTCGTCCCGACCCAGATGGGGTCCAAGGTGTCCACCGGCTTCGCCATGGACGACGCGCTCGTGGATGACGTGGCGAGGCACCTCCAGGAGGCCAAGCGCGGGCTCATCATGGTCGGCTCCGGCGCGCGCGCCCCCGTGGCGGTGGCCTCGCTCCGTATCCTCGCGGAGATGCTGCAGATCCCGGTCGTCACGACGCCCAAGGCCAAGGGACTCTTCCCCGAGAGCAGCCCCCTCGCGCTCGGCATCGTCGGCTACGGCGAGCACGCGTCGGCCCACGACTACATCGAGTCCGGTCCCGACGTGATCCTCGCGGTCGGGTGCGGCTTCGGCGAGACCGCGACGAACAACTGGCGGACGCCGCTCGAGGCCACCGACGTGTTCGTGCAGATCGACATCGACTCGTCGCAGATCGGGCGGAACTACCAGGTCGACATCGGCATCGTCGGCCCCGCCGAGGCGGTGCTCCCGACGCTCGCCGCGAAGGTCCGGACGCGCCCGCCGAACACCGCGCTCACCGGGATCCGCCGCGCCTCGCACCCGCGCGCGACGGGCGCCGAGCCGCTCCACCCGGCGCAGGTGATCGAGCTGCTCCAGGCGACCTTCCCGGTGGACACGATCTACACGAGCGACATCGGCGAGCACCTGCTCCACACCCTGCACCACCTGCGCGTGGACCAGCCCGACGGCTTCGTCGGCCACCTCGGTCTGGGCTCGATGGGGTCGGGGATCGGGTCTGCCATCGGCGTCAAGCACGCTCGCCCGGAGCGGCCCGTCGTCAGTATCTGCGGGGACTACGGCTTCCAGATGTTCGGCAGCGAGCTCGCCACCTGCGTCGAGCACCGGATCGGCGTCGTCTTCGCGATCTTCAACGACTCCCGGCCCAGGATGGTCGAGAACGGGCAGATGAGCACGTTCGGCCGGACGCTCGTGGGCGGCGGCCCCTCGGTCGATTATGCCGCCCTGGCACACGCGGTCGGCGCGCGGGGTGTGCGCGTCAAGTCCGCGGCAGACTTCGAGGGGCTCGCGGCGGAGGTCCTCGAGAGCGACGGCCCCGTGGTCCTCGACATCCGGGTCGACCCGACCGCGCGATTCGAGAACAACGCGCGTTTTGCGACAATCAGTCATTTCGGGGGTAAACGATAGCCCGCGTTCTGCCGACCTGACCTCCGTGCGGGGCGGTCGGCTCCCCCCGCTCGGGCTCACGATGAACGAAGTCTCGTGCAAGAACCTCGGCATCTTCTTTCAGCGCGCCAGGAAGGACGGCGTCGCCGAGGAAGAGCTGGTGCGTGGGGTGGCGGTCCCGGTCGACCGCCTCAAGGACAAGCGCGAGCGCATCGACTGGGACGCCTTCGTGGCGTTCATGGCCAACGCCGGGCGCGTCTGGTCCCAGGAGCAGCTCATCGAGATCGGCCGCAAGTGGACCTCGTCGCCCCCGCTCCGCGGCATCTCGGTCGTCGCGCGCCTCCTGTTCAAGCCGCTCGAGCTCTACCAGTACTTCTTCGGGCCCGAGGGCGCGGGCCAGCAGATGTTCGCGTGCGTCTCGTCGCAGCTCTTCGTGCTCGGCCCGCAGGAGCTGGTCATCGACTTCGCCGTGGACGAGGGCTACGCGCCGTGCCCCGAGTTCTTCTACGTGTCCTGCGGCGGCAACGCGGGCGTCTCGCGGCTCCTCGGGCTCCCCTTCGCCGACGTCGAGATGACGTGGACCACCCACGGCGCGCGCTATCACATCAGCCTCCCGAAGGGCGGCGGGAGCCTGGCCTTCCTGCGGCGCTGGTTGACGCGACCGTTCTCCGCGCGCGCGGCCGCCAAGGAGCTCAAGGACGCCAACGCGGCGCTCCAGCTCCGTTACCGGGAGCTCGAGGCGGCCCGGACCGAGGTCGCGCTCCAGGCGAAGAAGCTCAAGACCGCGCACCGCATCAGCGAGGTCGTGCACCGAAACCTCGACATCCAGCGGGCGCTCGTGGACATCGGGCAGTGTCTCGTCGAGATCGCGGGCTTCGCGCGCGCCGTGGTCGTCGCCGAGGTGGACCAGCCGGGCTCCGGCACGATGCGGCGCTCGGTCCACGACGCCGAGGTCGACGTCCATGACCGGGTCCTGACCCTCGCGCTGCCGAGCCGCGCGGGCTACGCCGGTGAGGTGCAGCTGTCGTTCCGGGCGGTCCAGACCGAGCGCGAGCGCCGCGCCCTCGCGGAGCTCGCCGACTTCCTGCAGCCGACGATCGGCATGGCCGTGGACAACGCGCGGGCCTTCCACGAGATCGAGCACAAGCAGGCCCAGCTCAACGAGCGCTACAACGAGCTCTCTCGCGCCCGCCACGCCGCCGAGGAGGCATCGCGGCTGAAGAGCGAGTTCGTCGCCAACATGTCCCACGAGATCCGCACGCCGATGAACGGGGTGCTGGGGATGGTCTCGCTGCTGCGGGACACGGCCCTCGATCAGACCCAGAGCGAGTACGTGGAGATGCTGGAGCGGTCGGGGCAGTCGCTGATGCGGATCATCAACGACATCCTGGACTTCTCGAAGATGGAGGCGGGCCGCGCGCAGTGCGAGCGCGTCGAGCTCGGCGTCGAGGAGTGCGTCGGCGACGTCGCGGAGCTGGTCTCGACGAGCGCGGACAAGCGCGGGCTCGAGGTGGTCTTCGAGCTCGCTCCGGAGCTCCCGAGCGTCGTGCGCGGCGATCCGACCCGGCTCCGCCAGGTGATGACCAACCTGGTCGGTAACGCCATCAAGTTCACGACCCGGGGGCTCGTCCACGTCCGCGTCTCGTGGGCTCAGGGTGCGGGCGACGCCGGGATCCTCCGCTTCGAGGTCGAGGACACCGGCATCGGGATCGCGCCCGAGAAGCTCGAGCAGCTCTTCCAGCCCTTCGTGCAGGCCGACGGGTCGTTCACCCGCGAGTTCGGTGGGACGGGGCTCGGGCTCACGATCTCCAAGCAGCTCTGCGACCTCATGGGCGCGACGATCGGCGGCGAGAGCGAGCCGGGGCGCGGGAGCCGCTTCTGGTTCGAGCTCGAGCTCGAGCGGGTCACCGGCGACGGCGTCCCGGAGCGCCGGGTCTCGACCGGGCAGGGCGGCGAGCTGCTCGTGCTGATCGGCAACACCTCGGCGCTCGGCGTCGCCGCGGGCGCGCTCCGCGGGGACGGCTGGTCGGTCACCGGGGTCGAGACGGTGGAGGCGGCGGTGCGGGCCCTCGAGGCCTCCGTGGACGGCGACGGGAAGGCGTTCTCGGCGGCCCTCCTCGACGAGCGAACGCTGGCGACGGCGCCCGTCTCGCTGCTGCGCTACATTCGGGACGCCGCGGCGCTCCGGGCGCTCCCGGTGGCGCTCCTCCGGGCGCCGTCCCTGACCCAGCTCCGCGACGACAGCGGCCTCGCGGACGCAGCGCACCTGAAGCCGATCCGGACCTGGGCGCTGAGCCACCTCGTGAGGGCGGCGATCGTCGCCCGCTCCCACGCCTCGGCCCCGGACACGGGGCGCGCCCGGGTGGTGCTGATCGATCCCGACACGCTCGGCGAGCGCATCACCGCCCACCGCCTCGAGGCGGCCGACGTCATCGTCCACCCGGTCACCCACCTCGAGGCGGCCCGCGAGCTCCTCGCGCGGCGGAGGTTCGACGCGATCATCGTCTCGTGGCCTGCGCTCAACCGCCGCGGGCCCGAGGCCGCGGCCGACTTCCACGCCTTCGCGCGGGCCCGCTCCCTGCTGGTCGTCGCGACGGTCGCCGACGACGACGAGCTCGCCTCGGGCGCCTTCCCGAGCTGCGACTTCGCGGTCAGTAAACCCATCACCAGCGAGATCGTCGACGAGATCCGGCGCCGCATCACCCAGCCCGCCAACCCCTACGACGCGGTCACGGGCCCTGGCGCGAGCGGGGCCAGGGAGCCGCTCCTGTAGGCGCCGAGCGAGCGGTCGAGACGACCGCGATCCGTCGACCACACCCGGCCCGCGAGCGTCTCGTCCGCTCGCGCTCGGAGGATCAGAAGTTGACGCCCTCGCCGAAGGCCTGGCCGACCGCCTCGTGGATGGCCTCGGCGAGGGTCGGGTGGGCGTGGATCGTCCCGAGGATCTCGGCCTCGGTGGCCTCGAGCGAGCGCGCGAGGGTCACCTCGGCGATGAGCTCGGTGGCGTTCGGCCCGATGATGTGCGCCCCGAGGAGCTCGCCGGTGTCGGCGTCGAAGATCATCTTGGCGAAGCCATCCTTGTCGTCGATGGCGACCGCCTTGCCGCTGGCGCTGAACGGGAACTTGCCGACCTTGACCTCGAGCCCGCGCTCGGCGCAGGCGCGCTCGGTGAGGCCCACGCTGGCCACCTGGGGCTCACAGTAGGTGCAGCCCGGGATGTTGCCGTAGTCGACGGGCTTTCCGGCGTGCCCGGCGATGCGCTCGACGCAGTGGATGGCCTCGGCCGAGGCCTTGTGCGCGAGCCACGGCCCGCCGGCGACGTCACCGATGGCGTAGATCCCGGGGCAGGTGGTCCGGAGATCGGCGTCGACCTTCACCTGGCCGCGGTCGAGCTCGACGCCGCAGGCCTCGAGGCCGAGGCCCTCGGTGTTGCCGGCGACGCCCACCGCCATCAGGACCCGGTCGACCTCGATGGTCTCGCCCTCGCCACCGGCCTTCGGGGTCAGGGTCACCCGGACGCCGCCTCCGTCCAGCGGCGTGATGTCGCCCGCGAAGGTGGCCGTCCGGATGGTCATCCCCTTCTTCTTGAAGGACCGCTCCAAGGACTCGGAGACCTCGGTGTCCTCGACCGGCAGGATGTGGTCCATCGCCTCGACGAGCGTCACGTCGCTCCCGAAGGCGTCGAAGAAGTAGGCGAACTCGACGCCGATGGCGCCCGCGCCGACGACCAGCACGCGCTCGGGCATCGGGTCGACGACCAGGGCGTGCTTGTAGCTCATCACGCGCTCGCCATCGATCTCCACCCCCGGCAGCGAGCGGGCGTGGGCGCCCGTCGCGACGATGACATGAGGTGCCTCGAGCAGGCGGTCACCGACCTGGACGACGCCGGGCCGCTCTAGGCGCGCCTCGCCCTCGACGGTGGTCACCCCGTACTTCTTGAAGAGCGCCTGGATGCCGCGGTTCATCCGCTTGGCGACGTTGCGGCTCCGCTTGATGACCTTGGACCAGTCGACGGAGATGTCGCCCGAGATCGAGAAGCCGAACGCCTTGGCGTTCTTCATCTCCTCGTAGAGCTTGGCGTTGTGGAGCAGCGCCTTGGTCGGGATGCAGCCCCAGTTGAGGCAGATCCCGCCGAGCTCGGCGCGCTCGACGCACGCGGCCTTCATCCCGAGCTGTGAAGCCCGGATCGCCGCGACGTACCCGCCGGGGCCGCTACCGATGACGATGACGTCGAAGGACTCGGCCATCTCGAACCTCCCGAGGACGGAAAGTGAGAGATCGTGGGGTCAGACCCCAGCTTCTAACACTTTCTCTGCTACCAGTGGACGCGGATCGCGCGAGGGCCGACCCCGCGGCCTCACGCCTTCTCTCTCTTAGAGCAGGAGCCCCAGCGGGGCCTCCAGGACGGCCTTCAGGTCGGCCAGGAACGCGGCGCCGCGCGCGCCGTCCACCGCCCGATGGTCGCAGGACAGGGTCACCGTCATGCGGTGGCCGACCGCCAGCTCGCCGTCCTTGACGACGGGCTGCTGCGCCAGCGCTCCGACCGCCAGGATGCACGCCCCCGGCGGGTTGATGACGGCGGTGAAGTGGTCGATGCCGAACATCCCCAGGTTCGAGACCGTGAACGACGCCCCGGTGTACTCGGCGCTCTCGAGCTTCTGCTCCCGGGCGCGCCCGGCCAGCTCGCGCACCTGCTCGCCGAGGTCGAGCAGCGACAGCGTGTCGGCGTCGCGCACGACCGGCGAGATGAGCCCCTCGTCGAGGGCCACGGCGAAGCCGAGGTGGACCCCCGCGAACTGTCGGATCGTCGTGCCTTCCCAGGCGACGTTGACCTCGGGGTGGTCCATCAGCGCCACGACACAGGCCCGCAGCACCAGGTCGTTGTAGCTGACCTTGAGCCGGTCCTGGGCGGCGTTGATCTCGCGCCGGAGGCTCACGAGCCGGTCGGCGTCGACCGTCATCGTCAGGTAGTAGTGCGGCGCGCTCTGCTTCGACTCGACCAGCCGCTTGGCGATGGTCTTCCGCATCTGGCTGACGCGGACGACCGTGTCCTCGCGGGCGACGGGCGCCGCCCCGGCCCGGGCCACCCGGCGGGTCGGCTCGAGGCCCTCGACGTCGCGCTTGATGATCCGCCCGTTGGGACCGGTCCCCGCGACCGTCGTGAGGTCGACGCCGCGCTCGGCGGCGATCCGGCGCGCGAGCGGCGAGGCCTTCACGCGGCGCCCGTCGGCGTCGGTCGGCGCCGCCGGCACCGAGGCCGCGCCCCCGCTCGAGGCAGGGGAGGGCGCGCTCGCGGCGGGCTCGGGCTCTGCCTTGGGCTCTGCTTCGGGCTCGGGCTCGGGCTCGGGCTCGGCCTCCTCGGCCTTCGCGCTCGTCGCCGGGCCGGCGGCGAGCAGCTCGGCGAGGCGCTTCTTCTGCTCCTCGACCTGCGCGGTCACGTCCTCGCCTTTCTTGCCGAGGATCGCGATGGGCGCGCCGAGCGGCACGGTGTCGCCGGGCTCGATGAGCACCGCGAGCAGGACCCCGTCGTCGAAGGACTCGAAGGTCATGACGGCCTTGTCGGTCTCGACGTCGGCGAAGGCGTCGCCGGCGGCGACCTTGTCGCCGATCTCTTTCAGCCAGGCCGCGAGCGTCCCCTCTTCCATGGTGTCGGTCAGACGCGGCATCTCGACGATGGTCGCCATGGTCAGCTCCGGTACAGGACGGTGTTCGCGGCCAGGATGACGTCCCGCGGGGTGGGCAGGACGAGCTCTTCGAGGTTCTCGGCGTACGGCATCGGCACGTCGAGCGAGGTCACGCGGGTCACGGGCGCGTCGAGGTAATCGAAGAGCTCGTGCTGGATGCGATAGGCGAGCTCGGCGCCGATGCCCCCGTAGGGCCAGCCCTCCTCCACCGTCACCACCCGGTTGGTCTTCTTCACCGACCGCGCCAGCCCCTCCATGTCGAGGGGGCGCAGGGTCCGCAGATCGACGACCTCGGCGCTCACGCCGTCCTTGGCCAGCTCCTCCGCCGCCCCGAGGGCGTGGTGGATGCCCTTCGAGAAGCTGACCAGGGTCACGTCGGTGCCCTCGCGCTTCACGTGGCACTTCCCGAGCGGCAGGACGTAGTCCTCGGCGTCCGAGACCTCGCCCTTCATGTTGTACATGAGCTCGGCCTCGAGGAAGATCACCGGATCGTCGTCCCGGATCGCGGCCTTCAGGAGCCCCTTGCCGTCGTTCGGCGTCGACGGGGCGACGACCTTCAGCCCGGGCACGTTGCAGTACCAGTTCTCGGTGGCCTGCGAGTGCTGCGCGCTCAGCATGTGCGCTGGCCCGTTCGGCCCCCGAAAGACGATCGGCACCGTGTACTGCCCGGCGCTCATGAGCCGCATCTTCGCGGCGTTGTTGATGATCTGGTCGAGGGCGAGGATGCTGAAGTTGAAGGTCATCATCTCGATGACCGGGCGGAGCCCCACCATCGCCGCGCCGATCCCGACGCCGGCGAAGCTCAGCTCGGTGATCGGGGTGTCCACCACCCGATCCTCGCCGTACTTGTCGAGCAGGCCCTGGCTGACCTTGTAGGCGCCCTGGTACTGCCCGACCTCCTCACCCATGAGGAAGACCTTGGCGTCGCGCGCCATCTCCTCGTCCAGCGCGGCGTTGAGCGCCTCGCGGAAAGACATCGTCGTCATGGTGTCGCTCCTTGAAAGCTCAGCCGGCGCTCAATCGCGGTGGTGCGGGGTCGTGCCCTCGGTGGGGTGCCACTGCAGCGGGGTCCTGTAGACGTACTCGCCGACGTCCTCGAGCCGCGGCTGCGGCGAGCCGTCGGCGAAGTCGGCGGCGTCCGCCGCGGCGTCGCGGGCCTCGTCGTCCCAGGCCTCGGTCTCCTCCTCCGTCGCCCAGCCGCGATCGTGGAGGGTCCGCTCCGCCAGCAGCACCGGGTCGACCTGCTTGTAGTCGGCGACCTCTTCCTTCGTCCGGTACTTCGCCGGGTCGCTCATCGAGTGGCCGCGGTAGCGGTAGCAGCGCGCCTCGATGAAGGTCGGGCGCATCTCCGTGCGCGCCCGGTCGACCGCCTCCTGGGTGGCCTGCCACATCTTGGTGACGTCCATCCCGTCCACCGCGACCCCGGGCATCCCGAAGCCCTCGGCCTTCTTGTAGAGGTCGACCACGGCGCTCGCCCGCTCGAGGGACGTCCCCATCGCGTAGCGGTTGTTCTCGACGATGTAGACCACCGGCAGGTGCCACAGGCTCGCCAGGTTCAGCGACTCGTAGAAGGCGCCCTGGTTGAGCGCCCCCTCGCCGAAGAAGCAGAGCGTCACGTCGCCGCGCTTCTCGTAGCGCGACGCCCAGCCGAAGCCGGTCGCCAGCGGGATGTGGGCGCCGACGATGCCGTGGCCGCCGTGCATCCCGTGCTCGCGCGCGAACATGTGCATCGAGCCGCCGCGACCTCGCGCGTTGCCCGTCACCTTGCCGAAGAGCTCGGCCATGGTGTCCCGGGGCGTGCACCCGCGCAGCAGCGCGTGGGCGTGGTCGCGGTACGCCGTGATCACGTGGTCTTTGGCCTCGAGCGCCGCGAGGCTGCCCGTCGCGACCGCCTCCTGGCCGATGTAGAGGTGGCAGAAGCCGCTGATCTTGCCCGACGCGTACTCACGCGCCGCGCGCTCCTCGAAGCGCCGGATCCCGATCATCTGCTTGAACGCCTCACGGAGCCGGTCGCGGCCAAAGGCCTCGGTCGCCGCGGCGTCGCAGAAGAGCTGCTTGGTCTCGGTTTCGCCCACGGTGGGTACTCCTCTCGTGGCTGGAATGCGTGCCTCCGCACGCCTGGGGCCCGCTTGGCCGGCCGCCGTGTCCCGTTCTTAGGACAACCGGCGGCGCGCCGCAACTCTGACCTGAGTGACTATCGCCGTCCGAGGCGCCGGCTATCAGGGCTGGCCACCCGTCCCGAGGCGGAGCGCCTCGGTCGGGTCGAAGCCGAACATCGCGTTGGCGTTCTGGATCGCCTGCCCGGCCGTGCCCTTGAGCATGTTGTCGAGGGCGCACGTGACGACCACCCGGCCGCCGTAGGGGTCCGCGGCCGCCCCGAGCACGCAGCGGTTGGTCCCGACGACGTCGCGCAGGTGCACGTCCTCGGCGCGCTCCTTGACCCGGATGAAGGGCGCGTCCCGGTACCGCTCGCGCAGCGCCGCCCGGACCCGCTCGGCCCCGTTCTCGGGGGTGTCGGCGCCCGCCACGCGCAGGTAGCACGTCGCCAGCATCCCGCGGGCCACCGGGACGAGGTGGCTCACCAGCGTGAAGCGGAAGTCCGGACCGCCCTCGGGGGACAGCTGCTCCATCAGCTCCGGGGTGTGCGGGTGCCGATCGATCTTGTTCGCGAAGCAGTCGGCGGCGATCTCGCTGAACAGGAGCGAGATCCGCGCGCGGCGCCCGGACGCGCTGGTGCCGGCCTTCATGTCGATGACCACGCTGTCGGGCTCGACGATGCCGGCGTCGGCGAGGGGCTTGAGCGCCAGCAGCACCGACGTCGCCCAGCTGGTGGGGTTGGCGACCAGGTCGGCCCCGCGGAGCGCCGCCGGGGACTGCAGCTCGGGCAGCCCGTAGACGGCGCGCTCGCTCATCGCGGGGTCGACCTGCACGAAGCCGTAGGCGTCGACGTGGGCGTCCCCATCCTTGATGCAGTGGGCGCCGGACAGGTCCACCGACCGAATCCCGCGCTCGAGGAGCTGCGGCGCGAGGCTCGAGCAGAGCGCCGGGCGGGTCGCGAGGAACATGAGCTCGACGCCGTAGTCGGCCGCCGCGCTCACGGTGTCGTTGTAGCCGACCGCCTGGGCGTCGCCGTCGCGCTTCAGATCGGCGTCGATCTGGCTCAGCCGCCCACCGGCGACCACGTCGCTCGCCACCATCACGACCCGGAACCCCGGGTGCCCCGCGATGAGGCGTGCCGTCTCGATGCCCTTGTAGCCGCGTACACCCGCGATGCCGACCGGGATCGTCTTCGCTGTGGCCATAGACTCTCTCCAAAACGAGCGGGCCGACCCGTATAGCACGACCGAGCGCGTTTGCCTGCCCGCACCGGCGCCGCGGGGACGAAATCCCGCGCGCCCCGAAACGCGCGAGGGGCCGCAGCGACGCTGCGACCCCTCCGACAGAGACGAGGATCGGAGCGGCGAGCCGCCCCGATCTGCGCGACGCGTCGCTCTACTGGCCGCCCATCACGGCGCCCATGAGCTGCTGGATCTGGGCGTCGGTCATCTTGACGCCGATCTCGAGGGCCTTGCCGTCGGCCTTGACGGACACGCCGCCGATGACCGGCGCGAGGCCCATCTCCTTGATGTCGGGGTCGCCGGCGGCGTCCTTCATCATCTGCTGGAGCCCCTCGGCGACCTGGGCGGCGTCGCGGGCGGTCGCGAAGTTGCCGATGATCTTCACCCCGGCGCCCTTGGAGGCGTCGAGGCCGAAGCCGGCGGTCTCGAGCTGGCCGAAGGCGGGGAGGTCGCCGCCGAGCACCTCGCGGACCTTCTTGCCGGCGCTGATCGCGGCGAAGGCGCCCTTGGAGCCCTTGAACTGCTTGATGACGGTCTTGAGCGGGCCGCTGGTGACGTTCTTGCCGCTCTTGGCGGCCAGGGCCTTCTCGACCAGGGGCGCGTAGCCGCCGATGATGAAGCCGCCGTCGATGGCGAAGGCGCCGTCCTTGTCGACCATGAACATGGTGACGCCGTTGACCTTCTTCTCGGTCACGCCCTCGCCCTGGCTCTTGATGAAGCCGACGAGCTTCTCGGCGTCGATCTTGGCCTCGATGACGACGATCATCTGCTCGTCGTGGCTCATCATGGCGTCAGGACCGGCGACGACGAAGGTCGTGAGGTCCTTGGTGGCGTCGAAGCCGACCTCCTTCTCCATCGCCTTGGCGCCCGGGTTGTTGTCGACCATGCCCTTGACCATCGCGCCGAAGGCCGACCTCTGGAGGGCGGCCACGTCGACGACGACGACGGTGGTGAAGTCGGCCGGGACGTACTTGAGCGCCCCGTCGATGTTGCCGGCGAGGGCCGGGGCCGAGGCGAGCACGCCGAGGGTGAGTACGAGGGCGAGGCCCAGCCGCGAGAGGTGACGCATCGTCATGGGTGTGTCCTGCTTGTGGTGGGATCCGATCGACATCGCGGGTCGGACGCGGGCCCCGTGTGAGAGAGTCGAGTTTCCGGTGGTTTCGACGCCGCGTTGCTATCCCAACGTCTGGGAGCGCGTCAATGCACGGCCTACAACCGGGGCCGCCGCGGAACCCTTCCCCGGCGGACGGGGCCATCGACGGGGCGCGGCGGCCCGGCATTCAAAGCCGCCCGGCCGGCGGCGTCACCGAGCCGAACGCGGACGGCGGGACCCCGGTCGGGGCCCCGCCGTCGGGCGAGTCTGGATGTCCGCGGTCAGGATCAGGCGGCCTCGGCCTGGGTCTGCGCGCGGAGCTCGGTGACGAGCCCGTCGACGGTCGCCTTGGCGTCGCCGAAGAGCATCCGCGTGTTCTCCAGGTAGAACAGCGGGTTGTCGATGCCGGCGTAGCCCGCCGCGCGGCCGCGCTTCATCATGACGGTCCGCTTGGCGTTCCAGACCTCGAGGACCGGCATCCCGTAGATGGTGCTGGTCTCGTCGGTCTGCGCGGCGGGGTTCACGATGTCGTTGGCGCCGATGACGAGGACGACGTCCGTCTCGGGGAAGTCGTCGTTCAGCTCGTCCATCTCCAGCACGATGTCGTAGGGGATGTTGGCCTCGGCGAGGAGCACGTTCATGTGCCCGGGGAGGCGCCCCGCGACCGGGTGGATCCCGAAGCGGACGTTCGTGCCGTTCTTCCGGAGCAGGTTCGTCAGGTCCCGGACCGCGTGCTGGGCCCGCGCCACCGCCATGCCGTAGCCGGGGACGATGATGACCTCCTTGGCCTCCATCAGCTCGGCGACGGTGTTCGGCACGTCGATCTCGAAGACCTCCTGCGGGGCCTCGCCGTCCTTGGGCTGCCGCTTGGCGCCGGCCTGGGCGCCGAAGCCGCTGAAGACGACGTTCCAGATCGAGCGGTTCATCGCGCGGCACATGATGACGCTGAGGATGGCGCCGGAGCTGCCCACCAGCGCGCCGGTCACGATCAAGAGATCGTTGCCGAGCATGAAGCCCGCCGCCGCCGCGGTCCACCCGGAGTAGGAGTTGAGCAGGGACACGACGACCGGCATGTCGGCGCCGCCGATGGCCATCACCATGTGGATGCCGAGGAGGCTCGCGATGCCCGTCATGACGAGGACCGGGACGAGCCCGCCGTCACCCTCGGCGCCGACGAAGGGGACGGCCAGCGCGATGGCGCCGATGACCAGGGCCAGGTTCAGCAGGTGGCGCCCGGGCAGGAGCAGGGGGCGCCCGCCGATGCTGCCGCGGAGCTTGAGGAAGGCGATGATGGAGCCGGTGAACGTGATCGCCCCGATGAACACGTCGATGTACACCTCGACGAGGTGCACGGCGTCGTGGTGGCCGGCCTCGACCGCGCCGAGATAGGACGCGAGGCCGACGAGCACCGCGGCCGCGCCGACGAAGCTGTGGAGGAGCGCCACCAGCTCCGGCATGGCGGTCATCGCCACCCGGACGGCGAGCCAGATGCCCACCAGCGCGCCGGCGGCGACCGCCGGGATGAGCGCGAAGTAGGCGTCGACCCGGCCGTCGAGGATCGTGGCCACGATGGCCAGCCCCATGCCGATCATGCCGTAGAGGTTGCCGCGGCGAGCCGTCTCCTGGCTCGACAGCCCGCGGAGGCTCAGGATGAAGAGGACGCTGGCGACGATGTAGCTCAGCGCGAGCAGGACGTCCTGGTTCATCGCCCCACCTCCGGGTCCTTACGGAACATCTTCAACATGCGCTGGGTCACGAGGAACCCGCCGGCGATGTTGATGGTCGCGATGAGCGCGGCGATGACCCCCAGAATCACCGGCGCCGTCAGCTCGTCGGTGTGGCCGCCCTCGAGGATCCCGCCCACGATGATGATCCCGCTGATGGCGTTGGTGACGCTCATCAGCGGCGTGTGGAGCGCCGCGGTCACGTTCCAGATGATCTGCCAGCCGACGAAGACCGCCAGGACGAACACCGTGAGGTGCTGCACGAACTCGCGCGCCTGGACGCTGGACCGGCCCTCGTCGGCCTGGATCGTCAGGACGAGCCACAGGATCAGGAGGCCTATCCCGAGGCTCGGCATGACCCAGCGGAAGGGCGACGGGCCCTTCGCCACCGGGGCCGCCTTCTCCTTCGGCGGCGGGGCCGGGGGCTTGGCCTTGGGCGTGGGCTCGGGGATGGCCGGGGGCGGCCAGGTGACCTCGCCCTCGTGGGTGACCATCGAGGTCCGGACGACGACGTCGTCGGTGTCGACCTCGAACTCGGCCGCCTTCCCCATGTCGTCGAGCAGATGCACGATGTTGGTCGCGTAGAGCTGGCTGGCGGTCGTCGCCATCCGGCTCGCGAGATCCGTGTAGCCGATGATCTTGACGCCGTTGTGGACGACGACCTCGCCGGCCTTCGTCAGCTCGCAGTTGCCGCCCTGGGCGGCGGCGAGGTCCACGATGACGCTGCCGGGCTTCATCAGCTCGACCATCTCGCGGTCCCAGAGGATCGGCGCCTTCGCGCCCGGGACGAGCGCCGTCGTCACGACCACGTCGAGCTGCGGGGCCTGGGCGCGGAAGAGCGCCATCTCGGCCTCGATGAAGGCCTTGGACATGACCTTGGCGTAGCCGCCCTTGCCCTCGCCCTCTTCCTCGAGCTCGACCTCGAGGAACTCGGCGCCGAGGCTCTTCACCTCGTCCTTCACCGCCGCGCGGGTGTCGAAGGCGCGGACGATGGCGCCGAGGCCGCGGGCCGCGGCGATGGACGCGAGGCCGGCGACGCCGGCGCCGATGACCAGGACCTTGGCGGGGTCGACCTTGCCGGCCGCCGTGAACTGGCTCGGGAAGAAGCTGCCGTAGGCGTTGGCCGCCTCGACGACCGCCCGATACCCGGCGATGTTCGCCATCGAGCTGAGCGCGTCGAGCTTCTGGGCCCGCGTGATGCGCGGCACCATGTCCATCGCGAGGGTCGTGACCCCCTGCTTGGCGAGCTGCTCCATCAGCTCGGCGCTGCGCTTCGGGTAGATGAACGAGATGAGGACGAGCCCCTTTCGCATCAGCGGGATCTCGTCGGGCGTCGGCGCCTCGACCTTCGCCACGACGTCACACTCGCCGTAGAGGGTCTTGGCGTCGGGCGCGACCGTGGCCCCGACTGCGGTATAGGCCTCGTCCGGGTAATCGGCGGCCGCGCCAGCGCCCGCCTCGATCATCACCTCGAACCCCATGCCCACGAGCTTCTTGGTGGTCTTCGGTGTCCCGGCCACCCGCCGCTCGCCGGCAACTATCTCTTTTGGGATGCCGACTTTCATGGGTCGACCTTTAACAGGTTCCCGCCGTTCGGAAAGGATAACCTCCGGTACACGTGCCGATGCCCGCTCGGCCCCCCGCGGCACCCCCCGGAGATCCGCACGGAATCAGGCGATCCGCCCCTCGGGGGCATATCCCCCGACCGCGGCTTCGGGTGTGTTAAATGGCACACAGCGCTGTTCACGGATCACAACGCTCCCGGCGGCCGTGTCAAGATGCCCACCTGGTGGTCTTCGCAGGTGCGCGACCCGGTCTCGGAGGACAGCGGGAACGACGCGTCCATCGCAGCGACGCGACGACCGAGCAGGCGCGAGACGCGCGGCGCGGTCATCGCGGTCAGGCCGTGACATCCCGTGCGATATCGAGCGATCGCGGCGCGCGAGGGCGCCGCTCAGCGGAGCTTGTCGAGCCGGGCGAGGTCGCGGGTGATGTTCTTCTGGTGCGCCTCGACGGTCCCGCCGCCGATCTCGATGAGCTTGGCGTCGCGCCAGAGGCGCTCGACCTGGTACTCGCCGACGTAGCCGTAGCCGCCGAGCACCTGGATGGCGCGGTCGGCGACGTGCTTGGCCATCGTCCCGCAGTAGAGCTTCACCCCGTCGGAGTCGACGCGGTTGCCGCCGCTGTCGAGGGCGAGGGAGGCCGCCACCTGGTAGACGTAGCTGCGACCGGCCATGTACTCGGCGTAGCTCTCGGCGATGTGGCGCTGGATCTGGCCGTACTCGCGGATGGGCTGGCCGAAGGCCTTCCGCTCGCTGGCGTGGCGGTTCATGACCTCGATGGCGCGGCGGGCCATCCCGAGGGACATCGCGGCGAGGGTGAGGCGCTCGATCTCGAGGTTGCGCATCATATGGATGACCGCCTGGCCCTCGCTGCCGACGAGGTTGTCGGCCGGGACGCGGCAGCCGTCGAAGACCAGCTCGGCGGTGGTCGACGCGCGCATCCCCAGCTTGTCCTTGATCTTCTGACCGAGGCGGAAGCCGGGCGTGCCCTTCTCGACGAGGAAGAGCGAGACCCCGCGGCTCCCCGGCGAGGTCCGGGCGTAGACGAGGAAGGCGTCGCCGAGCTCGGTGTCGGTCAGAGCGCCATTGGTGATCCACATCTTGGAGCCGTCGAGGACCCAGCCGTCCCCGTCGCGGACGGCGCGGGTCTGCATCCCCAGGACGTCGGTGCCGGCGCCGGGCTCGCTCATCGCCATCCCGCACACGATGTCGCCCTGGCAGGCGCGGGGCAGGAAGCGCTCGCGCTGCGCGTCGTCGCCGTTGCGCGCGAGGTTGTTCACGAAGAGCATGCTGTGCGCCAGATAAGCCAGGCAGAAGCCGGGGTCGGCGGCGGACAGCTCCTCGTGGGCGATCACGGCGGCGACGGGGTCCATCCCGGCGCCACCGAAGCGCTCGTCGACGGTGATGCCGAGGAGACCGAGCTCCCCGAGCTTGCGGAACAGCGGCAGGTTGAACTTCTCGAGCTTGTCGTGCTCGGCGGCCTGGGGGTCGACCTCGCGCTCCACGAAGGCGCGCACCATGTCACGGAGGGCGCGGTGCTCCTCGGTCGGGTTGAAGAGGTCGGTCATGGGCTCGCTCCTTGTCGGTGTCGCCGGCGGCGCACGAACCTATGTCAGGCGCCCTGTCCGGGCAAGCACGAGCCGCGCCCTGCGCCCTCGTGACGCGCCCGGGTGGCCTTGACCGGAGTCGCGGCGACCGCGCACACTGCTGGCCAAACGCCAGGCTCAGACTGACGCCCGCCGCTCTGCGCCGCGCGCACGCTCCCCGCACAAGAGGTCGATGAGATGAGGACTTCAGCCGTCATCGCGCTGCTCACGCTGCTCTCCGCGTCGGCCTGGCTGGCCGGTTGCCCGAACGAGGACGGCGGAACGACGACCGACGTCGACGTGTCCTACGACACGACGCGGCCGGACGTCCCCGAGGTGCTCGGAGCGACGGGCGACCCGTGCGCGGTCGGCGCTCAGTGCGCTTCCGGCCTGTGTACGCCGACGGCGACCGGGAGCGTGTGCACCGAGACCTGCACCGACAGCTGCCCCGATGGGTTCGCCTGCGCCCCCGCCGACGCGACCGGCGAGACCAACATCTGCTGGCGCCTCGACGCGGTCGCCTGCCAGCCGTGCGAAGAGGACGCGGAGTGCCAGGTCGGCGGGCAGACCGGCAACACCTGCGTCTCCTACGGCGCCGCCGGCTCGTTCTGCGGCCTGGCCTGCAGCGGGGACGACGCCTGCCCGGACGACTACTCCTGCAGCGAGGGCCAGTGCGTGAAGGACGACGGGGTCTGCGCGTGCAACGCCGTGGGCGTCCTGGCGGGGGCGACGACCAGCTGCGCCGTCGAGAACGACGAGGGCAGCTGCGGCGGGACGCGCCGGTGTACCCCCGGCGGGCTGACGCGCTGTGACGCGCCGACGCCGGCCGCGGAGGTCTGCGACGGCCGCGACCAGAACTGTGACGGCCAGACCGACGAGGACACCGACGGTGACGACTGCAGCCTGACCAACGAGTTCGGGACCTGCACCGGCGCGGTCGAGTGCAGCGACGGCAAGCCCCTGTGCGTGGGCCGCGCCCCCGCCGCCGAGATCTGCAACGGCGTCGACGACGACTGCGACGGCGAGACCGACGAGGACCAGCCCGACCTCGACCTCGACACGATCGCGGACTGCGTCGACGACGACATCGACGGCGACGGCTCCCTCAACGGCGACGACTGCGCGCCGCGCAACCCGGCGATCTACCCGGGCCAGACCGAGGTCTGCAACGGCATCGACGACAACTGCAACCACCAGGTCGACGAGGGCACCTACGGGGTCATCGACGACCAGTGCGGCGCCTACATCTGCGCCGGCGTGCCGGGCTGCCGGACCACCTGCAACAAGGACGCGCACTGCATCTCGGGCTACCTCTGCGACCTCGACGACGAGGACGACGACGGCAACGCCAACGAGTGCCTGCCCTCGGTCTGCGGCAACGGCACCGAGGAGATCCGCGAGGTCTGCGACGACGGCATCAACGACGGCAGCTACGGCGGCTGCCTCCAGGGCTGCGGTGGGCTCGGGCCGCGCTGTGGCGACGGGCTCCGCCAGGTCGCCCACGAGGCCTGTGACGACGGCGAGCTGAACGGCACCCCCAACCACTGCAACAGCACCTGCACCGGGCCGACCCCGCCGGACTGCGGCAACGGCGTGCAGGAGGCGGGCGAGGACTGCGACCTCGGCGACGGGGTCAACTCCGACGCGCCCAACGCCGAGTGCCGGACCGACTGCTCCGTGCGGCGCTGCGGCGACGGCGTCGTCGACGGCTCCTACGAGGAGGCCTGCGACGCGGGCGCGACCGAGAACGGCCAGACCGTCTGCGGCTGCCAGGACAACTGCCAGTGGGCCTCGAGCGAGGTCACCTGCCGCGAGTCCGAGGGCGTTTGCGACCTCGCCGAGAGCTGTAACGGCAGCGGCGGCTGCCCGGCCGACGCCTTCGCCGTCGACGTCGTCTGCCACGAGTCCACCGGCCTCTGCGACCCGGCCGAGGTCTGCAGCGGCAGCTCCGCCGACTGCCCGAGCGACGAGCTCGAGGACAGCGGGACCGTGTGTCGCCCCTCGACCGGCGGCTGCGACCCGGAGGAGGTCTGCAACGGCGAGACGGCGGAGTGTCCCGACGACGCGATCAGCCCGCCGCAGACGGTGTGCCGCGAGGCCGAGGGGCTGTGCGACATCCCCGAGGTCTGCGACGGCGAGTCGACGGCCTGCCCCGACGACATGCTCTACAACTCGACCGTCATCTGCCGCGGGCCCTCCGGCCTCTGCGACGCCGCCGAGCGCTGCACCGGCGAGAGCGCGGCCTGCCCCGACGACGAGATCCTGCCGGCCGACACGGTCTGCCGCGGCGCGGCGGGCCTCTGTGACGTCGTCGAGGTCTGCGACGGGGTCGACAAGGCGTGCCCGGACGACGTCCTCGACGACAACACGACGGTCTGCCGCCCGGCCGACGGCGGCTGCGACGTCGCCGAGCTGTGTGACGGGCAGAGCGCGGCGTGTCCCGACGACGCCGTCATGGACGCCGGCGAGGTCTGCCGTCCCGGGACGGGGACCTGCGACCCGGCCGAGTCGTGCAACGGCGAGACGGCGGAGTGTCCGGACGACACCCCGGTCGACGACGAGACGCCGTGCTCGGCGGGCGAGGGGAGCTGCGGCTTCGAGCCGTGCTGGTGCCAGACCGGCGTCTGCACCCAGCTCTGTGGTGACGGTGTCGTGCAGGGCGGGATCAGCGAGCTCCCCGACGGCCCGGCCGAGGCTCCGCTGCTCGCGCTCGAGGCCTGCGACGCCGGCGACCTGAACGGCGCGCGCGACGGCTGCAGCCTCATGTGCGACGGCGTCTGCGACGCCGACTACAGCTGGGTCGAGGAGGCCGGTGGCATCGGGCCGGAGGGCGCCCACGCCGTCACCGTGGACGAGGAGGGCGGCAACGTCGCCGTCGGCGAGTTCCAGGCCTACCCCGGCGGGATCAACGCGCCCGGGCTGCCGGGTGCCCCCGACCTCGACCTCGTCCCGATCGGCGCCGCGGTCTTCGGAAACGAGTGGTTCTTCAGCCGCAACAACAGCCGCGACTTCTTCGTGATGGCCCAGGACGTCGACGGCAACCCGCGCTGGGCGGCCTGCGGCGGCGGCAGCTACGAAGACGTCGCCAACGGCGTCGACGAGGACGACCACGGCGGTGTCTACGTGACCGGCCGCTTCGGCGGCGTCGCGGACATCGACTGCTGCGAGGACAACGGCCAGTTCGGAGTGCCCGGCCTCGGGATCATCCCCATCGACGAGTGCGAGCACTCCATCGACGCCTTCGGCGGCTACTCGGACTACGAGGACGTCTTCCTGGCGAAGTGGGACAAGGACGGCGAGGTCCAGTGGGCGGTCAGCGCCGGCTCCTGGGGGGATGACAGCGGCGAGGACGTGGCGACCGACTCCGTCGGCCGTAGCGTCGTCGTCGGCTACCACAGCGGTGACCAGGGGCAGGGGGCGCGCTTCGGCGACCTGACCCTCAACGGCACGGGCTACCGTGACATCTTCGTCGCCAAGTACGACGGCAACGGCGTCCCGATGTGGGTGAAGGGCGGCGGCTCCAACTCCGACGACCGGGCCCAGGGCGTGGCCCTCGACGGAGCAGGAAACATCTTCGTGACCGGCTACTTCCAGTCGACCTTCGGCTGGGACGACAACGCCACGCAGGTCGTCGCGGACGGCTTCGAGGGGAGCTCCCTCTTCCTCCTCGGGCTCGACTCCGATGGCGACAACCCATGGGTCCTCACGGCGCACTCGACGGGCTTCGGCGACGTCGAAGGCACCGACGTGGCCGTCGACGGGCAGGGCGGCGTCTACGTGACGGGCTACTTCGAGGACGGCGGCGTCGCCTTCGGGGACATCGTGGTCTCCACCGACGGCGGCGGCTCCGACCTGTTCGTCGCCAAGGCGTCCGGCGGCGAGTGGCTGTGGGTCGCGGTCGCCTCGGACGAGGACCTCGGGATGGTCAGCTACGCCGACGAGGTGGGCTTCGGGGTCGACGTCGACCGCTCGGGCAAGGTCTACGTGACCGGCGAGTTCAACGACCACATCCAGTTCGGCGACATCGGCCTCGACAGCCGCTGCGGCTACGACTGCATCCCGTCCGCGCCGGGCCTGCCGAGCCAGGCCGGCTACTTCTATGGCGGCGACGGCTTCATCGCGAAGCTCAGCCCCGACGGCGAGTGGCTCTGGGCCAAGCAGTTCGGCGGCGACGGCGCCGGGCCGACGAGCTCGCGATCGGTCGAGGTCGACCCCGAGGGGCGCATCTTCACCGCCGGCGGCTTCTCCGGACCGGCCTACTTCGATGAGATCGAGGCGTTCGGCTTCAACCTCAGCCTGCCGTCCGGGCCGACCTTCGAGGACTACTCGTTCGACGCCTACGTCGGCAAGATGGTGCCCGACGGCGGGGCCCGCTGCTACGAGTGCGGTGACGGCGCGCTCGACCCCGGCGAGGGCTGTGACGACGGCGACGGCCTCGACCACTGCGCCGGGAGCTGCGACGGCATCTGCTTCGGGCCGGCCAACGACTGCGGCGACGGCTGGGACAACTGCGACGAGCAGTACGACCTCGGCGGCGGCTCGGCCGACGTCGGGATGTGCCTGCTCCCGAGCGGCAACCTCTGGTGCTTCCAGACGGCGGAGAACCAGTTCACGTACGACCCGGTAGAGCCCGGGGTCGCGGCCGCGCTCGGGCCGGGCCTCCTCGAGGAGGCTCCGCTCGTCGGCTTCGGCGGCAACCCCACACAGCACCCCGACTGCCCGGCCTGTAACCCCGCGGACGCCAGCGTCGACTGCCGCGCGAGCGCCGGGCGCCAGTGGGGCGGTGACGGCCCGCCCCTCGACGACAACACGACGGCCCGCTCGGTCTGCGACGGCGACCCGCTGACGCCGCCGTGCGGGACCAACACCATCGGCTGCTCGGGGACGGCGACGAACGACGAGGCGGCCGCGGTCGAGTGCGCCGACTTCTACGAGTTCGTCGCGAACACCGGGGCCGAGGTCGCCTTCGAGTTCGACGAGCGGACGACCACCCAGGGCCCGACGGGCTGGTCGCTCTGGGTCTCGCTGTCCGGGGCCGAGGGCACCTGGGAGCGCGTCGGCGCCGGCGCGACCACCGCGCTCGCGAGCTCGGACTTCGGCGACGGCGTCCCGAGCCCGATGCACCAGCTCGTGCTGACCGACATCGAGGTCGGCGCCGGCCCGATCGCCAACCAGCTCGACGTCCACTTCCGCCTCTACGCCTGGGGCTCGGTGTCGACCGAGGCGGCGTGGGTCGTCGACAACGTGCGGGTCGGCGCGCCGTCCTGCACGGCGGACGCCGACGACCCGGTCGGCTACTGGCCGGTCGACGCGGACGACAACGCGACCCTGCTCAACGTGGGGAGCGCCGACGTCAACGGCACCCTCGTCGGGGGCGTGGCTCCGGTCTTCGACACGCCGGATTATTGTGACGCCGACGGCTACTCGCTCTACTTCGACGGGACGGGCCACGTGGAGCTCGGCGCCCCGCCGGCGCTGACGACCAACACGAGCCTCGCGATCTCGCTCTGGTTCAAGACCGACGACGGCGATCGCAACTACCCGACGCTGTTCAGCTACTGGTGGTCCAGCGGCGACGCCAACCAGGCCTCCTACAGCCTGGCGTTCTCGACCAACGGGCTGAGCTTCCTCCTGCAGGACGACGCGTTGGGGCGTCTCACCACGGTCGCGGGCCTCGGCTTCGGCGATGGCGCGTGGCATCACGCGGTCGCGAGCTATGACGACGCGACCAAGACCGCGGCGCTCTACGTCGACGGTGTCCAGCTCGCGTCGGCGACGAACCTGAGCTTCCTCGGGCCCGACCTGGACGTCCCGCGCACGGTCCGCATCGGCTCCGACACCCGCTGGGACCCGAACCTGGGCGACCGCAACTTCACGGGCAACATCGACGACATCCAGTTCTTCGACCGCGCCCTCGACGCCTGCGACGTCGCGCAGCTCTACGATGTCCTGCGCGAGTTGGGTTGCCCCGATCCGCCGGAGCCGCCGGCCGGCCCGGTGGTCATCATCAGCGAGATCGTCGACGGCGACCTGACCGGAGGCCTCCCGAAGGTGCTCGAGCTGACCAACGTGGGGGGCGCGGCGGCCGACCTGTCGGCCTACCAGCTCGCGGCCTTCTCGAACGGCGCGTCGTCGCCGTCGAGCACGACGACGCTCTCCGGGACCCTCGCTCCTGGCGAGTCCTTCGTCGTCTCCTCCGAGTCGGTGACCTTCACCGCGGTCTACGGGTTCGGCCCGGACCTCCAGAGCGGCGTCGCCAACAACAACGGCGACGACACCGTGGCCCTGATGGATCAGGCTGGCAACACGCTGGACATCTACGGCGTGCCCGGCGTCAACGGTGATAACGAGCCGTGGGACTACACCGACAGCTACGCCTACAGGAACCCGGACGTGCTGGCGCCCAACCCGACGCTCGATACGTCCGAGTGGACCTTCGCCGGCCGCTCGGCCCTCGACGGCACGGACGCGGCGGCCCACGCCGCCTCGACGACACCCGGTTGCCACACGTTCACCGGCCACAGCTGCGACCCGTAGCCCCGACGGCCGACGACTGAACGTGAAGAGCCCGGTCCCCCGAACAGGTGGGGCCGGGCTCTTCCGCTTCCGCTTCCGCTTCCGCCCGCGCTTCCGCTTCCGCCCGCGCTTCCGCTTCCGCTTCCGCTTCCGCTTCCGCCTCCGCTTCCGCTTCCGCTTCCGCTTCCGCTTCCGCCCACGCTTCCGCCCGCGCTTCCGCTTCCGCCCGCGCTTCCGCCCGCGCTTCCGCCCGCGCTTCCGCCCGCGCTTCCGCTTCCGCCCGCGCTTCCGCCCGCGCTTCCGCTTCCGCCCGCGCTTCCGCTTCCGCCCACGCCTTCGCCCGCGCCTTCGCCCGCGCCTTCGCCCGCGCCTTCGCCCGCGCTTTCGCCCGCGCTTTCGCCCGCGCCCGCGCCTTCGCCCGCTCTCGCGTCCGTCAGCCGAAGGTCAGCGCGTGGAGGCCCGGCTCGTCGGCGAGCTCGGGGTGGAAGCTCGCGGCGACGAGCGCCCCGCTCCGGACGGCGATGGGCTCGCCCTCGAAGGTGTGGACGACCTCGACGCCGTCGCCGACGCGCGTGACGCGTGGGGCGCGGATGAAGACGAGCTTCAGCGCGCCGTCGTCAGTGGTCGCCTCGAAGCTGTGGACCTGCCGTCCCCAGCCGTTGCGCGTCACGTCGATGTCGAGCCAGCCGAAGCTCGCCTGCTCGGGGCCGCTGACGCCGGTCGCCGCGAGGATCATCCCCGCGCAGGTGGCGAGCACGGGCCCGCCTCTCCGCACGTAGGCGTCGAGGGCGTCCCAGAGCCCCGAGAAGCCGATGAGCTTGAGCATCGTGCTGCTCTCGCCTCCGGGGAGGACGAGCCCGACGAGCCCGTCGAGGTCCCCGGCGGTCCGCACCTCGCGGACGGTGTGACCGAGGCCGCGCAGGATCCTCGCGTGGGCCTCGAAGCCGCCCTGGAGCGCCAGGACGCCAATCATCTTCGCCATCTCGCTCTCCGAAGAGTCGCGCGGCGGAGAGTGTTGGATCGCGGGGTCTGACCCCGTGTTCCAATACCTTCTCTGCTCGCGGAAGTGGGCGCGAGAGAAAGTGTTAGAGGGTGGGGTCTGACCCCGCGTTCTCATACCTTCTCTGCACGCCGGGGGGCGCAGGTGGGAAAGTGTTAGGGGGTGGGGTCTGGCCCCGCCTTCTAACACCTTCGCCGCATGCTCCTGGGAGAGCTCGGGTAAATGGCAGCGAAGCGCCATTTCACCGAGCTCGACTTGGCCGCGCAGCGGCCGGTGGAGGCGGCGAAGCCGCCGGATCAGTCATTCTAGCAGCGAGGGAAAAAGCGCGCGTGCGCGCTCTTTCCCGGACGCTGCTAGTCGGGGCTACCAGCCGCGCTTCGCCAGGCGCTCGGCCTCGCTGAGCTTCTCCATCTCGATGCCGTGCATGGCGGTCCCGAGGCCGGTCGAGATGGCGGCGAGGCGCTTGGGATCCTCCCAGTAGGTCGTCGCCTCGACGATGGCGCGGGCGCGGCGGGCGGGGTCCTCCGACAGGAAGATGCCGCTGCCGACGAAGACGGACTCGGCGCCGAGCGCCATGCACAGGGCGGCGTCGGCCGGGGTCGCGATGCCGCCGGCGGCGAAGTTCGGGACCGGGAGCTTGCCCGCCTCCGCGACCTCCTCGACGAGCGAGAACGGCGCGCCGAGGTTCTTCGCCTCGGTCATCAGCTCCTCGTGCCCGAGCATCGTCAGGCGCCGGATCTGCGTGCGCAGGGTCCGCAGGTGCCGGACGCCCTCGACGATGTTGCCGGTGCCGGCCTCGCCCTTGGTGCGCAGCATCGCCGCGCCCTCGCCGATGCGGCGGAGCGCCTCGCCCAGGTTCGTGCAGCCGCAGACGAAGGGCGTCTTGAAGGCGTGCTTGTCGATGTGGAAGTCCTCGTCGGCCGGGGTGAGGACCTCGCTCTCGTCGATGAAGTCGACCTCGAGCGCCTCGAGGATCCGGGCCTCCATGAAGTGACCGATGCGGCACTTGGCCATCACCGGGATGTTCACGGTCTTCTGGATCGCCTGGATCATCTCCGGGTCGCTCGCTCGGGCCACGCCGCCGTCCTTGCGGATCTGCGCGGGCACACGCTCGAGGGCCATCACGGCTGCGGCGCCGGCGTCCTCGGCGATCCGGGCCTGCTCGGCGTTGACGACGTCCATGATCACGCCGCCCTTGAGCATCTCGGCGAGACCGACCTTCACGCGGAACGTGGACTTCTCCATTTGCTGACTCTCCTGCTCGGAGGGTGGCGGGGTAGCGCCATCTCTCCCAGCTCTTCGTGGCCGCGCAGCGGCCGGTGGAGGCGGCCAGGCCGCCAGTTCAACTCGAGTGGGCCGTCACATCAGGTCGACGGTCATGGGGCTCTTCTTCGAGGCGGCCACCGCGCGTCGGCGGCGGATCACCTGCTCGAGGGCGCGACCGAGCCTGCGCGCACCCTCGGTGATGCGGTCCGGCGGCTCGGCGCAGTAGACCAGCCGCACGCCGGCCCGGGCCGGGGCGGTGGTGGAGTAGAGGGTGGAGGGGCCGACCAGGACGCCCTCGCGCTTGGCCTCCTCGAAGACCTCCTCCGGGTCGAGGCCGTCGGGGAGCGGCAGCCACAGGACGACCCCGCGGGTCGGCTGCCGCCACGCGAAGCCGTCGGGGAGCCAGCGCCTGAGGCCCGCCTCGAGCGCGTCCCGCCGCTCGCGGTAGATCGGCAGCGTGCGGTTCAGGTGACCCCGCAGGTAGCCGCGCTCGATGAACTCGGCGAGCGCGAGCTGCAGCAGCGTCGAGGTCCCGAGGTCCATCGCGTGCTTGAGGTTCACCAGCGTCGTCGTCAGGGCCGGCGGGCAGACGAGGAACCCCACCCGCAGCGCCGGGATGAGCTTCTTCGAGAAGGTCCCGAGGTGGAAGACGTTGGTGTCGAGCGCGCGGAGCGACGTGGGCGGGGCCGTGTCGTCCAGCGCCAGGTCGGCGCCGTAGTCGTCCTCGACGAGGGGGACGCCGTTTCGCTGCGACCAGGCGACCAGCGCCTCGCGCCGGGCCAGGGACATCGTCGTCCCGGTGGGGTTTCGGCTGTTGGGCATCGCGTAGAGGCCCTTGGCGCGCGGCCGCTCGAGCCCGGCGAGGGCGTCGATGTCGGGGCCGTCGTCGTCGCCGGGGATCCCGACCACCCGCGCCCCCGAGGCGGCGAGGACGTTGAGCGCGCCCGAGTAGGTGCGCGCCTCGACCAGGAACGTGTCGCCGGGGTTGATGAGCGCCCGCGCGATGAGGTCGATCCCCTGCTGGCTGCCGGTGGTGATGAGGATGTCCTCGGGGTCGGCGGGGACGCCGCCGCGCTCGAGGTCGGCGGCGATGAGGGCCCGGAGCCGCGGCAGCCCCTGGCGCGGGCCGTAGCCGAGCGCGTCGGCGCCGTGGGTCTTGAAGACGTGGTCGACGCAGCGGCGGAGCTCGACGTGAGGCAGGAGATCGACGCTGGGCTGCATCCGGGTCAGGTTGATGACGTCGCCGTGGGCCGGGCTCCGCGACAGCCGCTCGAGCCGGGCGAGGGGCTCGGACTCGGCGGCGCGGGAGAGCAGCATCGCCCACGGCAGGTCGGCGCGGCCGGGCCCGTCGTCGCGGGCGGTGGCCTCTTCGGGGGTCGGCGCGTCGTCGGCGACGAAGGTCCCGCGCCCGACGATCGAGGTCACCCAGCCGCCGGCGATCAGCTCCTCGAAGGCGCGGACGACCGTGTTGCGGTTGGTGGCGAGCTCGCTCGCCAGGCGCCGGGTCGGCGGCAGCCGCAGCCCGGGGCGCAGGACCCCGCGGCGGATGAGGTCGATGACCTGGTCCGCGATCTGGCGGTAGAGCGGGGCCTCGGCCTCCGGGCTCAGCGCGATGTCGAGGGTGCGTACCAATGCCGACCTCCTGGCGTGGTTGTAGGGGGCCAATCAGGTAAACGCAACCGAAGAACAGCGGCCCATCCCACTTCGCGTCATGGGTCCAATGGGTCCAATTCGTAGCCATTGTGGGGTCCAATGTGGGAAAGCGCAGCGTTGCAGGGCAGGTTCGGCTGGGCTACGTTGCCCACCTCCCAAAGGGAAGGCGATCTCGTCGCCACGGTGTTGGCGGTGGGGCATCAGGACTCGGAGACGATCATGCGCCGAACGTTACTCGCGTTGTTGTTGTCCGCAGGGCTCATAGCCGCGTGCGGGAAGAAGGATCCGGCCCCGGCCACGCCACCGGAGACCGCGGCCCCCGCTGCGGACCCCACGGCCTCGGACGGACCGAAGGACCCGGCCGTGGCGCCGGACAAGGGTGACGAGGCCGGTCAGCCGCGCCGCACCATCGAGCCCGCCGACGCCCCGGCGGACGAGCCCGCGGCCGTCGACCCGACCGACCCGACCGGCGAGCCGGACGAGGCGACGGAGGGCGACACCCCGGATGACGCGCCGACCCACGCCCAGGGTGGCGACGAAGGCGACATGCTCATGGCGGCGGCGAAGCTCACGCCCGGCCCGGCGGTGGACCTGGGCGAGGGCGCGGCGAGCGCCGAGGCGCTGGCTTACCTGCCCGACAACACAGCCGCGGCCTTCGTCGTCGCCTCGCCGACGAAGCTCCTCGGGGCGTTCGGCTACGACGCGCTGCGCCCGCTGATGGCCGAGGGCTCGAAGGAGCTCATCGAGGCCACCGGCTACGACCTCTTCGACCCGGCCGTCTGGGCCGAGCTCGGGGTCGACCTCAGCGGCCCCGCCGGCGGCGCCGCGATCGCCTCCGAGAAGGAGCCGTACGTCATCTTCCTGACCATCGGAGATCGCGCCAAGCTGGACGCGGCCCTGGCGGCCATCAGCGAGAAGGGCAAGCGTCCGTTCAAGACGGACAAGGTCGGCGAGGCCGAGATCATCTCGACCGAGGGCTACGATCGCAACGTCATCGTCATCCGCGGCAAGAGCCTGCTCATCGTCGGCGTCGACCGCAACGCGGGCGCCATGGCCCTCGCGAAGCAGGTCGCCGCCCAGGACAAGGCGAGCTCGCTCGTGCAGGCGGTCGAGTTCACCGCCGCCGTGAAGCCGATCGACGGCGCCGAGGACGTGCTCGGCTGGGGCAACTTCGGCCTCGGCCTGCGCATGTCGATGGCATTCCAGAGCCAGTACGGAGGGGACCGCGCGGAGAAGCAGGCCGAGATGATCGAGAAGGTCTTCGGCGGGATGGGCGGCTTCGCCATGGGCGGCTTCGTCAAGGAGCGCGCCCTCGAGGTCACCGCCTTCATGCCCCTCGCCAAGGACGCGATGATCGGCCGCCTGGTCAAGAACATCGAGGGCCTGCCGGTCGCCTTCACGGCGTCGTCCGACGCGCCGCTCCTCGGGATGGCCGTCCGCTTCGACCCCAAGGTCGTCGTCGAGATGATGGAGATGTCGCTCGCCGCCGAGGGCGCGAGCCTCGACGAGGTGCGCGCTGCCGCCAAGGAGATGGGCGGGGTCGACCTCGACACCGACGTCTTCGGCGTCTTCAATGGCCAGGCCAGCTTCGTGCTGCTCGGTGAGCTCGGCGGGATGGACTACGACGACTTCGACGTGAGCAAGCTCGGCGGCGCGCTCGTCGTTGGTCTCTCCAACGCCGAGGGGCTGAAGAAGCTCTTCGCGCTGGGCGCCAAGATGGGCGACGATCTCCCGCCGGGGATGAAGATCGACGAGAGCGGCTCGATGGAGCTGCCCCTGCCGACCGGCCAGCGCGTCCACGTGAGCATCGCCGGCGACCACCTCGTCGCCACGACGAACGCGGCCCTCGCCAAGCGCGTCGCCGCCGGCGACACCTCGGCCAGCTTCATCGACAAGGTCGCGCACCCCGGGCTGAAGGCGGCCCTGTCGCGGCCGAACCAGGCCGGCTGGTTCGTCATGCCCCAGCGCCTGATGGCCCTCTGGATGCTGGGCTACAGCGAGCCGATGACCGAGGAGGCCGAGGTCACCGCGATGATCGGCGACGGGCCGACCGAGGCGAAGAAGTCGAAGGAGCTCATCGCCAAAGAGAAGGAGATCGCCGAGCTCAAGGAGAGGATCGACGTCGCGTCCAAGGCCTCCCGCGAGGCGATGAACAAGGCGGCCGACGCGCTCTTCACCCAGCTCGGGACCCTCGTCGAGTCGGTCGAGGTCACCGACGGCGGGCTGGCGATCCACGCCGGCGAGTACCTCGGCGGCACCCCGGCCGAGCTCATGGCCGCGATCGTGAAGATGGCCGAGGCGGTCGAGAGCCGTCGCGGCGCCGACAACGCCATGTACGAGAAGCTCTTCGAGCTGGAGAACGAGGCGCGCAAGCTCGAGCTCGAGGCCGACATGGCCGAAGAGAACAAGTGATCGTCGCCGTGTGACCGGTCATCGGGCGGGCGCTTCGGGTGCCCGCTCGATGACCACACGCTTGGAAGCCGCCGCCCTGTGCGGCGGTTTTCATTTGTGCCGCCCCACGATCTATCGTCGCCACCCGACCGGAGGCGCCTCCATGAGCCCGCTCACCCCGCTGAAGCCGTTCCTCGCCACGCTCGCCGTCGCCGCCCTGCTCATGGCGGCGTGCTCCAAGGAGAGCGCCCCTCGGAGCGCGCCGGCTCCCGACGTGACCGCGCGGAGCTCGCGGTCCGGCACGGCGGTGACCGGGGGAGGGCAGGCGGCGCTGCCGGAGCCGACCCCGCCGGCCGAGGTCGCCGCGAAGAGCGCGCGGCGCGAGGCCGTGCGCGAGGCGGTGGCCATGGACTCCGGGCTCGCCGCCGTCGACCGGCTCGGAGACGACGCCACCCTGGCGACGCTGGCCCTCGACGTGGCGCCGGACGGCGCGAGCTACACCGGCGCGCTGACGGTGGATGTGGTGGCGGGCGAGCGGCTCGGCGAGCTGGTCTTCGCGCTGCCGGCGAACGTCGGCGCCGGCGCCGACCGCCCGCTCCGGGTGGATCGCGTGACGTTGGGCGGCGCTCCGGTCGAGCCGCGCGGGAGCGCTTCGCTCCTCCGTGTCCCCGTCGAGATGGGGGCCGGCGACGTGGCGCGGGTCGAGATCACGTTCTCGGGCGCGATCCCCGCCCTGGCGGAGCGCGACTTCGGGATCGGCCCCGAGGATCTCCAGCGGGCCGCCGGGCTCCTCGCCGTCGACCCGCCCGGCGCGGCGTCGACCGGGCGACGCGGCGGCCTGACCCTCCTCGCCCGGGCCTACCCGGTCCTCGTGCCGCCGGGGACGGCGGTCGCCGAGACCGCCAACGCGGCGGACCTCGGGCGCTACGAGCTGGCCCACTACAGCGTCGAGGTCTCCGCCTCCGATGACCTCACGGTCCTGGCGAGCGGCGTCGAGGTGGCGCGCGAGCGCGTCGCCGACGGGCGTCGGCGGACCCGGTTCGTCGCGCCGGCGGCGCGCGAGGTCGCGGTCGTCCTCGGGACCGAGCTCTCCGAGCGGAGCGAGAAGGCCGGAGACGTCGACGTCGTGGTCGCGGCCCGGCCGGCCGGGGACGCCGCGGCGCGCACCGTCGTGACCGCCGCGCGGCGCGCCATAGAGACCTACGAGCTGCGGCTCGGGCGCTTCCCGCGCGGCCGCCTGACCGTCGTCGAGGGGCCGCTCTCGGCCGGCGCGGCGGTGGCCTTCCCCGGGCTCGTCGTCGTCGACAGCCTGTTCTTCGCGCCGCCCACGCCGATGGACGCGGGCGAGCCGGTGCTCGCCGTCCTGACTCGCCACCCGGCGCTCCGCGAGGGGCTCGAGTACGCGGTCGCCCACGCCGTCGCGCACAGCTACTGGGGGGACCTGGTGGCGACGGACGCGGCCAGAGCGCCGTGGGTCGACGAGGCGCTCGCCAGCGTCGCGGCCCTGCGCTACTTCGGCGACGCGGGGGCCGGTCGCGCCGAGCGCCGCCAGCGCGAGCTCTTCCTGGCGCTCCCGTACCAGGTCGCCCGCTCGACCGGGGCGCCGGATCTGCCGGTCCGGACGCCCGCGGTCCGCTTCCGCTCGGCCCTCGACGCCGCGGCGATCCATCACGGCAAGGCGGCGCTGTGGCTCGACGCCACCCGCCGGCGGGTGAGCGACACGATCTACGACGAGGCGCTGCGCGCGCTCGTGACCGAGCACGCCTGGGGTGAGCTGGATGATGGCGCCCTGGTCGCGAGGCTCGCGAAAGGCGCGCCCCGGCCGCAGGAGGTCCGGGACCTCGCGCGGCGCTGGCTCGACGAGACCCACGGCGACGAGGACATCGGCTCCCTGCGGCCCGATCTGCTGGCGGAGTACCTGGTGACCGACGGGGTCGTGCAGGGCGGTGCGCGGGAGCTGCTGGGGCTCCTGGCGAAGAACGACCAGGTGAAGCAGCTCATCGGTGAGCTGATGGCGCCGGGTCCCGACGGCGAGGTGTCCCTCGACGGGGTCAAGCTGATGGGCGTGATGGCCCAGATGCTCGGCGAGGACGCGCCGCCCGAGATGAAGCGCTGGCTCGACGTCCTGGCGAAGGCCGGCGCCGGCGGCCCGCCGTCGAGCTGGGGCCCCGAGGTCGTCAAGTCGCTGGCGGGGCAGCTCGGGCTCGACCCGAACGAGCAGAAGCTGGTCGAAGGGCTGAGCGGCCTCCTGTTCCAGGCTCTCGACGACAGCGCAGACGGGGACGACGCGCCGGGCGACGACGGCGACGTCGATCCGGCGCCACCCGAGTAGCTCCCGGTCCGACTGGCGTGGGGGCGGCGTCGGGGGCACAATCCTCCCGAGCTTCACACACGCTGGGGGCCCCGTGAGCCAACCCGACACCCTGACCGGGCGGACCGTCGCCGGGAAGTACGCCGTCAAAGAGCGCATCGGCGCCGGCGGCATGGGCGCCGTCTACCGGGCGCTCCACCTGCAGACCGGCGGCGAGGTGGCGGTGAAGTTCCTCCACGGGACCGCCGCCCTCGACGACAACGCCGTCAAGCGCTTCCAGCTCGAGGCGAAGAACGCCGCCCAGCTCCGCCACGCCAACACGATCCGGGTGACCGACTTCGGCGTCGACCAGGGGATGTTCTACCTCGTGATGGAGCACCTCGTCGGTCGCCCGCTGAACGTCGCCATCGCGACCCAGGGGCCGTTCCCGTGGCGGCGGGCCGTCCACATCACGCGCCAGGTGCTGGCGTCCCTGTGGGAGGCCCACGAGCACTCGCGCCTCATCATCCACCGCGACATCAAGCCCGGGAACATCTTCCTGGTCGACCTGCCGGGGATGAGCGACCACGTGAAGGTCCTCGACTTCGGCATCGCGCGGTCGCTGGCCGGGACCGGCGCCGGCACCCAGGGCTTCATCGGCACGCCCTACTACATGGCGCCCGAGCTGTGGAAGGGCGAACTCGTCGACGCCCGAACGGACCTCTACGCCCTGGGCTGCGTGGTCTTCGAGATGCTCGCCGGCGGGCCGCCGTTCGTGCCGCCGCCGAGCGCGACCGAGGTGCTCCTGCCGCTGCTGCAGATGCACTGCAACGAGGCTCCGCCGCGGACCGTCGAGGCGGTCGAGGGAGTCCCGCCGGCGCTCGCCGCGTGGGTCGACCGGCTGCTCAGGAAGGACCGCGCCGAGCGGCCCCCGAGCGCCCGTGAGGCCCTCGAGGAGCTCGATCGCGTGGCGCGCGAGGCCGACGTGGCCGAGATGGCGGCTGAGGCGGCGCCGGCGGCGAGTCGACCGCCCGAGCCGGTGCGCGCGGCGCCGAGCCTGCGGCGGCCGACGCCCCGGGCGGCGGTGGCCGACACCGAGGTCGCCGAGCTGGAGCCCGGGCCCGCCGTCACGCCGCCGACACGGGGGCGGTCGGTGGATGAGCAGGCCAAGGCGGAGGCGGACGAGAAGGCGAAGGCGGAGGCGAAAGCGGCGGCGGAAGAGAAGGCGAGGGCGGAGGCGGAAGAGCAGGCGAAGGCGCAGGCGGAGGCGGAGGCGGAGGCGGAGGCGAGGGAGAAGGCGAAGGCGGAGGCGAGGGAGAAGGCGAAGGCGGAGGCGAGGGAGAAGGCGAAGGCGGAGGCTAGGGAGAAGGCAAAGGCGAAGGCGGAGGCGAGGGAGAAGGCGAAGGCGGCGGCGAGGGAGAAGGCGAAGGCGGGCGGTGGGGATCGAAAGGGTCTGTCGCCGCTGGTGATCGCGGCGCTGGTCTTCGTGCCCATCGCGCTCGTCGCGGTCGCCCTCATCGTCAGCTCGGACAGCCCGGCGCCGGACCTGTCGGGCTCGCGCCGGGGGACGATGGTGTTCGACGAGAACGCGCCGCGGGGTGGGCTCCAGTTCACGTATCGGGCGCGGCTCAGCGAGAAGGACCACGTCGACGACGAGGGCAACCGCATCGGCGACGCCGGCCTGGTGCTCGCGCGGGACCGCATGAACTACCACTACAACTTCGCGCGTGACGAAGAGGACGGCTACGACCAGGGCGTCGACAGCGAGGACACCGTCGCGATGTTCGGTCACCTCGTCGGTCGGGCGCTGTCACCGGAGATGAAGCGGGTGATCCTCGAGGGCACGCCGCTGGTCGAGGTCGAGGTCTACGACAACGGCCTCGGGGTCGAGATCCTGGGTCCGTAGCGCGCGAGGGCAGCGTCGGGGGCCCCACACGGCGATAGAGCGGTGGTCAGGCAAGTTGAGCCACCAAGGGCGTAGGCCGCGACGCCGCCAGCGGCGTCGCGGGCAAGTCCGACTGGCTCAACTTGCCTGACCACCGCGATACACACCGTGACGAATTCCGGGGGGCGGCGCGGGGTCGGACCCGACACCTCGTTGGACAACCACCCCTGGAGATGACGCCATGACGACCACGACGACGATCACTCGCTCGCTGCTGACCCTCACCCTCCTCGGCACCTCGATCGCGGCCTGCGGCGTGAACGAGCTCCCAGCCTACCGGTCCCAGATCACCTCGATGACCGTCACCGCGCTGGTCAGCGACACCGCCGAGCTCTCGGTGGCCGACCCCGCCGTCGTGACCGCCCCCGAGGAGCAGACACCCGGCGACGCCGCCAACGCGGCCATGGAGAGCTACATCCTGACGAGCCTCCACGAGCGGGTCCGCACCCAGCTCGACCCGCGCGCCGTCGAACGGGACTTCGGAGACCGCTTCGCGCCCGACGTGTCCCGCGGCACCGGATGGCGGCTGACCGCGGCCGGCGCCGCGGACCTGCGGGTCGTCGCCGAGGTCGACGGCTTCGGCCTCGACGTCGACGAGCTCGGCCGCGCCACCGTCTACTTCCGGATGACCGCCCGCGCCTGGCTCAACGCCACCGACAAGCTGGTCTACGAGTCCTGGTCGAGCCACGAGGTCCCGCTGGTCCTCGACCCCTACGGCCCGGGCTACGGCTACTACGACGACGCCGCCGCGATGGCCGCCGAGCGCGCCTACAACCTGATGGCCCTCGACGACCTGACCGACTACGAGCTGCGCAACATCGTCCTCGACGCCGCCGACGCCGCGGCCGGTGTCCTCGCCCGGCAGATGGTCGAGGCCAGCTGGGAGTGACCCTCACCGGATAGCCCGCGAGCCCCGTCCCCTTGCCGCCCCTCCCGAACGCTCGTAACGTGAGCCGCTGGGAGGGGCGCCTTTGTTCGTGGGCACCGGATCAGGTCGATGAGGGCGGGCGCGGACCACGCGACCTCCGTGGCCGTCGTCCTCGCGCTGCTGGGGGTCGGCGCCGCCGCTTCCGCGCGACCGCCGGGCGGCACCACCGCCTTCCGCGCCGACGAACAGCTCGTCGCGCCGGCGCCCGGCGTCGCCATCCTGGGCGTCGAGACCAGCGAGACCCTGCGGAGCGGCTGGCCCTCCTTCGCCGCGGTCTTCGGCCACACCCGTGACGCCGTCACGCTGACCGCCGACGGCGTCCCCGAGAGCACCGTCGTCGAGACCCGGACCCGCGCGACGCTGCTGGCGGCGGTCGGCTTCCTCGAACGGGCGCAGATCGGGCTCACCCTGCCGTTCACCCTGGCCACGGACGGCGCGCCCCTCGGCCCGTTGGGGAGGTCCGACGACACGGTCGCTGGCAGCTCCATGGGCGATCTGGTGGCGACGGCCAAGGTGCGCCTGCTCGAGCCGGGCGACGCGCCCCGCGACGGGCCTGTCCCGGGGGACGGCGGCGGCGTCGGGCTCGCGCTGGGCGTCACCCTGGGCCTGCCGACCGGCGAGGAGGGCACCTTCGACTCGTACGGGGTCCTCGTCGGCCGCCCGTTCATCGTCGCCGACTGGCGCCCCGACCGCGAGGGGCCCGTGGTCTCGGTCCAGGTCGGCTACGCGTTCCTGCCGCGGGTCATCGCCGGGGACGCGGTCATCGACGACACGCTCGACTGGGGGCTCGGCGTCCGCGTGCCCGAGGTCTTCGGCGACCTGTCGGTGCTCGCGACCGCGACCGGGCGCCTGCCGGTCACCGAGGCCTCTTCGGCGGTCGTCCCGGTCGAGCTCGCGGTCGGCGCCGAGATGCGCTTCGGGCCCTTCGTGGCCTTCGCCGGCGCGGGGGGCGCCGTCACCGGGGAGGTCGGGGCGCCGGCCTTCCGCTTCCTCGCCGGCTTCGGCTACACGCCGGTCGCGCGCGACGCGGACGGCGACGGCCTGACCGAGGATCGGGACGGCTGCCCGCGCGAGCCCGAGGACCTCGACGGCTTCGAGGACGGCGACGGCTGTCCCGACCTCGACAACGACGCCGACGGGGTGCCCGACGCGCGCGACGGCGAGGTGGACGGCTCGGGGCTCGGGCGCTGCCGCGATGTCCCGGAGGACCAGGACGGCTTCGAGGACGATGACGGCTGCCCCGACACCGACAACGACGGTGACGGCGTGCCGGACCAGCTCGACTCCTGCCCCGACCTCCCCGCTCCCGGTCAGGAGCAGGGGTGCCCGGCGTCGTCGGAGCCGCTCACGGGGCGCTGAGGGCGGCGCGTGGCGCGGGGACGGGCAGGGGAGCGCGGTCGTTCAGGACGGTCGGCTCGGGGCGCTCGGGCGGCGTGGTGTGGGCCGGCGCGACCGGGCTCGGCGGCTCGGGGCGCGCGGCGACGAGGTGGCGGACCTTCGCGAGCACGTGCTCGCTCAGCGACTTGGTCGCGTCCGCCAGGAGCCGCTCCTTGACCTTCCGGCGCTTGCGGTCGTTCTGCCAGATGTTCGCCTCGATGGTCTCGTCGACCCGGTCGAAGACCGTGAACAGCAGGGTCCCGCTCTTGACGTCGAAGAGCGTCGCCTCGACGACCCCGGCGGTCTCGATGGTGTTGTGGGGCAGGAAGAAGGCCCCGACCACGGTGACCCAACCGAGGGCCCAGGCGTTGGTGTAGCTCCGGTCGACGAAGCGGTGGCGGTAGAGGAGCAGGTACTCCGCGCGGTAGCGGGCGGCGAGCTCCCGGAGGCCCGAGATGCCCGACGCCGAGGGCCAGTCGGTGGACACCTCGCTGACGATCTCGAAGTGCCCGCTGTCCTCGAGCTGGTCGGCCAGGACGCCCGGGACGCTGGTGGTCGGCAGGTCCTCGTCGATGGCGTAGCCGGAGGAGACGGTCACGATCCCGATGCGGGAGTCCTCCTCGAGGTAGACCGGGGCCCTCAGGATCGTCTTGAGCTCGGTGTCGGCGATGGCCATCTTGTCGCGCGCGAAGAAGTCCTTCTCGAGCGGCGCCGGGGGCGGCGCGACGGCGGCCAGCGGCAGCGGCTCCATCTCCGCCCGCAGCGGGGCGGCGGCGGCGCAGGCGGAGCAGGTGGCCGCGGCGAGCAGCGCGAATAGGAGCGAGCGGGAGCGGGGGGACGGGTTCATGATGACCTCCGTGGGCACGGTGCCCCCCGAAGGTCGCAGACCGCGTTCAGGCCTGGGTCACCGGCCCTTCCGCGGTCCGTCATGGTTTCGTCATGGCCGGTCGCCCGAGGCTTGCCGACCGCCCGGCGCGCGGTGTAGTGGCCAGTATCAATCGTCGAAACAATTGCCCGCCTCGGAGCTGCCATGCCCGACATCTCCCCCGAAGGTCTCCGTGTCCGCCTGCGCCCGTTCCTCGAGCGGGGGCTCATCCGGGGCGTCCCGACCGTGTGGCAGCTGATCCAGGGGCAGATCGAGATGGCGCCGTACGTGGTCATGCCGGATCGGGGCGACCGCCTCCGCTACGCCGGCGCGCCTTTCGGGCACCCGCTGCTCCGTCAGCCGCTGCTGCTCGGCGAGATCGGCGTCGACCACCTGCGCGTCGGTCACGGGCTCGCCGCGCGCCTCGAGTCGCAGCTCAAGCACCTCGCCTTCGTCTCCCACGAGGGGATGCCGACCTACGATCTCCAGGTCCTGCAGACCCACCCCGACGGGCTCGAGAGCCTGCGCCTCCTGTTCACCGAGATCGACGCCGGCGCGACCTCGATCCGCCGCCGCCAGCGGCGCCTGGCCGATCTCATCATCCCCGACGCGGCCAGTTACCGCGCGCGCTTCACCGCGCCCGGCGGCTACATCGACCGGGCGGCGCGCTTCGACTATCCGGCGCCGGACGCCGACTTCCTGCGGCCGGAGTTCTCGAGCCTGACGAGCTTCATCGACTACTGCCTCGAGCGCTTCGAGGCCGACCCGGCCAGCCAGCCGCTGTGGCGCAACGCCGCACACCTCGCGGGCCTCGGGACACGGCGCTTCCGCGAGATGGCCATCCGCTGACGCGCCGAGGGCCAGAGCGGCTCACGAAACGCGACGCGCCCGGTCGAGAGGCTCTCGGCCGGGCGCGTCCTCGTCGGTGCTGCTCGTGGGCCAGACCCCTACTGCTCGGCGGAGTCCTCGCTCTGCTCGGCGGCGCCGTTCGGCGTCTGCTCGGCGGGCGGGCCCTCGCCGGTGCCCGGGATGACGGCGACGCCGCCCTGGATGTGGGCCTTGATCTGCTCGAGGGTCAGGTCGGTGCCCAGGCAGCCGTAGGTCTGGGTCGTGCCGGGGTTCACGTCGTCGCCGTAGCGGCGCTCGATCTCGGCCGAGGTGTCGTCGATGCGGTCCTGGGTCGCCGGGTGCGACGACAGGAAGGTCGGGACCTCCTGGCCGTTGGCGAGCGCGAGGAGCTTGGCGAAGAAGTCGGTCAGCCCGTAGGGGTTGTAGCCGGCGCCGTAGGCGATCTGGAGGCCGACGCTGTCGGCCTCGGCCTCGTGCTCCTGGCTGAACTGGGTCGACGCGAGGAAGCCGTAGATGCCGTTGGCGACGTCGTTCGCGATGCCCTCGCCGAGGAACCACTCGCTGATGACGGCGATGGCGTAGGTCTCCTCGAGCTGCTTGATGCCGTGGCGCTCGGTCACGTGCCCGAGCTCGTGACCCAGGACACCGGTGATCTCGGCGCAGTCGTCGGACTGCAGGACGATGCCGGTCGAGATGTAGACGAAGCCGCCGGGGGCCGCGAAGGCGTTGACCAGGTCGTCGTCGACGATGACGGCGACCTTGTAGCCGCCGATCTCGGCCGGGTCGCGGAAGGGTGTCGAGGCCGTGACGAGCGAGCTGACGAGCTGCCTCGCCCACACCGACGTCGCGTCTTCCGGGGTCGCGATCGCGTACTCGTAGCGGAGCTGCTCGTCGACGCTCGCGCCGAGCTCGAGCTCCTGCTCGTTCGAGATGAGAAAGCCGCCGAGCCCGTCACCACAGGCGTTGACGGAGAGCGCTCCGGTAGTGAGCGCGAGCGACAGGAGGATGCGCCGGATCATCGTGGCTCCTTGAAGCGTGTGCGGGGAGGGGCGGGGCCGAGCATGAACGACGTCGCCCGCGCCACCGCGTGTACCAGTACCGGGCACCGACGCGCGAGTTCCAGTCGCGCCGACGGTCGCCGTCGGGTGTTTGTAACCCGCGGACGCCGGCGGCGCAGCTCTCCCGAACGACCGAGCGAGGGGGCGCCTGGGGCGAGGCGCCGGGCGGCCGGGCGTCGTCGCCGCGCGGACCCCCGCGGCGGATACCAGAAAGCCGTTGTCTCGGGCCCGCGGCGCGGGGTAGGACACGCGCCATGCGTACATCCATCACGATCGTCACGTCCCTCGGCGCCCTCGCGTTGTTGGCCGCCCAGCCAGCGCGCGCCGGCGTCTGCGATCCCGCGACCCTCGCGCAGAGCACGACCCTCTGCTACGGCGACGGGGGTATCAGCAACCCGGACAACGTCGCCGGCGGGACCTTCACGCCGACGACCGCCTTCGTCCAGGGCAGCCAGGTCTGCTTCTCGTACGACGTGGCCGCGGACATCGAGCACGGCGGCTACGATCGGGTCTATCTGAGGATGACCGACAACCTCGGTGGCCAGCAGGAGGTCTGCCTCGCCGGGGTGGGGGCGGGCGACTGCTCGGCGCCGGTCGGAGACAGCGGCGGGTGCGAGAACTTCCCGGCGCAGCACTACGACCTGGCCGGGACGGCGTGCTTCACGCCCCAGACGGGTGCGACCCAGGTGACGGCGCGCGTGTACGTGGCGCCGATCGATCTCGCCTTCCAGTGCGGCGACGCTTGCACGGCCGGCGGTGACCTGCAGGTCGAGGTCAACTCCCTCAGGGTCATCGGCTGCAACGGGCTCTCGACCGGGGCGTGTGGCAACGGCGCGCTCGACGGCGGCGAGCAGTGCGACGACGGCAACGGGCTCATCCTCGACGGCTGCGACCAGCAGTGCCGCATCGAGGCGGGCGCCATCTGCAGCGCCGACGGCAAGAGCTGCGCGGGCAAGAAGACCTGCACCGCGGTGACCCCGGGGTCGCTGGCGACCCACTACTGCTACACCAACGCCAGCGACAAGGCGGAGAGCACCCTCACCTGGACCTGGAAGGTCCGGGCCGACGGGCAGCCGATGCTGATGTTCTGGGACGTCGAGGGCGGCGTCGAGCTGTTCAAGAACGGCGAGTACGACAGCCTCTGGATGACCTGGGAGGACGACCTCGGCGGCGGCGAGACCTTCTTCCTCAACGACGGTGGGCTCTTCCAGACCGCCTTCTACGAGACCTGGAGCCGCGCGGCCCGCGCCATCACGCCGAGCACCGGGGCGACCACGGTCACCACGACGGTCTGGGTGCAGTCGGACAGCAACACCTCGTGCGCCGCGCCCAAGGCGGGCAAGGGCCCGTTCAAGGACCTCTTCGCCAACGATCTGACGCTCTCGTCGTGCGGGGTCAGCGCCCAGCGCTACGACACCCTGAGCGAGTTCACCGACGCGATGGGCGGCTGCTACATCGTCCACGACTTCAACGCCCTGGCGTCCGGCTCGGTCGGGCCGTTCAGCGGCGACGGGTACACGGTCGACGTCGACACGAACGAGCCCGCGGTCGTGCTCACGGCGCACGACGCGCCGTACTACACGACCCAGGCCTCCGGTGACGGGACGGTCGCGCTCGAGGCGCAGGGCTACGGCGACTACGAGTCGAACAGCCGCCTCCGCATCACGTTCACGCCGAAGCCGGCGCGGGCGCTCGGGATGAACGTCATCGACGCGGGCGACGGCAACGGCGTCATGGCGGTCGAGGCCTACAAGGACGGCGAGCTGGTCTTCGTCGACAACGACATCGAGGCCAGCGCCGACCCGAACAACTACATCACCTGGAAGGGGCTGGTCTTCAGCGAGCCCGTCGACAGCGTGGTGCTCTTCATGATCGAGGGCGGCGACTTCTTCAACATCGACAACCTCGTGCTCTACCCGCAGGACGACGGCGACCTCGACGGGGTCCCCGACCGCTGCGACTGCGCGCCGAGCAACCCCCAGGTCGCCGGCACGTTCACCGAGATCTGCGACGACGGGATCGACAACGACTGCGATCTGTTGACCGACGGTGGCGACCCGGACTGTGGCGGCACGGCGACCGCGGCGTGCGGCCTCTACGCCGACGAGCAGCTCACGACGACCAACGGCGGCTGGCTGACCTCGGGCAACCAGGCCTGGCGCTACGAGGCCGGGGGCGGGCTGTGGCGGGCGGTCAGCGCCGACGACATCGACGCCGTGCTGGAGACGGCGCCGTTCCAGATCAGCGAGGGGGCCTGCGACGAGGTCTACAAGGTCACGGTCGACTACGGCGGCAACACCGAGCAGGGCTACGACTACCTGGAGACGAGCTACTCGCTGAACGGCGGGGCCTTCGTGACCCTCGACACGCAGTCGGGGGATCTCGCGCCGAAGACGCACACCCTGCCGGCGATCGTAGCGCCGGGGGACAAGGTGAGCCTCCGCTTCCGCTACACGACCGACGGCGCGACGGTCGGGACCGACCCGTCGGTGAGCCGGGTGCGCATCTTCTCCGACGCCGACCAGGACAACGACGGGACCTGTGACGCCTGTGACTGCGCGCCGGGCAACGGCAGCTTCGCCGACGACTGCGACCTCGACGGCGACGGCTACTGCAGCGAGCTGGCCGGGACGCTGAACGCGGATCCGACCGTCGCCGGGTGTGACGAGGACACGGTCGGCGGCGGGACCCACGTCGGGACCGACTGCAACGACAACGCGCCGACGGCGCACCCGGGCCACCTCGTTGAGACCGGCTACTGCTCGGACGGGCTCGACAACGACTGCGACGGGCCGGTCGACGGGGCGGACCTGCCGGACTGCGCGGTCGACGACTGCGTGGACAACGACGGCGACGGCTACGGCAGCGGCACGACCTGCGCGAACGGACCGGACTGCGACGACACCACGCCGAAGTGCACGACGGACTGCTCGGACAGCGACAGCGACGGGATCGCCGACTGCAAGGACGGCTGCATCGACCGGGACGGCGACGGCTACGGGGTCGGCCCCGACTGCGCCGGCCCGGACTGTGACGACGACGTGGCGAGCTGCAACGTCGACTGCACGACCGACGCCGACTCGAACGGCATCGCCGACTGCTACCAGGACTGCATCGACGCCGACGGCGACGACTACGGCGTCGGGACCGGCTGTAACGGTGCGGACTGCGACGACACGGCGGCGAGCTGCACGACGGACTGCTCGGACATCGACCAGGACGGGATCGCCGACTGCAAGGACGACTGCATCGACAAGGACGGCGACAACTACGGCGAGGGCCCGGCGTGCGTCGGCCCGGACTGTGACGACACGATCCCGACCTGCACGACCGACTGCGTGACCGACACCGACGGCGGTGACGGCAACGGCGTTCCGGACTGCGCCGAGGACTGCCAGGACGGCGACGGCGACGGCTACGGCGTCGGCCCGGCCTGCGCCGGTCCGGACTGCGACGACACCCAGGCGGCGTGCACCCTCGACTGCGTCGACTTCGACGACGACGACATCCCGGACTGCGCCGACCCCGACGACGACAACGACGGGCTGAGCGACGTGGACGAGGGCGTGCACTCGACCGATCCGCGCGACCCCGACAGCGACGACGACGGGCTGCTCGACGGGCAGGAGGTCCACAACTACGGGACCAATCCGCTCGACAAGGACAGCGACGACGACGGGTTGGACGATGGGCCCGAGGTGAAGAACTACGGGACCGACCCGACCAACCCCGACAGCGACGGCGAGGGTCTGAAGGACGGGGAGGAGGTCACGGTGTACGGCACCAACCCGAACAACGCCGACACGGACGGGGGCGGCATGGACGACTTCACCGAGGTGCAGACGGGCCGGCGGCCGGTGGACTACCCCCAGGACGACGGGGACAGCGGGCGCTACCAGGGCAGCGGTGGCTGCGCGGGCGGCGGCGGTGGCGGCGCGCCGTGGGCGGTCGCGCTGGTGCTCTTGGCGCTGGTGGGGCTGCGGCGTCGCGCGTTCGGCGGCGCGCTGGTCGCCGCGGTCGTCGCGGCGGGCGTGCTGACGGCGCCGGCCGCTCACGCGACGGGGCCGGACGGCTTCAGCGTGCAGAACTTCGTCATCTCGCCGGGGCCGGACCGGGTCTTCAGCGTCGAGGGGAGCGAGGTCGCGCCGGCCTGGATGCCGTACGGCGGGCTCTGGTTCCACTACGTGAAGAACCCGCTCGACTTCGTCATCGAGACGCCGGGGCAGCCGACGCAGACCGATCACGTCATTCAGGACATGGCGCAGCTGCACGCCGGGGTCGGGATCGGGCTCTTCGACATCGGCGCGCTCGAGCTGGTGCTGCCGATCAACGTCTACGCGGCCGGCGACGCGCAGCGCTTCCCGGCGGTGGCTGACGGGGGCGTCGGGGACATGTCGGTGCGGCTGCGTTTTCGGCTGCTCGGGCGTGACGCGACGACCCACGACGGGGTCGGGCTGAACTTCGGGGTCGGGCTCGGGATCCCGATCGGGGCGAAGGACGCCGGGCTCGGCGACGGCGGGCTGACGATTCAGCCGAAGCTGGCTTTGACGGTCGGGGCCGGGCCGGTGCTGGTCGCGGTGAACGCCGGGGTGAACATCCGGACCGAGACCGAGGCGTTTCAGAACATCGACTTCGGGCAGGAGCTGCTCTACGGGCTCGGGCTCCAGGTCGACATCGTCGAGCAGCTCGCCATCGGCGCCGAGATCTTCGGCCGCACGCAGCTCTCGGACCCGTTCGGCGACGCGACCGAGGGGCCGCTCGAGCTGGCGGCGGGGCCGAAGGTGCTGCTTCTCGACGGGCTGGTCATCGAGGCCGGCGCGGGGCTCGGGTTGACCTCGGGTTATGGTGCGCCGGACTGGCGGATCTTCGCGGGCGTGTCCTGGGCGCCGATGGGGGCAGGGGATCCGGACACCGACGAGGACGGGATCCCGGACTCGGTGGACGTCTGCCCGAACGACCCCGAGGACATCGACCGCTACAAGGACGAGGACGGGTGTCCGGACCTCGACAACGATCAGGACGGCGTGCCGGACGTGAGCGACCGCTGCCCGATGGACCCCGAGGACATCGACGGCTTCGAGGACGACGACGGCTGCCCCGACTCGGACAACGACCAGGACGGGCTGCCCGACACGTCGGACGGCTGCCCGGATCAGGCCGAGGACAAGGACGGCTTCCAGGACGCCGACGGCTGCCCGGATCCGGACAACGACGGCGACGGCATCCTGGATACGAGCGACGGGTGCATCAACGAGCCCGAGACGATCAACGAGTACCAGGACGACGATGGGTGTCCCGACGTGCCGCCGCTGGCGCGGGTCGAGGGCTGCCGGATCATCATCGGCGACAAGGTGTACTTCAAGACGGGCAGCGCGCGGATCGAGCGCAAGAGCTACCCGCTCCTCGACGAGGTGGCGCGCATCATCGGCGGCATCGCCGACTACGACCACATCTTCATCGAGGGCCACACCGACGACGTCGGCAGCGCCGGCTACAACCGCCGCCTGTCGGACCGCCGCGCCAAGTCCGTGCGGACCTACTTGATCCGCAAGGGCATCGGCCGCCGCGCGCTGAAGGCCAAGGGCTTCGGCGAGGACGCGCCCATCGCCAGCAACGAGACCGACGAGGGCCGCGCCAAGAACCGCCGCGTCGAGTTCAAGGTGGTCGGCGGCAAGTGCGCCGAGGAGAAGTAGCGGCCGCAGGAGCCAACTGAGCAGGGGAGGGGCGCCGCGGGTCGGCGCCCCTTCTCTTTGCCTCGTTCGCCAGCTTCCCGCTTCCGCCTGCGCCAGCGCTTCCGCTTCCGCTTCCGCTTCCGCCCGCGCTTCCGCCCGCGCTTCCGCCCGCGCTTCCGCCCGCGCTTCCGCCCGCGCTTCCGCCCGCGCTTCCGCCCGCGCTTCCGCCCGCGCTTCCGCCCCGCTTGCGCTTCCGCCCCGCTTGCGCTTCCGCCCCGCTTGCGCCCCGCTTGCGCCTGCGCCTGCGCCTGCGCCTGCGCCTGCGCTTCTACGGCAGGCGGTTCCCCAGGAGCCAGTCGGCGCCGTTCAGCTCCTCGAGGTTGTCGCTGACCCGCTGCCGGAGCCACTCCTCGCGGTCGGCGCCGTGGGCGATGGCGTGGCGGGCGAGGGCGATCTCGCGCCGGACGGCCTCGGGGAGGCTGTCGTCGTTGCCGCGCGTGCGGGCGCGGACGTTGACGCCGTTGACCAGGAAGCTCGGGGTCGCGTTGACCGAGGCGGCCTCGGCGCGGTCGACGTCGGCGTCCACCGCGCGAGCGACGCGCGGGTCGCGCATGTCCGCGTCGAGCTGCATCGGGTCGAGGCCGCACGCGGTCTCGGCCATCTCCATGACCCGTGCCTTGAAGAGCTGCTCATCGTCGCGGGCCCAGTCGTGCTGGCTCTTGTAGAGCGCGTGGGACAGGCAGCCGAAGCCTCCCTGCCGATGCGCCGCCAGGACCGCGATGGCGCCCGTCCGCGCGAGGTGGTGCATCGACAGCGGGAGCTGGCGGTGCTGCACCTGGACCTCGTCGGGCCAGTGGCGGAGGAGCTTGTCGGCCAGCTCCTCCGAGGCGCGACAGTAGTGGCACTGCATGTCGGCGAAGATCGTCACGACGACGAGCGGCTCGCGCGCCCCCTCCGCGGGCGTCGTGACCGCGTCGGGCGCGACGACGGCCGGGTCGTCGTCGGTGGCGCCGCGGACCGTGGTCGCCTCCTTGATGGGCGGGGCGACGGTCGACTCGCAGGCGGCCAGGGTCATCAGCAGCGCGGCGGCGGACACCAGCAGGCGCGTCATCGGGGCTCCTCGTTCGGTCGGTGCGTGGATGGAGTTTCTCGTGGGCCGGAGCGGCTACAGCTCGGCGACCGGTACGCCGCGCGGGGGCGTGTGCTCCTCCGGCGGCGGGAGGCGCCGCCGGACCAGCACGATACCGGTGATCGGGATCGCCAGCTGCATCGCGATGACCGCGATGACGGCCGGGACGGCCGCCGCGGTGTGCCCCTCCTCGAGGGGGAAGCCGTCGATGATCCAGGTCAGCACGGCGACGACCACCGTGACCGCCGCGTAGACGTAGATCGCCAGGTGTCGCCGCGCCGACATCGTGATGGACTCCCGAGCGGCCCAGAGGGTCACCAGGCCACCGACGGCACTGATGATGTGGATGGGGTCGATCTCGACGTCCGGGAGGCTGACGGTCGCCAGCATCCCGATGTCCGGGGCGCCGACGAGCAGCGCCGCGAGGTCCACGACCACCGAGTGGATCCCGACGGCGACGAGGAGGTAGCCGAAGGCCGTCAAGCCGCGGTCGGGGGCCGCTCCGAACGGGGCCTGGTCGCCGTCGCCGACGTCGTCGAGGCGGACCTGGGTCGCGAAGCGCCGGAGCACGACCGGCCAGGTCAGGAGCATCCCGGCCGATAGCAGCAGCGTCACAAGCAGCATCGGGAGGCCGCGGCCATGGGAGGCGATGAGGAGGAAGAGCCCGAGGCCGGCGACCGAGGCCAGGGCGGCGTAGACGTAGCGCTGGACGTACCCCTCGAAGCGCTCGGCGGTGATCCCGCGGATCGAGCGGACGCCGCCGTCGAGGTGGAGCCCGGCCCGGACGACGAGCAGGACCACGAACACGATGAGGAGCACGCCCTCGACGCCGCCCATCTCTGCGCTGACCACGAGGAACAGCCCGAGGAGCGCGATGCCCAGGCCGACGGACGCGAGCACCGTCATGAGAACGCCCACGCCCTCGACCGAGCGGTCGCGAGGCACCAGCGACACGTCGAAGGTGTCGGCCGTCGTGAACGCCGTCTTCACGTCCCGCCGGAAGACCAGGAGCCCCAGGACCGCGGGCCAGACCAGGCTGATGAGGGCGTAGAGGAAGAGGAGCTTGAACGGGACGCCGTCGAGCAGGGCGACCATGATGGCGCCGGTCCCGACCGTCGTGACGACCGCGGTGATGATGTAGCGCCTGACCGCGGCGAAGAGCAGCGGCGAGCGCGCGACCAGCGCCTTGGCCGCGGCGTTGTGGAGCCCGGCCCGGATGGCCCCGAGGATGAGGATCCCGATGAGCCCGACCCGCCCGCCGCCGCGCGTGTAGGGGAGGATCCCGACGAACGCCAGGAGCGTCAGGTAGAAGGTCACGAAGAGCGCCATCGCCTGGGACATCACCCCGAGCGCGGGCAGCCCGAGGTCGGCGGGGAGGCGCGGGTTCTGTGAGGATGGCGCGGCGCTCATGGCCCTCTCGCGGGTCGGGGGTCGGCGCAGTATTCCGACTCCGGCCACGCCCGTCCAGTGGCGCCCCGGTCGCCGCGAACCGGCGGACCGGAGCGGGGTGGGTGAGCGGGGCGGTGGCGGTGGATGTGCGTGAGCGGCGCGGGGTGCGTGTGCTCGAGCGGCGCGGGGTGCGTGTGCTCGAGCGGTGCGGGGTGCGTGTGCTCGAGCGGTGCGGGGTGCGTGTGCGTGTGCTCGAGCGGCGCGGGGTGCGTGTGCTCGAGCGGCGTGGGGGCGCGCGCGGAGCGATGTAGAGAGCGTGTGCGTGTGCTTGAGCGGCGCGGGAGCGTGTGGGTGAGCGTCAGCGGTGGGGGCGTGTGCGTGTGCGGCGCGGGGGGCAGGAGGAGATGTGGTGGGTGCGCGTGGGTCTCCTCAGTCTGACCTCGTGCTCCCGCCCCGCAAGGCCAAGCCACGGCTCCGCCGTCCTCGCCGTGCTCGCTCCACTCGCTGCGCTCGCTCCGCTGTGCGCGGCTCCG
>Ga0070728_10000691_pt1 | contig 60661 bp, 52 predicted proteins | sample tdDd471_FD_66723 | JGI IMG/M metagenome (GOLD analysis project Ga0070728, IMG submission 66723) | Marine sediment microbial communities from the Atlantic coast under amendment with organic carbon and nitrate - tdDd47.1 | ecosystem: Environmental > Aquatic > Marine > Coastal > Sediment | place... | reverse complement strand
CATTAGTTGCACATTCTAAATCAACTCCTTTATCAATAATATATCTTATCATTTCTGGTGTCGAGCATCTACATATTAAATGAATAGGTCTATATCCGTAATTATCTACACATTCCAATTCAACATCTTTATCAATAATATATTTTATCATTTCTGGAATTGAGTATTGACATATAAAGTCAATAGGTCTCCATCCTCCATTAGTTGCACATTCTAAATCAACTCCTTTATCAATAATATATCTTATCATTTCTGGAGTTGAGTATCTACATATAAAATGAATAGGTCTCCATCCTTTATCAGTTACACATTCAAGATTTACACCTTTATCAATAATATATCTTATCATTTCTGGAGTTGAGTATCTACATATAAAATGAATAGGTCTCCATCCTTTATCAGTTACACATTCAAGATCAACTCCTTTATCAATAATATATCTTATCATTTCTGGAGTTGAGTATTCATACATTTTGTAATCCCCTAATAAAATTATCTTATTAATTTCAACTGTGGTACATCCTTTAATTGTCCTTTCTAATAATTGGCTATCTGGAGTTATTTTTGATAATTCATTAATAAATGTATCATATGGTGATATATAATTTGCTACTTTAGACATAATTTAATGATATCAATATGTAAAGTATGATATTTATTGATTTTCCTTATCAATTTTTTATAACTGATATTTAATAAAAATTGAATATATTAGAGTTTATAAATTTATAATTATACCCATCTAATAATTATATTTTTGGATGGATATATTAAAAAGAGATGGTTATTTACCTCCTGAAATAGAAGAAGGTAATATAGAATATAAAAGACACCTTGATCATGTAAAACTTACAGACCATAAATATAAAAAATTATCATCACAACTTTTATGGAGAATAGATCAAAATGTAAGGAGGGGATTACAATCAGAAGCCATATATTATATAGGAATAGATGATAATGGATATATATCAGGAATTGATCTGGATCAGATTATTGATTCTATTACAATGTTAAAAAGTATAGCACACAATGCTAATCCAAATATTAAAATAATATCTGAAAATATACATACATTTGATAATGGAGTTGTAGCAGAAATAATTTTACGTATTATGGATAATGTTAAAAAAGATGAGAAGAGAATATGTCTTCTTGGAGATACTAATTCAGGAAAATCTACTTTAATTAGTGTATTATGTTACAATATTCCAGATAATGGAAATGGTAGTAGTCGTAATTATATATTTAAACATGATCATGAATTGGAAAATGGTCTTACATCATCAATAAAGCATGATATTGTGGGTATTAAAGGAGGTACCTTAATAAATTACAGTACAGACATGATAAAAACATGGAAAGATATAGTGAAAAAATCAGATACTATAATTGAGCTAATCGATCTCCCAGGGCATTCAAAGTATTACAAAACATTAATATATGGTCTATCCGCTTCAAATTACGATTTAGTTTTGATAGTTATAGATATTAGTAATGATAATGGAGATAATGGGGAATATTATAAAAATATATGCAACATGCTAAATATCCCATATAAAATAATTTACACAAAAATAGATTTAATAGACAATCCCATAAATGATAACCAATCCATATATATATCAAATGTAAATAAGAGTGGATTTAGTAATTTAATATCCTTTTTAGATAAAATTAATAAAAATATACCAAATAATCGGACAAATGGCCAAATAAATGATAAAATAGATTGCCAAGTAGATAGTAAAATGGATTGCAAAATAGAATTTATAATAAACGAAGTATTTAATATATCAGATGTGGGGATAGTTGTTGCTGGTATTTTAAATAGTGGTAAAATTATGATACATGATAAGTTACTAATTGGACCTATTCAAAATAAATTTATAAATGTTTCTATAATATCAATACATAGAAAACAGATATCTTCAAAATACATCACAAAGGGAGAATCTGGATCGCTTGTATTACAATATAAATCAAACATACCCATAAATAATAATATGGTAATTATATCAGAAAATATGATAAATAATTATATATTAGAATTTTATGTTAAATTATATCAACAGACTAATATACATAATTTGTATTTGATAGTTAATATAGGGAATGTATGTGCAAAAGTATTATTTCTTAACATAAGAGACAATACATTTTATAAATGTATATTTAGCGACGGAAACCCAAGATATATCGCTGATAATAAAAAAATAATAATTCGATATATTAGTATAATATTTGGAGATGTATTAGTAAAGATTAATAATATCTAAAGTATCCATGATAATATATTTTTCTTTATTAGTTATTGTAGGATAATTTTTAATATTATGTATCATATCTAAGCATTCTTTTGCCTTTTCAGGGACTAATTTAAAAAATAACTTTCCTACCGTATTCATAAGTGTGCACATTATATCAATTATATATGGTTTATTAAGTGTTGCTTTCATAAATACTAATAAAAAACATCCATTTATGATATTACTTGTCAATAATTTATTGTTATATAATTCACCGATAAATGATATAAATCCGATAACTTCTTCTTTTCTATGAAAAGATTTACTAGCTATTCCTTGTCCTAATTCACATTTTAATGATACAGATTCTTCAAATACTTCTTGACATTTATTAATTAATAATTCTCGAAAATGCACTCTTATTCCATCATGTTCTATATAATATGATGCGAGGGATTTTGATAATTTTGCATAAAGAGAAGAATATTTGATCTCAATTTTTGCTTTATCAAATATAGCATCTGTTAAAGCGACGAGATGTTCTTTACTTACTATATTTAAATCAATCAAATTATCTACTAATTGATCAAAATTGCTATCTGATAACTTATTTAATATACTTCTAAAATCGGAATATAATTTTTCATTTTCATCTTGGCTAATTTTTCTGGATGTTAGCCAATTATTAGGTTCCTTTAATTTTTTCCACTTATTATTATACTTTGGATGTTTTTTTATAGTTGATATATAATTATATAATTCTGGAAGAATATCTTTATTTGTATGTTTATAACAAAGAAACTCTTTGAAATTTATACCATTTCCATCTTCCATAATAAATAAATATATATAATTAAGTTTAAGTGATTTGTTAAGCTTTTTCGAATAGATAAAATCTGTTTAAAGAGGCTACTTTATATGTAGCATTTTTTAAATCATTATCCTTTTCATACAAATTTCCTGCATTTTGTAAAAATGCTCTAGTCTTTACATTTGCCTCATACTTTACATAATTTTCAAAATATTCTTTATGATTATCATACTCGTCTTTTATTAGTATAGTATCAACGAGATGTAAGTTACATTTTTTCTTAAATTCACTTATTAAGAATTTTTTATTAACAAGATATTCTGCTTCATATTTTCCATCTTGATGTTCGGTTGCATTATGAACTTCTATCATATTTCCCAACCCTCCAATAGTATCATATTTTTTAACAATATGTAAAAATGTTATATTATTGCCATTATTATCTGTATATGATATAGTATAATTATCTTTTCCTTTAAGATTGTTATTAATAATATCACCATCCATAGTAGTTATTAACATCATTCCACCTTTTTTAAGATTGTTATTTATATTATTTATAAAATTATTCCATGATATAGAGTTTTTAAGGAATTTACTAATTGAAAATTGGCAACTAATTCTTTCAAATTTAAATTTATTTTTTGGGTTAAAATATTTATCCAATATCCTTTTATTATGCACAGTTATATTTCCTAATGCTCTCTCTTGGTTATCATAATCTAATCCTGTACTTACATCTGCATGCAAAAATCCCATTGATGGAAAATTAACATGAGTATTTTTAAGCTGATTATATCTAGATATCGCTCCATTTATAGGAGTTGTAAGACTAGCTTCATCTATATCAACACCTATATATAATGATGTTTTTGTATAATAATATTTCATTATGTCATCTCCTCTACCACAACCAATATCAAGTACACTGGGACCACTAGTCTTATCTGGTGTTAAATAATTTTTATACATTGGGTTACAATATTCATAAATTGTTGCACTTTTAATCCAATCATAATATCTTTTTAACTGCAATCCAATTGTTCTTGACTTTTTATAGAATTGATTATCCTGTAATTCTGTCATAATTATACTATGATCAATTTTACTTTTTAGTAGACCGAAATGTTTTCTATACATATTATTATCAGATAAAGTATCAAAATCAGACATTAATATAGGATTTTTTATACTATTCCATATTTTATCAGCTATGTCTATATAATTTCCATAATTTTTCTTATATTTATGAACATTTTCAGTTTTATCATGGCGCGTCTTCATAGGTATCCATCTATAATATTCTGGTATATTAGGATCATTATTATAATAAAATTCGACTACTGTGTTATCTTGTATAATATTACCTTCAATATCTCTTATTTCTCCATTTTCAACAAATATGTGTGCAATATACCTATTTTCATTTTCTCTAAATAGTACAGGTACTTCATCATCCTTGTATCGCGCCCCAACATGCATATGTATAACTTTGTATAATTTTGATTTAACATAGTCATCTTGTGAATTATCATATAATGTCAATATTTTCCCATCATTATTCCTTTCAAATGTTATATAAAAATCAATCGAATTTTTACTAGGTGGTTTCCATTTATAATCCATATATGTAGAATTTTGTTTTGATATAATATATTTTTGATCAACAGGTTGATATATTAACCCATCAAGTATATATGGACAATTTACATCATTATTTAATGTATAATTATTCCATAATAGTGTTGAATATATAAATATTTCATTATCAGATCCTCCAAGAGGAAATATAAAATATTTCCTTCTTATTAATGGTAATGAGGATTCTATACTAAGATCATGGTTTAAATTATCCATATATACCTTAATATCTTTATTATAATGGCTCATTATTTTATCCTTATCAAAATTCCCAGAATATATATTTACTGATGATCCCTTATGACCTTTTAATACAAATGCATTTTTTATTATCTTATCTGCTTCTTCCAGCCTTTTTAATAGACTATTTTCATTTCTTAAATCTTTTCCCATAGAAAATAAACAATCAAATACAGCATACAAATATATATTTTTGCCTTTTACAAATATATATTCTCCATCTAATATTGTATTGTTATATTTTGAATCTTTTAGAGTTATACCTGTATATTTTACATGATGATTACTTGATATCATATATACTTCTTTACCTATTATAATAAGAAAGAATCTTTCTCCATCTGCTTTATCTGTAACAGCATAATTATTAGGTAATTTTGATACAACATGTTGTATTTCTAATGATACTGGTTTTCTTCCAGCTAGTGTTCTTCTCTTTTGTAAATTTACAGATAATATATTTGCATATGCATCTAATATCTTTTTTTCTGTAGTTTTTGATATTATATAATTACTTTGCTGTATATATTTTAGTAATTTTGTTACATATGTATATGCTGTATTAAGATATTTAATATCTGGTTTATCTTTTTTAGCGCTAATTTCTAATTCTAACTCATAAAGTGGTATAGTATTATGAATATTGTTTATATTTTTTGACATTTTAACATTTGTAATATCTATTCTTATAATTACATCCTTATTATCTTCAATTATAACCGATACACGTTGCTTATATCTAAAGGATATATTATTTGCATTATCTCTACTTATACCCTTAATTACTGTATAATCATCTTTTGATAATTTAGATTCATCAGACAATCTGATTCTAATATTAAAATCATCAATATCAACAATATTTTTAATACTTTTAGTTTTTTTAATAACATCTATGAATTCTTTATTTTTCTGCATTTTAACCAATTGTTTTAGTATAACATAATTGTTTCTCATATTGAACATATTCATATACTTATTTATATTAGCCAATCCTGATACTGTTGCACGATAATTATTATCACTTTTTTTATCACTATATGCAACATCTAACGATGTATTCGATACTAATTTCAATTTTGAGCTATCAGAAATATATTTTAAATAACCTAACAACTTTATAAAATGTTCTGAATTCATACTTGCTAAAGGATTCCCTTTTTCTCTATAAAATATAAATTCAAATTCAGTATCCTTTTTACATTTTTTATATAATCCCTTAATATCATCAGATGTTTCTTTCTTTAATAATGCATCAAAAGTCATTATTATAACCTATATTATATATTATCAAGTTATTTATTTATATTTGTCAATTTTTTTCAATAATATACGTAACTAGTTGTAATCTAAAAAATTGACAAATATAATATAAAAATCAGCAGTGTATATATATACATCCATACACATGCCTAATATTAATGATATTGAAGATGATTATGTACCGATTATATATAAATTACCTGATACAGATGAAGATATATTTAAATCTGATATTGATCCCAGATTTGGATATAATTTAGCTATGCCGCGTATATCATTAGGTTTTCACCATTTTATACATCAAAGCAGAGGTAATATGGATGTTACACAACAATTTAAGAATAAAAAAAAAATTTATTATGTTTTTAGCAGATTTGAAAAAGATGTTGATGAGTATGATGATGATTTACATCAGCTATCTATTAGATATTTTGGCCTTAATAACAAACCTGATATAATATCTAGAGCATTCTATAAATTATGGGAATTATTTTTTCTTTTTGACCTAATTCCAACTGATAAATCCAATATAACAACTGCTCATTTATGTGAGGGGCCAGGAGCATTTGTTCAAGCAACTCTATTATATAGAGATATGTATTCTAAAAAAGGTACCACGTCAAAAGATACATATCATTGTATTACATTACATAATGATAGTAAAAATATACCAAAAATAAAATCAGATTTTACTTCTTACTATGATAAGGAAAAACCTAAACGTGTATATGTACATAAAACTTATCCTAGAAAAGTAGCAGATAGATCAAAATATAAAGATTGTGGGGATATAACTACCTTAAAAACCATATATAACTTTTCAAACAATTTTAAAAATCGCAAGGCCCATCTTGTTACTGCTGATGGTGGTTTTGAATGGCATAATGAGAGTTTACAAGAGCAAGAAATATATGCATTATTTGTAGGAGAAATTTTAACTGCTGTTAATATACAAGCAGATGGAGGGCATTTTGTACTAAAAATATATGAAACATTTACAACTATAACAATAAAATTATTATGTGTCCTTAAATCTTTCTATAAAGATATATATATTACAAAACCCTTGACTAGTAGAAAATCAAACTCTGAAAAATATATCATATGCTCACATTTTATTAGAAGTAAAGATCATGATAAAAAGGTTAAAACACTAGAAAATCTACTTAAAAGTATGATGACAAATATAAATTTCATAACTGATATATTTACAGATTTTATAGTAAATGATGATTTTGAAAGGGCTGTAACTACTATGAATAATAATGTATCTAATAGACAATTTCAAAATATTAATCAAATAATTACATTTATTAATAGACAAAATTATAGAGGAGCTGAATATAACAAAAGAAGGAATATGCAGATAGAATCAACAAAATATTGGGAATCTAATTTCTTTCCACCTATAGAAAATTTTAATAATAAAAAAACAGAAATGACTGAATTCAAAAATAATATAATAACCTATCTAAAATAGTTTATTTTTAATCTATAATACTAGACAATTCTGGATATATTGGATTAAAATATTCTCTAATTTTTGCCTTTGATTTATCAGACAATTTATCTTTTAGTTTATCTAGCAAATATGTTACTTTTTGCATTTTATTTTCACTAAATACAAAATACTCATTAAATGATACATTTCTACAAAAATCATTCATCGGTGACTGATCATCCAATTCATAATTATTAGGATAACCGCAATCTACCAATTTTGTAAATATTTCATAATTAAATTTATTAAAAATAATCCACAAATAATTATCAGATGGTAAAATTATATTATTATTATTTAACAATAATAATAATAGTTGGTTATATATGTCAGGAACTGGAACATAGTATACAGACATTTGTATTATTATACTAATTATTGTCAATTCCCTTACATACATGTGTCTAAAACCATAAAGATATTTTTTATTGATATTTTCTTCACTTATCTTTCCAGCCAAATATAATAAATAGTTGTCATCCTCTTTATTATCTTTATTTTTGAAACAATTAATTAAAGCATCTTCTGGAGATATTATACTATCTGCAACTTTTGACATAGTGTAGGTTTTACATATATGTAATAAATATGTATAAGCATGTTTGTTTCAATTTTTTTTATAAATTAATTGTGTTGTATACTAACAATTCCTACATATATTACAACCACATCCACCAGATGCAAGTACACACAAAAATATAAATATAAATCCACAACAAGCTGAAAATATTATAATAAATATTATTGATTCAGTATCTGACATACTTGTTAAACTATCTGCATAATATGATAGGTTATCTATTATTACTTGAATTTTTGTTCTGTTAAGAATATCCTTACATAACTCAAAATTAACAATTATAGGTCCTCCTATCTTATTTTCATTAATTATACATATTGTTTTATTTAAACTTTCATTCGTCACATTATAAATTGTATTTCTTGAATAACTATTTCTTTCGATAGTTTTATTATTGTACAAAATACTTTTAAAATAACTACCTGAATGTAGACAATATGTACCAGTTGTATAATTTTTTAGTGGTATAATTTCATTTTGTTTGCTCCATAAGATAAATGTTTGTTGGTTTGAATATACCACATATAATAGGAAGAATAATGCAAATATATATTTATTCATAATATACGGGACTATAATCTAGTACATTACTTTAACAATTTACATTATAGATTTCAATTTTTATCGAATATATGAATTTTTAATGCTTTCTATGAAAAAAAATTGATAAATATACATATTGATGGTATAACATACAATTATATGTATTATTAATTATAGTGTATCAATGGGAATTAACAATTTAGGAATTTTAATAAAATACAAGTCTCCTAGCAGTATTACATATAAAAATCATGAATATTTTAAAGGGATGAAAATCGGATTTGACACCTCAATATACATATATAAATATGTTACAGCTATAAGAGGGTCAGGTTATGATTTAACAACTAAAGATGGAAAATTAATATCACATATTTATGGAATATGGAGTAAGATTTTGAGTAATTTAAAGAATGGTATTGAATCTGTATGGATATTTGATGGAGAACCACCAAATATAAAACAAAATATAATTAAATCACGCCGTAAAAAAAAACATGTTGCAAAGCATAAATTGCAAACAGGATGCTTTAAAGATGAATATGAAAGGCAAATATTATCAAAAAGTTCATTTAATATTAAAAATGAACATATAGCTGATATATCTAAATTATTATCACTTATAGGTATTCCTTTCATTCAATCAATTGGTGAAGCAGAGGCTCAATGTGTTGCTTTAAATAAAGCAGGTAAAATTGATGGGATTGCGAGTGAGGATTGGGATGTATTAGCGTTAGGTGGTAAATTACTCTTAAAGGATTTTACAGGTAAAAAATTAGTAAAATCAATAAATCGCGATGCATTATTAGGAGATTTAGATTTAACTTATGAGCAATTTATAGAATTATGTATAATAATGGGAACAGATTATTGTAGTGGTATAGGTAATTTAGGTCCAGTAAAAGCATATGAAGAATATATAAATTGTGGAAAATCCATCGAAAAATTAGTTAAATGTTTTAAAAAAAGAGGAAGATATAAAATACCTCATAACTTTTTAGAACAAGCTGAAATAATAAAGAATTACTATATCAATGTGGATGTATTGGATCCTTGTGATCCGGCTATAGATTATACATGGAAAAAACCTGATAGAGATGGTCTAGAAGAATATTTAATAGATGAATTAGGTATGAATAGAGAAAGAACATTACAAAATATCAATATGATCATGAAAATATATGAAGAATATCGATTAAATAATAAATTATCTGGTGGATTTCGCGTAAATAATTATAATAAATTTAAGTTAAAATTAGGTAATACTGATATTGATATTGATGATATAGAAGATAGATATAGCATCAATATTAAAGAGTTATCAGAACCACCAAGATATTAATAATAATAATAATATTTTTTTATAATTTTTGTAAATCATCCAAATCATTATTTTCCACAGGGAAATCTTCTTGGTTATCTTGTTGATAATCTTGTTGATAATCTTGTTGATAATCTTCAGGATCTGTATTTGAATAATTTTGTTGTGGTACTAATGGATGTATAGAACCCATATTATCATTTGGAGAATATTGTAAATTATTATATTCTAATTTATTATCTGTGGTATCTATAACATACCATTTATAAATAAAATAACCTAAAACCAGAGTTGCTAATATTATAACTATGTACATATATTTTGTCTTAAAATTATATCCAAATATAGTCGTAGTTCCACTTAAAGTACTAGGCATATTTATTTTAATAGGATTTTGCAATCCTCCAATATGTTGTTGTGGAATATTTGGTTGTTGTGGAATATTCGGTTGTTGTGGAATATTCGGTTGTTGTGGAATATTCGGTTGTTGTGGAATATTCGGTTGTTGTGGAATATTTATATTTGATGGAATTAAGTTACTCATATGATACTTCACTTGTATAATTTATTATATACTTTTGAACACATTATCTATTTTTTCATATAATTTTTCAATTGATGAGTCATTAGTCATGTTAAAATCTATATTTTTGAGTTTATATATATCAGTTTCAGATTCATGCAAATCATCAAGTGATAATGAAGGTCTATTTAATTGGATAACATATCCCCCAGTACTATGTATCATATCAATTTCATTTTGAAAGCGTACATCAGCTATAGTAATATTTATGTTATTTTTAAGATAATTTTCGCATTGATATTGTAATGATCTTACCCAAAAATCTTCACCAATATTTGGTATTATATTACCTATCTGTTTTCTAAACAAATCTGTACCAACATATTGTAACACTTTTCTTGGAGAAGCACCCCATCTATTATCAATGTCTTCTTTTGTATCACCATAAAGTTGATCATCACTAAAACCAAATAATATCTTACATGCATCTTTTATGGGTTTTGCAAATGATAATTTTACAAATTTATATTTATCAACTAAATAGTCAGCACATGTATCTTTTCCAGATCTTTTTATTCCAGATATTCCTATAATCATATATTATTGAATAATATGAAATAATATTCTTTATATATATTTTGGCTATCAATTTTATTATATTTTAATAAAATTGATATTAAATACATAAATGAACACTTATATTAATAAATTAATATATATACTATTTGAAATATATGGATTTTAAAGATATATTTTGTCTTGATAGTGATGAACTTGTTCCTAATATAACAAATACAAAAAGTAAATCAAATAAGCCATGGATTGAAAAATATAGACCCAAAACACTTGATGATATAATAGACCAAGATGATATTGTTAAGATGTTAAAAAATACAGTAGAAACTGGAAATCTTCCGCATTTATTATTTCATGGTCCAGCTGGAACTGGTAAAACTAGCACAATATTGGCTGTTGCAAGAGAATTATTTGGACCTAAGGTATACAGGAAAAGAATTATTGAACTTAATGCATCAGATGAAAGAGGTATAAATATAGTAAGAAAAAAAATAGTAAAATTTGCTAAAATGAAACCTTGTTCAAGTGATAAAGATTACAAAAAAGTATCATATAAAATAATAATATTAGATGAAGCGGATGCAATGACTACAGAAGCACAATCTGCTTTAAGAAAAGTAATGGAAGATTATTCAGAAATTACAAGATTCTGTTTTATATGTAATTACATAAATAAGATAATTGATCCTATAAATTCAAGATGTGTGAAATATAGGTTTAAATCAATGAGAAAAAAAGATATGTTTGGGAAATTAAAAGATATTTCAGTAGCTGAAAATATAAATATTGATAATAATGCTATAAAAGAGATTATTCATATGGGAAGAGGAGATATGAGAAAATCTATAATGTATCTTCAAAATTCCAAATATATCGAGTCAGATAAAATATCAATTGATAATATTAGGGATATTACTGGTTATATACCAGAAAATATTACAAAAAATATTAATAAAATATGTATGTATGCAACAGAATTAAATATTAAAAATGTACATAATTTAACAAATATAATTTATAAAAGAGGATATCCTATAGAGAATATACTATATCAATTAAACGATATAGTATTAATGTCACATATATCAGATATTTCTAAGAGTATGATTTTTATAAAAATGGCAGATACAGATAGAAAATTAGTAGATGGTGCTGATGAATATTTACAATTACTAGATATTCTTAGTTACATACATAATATAAGTATAAATAATAAAAATTGATAAATTAATATAAAATGTATTATTATCTACATAATATAATAATACATGTTTAATATAGATAACAGAGAAATTAATATATTTTTAGATAAATATGGGAACTTTTATCTTGATGATTCTGGGATATACTATCAGTTAAATATTGATGCGAAAAATAATCCTTATTTGGAAAAATATAATTATAAAATATTAAATGATACATCATCTGAATATTATAGTAGCAAAAATAAATTCAAAAAAAATATAAAATTATTTCCATGTAAAAATGATAAAGAATATATAATATTAGACGATACAACAAATAGTGATGATAATCTATATTATCCAGATATAGAAGACAAATATGGATATCATAATAAGCCATTTAAAATATATATTAAATTAGATAATATCAAAATTTATGATATAGAAGATTCTGATATATGTGCTCTTTATGATATAATATTGTATAAAAATGATAGTATTATATTAATAAGTAGATCATATGATGAGTCATCTGTATATGAAATTTTGATATATGATGATAATATTATTGAGTTTAAATTATTAGGTGATAAAAAAAAATATTATAATATTATTTCTTGTGAAGGAAATCTATGTCTGAATCAAGTAGATTCACCTTAGCTTCCTTTATATTTGTAATAGTATTATTATCATAATTATTTTCAGATACGTCTTTAATTACAGGTTTTAATTTTATATTAAGAAGATCTTGTAAAGATGGAACAAATGGAGATATATTTGATGATGAACTATTACTAGGTTGATTATTTGATTTATTATTATATACTGAATTGGTAATCAGTTTAGGTGGTGGGGGAATATTAGTAGTAGTTATATTAGGAATATTATTATTATATTGTGAGTTATTACAATAATGTGTTCTAATATTATTTGGACAATATAGACAATGGTAACATTCATTAATATATTCTTTAGAATAATCATCATCATCATCCGAATCACTAAATGCATATAATGTAAAATCATATGTAGGATATATCTTCATCTGTTTTATATTCCAATTAAAACCAATTTTTCCATTATTTATCCATATATCTGATAACTCTATAAATGCAGAAATATTAGTACCACTTGTAAGTTTATTAATATTAACTCTTTTTTTGTTCATATATATACCAAAGTTGAATTCATAACAATTATTTATTTTTGTAAATGGCATCTTTATGTTAAGAATCTCTGGAAAATTTTTATAAATTTTTTTAATAGAAAATATATTTTCCATCTTTATATTTATATCTTTAATAATCCTTCTTTCTAATCTTTTGATATATAACTTAAATTTTTTAATATTTTTATCTGATGATCTAAGTAATACACTTAATCGAATTGACTTTTTAATTTTGTAATTTATAGGCAATGTATCTCTGAATATTTGTAATTTTGGTGTTTTTATAATATATTTTTGTAATAATCCTATATTATTATTATAAACTGATATTATTTGGTAAATATTATTTTTGATATTATCAGAATCTATAAATAATCCTTCTAAATTATCTGTATTGTAATCTGTAACTAATTGACTTATATCTGCCATATATGATTATATTAGTAATATCTATTTATGGTTAGTTATGAATATTTATTTATCAAATTTTTTTCATACGTTTAATATGTCAGATATAAATTCTTTGTATTTATATATGGAATTAATTGATAAATACCCCAAAACAGAAGATCAAGCAAAAAAACATAATTATAAATATTGGAACACACAACCAGTTGTTAAATTACAAGAGATTATTGGGAGAGAAGGTTATATAAACAATAATTTGGAACCATTTGATAGTGTAGCTATTAATAATAAAGCATATATTAAATTAGATGATAGAGATTATAAAAATATATCAAAATTTATTTCTAATACATACAAGCAAGATACAATTTATAATTATTATGAATATTACACAGCAGATCAAATAAAATATATACTTGATTCTTCAAATGATAGTATATGTTTTAGTGTTAGATCAACAGATAATGATATAATATTAGGTGTTGTTATGGTTAATATTAGAGATTACCAAGTTAGCACATCTCCTATAAAAATTGCTGATGTCAAATTTTTCTCTGTACTTAAAAAATTAAGAGGAAAACATATCGGAACTATAATGATCAAACAATTAACTAATTTACTCTTAGAAAAAAAAGTAATAACTGCGACATTCAAAACTATAAATTATATTCCAAAGCCATTTTGTTCGAGTAGACTATATCATCGTGCATTGAACGTAAAAAAATTGATTGAAACAGATTTCACAGAATTAGATAATTCTGTAAAAATTAAAAATGTAGAAGAAGCATTAGCCCTTCCGTCTAATACATCAATTAATATCTCTATATTAGATAATTCACATGAAGAAGATATTATTAAATCACATAATCTTTTGAGTAGTTATATGAAAAGATTCAGTTTTCATCCAAATATTACATTGGATGATTTCAAAAAAACATTTTTAAATAATAAATACATTACATCATATATAATTAGAGATGATAATGAAGATATTGTTGATTTTTGTAGTACTCAGAGAGTGATATATAATGTTAAAAATTGCAATAAAGCAATATATAGCTGTAAATTATATTATTCTACAGCATTTGAGTACACACCATACAATATAATATATAATCTATTAATATTGGCAAAAAATAGAGGATATTATGTTTTTAGTGCGTATGATATTATGAATATAGAACATGTACTATTTGATCTTGATTTTGTTGAGGGAAAAGATGTACTTAATTACAATATGTATAATTATAAATTAAGAGATATGGAAAAGAAGCAAATATGTTCACTTTAGTATCTTATTAGGCATATACTATAGTAGATTTCCCCCCTAATTGTTTTTGATCTGAGTACATGATTTACATATTTTAGAGATTTTCTGATAATATGTAAAATATATTTTTTTTTAATAGTATTATTTGGTGATGTGCTATCAATGGATAGATTTAATCCGAACACATCTTTGAATTTATCTGCATATTCTCGTACAAGATTACAATTATATTTTTTATTTTTAATAAGATCTCTCTCACTTATATATCTAAATTTTGTTAATTCACGCAGAGAATCTTTTCCTGTTAATTTTAGCCATTTGTTTATAAATTCTAGAAGAAGATCAAATTTATCCTGTTTAAGAGACATGATCATATCATTAATTTTTTCCATTCTACGTTTCAATGATAGAGAACTATCATTTACTATTGTATCCATTATGGTATATATTTATATTAATTATCTATTAACTATTATATTATCAACTTTTTTGTATTTTGATATTATACTATCAGATGGGAGATATTATAAAATCTAAAAATGATTCAAGAAATTATAATCATATCAATTTGCCAAATGGAATTAAAGTAATTATTATAATTGATAACAATTCCCAAAAATCAGCTGTATCTATGGCCATAAATACTGGATATTATGAAGATCCTGACAATTACCAAGGTCTAGCTCATTTCTTAGAACATATGCTTTTTATGGGTACATCAAAATACCCATCTGTTGATTATTTTATGAAATTTATAAATACACATGGAGGGAGTACAAATGCCTATACAAGTCATAATATTACAAATTATTATTATGATGTATTACCCGAATACTTGGATCAGTCTCTTGATATATTTTCACAATTTTTTATAAACCCATTATTTAATGTAGATACTGTAAATAAAGAGATAGATGCAGTCAATTCAGAACATAATAAAAATATTCAATCTCCATCATGGAGATTAATGCGAATGATTAAGGAATTGGCTAATAAGGATAGTTTATATCATAAATTTGGGACAGGAAATAAAGAAACGCTTAAAAAATCTGATATAAGGGAAAAATTAATAGATTTTTACAACAAAAACTACATTCCAAAAAATATGACACTAGTTATTCTAACTAATTTACCATATGATAATGTAATAAACAGCATACATAATAAATTTAATAAAATTGGTCAAAATAATAATACCAACAATAATAATACCAGCAATGCCATTACCTATATACCACCATTCAATTTTAAAGGTAATAATGATATCATGTGTCAAAAATATGTATTAGCAGATTCATCAGATAATAGAGATATATTATATTTATTATATCCAGTTGATAATATAAAAGAGCATTTTGTGTATAAACCATATGAATATATTAATATCCTTATTAGTAATAAAGGAAATAATACTCCTATACATATATTAAAATCTATCGGGTTTGTAAACAGAATATCATTTCAGATATTTGACAGTGATGATTATGTAAATATTATAGGAATGGTTATAGAATTAACAGATAAAGGATGTAATAATATTAATTATATCAGTAATTTAATACATGATTATATTGAATATATATTAAATAAACCACTTGATTATGTATTTTATGATATGAAGGAAATAAATGATATTGAGTTTAAATACATCCAACAAGATTCTCCTATGGATACTGTTGTAAATATAAATGCAAATATGGATATTTATCCGATAGAATATGTGTTATATGGTCCATATTACTATAAAGATTTTAGATATGATATAATAAAAAATATAATTAGTAAGTTAACAAGGAACAATTGTATTATTATTTTAAGTTCTAATAAAAATACTGAATTTAATAATACAGAAATGTGGTATGGTATAAAATATTCATTAATTAATACACCACCTTTTATAAAATCAGATATAAATATTGTATACTCTTTACCTAAAAAAAATATATATATACCAAAACTAAATAGTATTACAACAGTTAGTAGTGATATAAGTCCGATTAAAATTTATGATAATTTTAATATTTATTATAGACGAAGTTCTTTTGATGTTGATAGAGTAGTTATGGGATGGAATATGTACAATAATTATATTTATTCTTCATTGCACAATTATACAGCATGTATACTATTTGTAAATATATTATCTGATATGCTTGAACAGGATATATATTATGCAAATTTAGCAAATACATATTTTGGCATAGATATCAAACAGAATACTCTCAGTATGTATATTAATACATATAGTTCAAATTTAGACAAAATATTACAGTATTTAATAGATATAATATATGAAAAAGTAATAGATGAAGATGTTTTTAATAGAACAAAAAAATATCTTAAGAAAAGGATAGCATCATTAAAATATAAATCTCCATATATTCAGGTTATGGATTATTTTAAAAAGGTAGTTTATGACAGGTATTATAATTTTATAGATATTATTGGTATAATTGATAGTATATCAATTGATAATATATATAAAGTTAGAGATAATTTAAAAGGAGATTTAAAAGAACATTGGTCAGAATTACTTTTTTATGGCAATATATCTCTAGATATGATTGATAGTATAGTAAAATCTCACAAAGATTTATTTTCCGGAAAGGCACAGGTAAAACATTCTAATATTATTGAGGCACATGAAGGAGATGAGGAGATATATATTAGGAAAAGTTTTAATATTAATGACAATAATTCAGCGGTATTAATATTTTTTGAGTTTGGAAATATAAATATATCAGACAATATAAATTGGGAACACAAGTACAATCATTTATTAGTAATTGATAGTATACTAAAAGATAAGTTTTTTAACAAGTTACGCTCAGAGGAACAACTTGGGTACATTGTTAAAACTTTTATCGGATCACCTGGAAATATTAAAAATCCTAAATATGGAATTTATTTTTTAATTCAATCAGATAAATATCCGACATATATATTAAGGAACAAAATAAAACAATTTATTAAAGATTCATATAATGATATATTAAACATAAATCAAGATAATTTAAATAAGCACAAATCGTCTGTAATTTCTAAATTAAACAAGGAATGTGATAATTTATATGAGGAGTTTAAGAAATTTTATGATATTATAACAAGAGGTATTAATAATTTTAATTATAGGAGATCTATGATTGATTATATGAACAGTGTAAATATAAATAGTCTAGAAAATATGTACAAGAGATATTTATTAGACAGACACACAAGAATTGTAAGAATTATTGAATATACAAGAACAAATAAAAATTGATATGTGAAATCACTGATATTGTATAGTTCTTATTATATTTATTTACAAATTTTATGGGAAAGAATTCAGGTAAAGGATATAGAACTGGACCAGTTAAAAATAGAGTTCAATCATATAATCCTAAGACTGGAATGTATGTCAAGAGAGATACAGAAACAGGGAAAATATTAGGATGTAAACAGACTCCGTATAAAAATGTTAGAAAATACAGTAAAACAGAAAAAAAATAATGTTAGAAAACATGGCAAAATATGATAGTGTATAATAGATATGTCAAATTATGATAAATATGATTTTTTTTATAAATTATATGAGGGAGCATCTACTGTAGATAATTATGAAAATTTATGCAAGTTATATAATATTTATAAAAAACATGTAAATGAAGATGTTCTTTCTTTACTAACAAGCCTTATTAATGATAATAGATTTAAAAAATCAATTGATATTGATAAGTTTTGTGATTATCTTGATATATTAGAGTCTGATAATTCAAATAGAAATATAGTAATTAACACTATAGTTCGAAATACAGATGATATTGCCCAAATTAATGCTATTAATAGAATAATAAAAATAAATAAATGGAGAAATAGAAATATAACAAATATCCGAAAAAAATGTCCAAGATGCAACTATATTACAATTGCATCAAATGATACAGATTATGTAATATGTGGATATAACGAAAAAAAAGGATATTATGACACAAAGGGATGTGGATTTGATTGGTGTTTTAAATGTGAGAAAAAATTGTGCAAATGTTGGGAACTTAATAATTTATTTGATAAGTATAATCGTACACATAATAGTAAATGTTGTAAACATTATGCTAAATATGTAGAAGATGTATATCCTGATAATTTTTGTATGTGTAGAACTAGTTATGTAAATAGAGATTATGCGTAATTATAAAAAAAAGTATATATAGTATATCATTATACTATATGGAGCATTCAAATGATGTTTATAATAGAGTTATGAGAGATTTTTGTGATATGTATTATACTGATTATGATAATAATTTTTACAATCTAAGAGAATTATACACAGATAACTCTCTATTTACATATATGGAAGAAGAGGCTATCGGGTTTGATAATTATTTAAGTATAATAAAAAATAAAGGTATACAATCATTTCATCATTTTGATATTCGATCTGTAGCACAACCGGTCGGAAATAGATCAATCATTATAAATATATTCGGAAAATTAAGAATTAATAAGTCATTTATTATACATAATTTTACAGAGACTGTATTCATTAAAAGAAATGTACATGACAATAATTATCTTGTATATAATACTATATTCACAACTATCCCAAAATTATAATTATTAATTCGTGATTTAGTTATAATATAAATATTATAACTAATTAATATAATAAGTAATAATGGATAATAATAAACAATATGATGTAATAGATAATAATTATATAAATAATACAGATATGGATATGTTGCATATTATATATGAAAAAATACATATACTATTGAAAGATACAAGTATTAAAAATGCTTTTTGTCCAGATAATAATAAAGTTACAAAATATTATGTATTAAGTGGTCATAATATTATTGATTCTTATTGTTTATCAATATTTTTATCAATCAAATTATATATTTCTGTTATATCAGAAAAAATTGAAAAAATTAATATATAAATATTTTGCAATATATTATAAATTATATATCATGGCTGTAGAGAATATAACAACCAAAGAAGACCTTTATACTATATTAGATAATAAAGATATACCTGAAAGATACATACTATTAGATATTTATGCTAATTGGTGTAACCCATGTATGAATTTTGCAAAGAAATTTGAAGAATTAGCAGAATCATATAAAGATAGTATTAAATTCTTAAAAATTGATGTAGACACTGTACCTGCTATAATGGAGGAATTTAATATAACTGCATTACCAACTTATCTTATATTTAATCCAGGAGAAAGACATACAACTCATAATCCCATATATGGAACTGATAAACAAAAAATTGATTTTCAATTAACAAAACTTGTTGGCGCAAATCTTTCATTGGATAATTTTTAATTTATTATATAAAATAAGTATATTTTGTTTGTAAATAAATAAAATATATAAAAATTATTGAATAATTCTTTGATTGCAACTTATCTCTACATCAACTTCCATTTCTATCAGAAGTTTTGGCATTTTACAAAACAGGCATTCAACTGCCCAGAATTTCTCAAGATTTACAAGATTTACAAAACTATCAGGAAGTGTAGATATGTCGTTATATGATATATCTAGATCTTCTAAGTTAACTAATTTACCTATATTATAAGGTAATTCATTTAAGCCTCTGCTTATTAGAGATAGTTTTGTAATACTTTGTATATCTTTGTTAGAGAATTTATTAATCAATTCTGCAAGTTCATCAGGATTAAGATCATCTATTCCATCAATAAGTTCAAGAAAGTAGGTTAGTAAATCCTTTATCCCTTGTGGATTCTTTGACATTTTTATTATATATTCAATGTAATTAATGATTTACATTATCATTCGTTTTTTCAATTTTTTTATAATAAATAATAACTATCATCATAATTATTATTTCTTGATAGTCTTCAAAGTGATCTTAACAGATATATAATAAAGTTGCTTCTTTTGAAGCTAAATAAAAAAAATGAAAAAAAATGAAATTTAGTAATCAAGAATTGTAATATTTCCCACACTACGTGGAAATGCTTCTAAATGATTGTTTTTAATTCCTAAACTATATAAACTACTAAGGTGGCAGAAAATACCATTAGGAATATCATAGATATTATTATCTGATAAGTTTAATGTTTCAAGTCTAGAAAGACTTTTTAAACTTTCAGGTATGATACTAATTGCGTTATTAGACGCCTTTAAATGTTTTAAATTCCTTAAATTGCCAATACAGCTTGGTAATTCAGTTACCTGGTTACCTTTGAAATTTAGATAAGTTAAATCTTTTAAATTGCCGATACAACTTGGCAATTTAGTTATCTGATTAAATTCACATTCCAGATGTTTTAAACGAGTATTATTACAAATACTATCATGAAATTTGGAGATAATATTGTTAGAGATAATTAATATCTCTAAATTCAAAAGCTTACCAATACTTTCTGGCAATTCAGATATTTTATTATAGCGAATATCTAAAACTTTTAATCTAGATAAATCTCCAATAGTATCTGGAATAGAAGTCAGACTTACATTTTGTGCAATAAAAATACTTTCTAAACCTTGCATGATACCAATAGTATCAGATATTTCCTCGAGTAAAGGATTATTTACTATATGTAACTTTGTCAGGTTAGATAAGTTACGTATAGAGTCAGGTATTTTTTTTAGATATCTGTTTTGTGATATTTCAAGATATTCTAATCCAAATAAATACCCAATAACATCTGGTAATACTTGCAAATCAGTATTTCGTATCCTCAAACTCTTAAGACTTGTTAATCTACCTATATTTACAGGTATTCCACAGTTCTCAATTATTAGAGAACTAATAGTTTCTATTTCTTCTTTAGAAAGTTTACTAATATACAACTCGATCAATTTTATATCTGGATTTTCCTTTTGTAATTCTCCCATTAATTTTGAAAGGAAATCAATCGCTTCAAAGACTTTTGACATTTTTGAATAAAATGTGTAGGATATATGAAGTATATATACAACACATTAGTAATGAATATTTCAATTTTTTTTAATAAATCAAAGTTTAACCTATAGACAAATATAGAAAGATTATCAGGTATATTAGAATTTTTATTGTGTTTATGTCATCACGAAATCCTTATAATTGTTTAGATGTTTGAAGGAATCGTAATTTTGGAAGATTATGTACACAATCAGGTAATTTTCTAATTTGATTATAGCAACAGTTTAAAGCTGTTAATGATTTGAGATTACCAATACCTTTTGGCAATGTTTCTAAGCGATTATCTTCTACATTTATTAACTCAAGATTTATAAGCCCAGATATTCCTTCTGGTAATTCTTCAAGTTCATTACATGATATATTAAAATCATGTAAATTAGTAAGGTTACCAATATTTTCTGATATACGAGATATATTATTATCAGACGCGTCTAAATATGTTAAATTTACCAAACAACTCATAGATTCTGGTAACTCAGTTATGTCATTGTTAGATCCACAATATAATCTTTTTAAAGATACAAGTCGTCCTATATCATCAGGTAATTTGAACAGTTCATTTTTCATTAAATTTAACATTTTTAGTTTAGAAAGATTACCGAAATTATCTGGCATTTGTGATACTTGATTGTATGATATATCTAGTTTTATTAATTTTTCCAAATTTGTAATACTGTCTGGTAATTCAGTTAATTTATTCGTTCCTACTTTAAGGTTTTTTAATTCTGTAAGATATCCTATATCACTAGGTAATTTTCTTAACGAATTACATGTTAAATTCAATGTATGTATATTTTCCAAGTTACATATACTATTTGGAAGTAATGTTAGTTTTGTATTTTGTTCAATATTGAGAACATTCAAGCTAGTTATATTTCCAATATCTTCAGATATTTCTTTCAAGCTACTTATTTCGATATTCAATGCTTGTAAACAGCTTAAATCACCCATATTAGAAGGAATTTCGCCATACTTATTGCTTGAAAAACAAAAAATAGACAAATATAATATAGATTCTATATCTTCTTTTGAAAGTCTACCAATAAGAAAATTTATATATTCTATATTCGGACATACTTTATCCAATTCATTAAATAAACGTGTAATAGGAGATTTTGGATTAAATACTTTTGACATGTTTGTTTAACTGTAAAAGTGTAGGGTATTTAAAATATACACACAATATCACTAATAATGGATTTTTCAATTTTATAATATGGTTATTAATATTTATAACACACTATAATATATATGTATAATACGGGGATATTTGATCCGAAAGGAATAAAAGTAAACCCTTTTACTGGAGAGAAATATAGTGAAGAATACAAAAAATTAGGGAAGATATGGAGCAATTTCCCAGCATATAAGATGGGGAAAGATATAGTAAAAGGGATTAATGAAAATCAGATACTTTTGGTTATATCATCTACTGGATCAGGAAAAACTGTATTAGTACCTAAATTTGTTGCACATATATTTGATTACAAGAAAAAAATAGCAATCACGTTACCCAAACAGATAGTTACATATTCATCAGCAGAATTTGCGGCAAAAACATTAGATGTAAAATTAGGAGAAGAGGTAGGATATAAATATAGAGGATCACCTAAAAATAGTATGAGTGAAAAAACAAAATTATTATATGCAACAGATGGGACAATAGTAGCAAAACTACTAAATGATCCATTATTAAAAGAATTTGATGCAGTTATAATAGATGAGGCACACGAGAGAAAGACACAGATAGATTTTATGTTATATATGTTACGAGAAGTTATTAAAAAAAGACCCGAATTCAAGCTAGTAATTATGAGTGCAACTATAAATTCTGACATATTCAAATTATATTTTAAAGATTTCAAGTACAAAAAAATAGATGTTGGTGGAGAGAGAAATTTTCCAATAAAATCAATATTTATTAATAAATATTTAGAATATGAGGACAGATTAGAAGAAGGGTATAAGATATTAGAAAATATATTAATAACAGATGACCCAAAAAAAAGTGGAGCTCATGATATTATATTTTTTATAACAAGTACAAATGAAGCAAAAGATATTTGTCAAAGGTTAAATACAGCCATTAATAAAGAAAAAGATCGAGTATGTAGAATAACATGTAATGGTGGTATATTTTGTGTAGAGGTATATAGTGGTATGGATAAAAAAAGAGAAACATTAGCAAAAGACAAAGAATTATACAAAGAATCCGGTAAATATACAAGAAAAGTTGTAATTTCAACAAATGTTGCAGAATCATCTTTAACAATAGATAATATTAAATATGTTATTGATTTAGGACATGAGATAAAAGGTGGATATATACCAAAATATAGAGCAAAAGTTTTAGATAGACAACTAATTACAAATGCTCAAGCAAAACAAAGAATGGGGAGAGGTGGGAGGACAGGTCCTGGTATTTGTTATCATTTATATACAAAAGATGAATTTAATACTGTAATGGAAAAATTCCCTCAGCCAGACATAAGAACATCAGAAATATCAGGTGATTGTTTAAGTCTTATGCGAAATAAGAATGTTAGAACAATAGATAATTTAGTTAAGATTTTACAAAATTTTATAGAACCTCCAAGAGATGAGTATATACATGATGCAATTGATATATTACAACAATTAGGATGTGTTAATAAGACAGAAATTACACAATTGGGTGAAAAAGTATCACAGATAAGTAATAATCCTAGAGATGGTATTACATTTATAATGAGTTATTTATATAATACAAAAGATAATATATCAAAGATATTAGCAATGAAAGATGCATGTAATAATAATTTTAAGAAAATATTTAAATTTCCTCAAGATATAAATTTGGAAAAGTATGATAAATCCAAACAGAAAAAAATAAGGGAAATGTTACAAAATAAGTTTGATGATAAAATAAGTATATTTAGAGATAAAACTGGAGACCATATCACACTACTTAATATATACAATAAGTTTAACGATACCTATGAAAAATATATATCAAATGGCAATTTAGACAAAGATAAAGTAGATAAATGGTGTTATGAGCATTTTTTATCAAGTAGTATATTATTAAGAGCTAAAACATATTATAAAAAAAATAAAAGAGTAGACTATACACTTAATTTTACAGGTGAAGATATAGGTATAACCTTATCAGATGATATATTAAAATTAGATGATAAAAATAGAACACTAGCAGTATTATTAATAGGATATCAACTTAACACAGCAGTATTAAGTAATGGTACATATAAGACAAAAAAAATAAAAGATATAGATGTAAATATAGATAGAAGATCAATATTAGGTGGCACGACTCCTAAACACATATTTTATTCAGAATTGATGATATTTATGGGAAAAGCGAGCATGAATATAGTATCGTATATACCTATAAAATTGAAAGATATAATGAAATAATAACTATTTGTATAATATAAGTCATAATATGAGTAGTTACATAGCACCATTCTTTAGCAACACATCTGTTGCTGAAAATTCAACATTTTCATTTAAAAATAAATATGATATGCACCAACGAAAATCTGAATATACTAAAATAAGTTCTAAATATCCGGATTCAGTTATAATTATACTAGAAAATCCAAAAACTCCGAAACATTCCAAAGATAAGATATTAAAACGTATATGTAAATATGATATGAGTATGGGCCAACTAAGATATTACATAAGAAGAAAAATAGGTTTATCGGATAGTCAAAGTATAGTATTTTTTATTAATAATATTATACCGGGATCAGATGAATTAGTCGGTGTTTATAATGACAAATATCAGGATGATGATGGGTTTTTATATATAACATATACATTAGAAGAGACATTTGGTTGAGGTTAATTTATTGTAATATATATATGTAATAACAATATAATGAGCATTGATACAAATATAGATACAGACAATATTCCTACAGAAACACGTGGAATTTATTATGTACAAGGTATAGAAAATGAAAATAAAGCAAAAATTATTCCAGCTCATATTGTAGACATGTATAAAGGACAACAGATACCTGATAAATTTATTAAAAGATTTACATTATTTGATAATGTAATTGCTGAAATATATGAATGTAATATATTAGATACATTTTTACAAAGAAGTAAAAAATTACCAGTTATGTATGTAAGGGTTGTGATTGATAGAAAGGTCCAAAAAATTTTATTAATAAAATTATCATTGTATTTTACAATTACATCTGATGTGAAGAGTGCAAAAGAATTATTTAATAATGAATTAGAAGGTATATATACATTGGAAATTTTTACTGATAATAAAAATAGTCAATTATCAACTGTAAATAAATTTTTTACAGTTGAAGACTTTCATAATGAATTTATACGGATAATAAGTAATGATGTAATGATAGAGTTTATTAAAGATAAATATAATATAATCAATGAAAAAATAGCCGAAAGGTTTTACAAAGAATATGATACTGCACCACCAAAAATAAGTAAATAATAAGTAATACACATTATACAAACATTTTTGACAGCCAAAATCCACCTATTATAAATAATGTAGTAGTCAATGCACTTGCGGTAACTACTTTTTTTTTGTTTTTCCTACCTTCTTCCTTTTTTTGGTATATACTATTATACATATTATTTTCGAAACTATCACTAGTTGATATGTATAATATATTATTTTTATAATATATATCTTTATTTTTGTTCTCCTTATCTATATTAAATACCATATGCGCAGTAGTTTGAGGAAATATACTTGTATTTTCATCTGTATCTTCAGAAGAACTGTATATATCACTTGAGTCAGATAATTCATCAAATTCTTGGTATGTGTAGGATGTATCAGTGGATACATTATCTATTGCGTCGCTAAGCACATAATCTTGTTTTTTATCATCAACACTTTCTATGCTGAGATATTTTATATCATCATCAGTTAAATCATAATATTTATCAATTATTATAGATATAGGTTTATCATTATTAATAATATAATCAATATTATCAATATTATTGTGTGTATTATCCATAAATGTCACGATCTATAAATGGATAAGAAAAAAAATTATATAAAACATATATTATTTAAACAAATAAATGGAAACTATATCCACATATTTTAAAAATTTATTAACTTGCATATCAACGTTCTTTGAAAAATGCATATGTTGTAAAGAAGGATCTGTTATAGTAGATGGCGATACATTACAAAATTCTAATAATAATAAAAATAATATTGAAATTGATAATCAATATATGGATAAAGTGTAAGTATAATATATAATAAATATATGTACAAAAATAAAAAGAGATATATAGAATGGCCAAGTATATTACTATTCATATTATCATGTGGACTATCATTATCATCATTGATAATAAACAGTGAATATATATGGCATAATATTGTGATACCATATATTGGTTTTGTGTACACATACATATATAAATTTTTTGCTATAGTATTGGGAATATTCTTATGTACAATATCAAGTTATATTCAATTTACAATTACTCACGATGCTGTGCATTCTTCTATATCTAAAAATAAATATATTAATAATATATTAGGAGGATTATCGCACTATTGGTTAGGTCCTACAGCAAATTGGTATGGATTTAAATACAATCATATGATGCACCATAGACACACAAATGTGTCAGAATTAGATCCAGACTATTGGTCTTCCCTTAATGGTCCAGGAGGACCAAAATTTGTGGGAATCCGTTGGGCTACAATGGATATACCTTATTGGATAAATTCATTAAAACATTTTTACAAAAAAGATTATATTTGTAAAATAAAAGTATTAATATATCAGATACCTATCATATCTCTTCTTATTAGTTCAATATATTATGGCTTTTTTACAAATTTATTGTTATTTTGGATAATACCTGCAAGAATTACATTGATAATATTAGCATATACTTTTGATTTTTTGCCTCATTATCCCCATGATTCACATATACATGAAGATAGATATAAAACTACATCATATTTATCAGTTCCTTGGTATGTTAGACCTATTTTTACTTTCCTAACTTTTTATCAGAATTATCATGTTATTCACCATTTGTATCCATCAGTACCATTTTATAAATACAAAAAAATGTGGGATTTAAAAAATGAACATTTAATAACAGATAAAAAGATACCCATACAAAAAATATTACCTTATATATTTGGAGAAGAAGATATACCCGCAGCCAGTTTAGCTGACTAGGTTTTTTTATTATTATATTTATAAAAATATAATCATATATATATGATTTTTAATATATTATACAAATCAAAATTTAGCCATAATATTAACTATAAAAAGCGTTTGATAAAAATAATAGGCATCGGATTATCAATATATACATTATTATGTGTTATATTACAATATATCGGTAAATATGATACTTTTAATAAATATAAATTATATATCGTATGTGCAGTATTTGTTGATTTTATAGCCTTGCTTATAAATTACAACAAAAAACAACAACCAAATCAACAACCAACTAATCCGCCAAACCAACAACCAAATCAACAACCAACTAATCCGCCAAACCAACAACCAAATCAACAACCAACTAATCCGCCAAACCAACAACCAAATCAACAACCAACTAATCCGCCAACTAATATAAACAAGGAGGACAATATACCTACATATGAGCCGGAAATCTTAAAAAATTGATATTATATATGATAGTATAGTATGTATAATATTGTAGTATAAATGAGATATAACCTTAGACCAAGAAAACATACTATTACATATAAAAATGAAATAATAAAAGAAAAAAAATATATGAATGTATGGAAGAAATTGGTAGGTTATGAATCTCCTTTACAATATCCTATAACATCAGGAACTAAAATTAAAAATTATTTTCTGAATGATTGCTTATTAGACCTTCTTCATATTAAGGCAAAGCAAACTCCATTGGAAAGTTCATCTTCTAGTGAAATGAACATATTATGCAAAAAAGGATTGCTATTTGAAAATAAAATATTTGATCATATCAGTAGAAAAGTGCGTATGGTTACTATTTGTGATTTAAAAAAATATAATAATTATGACAGGAAAGATACATCCAAGACTTTATCATGCATGTTAAGAGGTATACCTGTGATTGCACAAGCTCCTTTATATCATAAAAACAGCAAAACATTTGGAGTAGCAGATTTATTGGTTAGGAGTGACCATATAAAATATATAATTGATGATAATCCTCTGGATAAACTAGACCAAACATACAAAGCTTCTAAATTGAATGGTGATTATCATTATGTAGTAATTGACATAAAGTGGTCAACTATGCCTCTTTGTTCGAACGGTCAAACTATAAGAAATAGTGGTAGATATGGATGTTATAAAGGACAATTGGCTATATATAATATAGCATTAGGAGATTTACAAGGATATACTCCAAATAAATGTTATATATTAGGAAAAGGATATTCTTATTCATTTACGAAGAATAAGAAAAAGATATATTGTAAAAGTACAAATCCATTTGATAGGTTAGGTGAGATTGATTATGCAAAATTTGATAGTAAATATATAAATTTAACATTGAATGCTATAAAATGGTTTGAACGTGTTAATACACACTGTGAAGAAATGTCATATAATCCCCCATCTGATATAAAATTATATCCGAATATGTCTAATCATTACGATAATCCATATCATAGCATAAAATATGATATAGCAAATGATATAAAAGAATTAACTCTTTTATGGAATGTTGGTGTTAAAAATAGAAACATAGCTATTAAAAATGGTATTGATAGATGGGATGATACTCGATTAACTTCAAAAGTATTAGGTATTTCTGGTAAAAGAGGAGATATAATTGATAAGATTATAGAAATAAATCAAAATCAGGATAAAATAATATATCCTGATAAAATAATACATAATGTAAGCGATTGGCAAAATAAAGAGCATTCTGCCGAATTCTATTTAGATTTTGAAACAATAAATGAATGTTTTATTGATAGAGAGATACTTATTAATTATATTGATGATAAATCGGACATTATATACCTTATAGGATTAGGATATATAAAAGATAACGTATGGACATATGAATATTTTTTGCAAGATACATATTCATTATGTAATGAAAAAAAGATTATTAGTAAGATGTTTGATAGAATATTATCTATTTCTGGAAATAGTCAGCCAAAAATATACCATTGGGGATTTGCAGAAAAATCCATGTTAAAAAATGCAAACAATAGACATAATGGTATTTGGAGCAGATTAATAAAACAGTTGGTGTATATAGACATGTATGATATCTTTGTTAATGAGCCGATTATAGTAAATGGCTCATTAAATTTCAAATTAAAAAATATAGCTCTTGCTATGTATAATCATAACCTTATAGATTCAATATGGGACAGTGATATCAAATCTGGTATATCAGCAATGATAGATGCTATAAAGTTGTATAACAATGATAATGGTGATTTTACTGATATAATAAGATATAATGAGATAGATTGTAAAGTATTATGGGAAATTATGTCATATTTAAGAAATAATCATATATAATAAAAAAAATTGATTTATTTACATTATATGATATCGTCTTGTATATATAGTATAATATAATACGAATATTATAATACTTAGATGGTCTTTACAGTACATATATTTGGACATTCCGATCAAGAATACGATAATATATCCTCTATAGAAGAAATTATTGAAGATTATTGTAATAAACATAAAATATCACCAGATAATGCAAAAAATATATATATTGTACATAAAGGAATAATTATAAATAAGATACCAGAAAATGTAAATTCTGTTACATTGATAGATGCTAATAAGAAAAAAAAAAGATGTACTATAAAAACACAATTATCTCAAGGAAGAGGATCAAATATACCAAACATATTCTTAAGAGTTATCCAAGACAATATAAACAGTAATAATTCCGCATTATTTAGAATAGAAAATATTGCAGGAAATCAAAATAATAATGAAGAAGCAGAACTGTGTGATAATAATACTGAATCAGATGAAGATGATGAAGAAGAAGAAGATGAAGAGGATAATCATGAATCACATGAAGAAATGAATAATAATTTAGAGGGTGGTATACCTTTAGATGTAACATCACTATTTAATATGGATATTTCGGATATGAGTAATTTAATTCATAATACATTAAATTCATTTTTAAATCATATGAATAATGCTAATAATGTAAATAATGTAAATAATGTAAATAATGGCCAAGATGATCAAGATGATCAAGATGATCAAGATGATCAAGATGATCAAGATGATCAAGATGATCAAGATGAGCAAGATGATCAAGATGATCAAGATGATCAAGATGATCAAGATGATCAAAACGAGCAGAACGATATAAATATAACTGATGAAAACCATGTGGATAATATAGCAAATATTGTTGCAATTTCAGGTGTTGATCATAATGAGGCAGTACACTACTATACATTAGCTGGAAGAAATGTTAATGATGCGATTAATTTAATATTTGATAATAATTAATTTTTTCTAGAAAAAATAGATTTATAATTATTATTAATGCTTATTTGAGAATTAATTTTATCTTTTAGAAAGTTTAATTTATTTACTTCATCTTGTAAAGGAGAGGCTGATCCTATATATACTTCACTAAATCTGTTTGTATATTCTTCTCCGGAAGAGTCACTATCATCATTATAACTATCATCATTATTTGTATTATTATTTGTATTATTATTAAAATGAGATGTATTAAAAAAGTAGGAATAATTTGTTTCACATTCTAGTCCATGTAAAGTCATAAATCCATTTAATGATACTTTATTTTTCATAATATCTTGTACCATATAAATGCTACTTTTTAGTCCTCCTACTTTAAAAATATAATTTTTTAATTTATCTGCTAAATTTTTCCGATTATGTCTTAATTTAATATATATATCAGCGGCAGTTATATTACTCAATATATTAGAATAATATAAGTTATTATGTGATATAACACTATCAATCCATATATTTGGCAATATAATACCTTCATTAAACATTATATTATATTTATCAATTGGAGAATATATTGATCCCATCATATTTGAATATAATTGTTTATATAAGCAGGCAAATTCAACACTTAATTTATTTTTGATATATTTATTGTCTTTATTGACAATAATATTTTCGCACATATTAATGAATTTATCAGAAGAGTTAATATATTGGTCATATATTGATATTAATATATGATATTTATATTGAACTCCGATATTTAAATCTCTTATTTTAATTAGTTTATCGATAATATTATCAGGAAGTTGTTCATTAGTAACATAATGGCGAGATAATTTTCTGATGATATCTTTTTCCCAACAGATATATTCCATAATTTGTGCTGGTGTTTCAACAAAATCTTTTTCTACATTCATACCAGAAAAGATGATATATTTATTTGTGCCATAAATATGATGCATTATATGTGCAAATTCATGAAATAATGATAATACTTCATTAAAATTTAATAGAACATAACCACTACTATTTTTTGCAAATGATGCTACAAGAGCAATAGTTGGTATAGATTTGGTTCCAGTTTTTAATGGATATATACATCCATATTTCAATGGAAAACATCTAGTAGATGTATATTTATTATTTCTATTAAGAAGATCTAAATAAAAATATCCGATAGGTACATTATTTTCAAATACAGTATACATATCAACATCATTATGCCATAAATGTGTATTTTTGCTTTTTTTTATTTTGATACCAAATAATTCAGAATAAATATCGAATATAGTATGTATAGTGTGTTTTAAAAGGAAAAATTCTTTTACATATTTTTCACTTATTCCATATTCTTTTTTCCAATTTTTTACTAGAAAACTGAGATCCCAACTATTAATATTGTTATTATTATTTAATTTATTGAGGATATCTATTTCTTTAACATATCTATAATCTATTTTTTTAACAATATCATTAAGTAAGTCTTTTATATGTTGTTCATCAGTAAACATATATTCTGATATTTTTAATTTAAAATAGTTATCATACCCGGATAATTTTGCATATTTATCTTTAAGAACTTGCAATCTGGCGATATCACTAATAATATTATAACATTTAGCATTATAACATAATTCTATATTTTTTCTTGTTCGATTATCTTTAATATATCTCATACAATTAGCATAATTATTTTTTGATAGTTGAATGCCATATCGTACAGGATTATTTGAAACTATAGGTAATTTATCCTTTATCTTATCAGAAAGTCCACTTATTTCTTCACCGGTTAAGCCAACTACTTTATTATTATTGTTTATATAGTGATTTATATTATTTTCTATTTTTGAAATTTCTAGTTTTACTCTAGTAAAATTTTTTTTATTATTTTCTGATAGTTGTATACCATTTTTAATATAGCCTTTTAAAACTTTTGATACAAATTTTATATCATCACAAGATATTTTATGTGATTTCATAAAATCATAACATTTTTTAATCTGATTATATAATTTATAATCCATGTTAATTTCATTTTTATATTCAATAAGCATATATTCTGCAAGATAACTACTTTTACGGATATTTTTAAGTGGACTTACATATTGCAATATACTAAACATACTTATAATAGTGGTATATTCTGTTATATCATCGGATAATATACTAATAAGTGTATAACATTTATCAATATTATCAATATTAATATTTTTAATTGTATCATTATTTTTTCTGGAGTATTTAATATATTCTTCAGTATTTTTTATTAAATCGTCACTATTTATATTCCAATCTATAAAAAATTTACGTTGCATATTGTATTATACTATACATAATTCAAATTATATACATGATACGAACATACATATCATAAAAGTAGAAAAATTGAATTATATACCTAATATTATAATGATATATGTATTATATTAATACTTATTATAATAGCATATTTAATGGAATATAAATATAATTGTAAAATAACGGGATATGAATTAACATATGTTATACATGATAGATCTGCAATATTATCAAATATTGAATCTGATTACAAATATATAAATGCTCTAACATCTCTTTTCAAAAGATCATATATATCATTAAAAGAGAAAGGTATATCCGATATGTATATGTCGATAACTACATCAGAAAAAGATATATTAAAAACGACTACATGGCATATAATAGGGGAAAGTGATGATAGTTTATTACTTAGATGTAAAATAGATGAATATATTGAGAACTGGGCAAAATGTTCTGGAATTTTAAGATAGTATTATATCAAAATTAATATGCGGTCAATCATATAAAAAAGAAATAATAAAATACATATAATGGAATTAAACGATAATTATTTAGAAATAGATTCAATATCATCATTTGATGATATGGATCTTAGAGAAGATATAGTAAGAGGTATATACTCATATGGGTTTGAAAAGCCATCTCAAATTCAATCAAGAGCAATAATGCCCATGTCTACAGGTAAAGATATAATTGCACAAGCACAATCTGGTACAGGTAAAACTGGTACATTTACTATTGGAATATTGCAAAGAATTGATAAAAATATACATGAGCCTCAGGGGATTATAGTAGCACCTACAAGAGAGTTAGCTACACAAATAGGTAAAGTAGTAGAAAATATAGGAAGATATACAGGTATAAAATCAGTAATATGTATAGGTGGATCAGATAAAGAGAAAAGTAAAACAGAATTAAGAAACAGTGCATCAATAGTTGTAGGAACCCCCGGCCGTATAGGTGATATGATAAATAGAGGATATATTAATACAAAACATATTAGAACAATGGTACTAGATGAAGCAGATGAAATGTTATCAGTAAGTTTTATAAATCAGATTAAGAATATAATATGTTTTTTACCAGAAAACACACAGATATGTCTATTCTCTGCTACCATGCCATCAGAGATATTGGATATAACTTCAAAATTTATGATAAATCCAATATCAATATTAGTTAAACGAGAAGAATTAACATTAGAAGGTATAAGACAATTTTATATAAACGTTGAAAGGGAAGAATGGAAATATGAAACTTTCAAAGATTTATATGATGCAATAAGTGTAAGTCAATCAATAGTTTATGTAAATAGGAAAAATAGAGCTGATAATTTAAAAGAAAGATTAGAAAGGGATAATTTTACAGTATCTGTAATTCATAGTCGTATGGATCCTATAGAGAGAGTAAATGTAATGGATGACTTTAGATATGGAAACACAAGAATATTAATATCTACTGATTTATTATCAAGAGGTATTGATATACAACAAGTATCTGTTGTAATTAATTATGATGTTCCTAATGACAAAGAGAGTTATATACATCGTATTGGTAGATCAGGTAGATTTGGGAGAAAAGGTGTAGCAATAAATTTTGTAACTGATAGAGAACTTAGAAAGATAAAATACCTAGAAGATTTTTATGAAACAGTAATTGATGAAATGCCTATAAATATTGATGATATTATAAGAAATACTTAATTAATTATTTACTTTATTGAAAAATATTCAATAAAGTAATTCGGAATAGATTTGATATTTATATATATATGTCTTTATAATAATGAAAGATATAATTGTTAAAAATATAGGGTTATCATGTTATATAGACACCTTAATAGCATCTTTATTCTGTATAAATACCATAATACGTGCAAAATTACTTAATAGTTACCAAGATTCATACAGGGTGATTTATTTACAAGAATTTATAAGGACTAATATAGTTGATAATATTAATAATAATAAATCAATACTTGAAAAAATAATAATAAATCTTAAAAAACTATTAATAAGTATAGGATGGTATGATAATTTTCATCATATAGAAAAAGTAAAGGAACTATATGCTTTTTTAATGAAAAAATTAGATGGACAATTAATATATATAGAAGAAGAATATCTTAACTATGATAAATTGAATAATGATAAAAAATTAGCATATATTGATATTGATGTATCAAATATTAATGAAAATAAAAATATACAAGAATTGTTACAAAATTGGATATATAACCAACAAAATAGAGATATAGTTAAACATATTGTTAATATTCCAACTTTTATAGGAATTAACATAAATAGATTATATAATGGAACTGTTAACAATGTAATGATTGATATAAATAAAGGTATATCACCTGCAACATATTCTGTATTAGATAATAAACCAGTATGGGGAATCCATTCAATTATATGTTATGAAGGAGATATAAATAAAGGACATTATTATTCACTCTTAAATAATAATAATGAGTATTTTATTTATGATAATAGTAATATACCTACTATTATAAATGTAAATATAAAAAATGTTGATATATCAAAAAAAATAAAACAGGAATGTATTTTTCTTATCTACAGATATATAGGATATAAATAATATATGATTGGAAAGCTTAAACATTTACTACATAAGAATAGATGTTCCACTCAAGCAAATCTGTTCAAAAATCCAAGTTTATGTACAATAAATAGGGGGAATTCAATAATCGTTAATAGATCATTAAGTGAAAATATAAATAAATCATATATTGCTAAAAATTATAAAATAGTTAAAACTATACATGAAACCTCATCTAGGGGGATGTATATAATAGAATCTTCAAGCAAAACTAAATATTTTGCAAAAATTAATCCAAAATCAAAAAATTGTGAAAATGAAGCCAATATATTTAGAAAATTAATAAATCATAATAATATAAATATAGTAAAATTTATAGAATGGGGAGAAGATGATATATGTTGTTATTTTATTTATGAATATATTGATGGAATTACATTAGATAAATATATTAAGGATAATAATATCACTAACAAAAATATTAAAGATATATTCCTTCAAATTGTAAATGGATTGCATTATTTACATTCATTAGATATTATACATTGTGATATAAAATTAAATAATATCATGATAACAGAAAATTTAGAAATTAAAATAATTGATTTTGATTTATCAATTATTAGTAAATGTGATTATTTAGGACATAATATATTTGGAACTATACAATACATAGCACCAGAGAGTGCTGATTTATATATATACTCTAAAAAATCAGATATATGGAGTCTTGGAATAGTTATGTATATTATATTAACAGGAGAATATCCATATATATATACTAGTTCTAATGCTATTGAAAAAGATAATATGTATAGAAGAAACAAATTTAAACATATAAATTTTTCTCTTATTAAAGATAATAATTTCAAATATATCATTATGTCTATGTTAAAATTTATTGATTGTGAAAGAATCACAACAGAAGAAATATTGAAATATAAATGGTAAATACTATTAACATATATAAATTGTGTATATATGTTAATTCCAGGAGTATTATATTTAAATTCATCTACTATTTATGGATTTACAAAAAATAAAGTACCAATTAGAAAATTTAAATCCTATTTGTATGGATATGACAATAAAATTATATATGTATCTACAAAAAAGAAAACATCTGCACATAATCTATATGCAATAGTTAGAGAACAAGACATTAATAATACCAAAAAATATATACTTATTTCAATTATAGGTAAAGTAGGAGATTATCAAGTTGAAAAAAAATTTGCAAAATATATGTATAAATTAAATAGAAAACCTGTTAGATTACAACAATTGCCGAATATTGATATAACACCAGATAGGACTATAATTACCCAGTTAAATTGTTATAGTATTGATCCTTCAGATTGTACAGATATAGATGATTTAGTAAGCTATAATATAATAAATAAAAATATATGTAGAATAGGTATACATATCGCAGATGTATCATCATATATTGCCGAAGGATCAGATCTGGATAATATCATAAGAAACCGAGGTGAAACTATATATTATGATAATTATAAGGATAATATGTTACCTGATATTATGGCAGATAATATATGTTCTTTAATAGAAAATGTAGAAAAAAGAGCATATTCTATATTTTTTGATATTGATATAAATACATATCAAATTTTAAAACAATACCATACAAAATCTATAGTTATAAATAAAAACAGATTAACTTATGAAGAAGCAGAAAAAATTATAATTTCTAATAATAACAAATATACAGATCTGATAGAAATGTATAATATAGGAGAAAAACTATATGCAAAAGATAATTACGATATTCACAAGATGATTGAAACTTTTATGATATTGGCAAATAGTTATGTTGGTAATTTTATTAAAGACAAACAAAATGCAATTATTAGGGTACAAGATGCACCATTACCAGATACGATGTCTGAAAATAATTTAGGATATGTGATAAAAGATAATGTATATAATGTAATTAGTATGTTTTCTAGAGAACGTGCATATTATAAATTTGTTTGTTCGGATATATCATTACAAAATAATGATAATTTACACTATGATCTAGGTATAAAAAATTATACTCATTTTACCTCTCCAATAAGAAGATATGCTGATATTCTAGTACATAGAACATTATATAATGTTACAAAAAATGATCCAAATATTTGTAATCATTTAAATGATGTCCATAAGAAAATTTCTTATTTATGTAGAGATTTAGATAGATTAAATTTTGTGTATACTATACAAAATTTGGATACTATACAAAAAGCATATGTAATACATATCAATGATAATGAAATTAAGGTATATATTAAAGATGCTAATATTGATGGTATATGTAAATTATTTTCAAAAAAGATAAGTCATCTTATAAATTATAAATCAGACTGTGAAAAAATAATAATTGATGATAATATTTTTTTAAAATTAGCTGATGAGATAAAGATAAGATTAATTGTATCAACAAAAGCACCTACTATTAAAAAGAAGCTTCTTATACAACTAATTGAACCAAATATAAAACATATAACTTATAAAAAAAATTTATGACATTTATATATACAAATGAAAAAAGTGTTAATAATAGTTTTAGTGATATTTATAGTTGTCGCGCTTATCTCATCAAAAAAAGAATTATTCTCTGATAGCGGATTAGCAATTTCTGACAGATACTGCCAGAAATTGACAGATGTGTATTATCAACCAAATATAAATTGTCCTGAATGTAGAGCTGAATATACTAAAAATATATGTGGACATAAAAGAAGACATACTATAACAGATAGAAATGGTAATTATTTTTATGATTATGGTGTTCGAGTATAAAAAAAAATTGATCTATAAATATTCAATTGATAGTACTTATATATATACTATTTATAGCCTATATATAAGTTAATATGCCAAGAAATTTATTTGGAGGAAAAAAACATAAAAGAACTAAAAATAAACAACCAGAAATTCAAAAAAAAGCATTCACTGAAAAAGCTAGTGAAAATCAAACTTATGCTAAAGTAATTAAAGGAACTGGTGATAGAGGATTATTAGTAGAATGTGAAGATGGAAAACAAAGACGTGCAGTAATCCCAGGGAAATTTAGAAAACGAGTATGGATTAGAAAAGATGATATAATTCTAGTTACTATAGATGCATTTGGTAATGGTAGAGAAGATACTTGTTTAGTTGAACATAAATATAATGCTTACGAAATAAGAGATTTACAAATGAATAATTTAATAAGTTTCAAAGATTCATATATTACTAATAATGAAGATGATGATAATAAAGAAATATATGAAAAAAAAGACATATCACAAAGATATCTCTTTCCACCTTCTTCATCATCAGAAGAAGACGAATTTATAACCGATGATGAAGATAGTGATATTGATGATAAATATAATTCAGATGAATCTATTGATTTAGAAGATCTATAAAAATTGATATTCTTATTGTATATTGGTTTTACTTTTAATTTATACATAATATAATATAACTTATGTCAAACTATATTATTGATCCAGTAAGATCTATAACAGGTGATATTGTAGAGAAATTAGAATTTATTGGAAAAGATAGGTATTCTTCTTTTAATATATTAGAAGATAATAATTCAATAACAACATTTAAGTCTACTTTGGAAGAATTTGTTTTCCCAGAAAAAATTAAATTATTTAGTAATGATATTTATAATGATTCAATAACAGAAAATAGTAGGTGGATTTTAAAAGAAAATGATTTAGCTAGTTTTTCTCTATCACAAGATGATAGAGATAGAAATATGGCAATATTGATGAATATATATGATTATGTTCCACAGATAATAAATAAACATGTAATTGATATATCTGAATATGATAATAATTTTGACACATATAATAATTCTTGTCTTAATGCATGTAATTATTTAGTCACAAAATTATATGATTATTTATCATGGACATTTACTTTAACTGATAAATTAATATGGATATATCTTATGCTTGCTTGTAAATATGAACAAAGAGCCATAAAATATATATTAAAATCCCCAATATATGGAAGAAATGCAGATATAATAAAATATAAATGTAGATTTGGATTATCACCAATTATATTAGCTTGTAGATCTGATAATATCACAGCAATTAAATATTTTGTTGAATATGGATATATTACTATAAATGATCTAATAAATATTAATTATGAGAACTTACCAGCATTATATTATTGTTTCCTTCATGAATCAACATTATCATATATTATAAATACTTTTGGTAAAGAAATATTATTTTTAAATACTTTTGATAATATATCACCAATACACTTTATATTTTCATATTCTCAAAGTTCCACTAATTATTTAATTAATAATGGGTTAATTAGCAAAAATATGTTGCAACAATATGTAGATAATATATCTCCTATTATGTTATTAGGGATGTATAACCCTGATAAAATATTCGATTTAATTGAATCTGATATATGTACATATGATGATTTAAGTTATATATCTAATACATATGGAAATATAATGAACATACTTGCAATGTATAATCCAGATAAGTTAATAAAATTAATAGAGTATGATATAATTGATAGTAAATTATTTGAATCTAAAACACAATGCATATGTATTAATGATAATGATATTATTATCAGTGTTCCTTTAATATTTTTATTAGTAGAAAACGCAGATATACTAAGACAACTTATTTGTTCTGATGCTTTTGTAAATTATAATATGTTATCAACAGAATTTTATGATACTGATATATTTTCAGAAATAATATGCAATACGCCCCCTATGTTAGGCCCTATCTTACATATTGTAAATAATACGATAGGTATTAAAGATATTGATATTTCTAATATATTAGCATACTGTTTAAGATATGATCCTAAATTAGCATTTGAAATTTTAAATATGGATATAGATGAATCTGTTATACTTAATAAAGATAATAATGGGCTAAATGTATTAATGTATATTCTAAAATTTGGAGAAAATTATCTTGGAGATTTATTTGATAGCATACTTAATATTATATTTAGCAAATTTCTATCAGATAATTTAATTGAAGATAAAGATAATAATAATGTAAATACGATGGTATATATGTTTAAATATCATCCCGATATATCATATGAAATGTTAAATAAGTACAAACTCTTTAATATTGCACATATATGTGATGTATTGGCTGTATGTCCTGATATTAACATATCAAAAATAATTATAGATGATTATAGAAGTGCTATTACCAAAGAACATATTGATATTTTTTTGCTAATTCAGCATAATCATACAGTACTTGATTATATGTTAAGTATTGAATGCATAGATAATGAAATGTTTAATACAAGAAAATATGGGAATAATATCCTATCATTTGCTATCAAAAATAATGTAAGTAATATTATTTTAATTAAAATAATTGATTATAAATTATTCTCAAAAGAATTATTTGAAGAAAGGGATAGGTTAGGTAATACACCATTAATAATAGCCATATATAAAAATTATAATTATGCAAGAATAATTTTAAATTCCAAATTATTGACAGATGATGTATATAATCTTAAGGATAATAATGGTCGAAATAGTTATACTATAGCATGTCATGCAAATAATGATATTAAAACATTAAATTTAATAAGAAAATCTTTATTTTTTAAGGATAGTATGTTTACAGAATTGGATAATCTTGGGAATACTCCGTTATATTATGCTATTGAAAATTCTAATATTATTGCAGAATATGTTTTATCTGATCAATTGTGCACTAAAGATATATATTATAATGCAATTTCTAAATATGTTATTGATGGAAATTTAGATAAAATAGAACATAATATGAATATGATTTTAGACAATGAATATTGTGATAATGAAATATTAAAATTATTATTTTTTCCGATATTAGAAAAAGGAAATTATCCATCTAATAATGTCGATAATATGTTTAAGAAGATATCTTCTGCAGATATTATATTTCAATATAATAGAAATGGTGATAATTGTTTTCATGTTGCCATTAACAATATGAATTATGATATAGCTGAATTTATGTTACGCCAAAAATTTAATTGTTATAAATTAATTGAATATGAAAATAATAAAGGAATAACACCATTACATATGTTAATTGATAATAATCAATATAATATGATTTTATATTATGCTGTAATATGTAATAAACATGGAGAATATCAAAGAGTATATGATATTTTATCAATAGATTGGAAAGGTATTCCTCTTTTCTTACATTTAGTTTCCGTTATGGATAATATCGAGTTATTATTATCATTAGAAAAGAACCTTATTAAAAGAATAATAAAGGAAATAGTTGATGAGAATAATCGCAATTGTTTATATTATTTGGGAAATTCAGAAGATATACATATATCTGAAAAACAAGAATATATATATATATTATTAAAAGGTGAATATATTGACAAATCTGTTATTAATAATAAAGATAATATTGATGGATCTAGTTTCTTATTTGAATGTCCATATCTAGCTGATATTATATTGACATATAGAGATTTATGTTTACCTGAACAAGAAGATTTATGTTCATCAGAATTATTTTCATATGAAAATAATTTAGGTATAAATCTTTTACATGTCCTACTAACTACACATAATTATGCTATTGTTAAGTGTTTACTAGATTCTGACTATGTTGATGAACATTTATTAACAGATAAAAATCTATCATTAATAATAGATTTGAATGACATTTCAATTGATATATTATTAGAATCTGGAATATGTGATGTATCTGTTGTAAATAGAAAAATAAATGGGATACCGATATTACATTTAGCATTACAAAGAAATAGAGACTATGTATCTCAAAAATTATTATCATCTAAATATGATTTATCAGAGTCATATAATTTTGTAGATACATATGAAAATAATATTCTAATAAATACTACACATTTGTCATATGATATATTTGTTCAACTAATAGAATCTAAATATTTTTCTAAAGAATTACTTGTAAAAAATAATATTTATGGGAATAACTGCATTAGTAACTTCATAAAATATTCTCCTGATTCATTAAAATATATATTTGAAAATAATTATTGGGATGATAATGTAATTAATAATAGAGATATAAATGGAAATACTATTATTATGTATTGTTCTAATAATAAAGAGATACTAGAATATTTATTAAATATAGATGGTATGAATGAATTATTATACAAAGTTAATAATATGAATGAAAATTGTTTGCATATATTTATTGATGCTCCATATGATTGTGTTAAATTGGTATTAGATAATTCCGATATATACAAACTATTAATCCAACAAGATAATTATGGAAATACATTTTTACACAAACTGTTATTGTCTAACAATAATGATTATATTGATAAAATTATTAATGATTATGATATTAGTCAGGATATATTATCAATAGTAAATAACAATGGACAAACTATCTTAATGCTTATGGTAGAAAGTAGATTGGATTGTGTTAAATTATTAAATAATGCAGACGATAAGGCATTATATATTAAAGATAATTCTGGAAATAATCTTCTTATGTATGCTGCAAAATATTCATCAGATATTATCGAAGGTATTATTGAAAGAGCAGGAAGTAATATTTTAGCAGAAAGAAATATTGCATTTGAAACTCCTCTTATGTATGCATCTTATTATTCTGTTAGATCAGTTGATATAATTCTAAAAAATGAGAGTACATCAATTGAACATATGTATTGTGGTCATACGAATCATAAATCCATAATGACAATTGCTATGAAATACCAACCAGAAGTTATTAGATTACTACTACAATATGGAATAGATAAGATGTTATTATGTTGTATTGATGAAGAAGGAAATAATATAGTTAATATAGGATGTAAATATAATTCTAAATCTCTTGAATACTTATTAAATTCTAATTATGATTTAACAATGTTATTCAATAATAAACCACATCCTATATTTTATGCAACAAAATATAATCCAGATGCAGTAAAATGTATATTAGAGTCAAAATATGGTTCAACATATATATTTTATGAAACATTTGAAGGTAATAGTTGCCTAAATATGGCACTTAGTTGTCAACCAAAATCATTATGTTATATGTTAAAATCAAAACATATGACATCAGATATATTAAATATGGAAAATGATAGTGGATATTCTATCTTAGCGGATATAAAGTGTATATATCGCAATATATCATGTATTCCTGATATATATAAGCTTGAATTAGTAAATAATATTAATATAATAGCAAACAATGATGATCCGAATATGTGTAATATATGTTATGAATTTAAAAAGTGTGCTATTTTAGTTCCTTGTGCACATACTATATGTGTAGGATGTGCATTTAGAGTAAATAGATGTCCAATGTGCAAAGCGGATATTCAAAAAAAATCTTTTATCTTTTAATTTATTTTTAATGATTGCCAATAATATATGAGTAATATAGTAGATATAAGAACACCTTTATCCACCATGTCCGCTACTGATGTAAATAATATAGTTAAATCTGTATTTATGTCCAAAAATAGTATAAATATAAAAACACCTAATTCAGATTTTATGAGCGATTCATTAATAGGACAAATGAAGCCAAAATATAATTCCAGATTGAACATTCCTACACCAAAAATGTCAGATATTATGGCTACACCTATAATTGGAGGTAATCCTAATGCAAATATTAATATACCAACACCATCATATACTCAACAACAAGTTGGTATTAATGTTGCAACACCAAATAGTTCTCAATTAGACCAACAAGTTGTTGGTGTTGATGTTGATACACCTGGGTCTTTCAGTATAACTGATAGTGTTAAATATGTATATGATACTGCAACAGGTACATTGAAAAGTAATAAACAATTAACTTTTTGGGTATTTGTAGCTATTATACTATTTGTTATAGCTATAGTATTGTCTATAAGTATATCTCTTGTTGATACTGGAATTGATGTGGCTGATGCATCAATAGATGCTGTAGGTACATCAACTGGTGTTGGTTATGTTGCTAGTTTATTTTCAGGTATAGGTGACATATCATCAGAAGTAGTTCTTGAAGCAGTCCAAGTTGCTCTAATTAGTGGTGTCACTATATTCTTAACAGATAGTTCACCTAGTGTAAAAGCTATTAAGATTATAATAGTCATACTATGTGCATTAATAGACATACTTTTATCAGCTGTAACTGTAGTTATCCCATATGGTGATATAGTAGAGACTGTAGTTGAGATATTTACAGAAATAGTCCAAACCTTAGTATTAGTAAGCAACATAACTTCTATTATATAGGCTACTTGGTATATACTAGATTTTCAGTTATTTATAAAAAAATTGAAAATTTGATTGTTATATAGGTTCTTCTATAGAGACCTTTAATTTATTATAACAAAAGATGAGTAATAGTAACAATTATAGTACATATTTTTTGCAAAATTTTGTATCACCAAACAATAATAATGGATTTTCTCATAAAATAACAAACTCATATGCAAATAACAACAATAACAATAATAATAAAAATACAAGCCTCAAACTCCTTTTTTGGAATCAAAATTTTTATAATTTTATATATAGCAATTGGGCATACTCTGTCTTCTATACAGATATTAGAGAATGGATGGAAAAAAAACTCCAATCGTATCAAAGGTACAATTGGATCCCAGAAGGATCTATAAAATTTGTTAGTGTTGAACAATGGCTAATGGCCCTTAAAGCCATTGTTTTTAATAATGAATTCATTTTCCAACAAATAATGGCGGAAAATGATCCAGCAAAAATTAAAAAATTGGGAGAAAAAGTCCAAATGGATCTTAATATTTGGAAGGAAATACAAGAAGATATCCTTTTTGAGGGCGTCTATTGTAAATTTGACCAAAACAAGATATTGGGGAAATTATTACTTGCTGCTTATTTAAAAGGAGTATATTTTGCAGAAGCCAGTCCATATGACAAAATATATGGTATTGGGCTAGCTCCAGATGATAAAAGAGCCCAATATAGAAGTAATTGGAATGGAAAAAACATCCTTGGTAAAATTTTATTCAAAGTTGCAGAAATTTTATCCAAAAATTATAGCCTTCCAAATGGGTATAATGACACAAATGTCTATGGGGTTCAACAAAAACCACAATCATTGTGCCATTCTCACAAATGTTACAAGCCATGTTATAATGGCAGTGATTTCTGTTCAAAAAAATGCCGAAATATAACATGCAAATGTCCTAGTTGCCCATACCCAAAATGTAATGGTTTTGATTATTGCTCAAAATCATGCGGCAATGGAACATGCTCATGTTAATTGTGTTTTGTTTATTTTCTTTATTTGTATGAATTTTAACTAGTTATTTAGATAATATCTTGTAATCTGATATAATCAGTACCAGCTGAAGCTCCTAATCCTCTTGTAAATTTAATAAGTATACCTAATAAGATAATATATCAATGAATATGGTGATCTTTATCATATATATAAATTAAAAATATAATTTATTAATTTTAATTGGAATAGCTGTAAATAGTTTATTTATGGATCTAATTTTGTTTCTGCATTAATTAGTAATTTAACTGTCTCATTTGAACTATCAGTATTTGAGTATTTACATGAAAACATTAAAGCTGTCCAACCATCTTTATTTCGTAAATCTAAATTTGCTCCAGCATTAATTAGCAATTGAACTGTCTCATTTGAACTATTAGTATTTGAATTTCTAGATGCTAACATTAAAGCTGTCCAACCATCTTTATTTTGTAAATCTAAATTTGCTCTTCTATTAATTAGTAATTTAACTGTCTCATTTGAGCTATCAGTATTTGAATATTTGCATGCCATCATTAAAGCTGACGAACCATTTTTATTTTGTAAATCTAAATTTGCTCTTCCATTAATTAGCAATTGAACTGTCTCATTTGAACTATTAGTATTTGAATTTCTAGATGTTAGCATTAGAGCTGTCCAACCACCTTTATTTTGTAAATCTAAATTTGCTCTTCCATTAATTAGCAATTGAACTGTCTCATTTGAACTATTAGTATTTGAATTTCTAGATGCTAGCATTAGAGCTGTCCAACCATCTTTTTCTCGTAAATCTAAATTTGCTCCTACATCAATTAGCAATTTAACTGTCTCATTTGAACTATCATTATTTGAATATTTACATGAAAACATTAAAGCTGTCCAACCATCTTTACATTGTAAATCTAAATTTGCTCCTGCATCAATTAGTAATTGAACTGTCTTATTTGAGCTATCAGTATTTGAATTTCTAGATGCTAGCATTAGAGCTGTCCAATTATATATATCCTGTAAATCTAAATTTGCTCTTCCATTAATTAGCAATTGAACTGTCTCATTTGAACTATTAGTATTTGAGTATTTACATGCCAGTATTAAAGATGTCGAACCATTTTTATTTTGTAAATCTAAATTTGCTCCTGCATCAATCAGCAATTGAACTGTCTCATTTGAACTATCAGTATTTGAATTTCTAGATGCTAGCATTAAAGCTGTCCAACCATTTTTATTTTGTAAATCTAAACTTGCTCCAGCATTAATTAGCAATTGAACTGTCTCATTTGAGCTATCAGTATTTAAATTTCTACATGCCAACATTAAAGCTGTCCAACCATCTTTATTTTTTTTGTTTAATTCGTACGGATTTTCATATATGTATTTTTTTAAAAAATCATGTAGTTCTGGATATTTATTAGTATATAATACTAATCTCATTAAATAAGTAAATCCAGTTGATTTTGTAATCGGTGAACATTTATATAATGTATTATATGATGGAACTGTAATTATATTTTTCCAATAGGCTTCTGTCAAATGTTTATCAGATGTATCTAATTTGCTATAACTATGATCATTTTTTTTGAAAAAGTTAAATAATGACATAATTGAAGTATTTATAATATTATTTGAAGTATCTATAATATTATTTGAAGTATTTATAAGAGTTCATTTATCAATTTTTTTATGTTTATTAATTATTTAGGTAATATCTTACTTGTAATCTGATATAATCAGTTCCAGATGGAGCTCCTAATCCTCTTACACTTGTAAATTTAATAAGTATACCTTCATCATGTGTATCAGCTCTGACAACATTTTCATCCAATGTATAATAAGTATCAAAATCTTCATTTTTAAGTGCCATCATAGTATTAGTTGGCCACAATGATATAGATGTAGCATAATTCCTATCTCCTGATCTAGCTATATCAGTAATTGAGTGTGAATCATCTGATTCGACAGTTATATTTTCTAGATCCACATAACTTATTTTATTTCCTCCATCATTAACAAGTCTTTGAATTATAAAAGTCATATCAATTCCAGAATTATTAGTAGGATTATGGGCTTCTATTTTATATCCAGTTATAGTAAACCTTCTATTTCCAATATCTGTATAACTTAATATATACAGATCCATATCTAATGTAAATCCTATACCCGGACTTGCTGTTATACTTGTTATATCCAACCATTTTTTATCAGTTCTATAATGTTGATTAGGTGTATTATCGATAACTATAACTTCACTATCAGATGTAGTTGGCACAGCTGTATTTTCGTCTATACTGGTTCCATTGAAAGTTAATGTTAACGATACTAACCCAGATAGAGAGTTAACTACAAACCCTAAATGATTATTTCTAACTGAAAATGCTGTATTATATATAGTAGCTGAATCAGTAGCATTAATATTAAACAGATCCTCTGTCTTTCCAGCTGCAAATATTTCATTCTGCTGTTCTGTTTGATCAGGGAATAAAGAGAACCACATTGTTTGAAGTACATTTTCTACATTTCCAGCTGGTCCAGTTGGACCAGTTATACCAGTTGGTCCAAATAGTCCTTGTATCCCAGTTGGACCAGTAATACCTGATCCAGTTGGTCCAGTTGGTCCCACGATATTAGATGCTGGCCCAGTTGGACCGGTAATTCCTGTGCCAGTAGGTCCAGTTGGTCCGAAAAGTCCTTGAATACCTGTAGGTCCTGTAATACCGGATCCTGTAGGGCCAGTTTCTCCTTGTATCCCCTGTATTCCTTGAATACCTTGTAACCCAGTAGGTCCAGTCGGACCACCAGGTGTTCCTGGTACTCCTTGAGGGCCAGTTGAACCAGTAATTCCCGGCCCAGTTGGTCCGGTTGATCCAGTATTACCTATTAATCCTTGAGATCCAGTCGGTCCTGTTGGACCGTTTGGCGGTCCTTGTGGACCTACTGGACCGGTAGGTCCAGTTTCCCCTTTCAATTCACAACACAATTCCCATACACCATCATTATACATATATAATGAACAAGTTCCACTATCAAATATAAAAGTACCATCCGCAACTATATATTCAGTTGATGGTTGACTTAATGCCTCAACATACCACATAATACCATCATCAGCTAAATAATAATATGGTAAATCAGGTTGTGGGTTTAGCAATATCCAATTAGCACCATTCCATTCAAATTGATCAGAAGAGTCAATAGCCAAACAACGTTGACCAATAAAATCTCCTTCAGTAGGTTTATCTGATGATTGATCAGCAGTTGCACCCATACTATCAATAGTAATACATAATATCTGTGTTCCTAATCCAGTAGGTCCTGTAGGTCCAGTCGGTCCAGTCGGTCCTGTAGGCCCAGTAGGACCTGTCGGTCCCGTTGGACCTGTTTCTCCAGTCGGTCCGGTAGGTCCAGTCGGTCCAGTCGGTCCTGTCGGTCCAGTGGGTCCAGTCGGTCCAGTAGGTCCAGTCGGTCCTGTAGGGCCAGTCGGTCCAGTCGGTCCAGTAGGTCCAGTCGGTCCAGTAGGTCCAGTCGGACCAGTCGGTCCTGTCGGTCCTGTCGGTCCAGTCGGACCTGTAGGTCCAGTCGGCCCTGTAGGGCCAGTCGGTCCAGTAGGACCAGTAGGTCCTGTGGGACCCGTAGGACCTGTTTCTCCGGTTGGCCCAGTAGGCCCAGTTGGACCAGTAGGTCCAGTCGGACCAGTAGGTCCAGTCGGACCAGTAGGTCCAGTAGGACCTGTTTCTCCTGTTGCACCAGTAGGTCCTGATACTCCTGTTTGAACAAATAAATATTCATATGGATTGTATGCTTTTGTACATGATTTACTTCCATCAGTATCAATAACACATATTTTCTTTTTGCACTGACAATTAAGACATTTATATGTATTATTGTAATGTTTTTTATACTTTGAACACACACATTCTGAATGATATTCTGAATGACAATTAGACATTATTATATAAGTACACTACAAAATAAATTGATTTGCCACAATATATAAACACATATAAAGATAAGTCAATATATACTAATTGTAAATACAAGTTCATCGTATGACGGACTAACAGCAACAATAACAGACAATACATAACGTAAATATGGACTCCTACTGAGTATGGTAGGAATGGTTATTATAGCGACCTAACAGCTATAACAATATATGTTTAACGGGGATGATAACAATTAATGGTTGTAGATTAATAATCATTAATGTATATATTTTTTAATAAAATGGCTAGTTAAAATATTTTTATTATCATACTTCTGTTTTATTTCAACAAATTTTTTATAATCAGGATATAATATCCTAAACTGTCTAATTGATAGGAATAAAAGATAAGGTAAATAATATGAGCCAGATAGTGAAATTATTTTATTAACCAGTAAATTAGTCCAAATATTTGCATATTTAATAGATTCAGTATCATTATGTATGTTAAGGTATAATACTATAGCTATACGATCAACCGATGCATAATTAAGTATAGGTATATCTGTTTTTTTGACATATCTGATTGATAAATTTATAAGATTAACATTAAAATCATTAACAATATTCCACAAATAGTTAATAAATTGTACCATATTTTTAGGAGGCACAAAATATTCTTGAAGGATAGCAGTAGTCGGATAGTGAAAATATAAATTAATAGAGTCAACATCATAACTCATTTCATAATTTTTCCAGACGACACATTCTTTCATTAAAATTTTAGGTTCAAATACTGACCTTAAATATTTTGCAGTATAAGTTCTTCTTAATGCTTGTTCACCAAATTTTGATTTTATGTGCAATGAGTTATAGCTTTGCAAGCGAGCATTATCTGTTAATTTTTTATTAGATTTATACCACAATATATTTACTATCTTTCCATTATTTTTTGGATATATATTTCCATTATAAAATACAACTTCATTATCATTTTGTATTTTATCCATAATTGTTTTAGTATTACTCCTATCAGTTATTATAACTTTTCTTTCTATTGGAAAATTATTATCAATTACAAGATCAGCACTTAATATTATCGCAATAGCACCATATCCACCAATAACTCCTTTAAAAAGTTCATAATTTTCATTTCTGGATGCATTTATAATATCACCTTGTGCTGTTAATAATTTCAGACTGATAATAGTATCAGCGATAGTTCCATACTTAAGTCCTCTGCCGTGACAATTGACTGATATTGATCCTCCGACAGAGAAATTTCGATATGATTGCATTTCAGCAACAGAATAATTATATACATCAAGGACTGCTTGAAGATCTTTCCATTTTGCTCCTGCTCCTACTGATACCATATTCTTCCCTGAATATAATGATATATCTCTTATATATGACATATCAATATATATAGCATCACTAGCCATAGTATGACCTCCATGACTATATTTAGCACCGGCGATAGATATTTGTAATGGATTTGATGATAAATAATTTTTTTTGACTAAATTTTGCAAATCTTCAATTGATGTTGGCACAAATATAAGTGCTGGTATTGCATTATGAATACGAGCGAAATCATACTTCTTTTTATAGATATGTTTATGGATGTATAATGCTACAATAAAAAATATTATAATGCACAATATACATATATTTATTATATTATTTGTCATGATATTATAATTATATGTATATAAAATATATATAATGGAAAACTTAACTATTCTTAAAAATTTGTATGAATCAAATGGAGCAGAGATTAATTGGACTACTTTTAATTCAGACCAAGAATCCTATAAAAATAGAGTTGTTAAATTAGCCCAAGATGATTTTGCTGATGGTACATTAAGAGTCCATCAACCATGTATGTTAAAATTAACAGAAAATATAAGTTTTAATCCAAATCGTCCAGATATGGGAAATGATGGTTTAATAGATCCTAATAGAACATTAGATTGGTTTCCAACTACAAGTAAACCATCAAACAATCAATATTTTGAAAATGATGTTAAATTTGCTTATGGATTAGGATTTTTTGCGGCTATAGCAATTGAAGCAGAAAATGTATTAGTTAATCTTAATAATTACATATTAGAGCAACACAATGAACATTATTTACAACAAAGATTTTATGCACATATTGAACTAGCAGATCAGCCATTCATACCTTTCCAAGGGCCATCTAATTTTGGTCATCAACTTAGATCTGCAAAAAATTGTTTTATATTTAATGGTAAATTAGGAAGGTCTAGTCATCATTGTGTTCATGGTAATCATGTTGATGGATTATATGTTCATAATGTTGAATGTGATGATTTTGAGGTATGTGCAATAGCGATTAATGGAGGGAAAAATATAACCATCGATAATACTGTTATTGTTAAAAACAAACAAGATATACCTGTATTAGGAACTTATTCTGGAGGAAGATTTATTAAATTATTTGTACAAAGTATCCAAAATAAAGGATTGTCAAATGTAAATTTAGATAATGCATATAATTTATTAAAATTAAAATTAGATGAAGCATTTAATAATTTTATATTTGGTGAAGGAAATATGCCAGATTTGTTTAAAAATACCACAGGATTAATTGATGGCAATGCATATGGTATAGTTATAAATCCAAAAGGTGTTGCTGTTAATAAATTTATGGAAAGTAGGAATAGTAATAAAGCAAATGAAACAACAGATATAGTTATTAAAAATACAAGTATTAATGGTATTCATGCACATATTAGAGAGATATTAGCTATAAGTAATGGATTAGGAAAAGCTCAAGTTGATACAGCTGGTGCTGTATTAAGTTTTTCTGATATTACAAATAATATAGATGATAAATACTATTATAAAGGAAATGTATTAGCAAATGTACAAGTTGAACTTGCAAGGATAAAAAATGAACGTAATGAACAAAATTTAGATACATCATTTTTTGGAACATTAAATATTACAAAACATATAGTTTACTGGAAGGATATGCAAAATTCATACTTTAAGAAAATAAGTGATAATGAGCTCCAATTATATATAAATAATGTTCCAGTTTTAGATAATGGAAATGATGTTATTTATAAAATTTTTGGAAATGGAGATACTATGTTTCATGTAAATAAGGGTGTTCTTGGTTTAAGAATTGATGGAGCTAATTCTATTGAATTAGATAATAATGTAATTTCTGACATTAGTAATGATGGAAATAAAGGATCAGACATAGCTGGACATTATATTAAATCACATCCTGATCAAGGGAAAATGGTAGGATATCATGGATCAAATACATATGGTATCGTATGTTCTGCTGTTAATAATATGATTATTAATAATACATGTGCTACAAACATTAATAGTTCTCATGGATCAGCATTTGGTATAGCTTTACAAAATGATACATGTAACTGTAAACTTAAAAATATCAAAGTAAATGACATAAATTCATCTATTAATAACAATTTTGATGCAAATGATTATATATTTCCTAATCAACCATCAATCTCCAGAGGTATATTTATAGGATCTGGATTAACCAATATTGATATTAATAATATTAACATTTATGATATTAACAATAGTATAGGAAATCCATTTAATAAGAATTTTGATATAAATAGCAAAATTACATTATCATAGGCACAATACAAGCAAAAAAATTGATCATACAAAGCATAATAATATATATATATACATATACTATTATTCATGGATACTAAAATAACCACAGAAGAAAATATATCAGAGGATGATTTATGGAATAATATATGTAGTATAAATAACACAATGCTTAAACATAGTAAATATAGATGGTCATCTGAACACAAAAAATTAAATGCTAAAATATGCGATATGATATGTGATTATTATTTCAGTATTAGCACATTATCATCTGGATTTATAGATAAATTTATAACTGATTATTGTTTGTGTAGATCTTATTCATATATGACTCCTATAAAATATGGTAGTGTACCTATAATAAATTGTCTTTCTCTGATATTATCAAATTGGACAATAAACTATGATCTAATAATAAAATTATTAGATCATAGTATGAATTGTGTATTTTTATTAAATGTGTTAATTACAAGAGATGATTTTAATAAATTTCCAAATAAAATGTTAGATCTTTTATGGGATAATAAAAATATGCAACGAAATAAAACATTAGTAGAAATATTATTACATAATACAGATATTAATTTTAATAATAAAAAAATGTATATATGGTATAGTAAAATACCAAGTTATATTATCGGAGAATTTATAAAAAAATCATCGTATAAATTTACACAAAAACATCTGTACTACTCATGCATTGGTTTACCATATTCTATTCATATATTTAACGCTTTATTGGAAAAAGGATTATATATTGATAGTATATGTTTAGAACATATATGTGAAGAAAAAAACTATCATGCATTAGAAATTATACTAAAATATAAAATATTAATAACAAAAAAACATTTTAATATATGTGTTAAAAATAAACAAAAAGGAATGATAAAATTATTATTAAACCATAACTATATTCTTGATAAAGATGATATTATTTACTGTATGCAAAATAATATATATATTGAAAATATTACACAATATACAAATATTCCTATAACAATAGATATAATGAAATATGCGTGGGGAAATGGATTTTATCCCAATTATAATATTGAAAGTAATAACCTAAATGACGAATTATATATAAATATAATAAATAATAATGTGCCAAAAATAAAAATGTTATTAAAACAGATAAATAATCCTGTAATAGATGAATCAATATTAAAATATATACAGTGTAATAAACATAAAATAATATCTTTGGTGTACGATTATATAAAATATGTTAGTTATGATACTATAATAGCTCTTACTAAAACACATAATGATAGTTTAATGTTATTACTTCAAAAATATAAGGAATGTAAAGATAAAGAAATATCTGATCTAAAAAATAATGTATCAAAATTAGAAGAAAAACTTGCAAAATATGAAGATATCTGCGATGATTTAGAAGATGATACAAAAGTTAACGATAATAACAATAATAACAATATTAAATTTGCTGATATAGATGTATCTAATATTATAATTAATTCAAAAAGTCGAGCAGATACTCCTCCTCAAAAATATATTAAATATATGAAAGAAAAGAAAAATATTAAATTATCGTATTTTGATATTAGGAAAAAGATAGTAGATGATATAATAAAATCAGATATGTATTATAATAATAATAAATCGATTATAAATCCAACAGATGATTTGAAAAAAATATTAGAGATAGATGGATGTGTGAAAATATCTGATTTAGACAAGTTAGTTATGTTATTTTATAAGTAATCCTGTTATTATTAATAATGAAAAAATTGATTTATAAAATATATACAAATACACAAAGTATATACATTTTTATATTTAATGGATAGATACAATGTGTTACATATTGATAAGGATGTTTCATACTCTATAGAAATCTTAAAATCCATTCTTAATTTTAAAATTATTATTAATAAGGAACGCTTCAGGAGTATTGTAATATCACTTAAAAACAATTATGAGGATATTCAAGAAGGTATATATTTATTATGCAAAAATGGATATCATATAGGGAATGATGATATTAGATTTTTTATAAATAATGATGTACAGATTGATAATATTGAACAATATAAAGTAATTATTGATCTGGATACTGTAGAATTATTAAAAAAAAAGCCTACCAAAATATACAATTATCTATTATGTAATTTTGAAGGAGAAGCAAAATATAAATTTTTTGAAATATTATGTGTTAAAGGTAACCTTGACTATATACATAAATTTATTAATTACCATGATATTAGTGTAGATGATAGGAAAATATTACATATTATACTGCGAGAATGCAACAGTAAAAATATTTATTTTTTGATAAGAACATATAAACCAAATATTTACACAGAAGATTTACATGTATTTATCGTTAGACATAATAAGCGCATGTATTCAGAAATAAGCAAAATAAAAACAGAAAAAAGATGTATAAAACAAAAACATGTTCCAGTTACACGTCCTGCAAAACATGCTGTATATGACGATTCCAAGGCTATGTTCTTTTTATTAGAATGTGTAAAATCACAACATAATAAAAAAATAAAAAAGTTAAGCAATACTGCTAATAAATATCAATTATATATTGATAGATCTAAAGATGTTGATAAAGTGGATGATGAGGTGGATGATGATAAAGTAAGTATAATAGTGAATGTTTTATCATCTGATAAAGTTCCTATACATAAAAATATCAAGTATCCTATTCCTGAGAAGTATATAGGGTATTTTGGAAAATCAAGAGTAAGCAATATGTCTTTTATAGATATAAGAAGGCATATTGTGAATTATATTTTAGATAAGCATTTATATTCTGTAACTAATCCAAGTCTTGTTAGTTTACCAGACGATATGAAAAAATTATTAGAAATCCAAAATGAAGGTGACATTTCAATATCAAAATTGGATAATTTTGTTGGATTATTTTATTTATAATTCATATATTTTGATTAAAATGGCTTAAAGATTAGTCTATATATAGAGATATGTGCAGATATAGTATGTTTATTATATCTGCTCTCATAGTTTAAAAGTAGAATATTGTCCTGATAAGGCAATGGTGTGGGTGCAATTCCCGCTGAGAGTACATTAATAAAAATGCATATATTGTTATATAATGATATATGCTTCTGTAGCTTAATTAGTAGAGCATCATCCTTATAAGGTGGGAGGTATGGGTGCAATCCCCATCAGAAGTACTATTACATAATATTATATTACAGCTTTTATAGTTCAATGGTAGAATTCTGCCTTCGTAACGCAGAGATCTGAGTTCGATTCTCAGTGGAAGCAATATATTATAAAGATCTTATTATTTCAGATGTAAATAATAACTTCTGTCGCACAATGGGAGTGCGCCGGCCTTAAGAACCGGTTCCATAGGAAGAGTGGGTTCGATTCCCACCAGAAGTACATAATTGAAAGCATATGTTAATAATTTATTATATATGCTTCTGTAGTTTAATGGTAGAATATCACTTTTGTAATGTGATGGCCTGAGTTCGATTCTCAGTGGGAGCATTTATTAACTAGTTTGCTATTATTATATTTTGTATATAATAGCTTTCGTTGCATAATGGGATTGCGCTGGTCTTAGGAGCCAGTTCCGTAAGGAAGAGTGGGTTCGATTCCCGCCGAAAGTATAATAACTTCTGTCGCACAATGGGAGTGCGCCGGCTTCAAGAACCGGTTCCAAAAGGAAGAGCGGGTTCGATTCCCGTCAGAAGTATTTGACTTGAATAAAAAGCATTAATTATTCTAAATATAGGATAATTAAGCGTGTTGGTATAACGGTAATTATGCTGGCCTCATAAACCAGAGATGGAGGTTCGACTCCTCCACACGCTACTAAATTTGATATTCAGTTATATTGAGATATAGCTGAATATAAATATATATTATCATATAATATTACAACTATATATCTAAAATTAGCACATATATATATTTTATAAGAAATTCATTAACTTCCAATTATAAAATAGGAAAGTCAAATAGTCCAAGAAATAGACTTAAGCAATTACAGACAGGCAATGACTCAAAATTGGAACTGTATAACGTAATTCGTACAAATATTCCCAAATTGGAATCATATATTCATACATATTTTAGAAAAAATAAAGTATTAGGTGAATGGTATTCAATAAATACTTGTGATATTGATAATATAATAAATGTTATAGATATGAACATAGATTTAGATAAGTTACAATATAAACAATTGCAATTATTAGCAAAAATAAATGGTATACGAGCAAATAAAAGTAAAAATGAAATAATCCAATGTATAAATAAAAAATGTAATGGAGAATCTATTGAAACTCAATATAAAAAAATAGATAATAATTCTTCTTGTATTATTTTATAATTCGCAATAATATTTTGCATGATCCATGCATTGATAATCTATATTATTTCCTACAGTTATTGATAATAATGATCCTGTAATAGCACCAGACACAGTTGATACAATTTGACCACCAAACATTCCAGCACCACCAGATGCCAAAGATCCGAATCCCATAGTTGCTAAACCATGGGATGTGGCAGCAGCACCATACAACCCTGCTCCTGCAAAAAATGGTGCAATAATAGGAGCAAAAATTAATCCTAATCCCGCACCCATAATAATCACAATGGGATCAATATTATTAGCTTTACTATTTACACAATGTTCATATTCTTCTTCTAAACAATTAATATTGTATGTTTGCTCACACACAATATTAGTAACAATTAAAAAAAATATAATATATTTCATACTAAAATACTCATATATCGTTACTTTTTTGACTGTTAAAATTTCAATTTTATTAATAATACATATAAAGTATTTCTGGAATAAAAAAGTATCTGATAATGAAAAGAGAATGTATATCTGAGGCGAGAAAAAAGTTAATAGCTGGGAAACAATATTACAAATGTGCAAATAATCCTAAATCAAATATACCATATCTAAAAAATTACAAATGTGTTATGTGGATAGCATATAGTGGTAATTTTGATGAATCTGGATATGAGATTGATCATATTGTTGAATATTCAGTATCAAAAGATAACTCTGATGATAATTTACATGCGCTATGTATATCATGCCATAAAGTCAAAACAAAAAGATTTTTAATGGATAAAAATAAAAAAAATACTAAAGGTAATACTAAAAATAATAATACAGAAAATAAACTAGATTCATATCTAAATAATATGAATTATGAAGATCTTAAGAGATTGGCAATATTGTTATGTGTCAGTGATAGAGGCACAAAAGAAACATTGATAAGCAAAATAAAAAAACAATCAAACTTATTAAAAATAACAAATATTACAAATAAATACAATAGTATTATAAAAAAATTAGAGAGTTTAAAAAATGTAGACTTAGGAAAAATATGCAAAAATCATAATTTGTATATGTATGGATCTAAATATAATATAATTAACAGACTATTAAAAAATGTGGATTTTATAAAACTTAGCAACAACAATCTATTAAATAACAAAACTAGCGAAAATACTAAAGATATTAAAAAATTTTTTTATAATAAAAGTATCACTGAAATTGAAAGAACACTAATATTACTTAGCATAAACTCAAATAAAAATACAAGAGATGGATATATCGAAGATATAATAAATAATAATATTAATCTAGAAAATATAAAAAATATTTTAGAAAAATATAAAATAATTATTAATCGGTTAGAAAATTTCACAACTGATGAATTAAAAAAACTTTGTAAAGCAAATGATTTATATATATCTGGAGCAAAATATACCATTATTAACAGAATTTTGCAAAATATTAAATATGATAATTTTGATAAAAAAATATTTTTAATGTATGATACTCAAAAAAAAATAGAAGAAACTGAAAAATATTTGTATAGCAAGACAGTGTATAAACTAAGATATTTATCTATGATATTAGATATATCACAATCAGGAACAAAATCATCCCTAATACAAAGAATAATCGATAATAATATATATTTACAGAAAATAAAAAGTGCTGAAAATTATTCCAGTATGCTAGAAAATTTGTTAAGAGAGGATCTTAAGGATATATGCAGAAAATATAATTTAGGTATATCTGGTACAAAATCAGAGTTAGTGCGTAGGATATTTTGTAATATAGAGTTTACAGCTATTCCAATTAAAATTGAACAAATTAATGATCTGTTTTTAAGAGGAATAGTTATTCCTGATCCATATTATCAGAAAAAATTGTAAAGTATGGGTGTAGTATTATTATTATAA